>Ga0315298_1001772_pt1 | contig 38593 bp, 35 predicted proteins | sample WHS_1_MG_FD_203077 | JGI IMG/M metagenome (GOLD analysis project Ga0315298, IMG submission 203077) | Extremophilic microbial mat communities from Washburn Hot Springs, YNP, Wyoming, USA - WHS_1_MG | ecosystem: Environmental > Aquatic > Thermal springs > Hot (42-90C) | place: USA: Wyoming...
CGCTGGAAAACGGTGGCGGTGTTCGGCAGCATCCTGCTCATCGAACTGGGGTTTCTCGCCGCCAATAGCCTCAAGCTCGACCACGGCGGCTGGTTTCCGCTGCTGTTCGGCGCCGCGGTCTACACCCTGCTGGCGACGTGGAAGCGTGGCCGCACGCTGTTGCGGCGGCAGCTGGAGGAGCACGCGCTGAACCTGCAGGATTTCGTCTCCAGTCTGTCCACCTACCCGCCCACGCGGGTGGAGGGCACGGCCATCTACCTCACCCCCAGCAGCACCACCGTGCCGCACGCGCTGCTGCACAACCTCAAGCACAACAAGGTGCTGCACGAGCGGGTGATTTTTCTGTCGGCGCAGACCATGGACGTGCCGCATGTGCCGCCCGAGCAGGGAATCAAGCTCACGCCGATGGAAGGGGGGATTTATCTGTTGCATGTCGAACTGGGTTTCAAAGACGAGCCCGACATCCAGCTGCTGCTCAAGGAGGTTGAGCGGCTCTACGGCCTGGAATTCCATCTGATGGAGACCTCGTTCTTCCTCGCGCGGCAAACCATCATCCCGTCCAAGCTGCCGGGCATGGCGCTGTGGCGCGAAGTGCTGTTCTCGTGGATGAGCCGCAACGCGCAGGACGCGTCGGATTATTTCCGCATCCCGCCCAACCGCGTGGTCGAACTCGGCACCCAGGTCGAAATCTGACACGGATCACTGCCAGCGGCAAGCGGTGCCAGTCCCACTTGCCGGCGGCCGCAGCGCAGGAGATGATGTGGGCATGAACCTTGCGTGAAACCTTGTCAGACCGGAGGACGTCATGCTTGCCGTTGCTGCCTACAAAACCGTGTTCGATGTCAGCGCCGTGGAGCGCAAACTCCACGGCATGGGTCCGGACGCCAACGAGCAATTACGCACCACCTACGAGCGCATGCTCGCCACCGGCGGGCAGCGGCTGGCGATCAAACCGCAGGGCGCGCCCCAACTCGACGCGCTGCAGGACGAGCTGCCCAATTTTGGTGCACCGCTGCGCGACATCGCGCGCAGCGTGGCGCTGTGCGCCGACAGCCCGGACCCGGTGGAAATCATGCCCATGCTGCTGCTGGGCGAGCCGGGGATCGGCAAAACGCATTTCGCCCGCCGCGTCTCCGAGCTGCTGGGCACGACGTGCGCGGTGGCGCCGATGAATGCGCTGACCGCCGGGTGGATTCTGTCCGGCGCGTCGTCGCAGTGGAAAAACGCCCGCCCCGGCAAGGTGTTCGACACCCTGGTCGGCGGCGATTACGCCAACCCGGTGATGGTGGTCGACGAAATCGACAAGGCCGCCGGTGCCGCGCAGTACGACCCGCTGGGCGCGCTCTACAGCCTGCTCGAAGCCGACACCGCGCGCGCCTTCACCGATGAATTCGCCGACGTGCCGATCGACTGCAGCAGCGTGATCTGGGTGGCGACGGCGAACGACGCCAGCCAGATCCCCGAGCCCATCCTGAGCCGCCTCAACGTCTACGACATCCCCGCCCCCGACGCCGAGGGCACGCGGCGCATCGCCAGCAGGCTGTACGCCAGCATCCGCGCCAGCCACGACTGGGGCGCGGTGTTCCCCGAGGAGCCCGCCGAAGAGGTGCTCGACGCGCTGCAGCAGTGCAAGCCGCGCGAATTGCGCCGCCTGCTGCTGGGCGCGTTTGGCGCGGCCAAGCTCGACGGGCGCACCGCGCTGACGGCCCGCGACATCGACGCCGACCGCGTGCACCGGCGCACGCGCATCGGCTTCACCCATTGACCAGCAGCGGGCCGACGACGCGCTGCAGCCGCGCCGCGTTCCACGCCGGGTGCGCGTCGTCCCAGCCGTTGTCGGCCAGCCGCCCGGCGCGGTCGATGACAAAACTCACCGGGATGCGCCAGATGCGGCCGTAGGCGCCGAACCACGGACTGGGCAGCAGCCCGACCGGAAACGACAGCGTCGCCGCCACCGCGCGCACTTGCGGCAGGCGGTCGGGCGTGTCCAGGCAAAAGCCGAGCACGCGCAGGCCCTGCGCGGCGTGCGCCGCGGCGTAGCGCGACAGCAGCGGCAGCTCCTCGCGGCAGGGGTCGCACCACGTCGCCCAGAAGGTGAGGATGACGACCTCGCCGCGCATGTCGGCGGTCGACAGCGTGCGACCGTCCAGCGTGTGCAGCACCGCCACCGGCGCCGGCGCGCCCAGCGTCAGTCCGTCGGCGCGCGCGCGCGGCGCGGCGCACGCCACCAGCGCCGTGCCCAGAGCGCGCAGCACGGCACGGCGCGACAGCGCGGGCAAGGGGGTGCGGGTCAATGCTGCATGCCTTTCATGTCCCCCATGCCTTTCATGTCCGCCGGGCCGGAGGCGGTGGGTTTGCGCACCTCGAACTGCGCCGTGACCGACTGGCCGTTGGAAAACTTCAGCGTGATCGGCACGGTCTGCCCCGGTTCGATTCCCGCCCGGGGCTGCATCAGCATGATGTGGTAGTCACCGGGGGTGAACGCCATGCTCTTGTGCGGGGCGATGGGAATGGCGTCGACGTGCAGCATCTGCGACATGCCGTCCTTACTCACCGTGCGGTGCAGCATGACCATGCCGTAATCCGGGCTGGAGGCGCCGACGAGGCGGACTTCCTTGTCGGTGTCGTTGGTGACTTTGGCGTAGCCACCGGCGGGCAGATTGGCGGGCAGCCAGCGGATCCAGGCATCGGTGACTTCGATGCCGGCAGCCAGCGCCGGGCCGAGCAGGCCCAGGCTGAGTACGCCGGCGGCCAGGGCGCGGCCTGCGGTGCGGGAGAAAGTGGAATGCAGCGTCATCTCGGGACTCCTTGGGATCGGGAAACGGACATTAAAACGCAGTGCTGATGCCCGCGCTGGCCGTCCAGTGCGGGAAGAGCTGATAGCCGTCGAGCCTGCTGTAGACCGGCAGCTGCACGAAGCCATATACCTGCCAGCCCTTGGCCAGGGTGACGGCGATGCCGGGGCTGAGGTACGCCACCGTGCCCGCGGTGTCGGCGGTGTCGGCCAGCGCCCCCTGGTCGTGGCTTTTGCGCGTGACGTTCACCTGCAGTTGCGGCACCCAGTCGGGATGCGCCTCGTCGCGCAGGCCAAAACTCAGGCTGGCCAGATTGCCCGGGCGGTAGTCGGCCCCGGGGGTGTCGAGCCGATGCGCCACTGCGGCCTGAAACTGGCCGCTGACGAAGGCATCGAAATCCTGGCTGACCGCCTGGTAAAAGTACGCGCCGACGATCAGGTCGGTGCTGCCCGTGCCGGGCTGCAGGCTGGTGTCGAGCAGGTTGCCGGGAGAGGGTTGCTGCGCGTTGGGGCCGCGGGTGAACGCCACCGGGTCGCGCCCCACCGTGCCGCTGCCGTCGGCGTTGGGCCCGCCGTAGCGGCCGGTGGGCAGCTTCACGCCGAGCTGCAAGCCGAGGTTGTGCGTCGGCAGCAGTCCCTGCCAGGCGGCGAGGAACTTGATGTCGCCCAGGCTGCTCACCGTCGCCCCGCTCAAGTTGTCCGCGGTGAGCTGATCCGGCGTGGCCGCGCCGTAGGTGGTGTGGCTGCGGTCGATGTACGGAATCTGCAGGTTGAAATTCCACTCGGGGCTCGGCGTGTAGCCGATGCCCAGGGTGAGGTAGCGGTTGATGGTGTCATGCTCGACTTCCTGCGCCGCCGCCGGGTTGAGCGCAGCCACGCTCGCCGCAGACACGCTGTGCGTGCCGCTGCGCAGCTGGTCCTGGTTGATGAAGTCGTATTGCAGGTTGACGCGCCAGCCGGGGGCGGCGGAATAACCCATCGCCGCATCGGTACTCAGGCTGCAGCCGCAGGTGGCGCAGGCCAGCGCCGGCAGCGGCGCGGCAAGGGTGGACAGCGCGCAGGCAGCGGCGGCGCGGCCAAAGGCGCGCGTACCGCGGCGCGCCGGGGTGAACAAGGACATGCCAGTCTCCTCGAAATCGTCAGGTGGGGCAAGCCGGCGCTGGCGCCGTCCACGGCAGCGCTGCGTCTGCGCGCGCGCCGGGATCGACGCGGAGGCGTCGGTCGCAGCGGTGCCGGGCTGCTGGCAGCCGGCGGCGGACTTCAGAAGGAGAACGGCGGCGCGCGCGACGGCGGCGTGGTGTGCGCACGGGGCTGCAGACGCAGCCCGGCCACCGGAGAGACACGCAGGCGGCAGCCGACGCCGGCCAGCGCCGGCTGCAGACCGGGCGCAGGCGGCGGCGCGAGCAGACTGCCCGACCCGGCGCCGACCGCGGCCGGGTTGAGCAGCACCAGCAGGGTGTGCGCCGCGCCGTGGTGGCCGGCACGATGCGCGGGCGGCGTGGCGGTGCTGTCGTCCACGGCGGCGCCGGCGCCGCGCTGCGCCAAGGCGCAGTAGGGCAGTTCGACCCAGGTGGCCGCAGGCTGCGCCGCCCAGGCCAGCGGCTGCAGCAGCACGCTGCACAGCACCAGCCAGATCAGGCGGCTGCGGCGGGGCAGGGCAGGCAGAAGGCGGGCGAAGGCGCGCATGGCGGGGCAGGGACTTGCGCGCATGTTAACGACGCACCAAGGAATTGCGTTGCAACAAAACGTGACGCGCCGATTGGTGCTAACGGCGCGCGGCTGCAGTGGGCGTTGCGGGTCATGCCGAAATGTGCAAAAACAATCCGGCCACGGTCAGCACGTCGGCGGCCAGCGCGATGGCCAGCCCCCAGACCAGCGGGCGCCCGCCAAACCGTCGTCCCAGCCAGCCGCCCATGACAAAAAACGCCAGATTGGCCGCGAGCAGCGCCGCCCACGGCGCCGTCCAGGCGCCGATGAGCAGGCAGACCAGCGCACCGGTAAAACCGCTGGCCGTGGCCACGGCGGTGGTGCGCAGCGCGTTGCGCACCGTGGCGGCGCCCAGACGGCTGCGCAACAGGCGCTGTGGTGCCGGCAGGTTGAGCTCGCGCGCGGCGTGGCTCAGGTCCTGCCGCAGCCGGGCGTATTCGGCGGCCAGCAGCGGCAGCGCGCCGCCGAACCCCGACACCAGCGCCACGCGCAGCGCCAGCGCGGCGTCCAGCGGCTGGTGGCCGAGCACCTGCGAGCCGGCGAGCAGCAGCGCGGTGGACATGCCGTCGGTCAGCCCGATGATGACCGAGAACAGCTCGGCCGACATCCATCGCGCCAGCGCCTGCATCGGCTTCATTCCGGCTTGCGCGGCCGCGGAGCGTCGATGACCTGGTCGCCGACGGAAATTTCCAGAATGCCGTGCACCATCGCCCCGCTGTGTTCGATGGCGCCGACCAGCGCGGCGTAGTCGATGTCGTCGCCGACCACGGTGATGATGGTGCTGATGGTTTCCATGTCGACTTCTTCGACGTGGATGGTGAATGCGGTGACGCCGCGCACCGGGTCGATGGCGGCGGCGACGTCGAGCAAGCTGGGCTGGGCAAAAGCTTTGTCCACGTCGAGGACGAGGCGGCGGATGCGCATGACAGACTCCTTTCGCCCCTACCATAGCGCCATGCTCAACGTTCATCCACCCGCCCCCCGGCCGTACACCCGCGCCGCCCGCCTGCCCGAATTGCTCAGGCAGCGCATCGTCATCCTCGACGGCGCCATGGGCACCATGATCCAGCGCCTCAAGCTCAGCGAGGCGCAATACCGCGGCGAGCGCTTCAAGGACTGGCCGCGCGACGTCAAGGGCAACAACGAGCTGCTCAGCCTGACGCAGCCGCAGATCATCCGCGACATCCACGAGGGGTATCTGGCCGCGGGCGCCGACCTGATCGAAACCAATACCTTCGGCGCGACGACCATCGCGCAGGAGGACTACGGCATGGCCGAGCTGGTGGACGAAATGAACGAGGCGTCGGCCCGACTGGCGCGCGCTGCCTGCGACAAGTTCAGCACCGCGGACAAGCCGCGCTTCGTCGCCGGCGCGCTCGGCCCCACGCCGAAGACGGCGAGCATCAGCCCGGACGTCAACGACCCCGGCGCGCGCAACATCGACTTCGAGACCCTGCGCGCGGCGTATGCGCAGCAGGCGCGCGCGCTGCTGCGCGGCGGCGCCGACGTGCTGCTGGTGGAAACCATTTTCGACACCCTCAACGCCAAGGCGGCGCTGTTCGCCATCGACGAGGTGTTCGAGCAGACCGGCGAACGCCTGCCCATCATCATCAGCGGCACCGTCACCGATGCCTCCGGGCGCATCCTCTCCGGGCAGACGGTCAGCGCGTTCTGGGCCAGCGTGCGCCACGCCCAGCCGCTGGCCGTGGGGCTGAACTGCGCGCTGGGCGCGGCGCTGATGCGGCCGTACCTGCAGGAGCTGGCCAAGGCCGCGCCCGACACCTTCATCTCCTGCTACCCCAACGCCGGGCTGCCCAATCCGATGAGCGACACCGGCTTCGACGAAACCCCGGACGTCACCTCACGGCTGCTGCACGAATTTGCCGCCGAAGGCTTGGTGAACATCGTCGGCGGCTGCTGCGGCACCACCCCCGAGCACATCGCCGCGATCAACGCTGCGGTGCGCGCCGAGGCCCCACGTGCCACCACGCGGCGCGGCGGGTTTTACGCCGATGCCGGATGAACGGCCGTTGCCCGGCAGCAGCGCAGCACCGACTGACCTTGCAGGAGACGACCCATGACACTGCCCGACATTCGCGAAGGCGACCACTGGGTGTTCATCACCCGCACGCAGGAAGAAATCGACCGCGGGGACGCCGGTCTGGTGATGAGCAACCGCGTCACGCGCATCGACGCCGACGGCCGTGTGCACATCGAGGTGCAGCGCACCAACAAAGCCGATTCGCCGGTGCTGCAGAACGTCTACACCCGGCAGTTCGACCTGCTGTCGCGCGAGATCGTCCCCGGTGAGGCCATCGAGTACCACCCGGCGTTTCCGCAGTTCATGTTTCCGCTGAGCGTGGGCAAGAACTGGAAAGAGGTCGTCACCCAGACGCAGCCCGAGTGGGGTCTGCACACCCGGCTGGGGGTCAGCGTGAGCGTGGAGGCCGAGCAGACCTTGACCGTGCCCGCAGGCACCTTCCACACCTTCCGGCTGCAGGGGCATTACACCGCCGAGGAGGCGACGGTGATGACGCATTACTGGTACGCACCGGCGGCCGGGCGCGCGGTCAAAGGCATCGAAGACACGCTGTCGATCAACGGCGTGCGCACCCGGCTGGTCTACGAACTGCAGTCGCTCAACCGTCTGCGGGGGTGAGCGCCGCGGGCGCCGTCGCGCCCCAGCTCCAGTAATGCGGCTGCGCCGCGCGCCAGCTCAGCATGCTGTCAGGCGTGTCATCGCGCCAGCGCAACGCCCCCTGCAGATCGGTGCGCCAGACCGCGATGCCGCGCGCAGCGTAGCGTTCGATGACCAGCGGGTGCGGATGGCGGTGCACATTGCGGTAGCTGGCCTGCACCACGGCGATGCGCGGCATCACCGTGTCGAGCAGCGTGTCGCTGGAGGAGGTTTTGCTGCCGTGGTGCGGCACGAGCAGCACGTCGGCATACGGCAACGCACCGGCAGCGTGCAGCGCGCGCTCCTGCGCTTGGTCGATGTCTCCGGTGAGCAGCGCCGAGCCACCGCGCGCGGCAACGTGCAGCACGCACGAGCCGGCATTGTCGTTGCGCGGGACGTCGCCCGGCAGCGGGTTGATGATGCGGAATTCCACGCCGTCCCACTGCCAGTGCTGCCCCGCCTGGCAGCGGCTGACGTGCACATACCCCAGCCGCGGCACGCGCGCTGCGCTCACCGCGGTGAGCAGCTCGGCTTCCGGATGGACGCGGGCGATCGCCGCCGCGCCACCCGAGTGGTCGCTGTCGTCGTGGCTGACGACCACCCTGTCCAGGCGCCGCACGCCCAGGCTGTGCAGCAGCGGCAGCACCACGCGGCTGCCCGCGTCCACCCCCGGCGCCTGTTGCGGCCCGGTGTCGTAAACGAGGGTGTGATGCGCCGTGCGCACCACCACCGCCATGCCCTGGCCGACATCGGCAAACCACAGCTCCATGCGCCCCGGCGGTGGCGCCGTTCCCGGATTGCTCGTCAATGGCAGTAGCAGCAACAACCCCGGCGCGCGCAACCGCCAGGTCCACGGCAGGGTCAGGGCGACGACGCCGGCCGCGGCCAACGCCAGACTCACGGCGTCGGCCGCGGCGGCGTGCCACTGCGCCGCAGGCCATGCCGCCATGTGCTGCAACACCCCGTCGAGCGCGTGCTGCAGCCAGGCCGCCAGGCGCCAGACCCAGCCGTCCAGCGGCGAAGGCAGCAGCAGGCCGCCGATGGCCAGCGGCGTCACCGCCAGGGTGACCACCGGAATGGCCAGCGCGTTGGCCAGCGGCGAGAGCACGGCGATCTGCTGGAAAAACAGCAGGGTCAGCGGCAGCAGTGCCAGCGTCGCCACCCACTGCGCCTGCGCGGCGTCGGCCAGGGCGTGACGCAGGCGCTGCAACACACCCTGCGGCGCGCCCGCGCTGCGCCTGCCGCGCTGCGCACCGCCGCTGAGAAACAAAAATCCCACGGCGACGAACGACAGCCAGAACCCAGCCTGCCGCACCGCCCACGGGTCCCACAGTAGCACGGCGAGCAACGCCAGCGCCATGACGTCGGCCCAGTCGGCACGCAGCCCGCGCAGCCGCAGCAGCAGCACCACGGCGAGCATCAGCAGCGTGCGCTGTGCCGGCACGCCCCAGCCGCTGACCACGGCGTAGGCGGCTGCCGTCAGCAGCGCGGCCCAGGTCGCCACGGTCGGCGCCGGCAGCCGCAGCGTCCACGGGCGAGGCAAGCGGGCGGTTTGCCGCCAGAGCCAGCCGGTCACGTGCAGCGCCAGCCAGGCCAGCAGCGAAATGTGCAGGCCGGAAATGCTCATCAAGTGCGCCACCCCGGTGATGCGGTAGCTGGCCCAGTCCTGCGGCGAAATCGCCGCCTGGTCGCCCAGTGCCAGCGCGACGACGGTGCCGGCTGCGGGCACCCATGCGGGCGATCGGCGCTCCCCGCCTTGGGGCGGCCCGGCGGCGGAGGGTTGGACGGCCCCCACGCTCGCTGGCGCTCGCTGCCCCCCGAGGGGGTGCTCCCCGCCTTGGGACGGCCCTGCGGCGGGGGGTTGGACGGCCCCCACGCTCGCTGGCGCTCGCTGCCCCCCGAGGGGGCGCTCCCCGCCTTGGGGCGGCCCGGCGGCGGGGAGGGTCAAAGCGTGCAGCATGCGCTCGCGCAGGGTGTCGCGGAGTTGGGCGATCCAGTCGGTCGCGGCGTGGCGCTGGCCGAGCAGCCGCGGGGGCGGGCCGGCACGGCTGACGCTGCCAGTGGCGCCGATGCCGGCGCGGAACAGGCTGAGTTCGCTGTCGGTGCCGCCTGGGTTGACCAGGCCGTGCGGTTGTTTGAGCCGCACGGTGAATTCCCAGATCTCACCGGGGTGGACGCGCGGCGCCGGTTCCGTGAGCCGTCTGCCGCGCTGCGCAGACCAGCTCAGCGACAGGGTATGCGGCACGCCACGGGCCGACGCGGTGAGCACGGCGAAGGTAAAGCGCGTCGCGTCGGCATCGAGCACGGGCAGGCCGGTGACCACGCCGCGCACCTGCAGCGGCTGTGTTTCGAGTGCGGCGGGCAGCCGCTGTGCGAGCAGCTGCTGGGCGCGCCACTGGGTCAGCCCCAGGCCCAACGCCAGGCCAGCGGCGGCGAGCAGGGCCATGTGGGCCAGCCGCAGCACACGCCCCCGTCCCGCCCCGCCCGGGCGCCACACCTGCGCAGCCAGCAGGGCGGCGCTGAGCAGCAACCCGGCAAGCAGCAGCGTGGTGGCCAGCGGCTGCGGCCACAGCCTGGGCTGCGCCGTCTGCAGCAGGCAACCGAGCAGGACGGCGAGGGCGTAAAGGCGCACGGCAGGCTCCGGTCGTGGGGACGATCATAGGGCAGCTGCTGGCGGGGTGGAGGGGGCCGCCGCACCGACGCTTGCGCGGCGTCACATCGGCGCGCGCCAGCGCTGTGTATGGTTCAATTTCCGCATTGTTCAGTCACCCGGAGACCGTGGATGAATCCGCAACGACACGCTTTCGTTTCTGCTCTGCGTCCGGCGCACCCCGGGGGGGAGACAGGCAAACTGGGGGCTGCCCGGCGTTTGGTGGAAGGGGCCCCCGGCGCTGCGCTGCGCTCAGCGCACCCCCCGAGGGGGGCAAGCAAACTTGGGACGGCCCGGCGTTTGGCGGAAGGGGCCCCCGGCGCTGCGCTGCGCTCAGCGCACCCCCCGAGGGGGGCAAGCAAACTTGGGACGGCCCGGCGTTTGCTTGCGGGCGCTCTCAGCGCCACGGTGGGGTGTCTGGCGCTGGGGGGGTGTGCCACGCCGGTGGATCTGAACACGCCGGTGCCGGTGCAGCAGCTCAACCCGCCCACGCCGCGGGTGACGGTCCCGCCGTCGGCATATGCGCCGGTGACGCCGGTGACGCCGGCGGCGCAGCCTCCGGCCAGCCAGGCGCAGCCTCTGGCGCCGAGCGCGCCGATCACCGTCGAGCCTCTGGGGCCCGCCGGGGTCGCGCCTGCGGCCAGCGCACCCGCGGCGTCGCAGTTCGCTCCGGTCACTCCCGCCGCACCGGTCAGCCCGGCGCCGCCGGCGGCTTCTGCTTCCTCGGCGCAGGCGCCGCAAATGGCGGCTCCGGTTTTGCCCCCCGGAGCGGTGCGCTTCAACTGCCAGGATGGCAGCTCGTTCATCGCCACGTTTGGTGACGTTTCGGTCACGCTGCAGACGGCGCTGGGCAATCTCACCCTCGACCAGACGGTATCGGCTGACGGGGCGCGCTACCGCAACAGCGCGTTTCAGGTCTGGTTCAAGGGCCGCCAGGCGACGGTGACCAATTTTTTGCAGAACACGACGACCCTCTGCCAGCAGCAGTAAGCCGCAGCGGCGGTGGCGGTCAAATCCTGTCGCGACTCTTACCTCGCGACACAGACGGCTGCGCCCAACCCCCGTAAATTGGGGGAAAAGTCTTTTTTCGTCATCGACTGCGTGAAAAATATCACGCGGTCGCAGGGTTGTCGGGAGGTGCCCGCCAAGGTCGCCGCGTGAGCGGACGACGGGCACGCGCGGTGGAATGCTCTTGCCTGCAAGGAATTCTGCGGTTCACGCAACCTGCTGCAAGGAGCTGCGCCATGAAAACCACCCGTCGCCGGTTCATCCAGAAATCCCTCCTCGCCCTGCCGGCCATCGGTTCGCTGGCGTCGTGTGGCGGTGGCGGCCCGGCAGGGGCATCCGGCACGTCAACGGATGCGCTGGCTACCTCTGCGGCAACCGGATCGACGCCGCCGCAGACGACGCCGGCCACGCCGGCACTCATCGACCCCGCGCCTGCACAGACGGTGCCGACCACAGCGCCGGTGACTCCCCAGCCCACACCCACGTCGCCGTCGTCGACGCAGCCGGCGCAGACGCCTTCGACCGCCACCCAGCCGGTGACGACGCAGCCGGCCACGCAACCCGCCCCGACGCAGCCGACGACCACGCAGCCGACGACGACGCAACCCGCTCCCACTCAGTCGGCCCCATCGCAGCCGACCTCCACCCAGCCGACCTCCACCCAGCCGGTCGCGGCGGGAACGGATTTGTCCGCCGGTCTGGTGCAGCGTGGGCAGGCGCCGGTGGCGTACAGCAAGCTGGCCAAGCCGGCCAAGGGGCAGACGGTGACCGACCCGGACTTCGGCGCCACCATCATCCGCATCACCGACTGCGTGAAGGATTTCAACAACCTCTGCGCCGCACCGGCGTACCCGACGGCGATGGCGTGGAACTGCGACGAGACCCGCTTCATCCTCTACCTGCCGGCGTCGACTGCGCTATCGGGCGGGCAGCAGGGCTGGGCGATGTACGACGGCACGACGTATGCCTTCATCAAGATGCTCGACATCAACCCGGCCGACGTCGAGCAGTTCTACTGGGATCACCAGAACCCGGCGATCCTGCGCTACATCGACAATCATCAGGTGGGTGGGCAGTACCTCGCGGATCTGACGGAAATCAACGTCGAAACCGGGGCGAAAACCGTCACCTACAGTTTTCTGCCCAACGGTCTGCCGCCGGGCTGTCCGGCGGGCACGCAGGGCGTGCGTTGTGGTTATCCCTTCGCCCTGGGCATCAACGCGCAGGGGCAGCGCATCTGGGGCCTGGGCGCGTTTGGGCCGAATGTGCCCAACGTCGCCGGCGAACTGGGGGTGTGGGTTTTCGGCTTCAACGAGGCGACCAAGCAGTTCATCTTGTACGACTCGACGATTCCGCAGCCGCAGGCGCGCGGCTCCACGCCGTTCCCCTCGCTGTCGGGCAAGTATTTCGTCTGGAACAGCGCGGCCGCCAGCGGCCTGAACTCCACGCCGACGACCAATAGCGGGGTGTTCGACGCCACGACGGGAAAATTCGTCCGTTGGGTGAACTTCGATACCAACGAGCACTGCGACACGGCGTTGGACGCCAATGGCAACGATCTGCTCGTCGGCTCGCAGTTCTCGCGCAACGACCCGGGCAACGGCAACGTCATCGTCTGCAACCTCAACACCGGCGCGGTGTCGAACTTCGTCGGTCAGGCCAGCGGCTGGGGCTATCCGGTCACTGCCGCGCTGAGCGGGGCCACGGCGTGGAAAAACCCGGCCTGGGTGGTCACCGGCATGACCGGCAATATTTACGGCACGGGCAGCAACGGCCAGGCCACGCCGGGCAGCAGCGGCAACAGCGGCCCCACGCCCAATCCGTGCACCATCCTCGACCAGGAAATCATGCTCACCAACCTGACCACCGGGGTGTCCTGGCGGGTCGCGCACCACCGCAGCACCGGCGACTACAGCAACGCCGCGCAAAGCAATTACTGGGCGCAGACCAACGTCACGTTCAGCACCGGCGGCACGCGCATCCTGTTCCAGAGTGACTGGGGCAACGCCGATCCGAGCAACCCGGTGGTCAACCCGAACGCCGCGGTGGACACCTATGTCCTCGTCCTGCCGGCGTTCGGTTGACGCTGCCGGCAGGCCGCCGGCGCCGCGCCTGCGGTTCAACCCTCTTTTCCGCCTGAGCCGGCCGCACTAGCATCGGCCCATCGGCGCCCTGGCGCCGGAGCGTCGTTCACGAGACGGCGCGCGGGCCGTGCACGCCGTGCGGCACCGCAATGGGACGGCGGGCCTGATCGGCCGCCGATCGGTCACTCACGGGCGGCATCTCACCGGATGCGCGCCAAACAGGAGACAGGCGATGAACGCTCCCCTTCCCGAGCACATCCGTCGGGCGCTGGCGACCATTTCGCTGGACGACAAATACACCCTCACTTCCGGTCGCGCCTTCATGAGCGGCATTCAGGCGCTGGTGCGTCTGCCGCTGCTGCAGCGCCAGCGCGACCTGGCCGCCGGGCTGAACACCGCCGGCTTCGTCTCCGGCTATCGCGGCTCGCCGCTGGGCGGTTACGACCAGGCGCTGTGGAAAGCCAAGTCGATCCTCGATGCCAACCACATCGTGTTCCAGCCCGGAGTCAACGAGGAACTCGCCGCCACCGCGGTGTGGGGCACGCAGCAGCTGGACTTGTTCGCCCAGCAAAAAACCTTCGACGGCGTGTTCGGCATCTGGTACGGCAAGGGGCCGGGAGTCGATCGCTGCGCCGATGTGTTCAAACACGCCAACAGCGCCGGCACGGCGCGGCATGGCGGCGTGATCGCCGTGGCCGGCGACGACCACGTGGCCAAATCGTCCACCCTGGCGCACCAGAGCGACCATATTTTCAAGGCCTGCGGGCTGCCGGTGTTTTTTCCCGCGTCGGTGCAGGAGATCCTCGATCTGGGGGTGCATGCGTTTGCGCTCAGCCGCTATTCCGGGCTGTGGACGGGGATGAAGACCATTCAGGAAATCGTCGAATCGTCGGCGTCGGTCGATGTCGGCGCCGACCGCGTGCGCATCGTGCTGCCGCAGGACTTCATCCTGCCCGCTGACGGCGTGCACATCCGCCAGCCCGACACGCCGCTGGCGCAGGAGGCGCGGCTGATGGACGTGAAGTGGTACGCCGCGCTGGCGTATGTGCGCGCGAATCGCCTGAACCACACGGTGATCGACAGCCCCAACGCGCGGCTGGGCATCATGGCCAGCGGCAAGGCGTACAACGACACGCGGCAGGCGCTGCTCGATCTCGGGCTGGACGACGCCGCGTGCGCGCGGCTGGGCATCCGGCTGCACAAGGTGGCCGTGGTGTGGCCGCTGGAAGCGAGCATCACCCGCGAGTTCGCCACCGGGCTGCAGGAAGTCCTGGTGGTCGAGGAAAAGCGGCAGGTCATCGAATACCAGCTCAAGGAGGAGCTGTACAACTGGCGCGAGGACGTGCGGCCCAACGTCATCGGCAAATTCGACGAGCGCGAGGGCGACAGGTCGGGCGGGGAGTGGAGCCAGCCCAACCCGGCGGGCAACTGGCTGCTGCCGGCCAAGGCCGACCTCAACCCGGCGATCATCGCCCGGGCCATCGCCGGCCGCCTGGACAAACTGGGCATCCTGCGCGCTGCCGGGCAGGACGTGCAGCGGCGCATCCAGGAGCGACTGGCGGTGATCGACGCGCGCGAACGCAGCCTGCGGGCGCAGCCCGTGCCCGGCCAGCGTCCGCCGTGGTTCTGCTCCGGCTGTCCGCACAACACCAGCACCCGTGTGCCCGAGGGCTCGCGCGGCATGGCCGGCATCGGCTGCCACTACATGGTGGTGTGGATGGACCGCAACACCACCACGTTCAGCCAGATGGGCGGCGAAGGCGTGGCCTGGGTCGGGCAGGCGCCGTTCACCCGGGAACGGCATGTGTTCGCCAACCTCGGCGACGGCACCTACTACCACTCCGGGCTGCTGGCGATCCGCCAGGCGATTTCCGCCGGGGTCAACATCACCTACAAGATTCTGTACAACGGCGCGGTGGCGATGACCGGCGGCCAGCCGGTCGAGGGGCACCTGAGCGTGGCGCAGATCAGCCGGGAGCTCGCCGCCGAAGGGGTGAAGGAAATCGTCGTCGTCACCGACGAACCGCAGAAATACGAGGGCGTGAGCGATCTGGCCCCGGGCGTGACCGTGCACCACCGCGACGAGCTCGATGCGATTCAGCGCCGGCTGCGCGAAGTGCCGGGCGTGACGGTGATCCTCTACGACCAATACTGCGCCACCGAAAAGCGCCGGCTGCGCAAGCGCGGCAAGATGGAAGACCCCAAGCGCCGGGTGGTGATCAACCCGCTGGTGTGCGAGGGCTGCGGCGACTGCTCCGAGCAGAGCAACTGCCTGTCGGTCGAGCCGCTGGACACCGAGTTCGGCCGCAAGCGCACCATCAACCAGAGCACCTGCAACAAAGATTTTTCGTGCCTGAAGGGCTTTTGCCCGAGCTTCGTCACCCTCGAAGGTGCGGATCTGCGCAAGCCCAGGCCGCGGCCGCAGGCCGATCTGGGTGCCATGCCCGCGCTGCCCTGGCCGCAGGTGCCCGATCCGCTGGCCGCCGATGCCGCTGGCGGCGGCAGCTACGGCATCGTCGTTGCCGGGGTCGGCGGCACCGGGGTGATCACCATCGGCCAGTTGCTCGGCATGGCCGCGCACATCGAGGGCAAGGGCGTGGTCACGCAGGACGCTGCCGGACTGGCGCAAAAAGGCGGGGCGACGTGGAGCCATGTGCTCATTGCCGACGACCCGGGGCAAATCGTCACCACCCGAGTCGCCACCGCCGAAGCCGAGCTGATTCTGGGCTGTGACCCCATCGTCACCGCCGACGGCGAAACCCTCTCGCGCGTCCGCGAGGGCCGCACCCACGTGGCACTCGACACCCACGGCACGCCCACGGCGGCGTTCATCCACAACCCGGACTGGCAGTTTCCCGCCGCCGCGTGCCGCGCGGCGATCGAGCGAGCCGCCGGGCCGGGGCAGGTGGCCGGGTTCGACTGTGTCAGCGCCGCCGAGCGGCTGCTGGGCGATGCGATCTACGCCAACCCCATGCTGCTGGGCTTTGCCTGGCAAAAGGGCTGGGTGCCGCTGGGCTACGCCGCGCTGATGCGCGCCTTCGAGCTCAACGGCGTGCAGGTGGAAAAAAACAAGGCGGCGTTCGAATGGGGGCGTCACGCCGCGCATGATCCGCAGGCCATCGCCGCGCTGGCCGCGGCCGAGCAGGTGATCGAACTGGTCAGGCGCCCCAGCCTCGACGAGGTCATCCGCCGTCGCGTGGACTTTCTCCGCGCGTACCAAAACCCGGCTTACGCCCGGAGTTATGCCGACTTCGTCGCCCAGGTGCGCGCCGCCGAAGCGCCGCTGCAATCGACCGCGCTCACCACGGCGGTTGCGCACAACTTGTTCAAGCTCATGGCGTACAAGGACGAATACGAGGTCGCACGACTGCATACCGACCCGGCGTTCACCCGGCAGTTGCAGCAGCAGTTCGAGGGCCGGTTCAGCCGGCATTACTTCCTTGCCCCGCCGCTGTGGAGCCGGCGCAACGCCCGTGGCGAGCTGGTCAAACGCGAATTCGGCCCGTGGGTCGGAGTGGTGTTCAGGCTGCTGGCGCCGCTGAAAGTGTTGCGCGGCACCGTGCTCGACCCTTTCGGCCACACCGCCGAGCGCAGGCAGGAGCGGGCGCTGATCACGCAATACCGCGACACCGTGACCGAGCTGCTGCGCGGCATCGATGCCGCCACCCCACCGCAGCGGCTGCAACTGGCGGTGCACATCGCCCGCCTGCCCGAGGACATCCGCGGCTACGGTCACATCAAACAGCGCCACCTCGCCCGCGTGCTGCCGCAATGGCAGCAGCTCCTGCAGCAGTGGCGCCAGCCGCAGCCCGCTGCCGCGGCGGCGGGAGCGCAGGCGGTCCGCGACACGGTGTGAGGCGGCTCAAACGGCGGGCATAATCGGCGCTTTTCTCTTCCTTTCCGAGCCATGCCCGCCTCCTGGATGTCCGCGCTCGGCGCGGCGCTGCCTTACGTCGAGTCCATCGCCAAAATCGCCCTGCCGGTGTTCAGGCAGCGCAAGGCCGAGGCCGACGCCGTGCAAAAGCAGATCGAGGAACTGCAGGCGGCGGTGACGCACAACGCCGAGCACGTGCGTGCGCTGGCGCAGCAGTTGCAGACCACGGTGGCCGCGCTGGAGCAGGCCGGGGTGCAGCTGGCGCAGATGCAGCAGCGGCTGCAGCGCTGGTCGCTGGCGGCAGCCGGACTGGCTGCCGTCGCGTTCGCGCTGGCAGTGTGGGCGTTGTTGCGCTGATCCCGCGCGACTGCGACCGCTTGTCGCATTTTTGGCATGCGTCAAACCTGTGCAGTGGCCAGGCGCGTAACCTGTGCGGCGTTGTTGCGCTGCAAAATCGCCGCGCGAATCGGGGAGACGGGATGAAAACGACGACGAGGATCGGGTTGGCGCTGGCCGCCGCGGTGTTGCTGGGGCAGGGCGGGTGGGCACGCGCCGCGCAGACGTTTTCGCCGCAGGAGGTGCAGCGCGGCGCGTATCTGGCCAAGGCTGGCGATTGCATCGCTTGCCACACTGCACCCGGCGGCAAGCCGTTTGCCGGCGGGCTGAAAATGATCATGCCCATCGGCGCGATCTATTCGTCCAACATCACGCCCGACAAAACCCACGGCATCGGCAACTACACCTTCGAGGAGTTCGACCGCGCGGTGCGCCACGGCGTGGCGCCGGGGGGGAAATATCTCTACCCGGCCATGCCTTACCCGTCGTACGTGCGCATCACGCCGCAGGACATGCGGGCGCTGTACGCCTATTTCATGCAAGGCGTGCCTGCCGAGGCGGTGCCCAACCGCAAACCCGACATGGTCTGGCCGCTGACCATCCGCTGGCCGCTGGCGATCTGGAACTGGCTGTTCGTGCGCGACACCACGTTCACCCCCAACCCGAAGCAAAGCGCGCAGTGGAACCGTGGCGCCTACCTGGTCGAGGGCCTGGGGCACTGCGGTGCCTGCCACACGCCGCGCGGGCTGTTCTTCCAGGAAAAGGCGCTCAGCGCCAACGGCCCGAACGGCGCGCTGTACCTCACCGGTGGCACCGTCGAGCATTGGTATGCGAGCAATCTGCGCAGCGAGTGCCTGCAAAAAACCCTGAGCGCCGAGGATTTCGCCCTGCTGCTGCAGACCGGTAGCGCGAAGAATTACACCGTCGCCGGGGGCATGACCGAAGTCATCCACCACAGCACGCAGCACCTCAAGCGCGAGGACTTGCTCGCCATCGGCGTCTACCTCAAATCGCTGCCGCCCGAGGCCAGCGCGCAACTGGCCAGCACCAAGCCCGATCCGGCGGCGGTGGAGCGCGGCAAGGCGTTGTACGCGCAGCACTGCGTCGCCTGCCATCAGCCCAGCGGCCAAGGTGTGCCGGCGGCCTTTCCCAGTCTGGTGGGCAATCCGTCGGTGCGCTGCCTGAATCCGACCAACGCGATCCACGCCATCCTTGCCGGCGCGACCACGCCGGTGACGGCGTCGGCACCGGCGCCGATGGTCATGCCGCCGTTCGGCGCGCAGTTGAACGACCAGCAGATCGCCGATCTGGTGACCTTCATCCGCGCCAACTGGGGCAACGACGCCGAGCCGGTGTCGGCCGAGCAGGTGCGGGAGCTGCGCCGCGCCATCGCGCAGCACTGAGCAGGGGGCTGCGCCGCCTGCCACCGCCCGCGCGTGACCCGCGGGCTGCCCTGTGCGTCGCGGCGGCCTCGCCGCGGAACGACCGCAGCGCTGCGACAATGCGCCGCATGGCTTCCAGCACCGGCGCGCTGCGGCGCATCCTCACCCTCGGGGCGCTGACGGCCTTCGCCCCGATGTCCATCGACATGTACCTGCCGGCGTTTGGCGCGCTGCAGCGCGAGTTGCACGCCACGCCCGACGCGGTGCAGCGCACGCTGGTGGTGTTTTTCGCCGGGCTGGCGCTCGGCCAGGTGGTGTGGGGGCCGGTGTCGGACCGCTACGGGCGCAAACCGCCGCTGCTGCTGGGCATCGGCATCTACGCCGTGGCGTCGGTGGGTTGCGCCCTGTCGCAGTCGATCGATGCGCTGCTGGGCTGGCGGGGGTTGCAGGCGCTGGGCGGGTGCGCCGGAATCGTCATCGCCCGCAGCATGGTGCGCGATACGTACCCCCCGGTCGATGCCGCGCGGGCGTTTTCGCGGCTGACGCTGGTGCTGGGTGCCGCGCCGATCCTCGCGCCGCTGGCCGGTGCGGCGCTGGTGCAGTCTGCAGGGTGGCGAGTGATTTTTGCCGCTCTGGCGGCGTTTGGCGTGGCGTGCTGGCTGGCGGCGCTGGCGCTGCCCGAAAGCCTGCCGCCGGCAGCGCGCAGCCAGGCGGTGCAGCGGCCGCTGCACCGCGCGCTGCGCACCTACGCGGAGCTGCTGCGCGACCGCCGCTTCATCGGTTTCGCGCTCAGCGGTGCGCTCGGGCAGGCGGCGATGTTTGCCTATATCGCGGGTGCGCCGTTCGTGTTCATGCAGGTGTTCGGCTTCGCGCCGCAGCAGTTTGGCGTGCTGTTCGGGCTCAACGCCGTCGGGCTGATCGCCGCGTCGCAGCTCAACCACGCGCTGCTGGCGCGGCTGTCCAGCGCGGTTCTGCTGTCGCGCGCGCTGCGCGCCCTGGCGCTGTGCGCGGCGGTGTTGCTCGCCCTGGCGCTGTGGCCGGCGGCGGGCTGGCCCGGCGTGGCCCTGCCGCTGTTTTTCGCGCTGTCGAGCCTGGGGTTTTCCTTTCCCAACGCCACCGCGCTGGCGCTGGCGCACCAGAGCGGCCGGGTGGGCAGCGCCGCGGCGCTGGCCGGCAGCCTGCAGTTTGCCCTGGCTGCTGCCAGCGGCTGGCTCGTCAGCCTGTCCGCCCGGCCCAGCGCGGCGCCGATGGCCGCGGTGTTCTGCACGTTTGCCGTGCTCGCGCTGACGGCGCAGCGCACGCTCACGCCACGTTGATCACACTGCGGCGAGCACCTGTTCGAGTTCGGCGAAGCTTTGCATCTGGCCGTTGGCGTTGAGTTCCACGCCGAGCTGGCGGCCGATGCGCACCGCGGAAAAAATGCCGCGCACCTGCGGCGCGCCGTCGGTTTCGAGCACCAGCGCGTGCTGCCGGCCGGAGTGCCGCAGCGTGAGCACGATTTCGGCCACGGTGGAGCGCAGCACTTCGGCGTAATCGAGCACTTCGATGTGCTGCTGCGGCACCATGCATTGCGCCACGGTCACGGCGTCGCGCGGGATCTGGTTTTCGGTGGCGGCGCGCACCGGCTTTTCGCCCATCAGGTCCCGCGCGGTGATCAGCCCGATGACGTGGCCGGCGGCGTTGGTCACCAGCAGCAGGCGCACTCCGGCGTGCACCATTTTTTGCAGCGCGTGGTTGGCGGTGGCATCGGGGTCGATGGTGAACGCCGGGGTATGGCGCAGATCGGTCATCACGTCGGTGGCGGGCGATTCCGGAGTCACGCTCCCGGGCCGGCCGTGGTCGTAGGCGATGATCGGTGTCCCGGGGGGAAGAGGGTGATGATGCAAAAGGCGTTGCGTCGTCATGATGGTCGCTCCCAGTGAACCGGCGGTTGCTGCATTGCAAGACGCCCGGTGCGCTGACTGTAGTTCGCCCGCCGCGCGCCGGCTGTATCGAAATGTCCAAATCCATGACGCCGCCCGCACAATGGCCACCGCGCCGCGGCTACGGTCAATAATCGAGCGGATCGACGTCCACCGCCCAGCGCACGCGGGTGCGCAGCGCGGCAAGCTGCTGCCGCCAGCGCGTCAGAAGCTGTTGCAGCGCACTGCGCTGCGCGCTTTCGAGCAGCATGTGCATGCGGTGCACGTCGGCGCGCCGCGCCAGCGCCGCGGGCACGGGCGGATACAGGTGCACGCCGCTGTCGGCGGCCAGCGGTGCGGCCAGTTGCTGCGCCGCCAGCAAGAATTCCTGCACGGCGTCGGCGTCGCGGTGCTCGGCGCGCAGCAGCGCCTGAAACGCATACGGCGGCATCCCGCCGCGCTCGCGCTCGGCGAGTTCGCTGCGGGCGAACGCCGGGTAGTCGTGCGCCGCCAGCGCGCGGTACAGCGGGTGCGCGGGATGCTCGGTCTGCACCAGCATTTCGGCGGGGCCGGCGGCGTGCAGCGGGGCGCGACCGGCGCGGCCGGCGGCTTGCATGAGCTGGGCGAACAGACGCTCGGGGCCGCGCGGGTCGTGGGTGAACAGCCCGGCGTCGGGGTTGAGCGCCGCCACCAGGGTGACGCGCTGGAAGTCGTGGCCCTTGGTCACCATCTGCGTACCCACCAGGATGTCCACCTCGCCGGCGTGCACGCTGTCGAAGCGGCTGGCTGCCGCGCCCTTGCGCCGCGTGCTGTCGGCGTCGATGCGCGCGATGCGCGCGCCGGGGTAGGCCAGCGCCAGTGCCTCCTCGACCCGCTGCGTGCCTTTGCCTACGGGCTGCAGATCCAGGCTGCCGCACCCCGGGCAGGCGCGCGGTACGGCGGCGTGGTGGCCGCAGTGATGGCAGCGCAGGCTGCGGTCGGCGCGGTGAAACACCAGATGCGCGTCGCAATGCGGGCAGTCGGACATCCAGCCGCAATCCGGGCAGCGCAGCACGGGGGCGTAGCCGCGACGGTTGAGAAACAGCAGGCATTGTTCGCCGCGTTGCAGGCGCTGGCGGATGGCGGTATCGAGCGCCTGGCCGATGAGCGCGCCGGCGTTGCGCAACGTCGGGTCTTGGCGGATGTCGATCAGCCGCACCTGCGGCAGCGTGCCCGCGGCGCGCTGCGTCAGCGTCAGCAGCCGGTAGCGCCCGGTCTGCGCCGCGCGCCAGCTCTCCAGCGACGGCGTGGCCGAGCCCAGCACCACGGCGATGCCGAGCTGGTGCGCGCGCCACAGCGCCAGGTCGCGCGCCGAGTAGCGCGCCCCTTCCTGCTGCTTGTACGACGGGTCGTGCTCCTCGTCGACCACGATCAGGCGCAGCCCGGGCAGGCTGGCCAGCGCCGCCAGTCTGGTGCCCAGCACGATGCGCGCCTGCCCGGTGTGCGCCGCCAGCCAGTGCTGCAGCCGCTGGTGTTCGGTCAGACCACTGTGCAGAACGGCGAGCTGCTGCGCGCCAAACCGCTGCTCGAAGCGGTGCACGAGCTGGGGCGTGAGGTTGATTTCCGGGGTGAGCACCAGAACCTGCGCGGTGGCCGACTGCCGCAGGGCCTGCGCTGCGGCGTGCAGATAGACCTCGGTCTTGCCACTGCCCGTCACGCCGAACAGCAGAAACGGCGCGAATCCGGTGCTATCGGCAATGGCGCGTGCCGCCTGCGCCTGCTCCGGGTGGAGCACGGGGGCTGCAGCCGACGCCGGCGGCGCGGGGATGGCGGTGTCGGCGGCGACTGGTTCGATCCAGCCGGCGTCGTGCCACTGGGCCAGCACCCGGCCGGCCTGCGGGTGCAACCTGCGCGCGGCAGGCAGCGCGAGCATGGGCAGCGGTGCGGCTGGATCGGGCGTGGCGTCGGCCGTCACCCCCAGGGCCTGCGCCAGGCGCCATCGCGCCGTGCTGCGCGCACCGATGTGCCGCGGCAGCGCCAGCCGGCCTGCGGCGGTGCAGCGAAACGCCGGCTGCGCCGGTGCCCGCGCGACGTGCAGCGGCTTGCCGCTGCGCAAACGCGACGGCAGCGCCGCGCCGATGACTTCGCCGAGCGAACGCTGGTAATAGCGGGCGACGAAACGCAGCAATTCCAGCCAGTCGTCGCCCAACGGCGGCACGGTGTCGAACACCGCGGCGACCGGCCGCAGCGTGACGCCGGCAGCGGGCCGCGGTTCCTCGCCGGGTGCGAGCACCACGCCGGTGACTTCCTGCCGCCCCAGGGGCACGCGCACCAGGGTGCCTGCCGGCAACGCCGCCGGCGCGGAGTAATCCAGCGCCGGCAAGCCCGGAGCATCCACCGCGATGCGCAGAACGAAGGTCATGGCGTTGGCGCAAAAAATTGAACCAGCAGTTTGCGACGCTGCGCTAAGCCGGCGCCGTTTCGGTCTTTTTCAGCCGACATCCGGCCTGTGGACAACTCTGTGCATGACGCCGGGACTTAACGCCATCCGTCCTGTGGATAAACCTGTGCAGAATCTTTTCCTGGATGGTGAAATTTTCAAAATCCCTTGGTTTTTCAATGGGTTGAACAAGAAAACCTCGGGTTGATTCTGTGGTCAACTTGTTGCGGCGCAACTTCACCAAAAATGTGCATAAGCGGATACGTCAACCTTGACAAGGCGGGAAACAGACGTTCTCCAGCACAGGGGCAGGGCAGCGGGTTGTCAGCCCTGTGCCGGGGCATGCCATGCGCGGCTGTGGGTGTGCACCGCCTCGACCAGTGCGGCGACGTGTTCGGGCGGGGTGAATTGCGAGATGCCGTGCCCCAGGTTGAACACGTGACCCGCCCCGGCATCCACCCTGCCGAAACTGTGCAGCAGCCGCTGCACCTCTCGCTCGATCGCGGCGGGCGGTGCGAACAGCACGGCGGGATCGAGATTGCCCTGCAGCGCCACCCGCTGGCCGACGCGCGCACGCGCCTGACCCAGGTTGGTCGTCCAGTCCAGCCCGAGCGCGTCGGCACCGGTGTCGGCCATGGCTTCGAGCCACTGCCCGCCGCCTTTGGTGAACAGAATCACCGGCACGTCGGCAGCGCCCGGGTGGCGCTGGATCGCCTGCACCACGCGCTGGCTGTACGCCAGCGAAAATTCGCCGAAGGCGCCGTCGGCCAGCACGCCCCCCCAACTGTCGAACACCATCACCGCCTGCGCTCCGGCGTCGATCTGCGCCGTGAGGTACTGCGCCACGGCATCGGCGTTCACGGCGAGGATGCGGTGCAGCAGATCCGGGCGGGCGTACAGCATGGTCTTGACCGTGCGGTAGTCGTCGCTGCCGCCGCCTTCGACCATGTAGCAGGCCAGCGTCCACGGGCTGCCGGAAAAGCCGATCAGCGGCACGCGCTGCACGCCGTTCCGCAGCAGCGCGCGGCGGATTTGCCCCACGGCGTCGAATACGTAGCGCAGCGCGTCCATGTCCGGCACGGCCAGCCGCGCGACGTCGGCCTCGGTGCGTACCGGGCGCTCGAACTTCGGTCCCTCGCCGGCTTCGAAGCGCAGGCCTAGGCCCATGGCATCGGGCACGGTGAGAATGTCGGAAAACAAAATGGCCGCGTCCAGTGGGTAGCGGTCGATCGGCTGCAGCGTCACTTCGGTGGCGAAGTCCGGGTTCTGTGCCAGGGCGAGAAAACTCCCGGCGCGTGCCCGCGTGGCGTTGTATTCCGGCAGATAGCGCCCGGCTTGGCGCATGAGCCACACCGGGGTGTAGGCGGTGGGCTGGCGGCGCAGCGCGCGCAAAAAGGTGTCGTTGGCAAGTGAGGTCATGGCCGGCATTGTCGCAAACTGTGCAGCCGCAGCCGGCTCGCGGCGCCAGCCCCCCATGACGCGGCTGCAGCCGTGGCGCTGGCAGGCCCTAGTCCATGCCGAATTCCTTGCGCTTGAGGTAGAGCTCGCCCAGGGTGGCGATGACCTGGTTGGAAATGCGCGCATACTCCCCACCCTGGAGCTGGCGCAGCGCGTCGTCGCGCTGGTCGTTTTGCGCCAGTCGCGCCACTTCCGCGGCAGCGCGGTGAAACGCAGCGTGCTCCTCGATCAGCCGGGTGAACAGCTTTTGCGTGTCCGCGCTCAGCGCCGGCTGGCGGTCGCGGATGGCGTAGAGCCACTGGCCGAGGTCGCAGCGGTCGTCCAGCGCGATGCGCTGCGGGTCGAGGGTGGAACAGGCGCCGCAGACGCAGTCGTACAGCCGCTTTTTCCACGCCTTGTGCGCGTTGGTTGCGGAAAAAAAATTCAGTTCCATCGGGATTCGCCGACGATGACGGCGCCTTTACAATCGGTCGCATCGTACCCAGCAAACGCCCTGCGTGAACTCCCCGGAGTATGTGGGCACGGCAGGCGCTGCGATCAGCGACACGCTTTTTGACATCGCGCAAATTACGGAGAGGCCATGGCGCAAAAGCCAAAACACGGAACCCGATTCTGGCTGGGCAATGGCGTGCTTGCGCTGGCCGCCGTGCTGCTGTTTTTTCTCGACACGGTGGCGCAGTGGCTGGGGACCGCGGCGATGGCGTTGTGGATGGGCCTGGTCGCGCTCGGCGTCTACCTCATCGTCCAGGACGGCGGGGGCTGAAGCCTGCCGGCGCAGCAACAACCCGGCGGACAGAACTCAGCGGAAAAACAGCGCGCTCATCACCAGGCCGACGCCGACGATGCCCCAGCGCAGCAGCTCGCGTGGGATGCGCCGCGCCAGCCGGGCGCCGGCGTAGCCGCCGAGCAGCACGGCGGGCAGCATCAACGCTACCCAGCCCCAGCGCACCGTGCCGGCGGCGGCGTACAGGCCGACGGCAAACACCGTGAGCACGGCCGACAACGCGTTTTTCAGCGCGTTCATGCGGTTGAGCTGGGTTTCGCCGATCAGGGTGAGCAGCGCCAGCAGCAGCACGCCCAGGCCGCCGTTGAAATACCCGCCGTACACGCTGACGGCAAACAGCCCGCCCAGCGCCTGTGCCGGCGTGGCATGTTGTTCCGGGTGCCGGCCGAGCAGCCGCAGCAGCGCCGGGCCAAAGGCGAACAAGGCCGTGGCGAACAGCAGCAGCCACGGCACCAGCGCGCGAAACGCCTGGTTGCTCGTGGCGATGAGCAAACCAGCGCCCAAACCGCCACCGGCCACGCAGGTCAGCAGCAGCGCGGGCATGTGCACCGCGCGCGGCGCGCCCAGGTCATCGCGAAACCCCCAGGTGCTGGCCAGATAACCGGGCAGCAGCGCCGTGGTTCCGGTCGCGTTGGCCGCCACCGCCGGGATGCCGGCGTAGATCAGCGCCGGCAGGGTGAGAAAACTGCCGCCTCCCGCGGCAGCGTTGAGGGCGGCGCCGAAAAACGCCGCGGCAAAAACCAGAAGGGAAACGACGGCATCGGCCGGCATGACGATCGCGCAAAAAGTTTGAGCATACGCAATCTGCGCGTCTGCCGCCGGCGCACGCAGCGGCTGGCGGCTTCAGCCCGCCAGCAGCGCGGCGATCTGGTCTTTGAGGTGCAGGCGTTCCTTTTTCAGCGTTTCCAGATGCTCGTCGGCCACGGCGCGCACACCCTGTTCGATTTGCACAACCTCTTTGTTGATCTCCTCGTAGCGTTGCGCCAGACGTTGGAAATGCGTGTTGCTGGCTTTGAGCGCGTGAATCTTTTCGGCCTGCGCCGGGAATTCATGGGTGAGATCGTGCGGGTCCAAATGCATCGGTAGCCTCCTGAAACGGGTTGCAAAAACTTTAAGCCTAAACCGCTTCGCCGCGCCGCGCCACCCCGTGCGGCTCAACCGCCCGCCGGCAGCAGCACCCAGATGCGCCCGGGCGACTGCATGCGCCCGGCCAGCGCGCCGGCGGCCTCGCCCGTGCCGGTGAACACGTCGGCGCGGATCGCCCCGGTGATCGCCGAGCCCACGTCCTGCGCGAACACCAGCGCGTTCCACGCCACGCCGTTGCTCGGCGTGGCCGGCTGGTCGGGCGGCGGCAGGGTGGTCGACAGCCACAGCGGCAGCCCCAGCCGCAGCATCGACTTGTCCACCGCGACACTGCGCATCGCCGTCAGCGGCACGCCCAGAGCGCCGACCGGGCCGCGCTGCGGGTCGGCGGCGGGCTCGGCGCGGAAAAACACCACCCGCGGGTTGGCCGCCAGCAGCTGCGGCACCTCGTCCGGGTGCAGCTGCGCCCAGGCGCGGATCACCTGCATGGTCACCGTGCCCTGCACCCGACCGGTGTCGAGCAGCCAGCGGCCGACCGACTGGTACGGCCAGCCATTGTTGCCGGCGTAGGACAGCCGCAGCATCCGCCCGTCGGGCAGCCGCACCAGCCCCGACCCCTGCACCTGCAAAAACAGCGCGTCCACCGGGTCGTCCAGCCACACCACCACATTGCGGTCGAGTTGCGCCTGCGCGGCCGGGTCGGACTGGATCTGCGCCCGGCTCCAGTACGGCGCGGTCACGCGCTGGCCGTCGCGCCATGCCACCCGCTGCGCGCTCACCCCGTCCGGCCCCGGCGCGGGCAGCGGCTGCAGATCGTCGGGCAGCCCCCACACCGGCACCACGTAGGGCCACGCCCGGGTCAGCGACCCATGCAGCACCGGCTCGTAATAGCCGGTGATCAGCCCGCTGTCGGCGCTGCCGCTGGCCGGCAGCACCCGCCACGGCTGGAACTCGGCCTGGAAAAACACCCGTTGCGCGGCGACGTCATCGGCCGGCACGGCAGCCGCCCGGGCGCAGACCGCAACCATCGCCGGCGGCAGCGTGGCGCTGCAGTCGCGGCGCAGCGCCTGCCACACCCCGGAGAAATCGTCCTGGGCCCAGCCCGACAGATCGGCCCAGCTCGCCGCCTGCAGCCGCACCCCGGCACCGACTAGCGGCGCGGGTACGGCGGCGCGCGGCGTCGGCCACGCGGTGGATGCCGACGGGCTGGGCGGAGGAGCGAGCGGGCGTTGCGGCGGCGGGCTGGCGCAGCCGGCCAGCCAAAGGGCGAGCGCGGCCACGGCGATTCGTGCGCCAGTGCGCGGCAAAGACAACGCACGGTGGACAGACGGTCGCATCGACATTCAGACTCCGGGCTGCAGTCGCGGCGGCAGGATGAACGACAGCGGCCGGCGCAGCAGCCGCGCGGCGATCGCGCGGTAAATCGCCTGCCGGTCGCGCACGCGGATGCCGCGGGCACGCAACGCCAGCCGGTAGGCGAGATAGAAGCTCACGCCGACGTTGAGCACCCCGTTGACCGCAATCCCGGCCAGCGCCCACCAGAACGCCGGGTCGTTGACCACCGCCGGGCCGAGCGCCGCGCAAGCCGCGCCGAACAGCCCGGACGACAGGGTGACGTGCCGCACTTCCAGCGGCACGCCGAACACCTGGAAAAACGCCGGCGCCAGCCCGAGCAGCAGCCCCAGTGACACATTGCCCGCGGTCACGCCGATGTTCCTGCGCCACCAGCGCGCCCAGCGCGCCGCCCGCGCCGCGCCCAGCAGCCGGCGAATGCGCGGGTTCCATTCGATCGCGCTGTCCAGGCGGTGCAGCACAAAGGCGTTTTCCACCCAGCCGGCGATCACGCTGGAGGCGAACAGCAGCACCCCGGTGAATGCGGCGAACAGCGGCGTGGGCCCGAGCAGCGACAGGCTGTGCAGCTCGTGCTCGGCGCGCTCGGCAGGCATGAAATGCGGGCCGAACACCGCCAGCCCGGCCAGCCCGAGCAGCAGCGCCACCGGCATGACCAGCGCGACGTTGCCGAACACCCCGGCCGATTGCGAGCGGGTGAGGTTGGCGACTTCGTCGACGAAGGCCTCGACCGCGCCGGGTTTGCCCAGATCGCGCAGCTTGTCGGCCATCGCCGGGGCGGTCATCGCCGGCTGCTTGGTCGCGATGGTCCAGTGCAGCAGCTGCACGATGACAAAGCTCACCGCGTAGTTGATGCCCGCGGCCAGCCCGCCCCAGAACAGCGCCAGCGGCAGGGTGAGGATGCCGAGCTTGATCCAGGTGGTGAACGCCATGACCAGCCCGCCGCCGGCAGCCGCGCCGAGCATGCCGCGGTATTCGCGCGCGTCGCGGGTGATGTAGTGCTCGCCGGTTTCGGCGTGGCGCTCGACCATTTTTTCCGCCAGCAGCGCGGTGTTCTGCCGCAGCAGTTCGCGCACGCTGCGCCGGTGCGCCCCCTGCCGCGCCAGTTCGGCAGCGAGCAGCGCGGTGGGCCGCGCCGGCTCGGGGTCGAGCAGCAACGACAGCAGCGCCTCGGCGCGGGCCACTCGCCGGCGCAACTGGTGCAGCACGAACACCAAGCTGACCGAGGTGCCGTGCAGGTCGAGGTGTTCGGTGACCGATTCGGCGCGCTGCCGGCAGGCGTCGAGCGCGGCGCGGAACAGCGCCAGCGCCGGGCGCAGCGGGTCGCCTTCGGCGTCTTCGGGCTGGGCGGCGTCCAGCAGCGGCGGAGTTGGAGAAGTGGCAGCGGCGGCACCCGCCGCCAGCGCTTCCAGCGCCGGGCGCAGGCTGGCGAAGGCGATGGGCAGTTGGCGAAACGGCGCGGTGGCATCGAGCGCCAGATCGGCGTCGTCCGCCATGCGGGTGCGCAAGTCGGGGGAAAAGCCGGTAGCGCTGATCTGGGTGACGGTAAAGCCCAGGGCGTCGAGCACGCTGGCGCGCCAGCGCTGGCGTTGCTGCGCGCAGGGCGGCGGCGTGGGGTCTGTGGCGGTGAGCGGCGCGTCGGGGTCGGGACCGGGGTCTGCCGGCGCGGCGCGCGCCTGCGCGCCCGCGCACAGCAGCGCGGCGATGCGCGAAAGCGTGTCCGCGTCCAGCGCGGCCAGCCACGCCTCGTCGTTGGCCGATGGAAACAGCAGCGCAAACAGCTCGGCCAGGTCGCGGGTCTCGGGCGTGGCCGGCAGCAGCTTGCGCCGCAGCCGCTCGACCAGTTCGCTGAAAAACGCCGGCCGCGCGGTGAAGCCGAAATCGGCCAGCAGCAGCGTCGGGTCGGTATAGGCGAGCAGCCCGGCGAGCACCGCGCCGACCGCCTGCTCGCGCGCCGGCTGCTGCGCCAGCAGCGCCAACGCCACGCGCAGCCGCCGCAGTTCGGGCGGGATGTCGGCGGAATCGGCGGCATCGGCAGCGGGCGCGCCGATCGCCGCTTCCAGATGCTGCGGCGGCGGGCCGCGGCGCAGCCAGTCGGTGAAGTCGATCAGCCACAGCGCCTGCTGCACCGGCAACGCCTGCGGGTCGGCCGCGTCCAGCCGTTGCTGCAGACCGGCCAGCGCACGCGCGGCGCGGCGGCGCTCGACGCCGAACATCAGTGCAGGCTCCGCGGCTGCACCAGCGCGAACTCGGGGATGGTGGCGTCGAAGTGTTCACCATCTTCGCCGACGCAGCGGTAGCTGCCGCGCATACTGCCGGCGGGCGTGGTCAGCTGGGTCCAGCTGGTGTATTCAAACGCTTCGCCGGGTTTGAGTGTGGGTTGCTGGCCGACCACGCCCAGCCCGCGCACTTCCTCCACACGGCCATTGCCGTCGGTGATGATCCAGTGGCGCGAGACGAGCTGCGCCGCGACCCGGCCGGTGTTAATGATGGTCACGGTGTAACTGTAGGCAAACACGCCCTGCACCGGGTCGGACTGCTCGGGCAGGTACTGCGGGATCACCGAGACGGAAAACTGATGCGTCGCCATGCGCGGCGATTCTATGTGGCCGCATGCTGCGCGGCGGACTGCGCGGGAATTGCGCGGCATCAGCGTCTGACGGCGCGATATCCCAGGGGAATGCTCGGTCATTCCCCTACAATCGGCCGGATGAAAACCTACCGCATCGCCCCCAGCATCCTGTCGGCCGACTTTGCCCGCCTGGGCGAGGAAGTGCGCAACGTCATCGCCGCCGGCGCCGACTTCATCCACTTCGACGTGATGGACAACCATTACGTGCCCAACCTGACCATCGGCCCGCTGGTGGCCGAGGCGATCAAGCCGTACTGCAAAAAGCCCGACGGCACGCCGGTGACGCTGGACGTGCATCTGATGGTCGAGCCGGTCGACGCGATTGCGCAGTCGTTTATCAAGGCGGGCGCAGACATCGTCAGCTTCCACCCCGAGGCGAGCAAGCACATCGACCGCACGCTGCAGATGATCCGCGACGGCGGCGCCAAGGCCGGGCTGGTGTTCAACCCGGCCACGCCGATCGACGTGCTGGAGTGGGTGATCGACAAGGTCGACCTGGTGCTGCTGATGAGCGTCAACCCGGGATTTGGCGGCCAGAGCTTCATCGACAGCAGCCTGCCCAAGGCGCGCAAGGTGCGCGCGCTGCTCGACGCCTACAAGGCGCGCAGCGGGCGGGACATCCTGCTGGAAATCGACGGTGGCATCAAACCCGACAACATCGCCGTCGCAGCCGAGGCCGGGGTCGACACCTTCGTTGCCGGCAGCGCGATTTTCGGCAAGCCCGACTACAAGGCGGTGATCGACGCGATGCGCGCCAACCTCGCCAAGGTGGGCTGATGGACGCGCGCGTGGATGTGAAGACGTCGAACGCTCCGCTGGTGATCGCCGGGCACGCGGTGCGCGGTGCCATCGTCGACCTCGACGGCACGATGGTCGACACCCTGGGCGACCTGCATGCCGCGGTCAACGCGACGATGCGGCAACTCGGTCTGCCGCTGCTCTCCCGCGAGCAGGTCGAGCACCGCATCGGCAAAGGCTCGGAATACCTGGTGCTGCAGTCGCTCAAGCTGCATCTGGACGACGCCCGCGCGCAGGCGCTCTACCCCGAGGCGCTGGCGCTCTACCTCAAGCTGTATGGCGAGCTCAACGGCCAGCATGCCGACCCGTTTCCCGGTGTCGCCGAAGGCGTGGCGGCGCTGCACGCCGCGGGGCTGAAGCTGGCCTGCGCGACCAACAAGCCCACCGAACTGGCGCGGCAGTTGCTGCAGATGAAGGGGCTGCTGCAGTATTTCGAGCGGGTCAACGGTGGCGACGCCTTTGCGCGCAAAAAGCCCGACCCGATGCCGCTGCTGGAAACCTGCAAACACCTCGGGCTGCCGCCGGCGCAGGTGCTGATGATCGGCGACTCGCAGAACGACGCGCTGGCCGCTCGCGCCGCCGGCTGCCCGGTCGCGCTCGTGACCTACGGCTACAACCACGGTGAGCCGGTGCGCGGGGTGGACGCCGACGCCTTCGTCGACCGCATCGGCGATCTGCTCGCCACGCGCTGACGTCCGGCGGTTCCCCACAAAAAACAACCGCCTGCTGCCAGGCGGTCATTCTGTCTGTCACGCTGCCCGAACCAGGGCTCGGGCAGCTCGCGCCTTGCGCGGCGATAGCCGCTCAGCTGACAGTCATCAGCTGACGTTCTGTTTTTGCACGGCCGGGCTGGACAGCACGTTGGCGGGCAGCATGCGCAGCATGGCCTGGTACAACTCGGCGTTGCCGGTGCCGGGAATGATGTGCGCGCCCGGGCCCATCAGCACGATGCCGTTGGACGGCTCGAACAGCAGTTCAACGGTTTCGCCCTTGGGGATCTGCTTGACGCTGTTGAGCTGCTTGGCAAACGCGTCCATCGCCGGCTTGAACGACGCGTATTGCGCCGACGACACGCCTTTTTTCACCCCGGCTTCGAGCGCCTTGGCCAGCGCGGCGGCAGACATGTTCGACAGCGCGGTCAGACGAATCGACTTGGCGCCGGGCATGGTCATGATGTTGCTGGCCGACGTGCTGTTTTGCGGCAGGTAGACCGCAGCGGCCATTTTGCCGCCGAGGTCGACGATGCCCGCGCCGTTGATCAGCAGCGGCACGCCGTTGGCCGGGGCGGTTTGCATGATGGGCATGCCGCCGACGTTGATGGCGGCGTTGGCGCTGGCGGCACCCAGCGTCACGGCCAGCGCGAGAGCGGTGGCGGTCAGGACAGTTTTCATGGTCGATCCTCGGGTGGTTTGGTTGGTATATCAGTCAAATCTTATTTTAGGAACCAACGCTTTGCCTGTTCGGGTTTTCACCGAAACGTCGTGTCGGAATCGTCACCAAACATGACCATGACCGCCCGGGCGGGGCGGCGCGTCATGCCAACTGACCTCTAATTGCTGTCTGCCGGGTTGCCCAGCAGCGCACGCTTGAGCCGCTGCTCGGCAGGTTCCTTGCCCAGCCAGATTTTGAGCATCGAATTGAAAAACTGCGGCTCGGTGAAAGTGCCGCCGCTGGCCACGCCGTCGATCGCGATGGTGCTGCCCTTGCCGCCGGGCAGTTCGGTGATGGTCACGGTTTCGCCCGTCTTGATTTGATTCTTTTGCGCAAACAATCCGCCGAGTTGCGCCAGACTGGGGATGAACGCCTGGAATTCCTCGGGTGACAGGTTGTTTTTGATGCCCTCGTTGAGTTTGTCCGCCAATTCTTTGCCGCTGACGTCGCGCAGCATCGTCAGCTTGAGCTCCTTCGGCCCGGGCATGGCGTAGATCGTCTGCGGCTGCGCGCTTTTCTGCGGCAGGTACAGTGCGGCGGTATAGACCTTGAACAGAAACACGTACCGCGTACCCGCGCCGTTGAGGGTGAGGGTTTTGCCGCCGACTTCGACCTGCGGCGGAATGTCTACGCCGTGCAGCGTGAGTGCGTGCGCGGCGGGCAGGGCACACAGGGTACCCAAGGCGACTGCGGCGGCGGCGCGCCGGGGAAGCGGGAGAAGGGAACAGCGCGGCATGGTGGGTCGTCTCCGGTTTTCGAACGGTCGTTCATTTTTAGGAAAACGGCGCGATTTGACAAGCGGTCTTGCCCCCGGCGGCGCTTAACATGGGAGACTGGATTGCAGCCTGGAGCCTGGCCATGACCCAAGCGTTTCAAGACTATTACCCGGACAACCTCGCGCAGTGCTACGGCTGCGGCCGCAACAACCCGCACGGCCACCACATCAAAACCGTGTGGGACGGCGACGAAACCGTGACCCGTTTCACCCCCCAGCCTTACCACACGGCGGTGCCGGGTTTTGTCTACGGCGGGCTGATCGCGTCGCTGATCGACTGCCACAGCACCGGCACTGCCGCGGCGGCGATGTACCGCGCCGAGGGGCGGGAGATGGACACGCTGCCGGCTTACCGTTTCGTCACTGCGTCGCTGCACGTCGATTTCCTCAAGCCCACGCCGCTGGGCGGCGAGCTGGAAATCCGCGGCCGGGTCAGGGAGATCAAGGGCCGCAAGGTGGTGATGGAATCGACGCTGTGGGCCGGCGGCGTCGCCACTGCGCGCGGCGAGGTGGTGGCGGTGCAGATGCCGGAAGATTTCGGCGGCTGACCCGTGCGGTTTTGCTACAGGTTTTGCTACATTGTCGGCTTGAGATGGGTTGAAAACTGACACAGTCCATGTTCGTTCATCGGCGACACGCATCGGGTTCGGGAGACCGGGGGGCCTGGCCCTGGCGGCGCGTCTGCGCCCTGGCTGCACAGGCCACCCCTGCCGTGCGTGCGCTGCCGGCCTGAACGCGGTTCGCGTCCAGGCCCGCCTGCGGCACGGCCCGCTGATCCGCCGCGGTTGCATGTCCGCCCGCGGCACCGCTTCCGGAGTCGAACATGACCGAACAACAATTCAACCAGCTCGCCCAACAGGGCTACAACCGCATCGCGCTGAGCTCGCAGGCGCTCGCCGACCTGGAAACCCCGCTGTCGCTCTACCTCAAGCTGGTGCCGCGCGGGCCTGCCGGGCGCCACAGCTTTTTGCTCGAATCGGTCGTCGGCGGTGAGCGCTTCGGCCGTTACTCGTTCATCGGCCTGCCTGCGCGCACCCTGCTGCGCGCGAAGGACGGCGTGACCGAGGTGCTGCGCGATGGCGAGGTCGTCGAGCGCTCCAGCGACAACCCGCTGGACTTCATCGATGCCTACTACCGCCGCTTCAAAGTCGCCCTGCCCGATGGCATGCCGCGGTTTTGCGGCGGGCTGGCCGGTTACTTCGGCTACGACGCCGCGCGCTACATCGAGCCGCGCCTGGCGCGTTCGGCGCAGCGTCACCCCAAGCCCGACCCGATCGGCCTGCCGGACATCCTGCTGCTGCTGACCGAGGAGCTGGCGGTGATCGACAACCTCAGCGGCCGCCTGCACCTCATCGTCTACGCCGATCCGGCGCAGCCCGGCGCCTACGCCAGCGCGCAGGCGCGGCTGCAGGCGCTGCGCGCACAGTTGCGCAACCCGGTGCAGGCGCCGGAACTGACGCCGGCGGAAGTCACCCCGGTGCAGCGCGAGTTCGACAAGGCCGACTACCTGCGCGCCGTGGCCGTGGCCAAGGACTACATCGCCGCCGGCGACTACATGCAGGTGCAGATCGGCCAGCGGCTACGCAAGGCCTACACCCAGCCGCCGCTGAGCCTGTACCGCGCGCTGCGGGCGCTCAATCCGTCGCCGTATATGTATTTCTACGATTTCGGCGACCATCAGGTGGTCGGTTCCTCGCCGGAAATCCTGGTGCGGCAGGAGCGCACGGCGGCAGGGCAGAAGGTCACCATCCGGCCGCTGGCCGGCACCCGTCCGCGTGGCCAGACGGCGGAGCAGGACGCGGCCAACGAGGCCGAGCTGCTCGCCGATCCGAAAGAGCGGGCCGAGCACCTGATGCTCATCGACCTGGCGCGCAACGACATCGGCCGCATCACCCGCACCGGCAGCGTCAGGGTGACCGAGGCCTTCGCCATCGAGCGCTACTCGCACGTCATGCACATCGTGAGCAACGTCGAGGGTCTGCTGCGCGACGGCATGGACGCGATGGACGTGCTGCGCGCCACGTTCCCCGCGGGCACCTTGTCCGGTGCACCCAAGATCCGCGCGATGGAGGTGATCGACGAACTGGAGCCGTCGCGCCGCGGGTTGTACGGCGGGGCGGTGGGGTATTGGAGCTTCGCCGGCGACATGGATCTGGCCATTGCCATCCGCACCGGCATCGTCAAGCAGGGCATGCTGTACGTGCAGGCGGCTGCGGGCATCGTGGCCGACTCCGTGCCCGAGATGGAATGGCGGGAAACCGAAGTCAAGGCGCGTGCCGTGCTGCGCGCGGCCGAGCAGGTGCAGGAAGGACTCGACGGCTGAAGCCGCTGCCCGCCCAACCCATTCACGGAGTTCCATCATGCTGCTGATGATCGACAACTACGACAGCTTCACCTACAACCTGGTGCAGTACTTCGGCGAGCTCGGCCAGGAGGTGCACACCGTGCGCAACGACGAGCTCAGCCTGCAGGACATCGCCGCGCTGCGGCCGCAGCGCATCGTCATTTCGCCCGGACCGTGCTCGCCGGCAGAAGCCGGGATTTCGGTGGCCGTGCTGCAGTATTTCGCCGGGCGGCTGCCGATCCTCGGGGTCTGCCTGGGGCACCAGGCCATCGGCGCGGCGTTCGGCGGGCAGATCGTGCGTGCCAAGCAGATCATGCACGGCAAGACCAGCCCGATCACCCACGACGGTCGCGGGGTGTTCGCCGACCTGCCCAGCCCGTACACCGTCGTGCGCTACCACTCGCTGGCGATCGACCGCGACACCCTGCCGGCCTGCCTGGAGGTGTCGGCGCAGACCGCAGACGGCGAGATCATGGGGGTGCGCCACCGCCATTTCGCCATCGAGGGGGTGCAGTTCCATCCCGAGTCGATCGAAACCGAATACGGCCACAAGCTGCTGCAAAATTTTCTGGCCTTGAAGGAGAGCCACTTCGATGACCATCAGTAATCAGGACGCACTGGTGCGCGTGATCGAGCATCGGGAGATTTTTCACGACGAAATGATCACCCTGATGCGCCGCATCATGAACGGCGAAATGACGCCGGTGATGATCGCCGCGCTGATCACCGGGCTGCGGGTGAAAAAGGAAACCATCGGGGAAATCACCGCCGCGGCCACGGTGATGCGCGAATTCGCCACGCCGGTGGTCGTGGCCGACAAAAAGCGGCTGGTCGACATCGTCGGCACCGGCGGCGACGCAGCGCGCACCTTCAACATCTCCACCGCCAGCATGTTCGTCGCCGCCGCCGCCGGGGCGCAGGTGGCCAAGCACGGCGGGCGCAGCGTCAGCTCCTCGTCCGGCTCGGCCGACGCGCTGGAGGCTCTGGGCGCGAACATCCAGCTCAGCGCCGAGCAGGTGGCGCAAAGTCTGGCGCAGTGCGGCATCGGCTTCATGTTCGCGCCCAACCATCACCCGGCGATGAAACACGCCGCGCCGGTGCGCAAGGAGCTGGGCGTGCGCACGCTGTTCAACATCCTCGGGCCGCTGACCAACCCCGCGGGCGCGCCCAACCAGCTCCTCGGCGTGTTCCACCCGGACCTGGTCGGTATTCTGGTGCGGGTGTTGCAACGCCTGGGCAGCGAGCACGCCGTGGTGGTGCACGGCCTGGACGGGCTCGACGAAGTGTCGCTGTCGGGTGAGACGCTGATCGGCGAGTTGAAAGACGGCCAGATCAGCGAATACGCCATCCATCCCGGCGACCTCGGGTTGAAGGCCGCGCCGCTGGACGCGCTGCGCGTCGACGGCCCGCAACAGTCGATCGAACTCATGCACGAAGCGCTCAACGACGTCGACGGCCCGGCGCGCGACATCGTCGTCCTCAACGCCGGCGTGGCGCTGTACGCCGCCAACGTCGCCAGCAGCCTCAGCGACGGCGTGCAAATGGCGCGCGCGGCGATTGCCAGCGGCGCGGCGCGCGACAAGCTGCAGGAATTCGTGCGCGTCACCCGCAGCCTGCAGACCGTCGCGGCGGACGGCGCATGAGCGCAGCGGAGAACACGATGAACGACATCCTGCAGCGCATCCTCGCCACCAAGGCCGACGAAGTGGCCGCCGCGCGGCAGCGCGTGTCCGAGAGCGCATTGCGCGATCAAGCCGCTGCGCGCGATGCACCCCGCGGATTTGCCGCGGCGCTGCAGGCCAGGGCGGCTGCCGGCGGCCCGGCAGTGATTGCCGAAGTGAAAAAAGCCAGCCCGTCGCGCGGCCTGCTGCGCGCCGATTTCGATCCGCCGTCCATCGCCCGCAGCTACGCCGCCGCCGGTGCCACCTGTCTGTCGGTACTCACCGACGCGACGTACTTCCAGGGATCGCCCGACGACCTACGCCGCGCGCGCGCAGCCTGCACCCTGCCGGTGTTGCGCAAAGACTTCATCGTCGATCCGTACCAGGTGATCGAGGCCGCGGCGATGCAGGCAGACTGCATCCTGCTCATCGCCGCGGCCATGCCGCAGCAGCAGCTCATCGACCTGGAGGCGCAGGCGCAGGCGCTGGGGCTCGACGTGCTCGTCGAGGTGCACGATGCGCGCGAACTCGACGTCGCGCTGGCCATGCGCACGCCGCTGCTGGGCATCAACAACCGCGATCTGCGCACCTTCGATACCCGGCTGGAGGTCACGCTCGACCTGCTGCCCCGCATCCCCGCGGGCCGACTGGTCGTCACCGAAAGCGGCATCCTCACTCCGCAGGAAGTCGCGCGACTGCGCGACGCCGGGGTGCAGGCCTTTCTGGTCGGCGAAGCGTTCATGCGCGCGGCCGACCCCGGCAGCGCGCTGCAGCGTCTTTTTTCCCTTGGGCAATCATGACCATTTGACTTTCAAAACGAAATCGCAGAGAATCTGCGGTTCGCCTCGGAGAGGTGGCCGAGTGGTTAATGGCAGCAGACTGTAAATCTGCCCTCTAACGAGTACGCTGGTTCGAATCCAGCCCTCTCCACCAGGCGCAAGAATTGTGTCGCTGCGGGTGACTGCAGCGAATGTGTGGGATGCGTTGCGGCCCGAGTCACGCCGAAGCGTTGCAGGGCGGGAGTAGTTCAATGGTAGAACCTCAGCCTTCCAAGCTGATGGCGCGGGTTCGATTCCCGTCTCCCGCTCCACTCTCGCGTCGGTTGCGGTGGCGCGGGCCGGTTGTGCGGCCCGAGTCGCGCCGAAGTGTGGCAGGGTGGCTGCGTGGCGGTGCAACGGCGAGAGTGTGTGAAAGTCACGCCCATGTGGCTCAGTGGTAGAGCACTCCCTTGGTAAGGGAGAGGTCGCGGGTCCGATTCCCGCCATGGGCACCAGATACGTGTTGATTTTGTCGATCTTTGATGGCTTGAGGAGTTTGAATCATGGCGAAGGAAAAGTTTGAGCGGACCAAGCCGCACGTCAACGTGGGCACGATTGGACACGTCGACCACGGCAAGACCACGCTGACGGCGGCCATCACCACCGTGCTGGCGGCCAAGTTTGGCG
>Ga0315298_1001773_pt1 | contig 38554 bp, 29 predicted proteins | sample WHS_1_MG_FD_203077 | JGI IMG/M metagenome (GOLD analysis project Ga0315298, IMG submission 203077) | Extremophilic microbial mat communities from Washburn Hot Springs, YNP, Wyoming, USA - WHS_1_MG | ecosystem: Environmental > Aquatic > Thermal springs > Hot (42-90C) | place: USA: Wyoming...
CAATTTACGGGCGCGGTTTTATGATCCGTCCAGTGGTCGGTTCAATGCGAGAGACACTTTCCTTGGCAACAATTTCGATCCACAAAGCCTGCACAAATACGCTTACTGCCATTGCGATCCAGTAAATGGCACGGATCCGAGTGGGAAGCATTCATTGGCAGAAATTTCGATAGTTTCTGCTATTGTAGGAGCTCTTGCAGCTTTGGTCATTCCCACTATAACTTACCTCATTTCGCGAAATTGGTATAATGATCGCGAGTGGGGGACACTTATCCACAACATGCTTTGCCTCTACTATGATTATTTTTATGCTTTCACTGGCGGGATCGTTACTAACAAAAGCGTAGCTGGTAAGAAAGATCCTTCGCGGCCGGACATCCGATTTACCGGGCTGGCAGTGCTTCCATGGAAGGGCGAGGTGTACGAAATAAAGAAGGAGGGCAACTTGAGTGAGGGGCTGGCTGACTTGGCTTTCTACATATGTAGTTTGTACACCTTTTATCCAACCGTTCCCTGGCGTCCGGGAGTCGCGGCTCCGCCTCCGAGTACGCTGCCGATCCCCGGGTTTTCTTTCCTAAAGGTCAATTTTCGGCTTGCTGCCCCTGGTGTTATCCTTTACAAGCTGGGGCCCGAGTGGAACAACCTGGGATATTTAGCGGCGCTCTCATTTGTTTCGACCTTCGCAACAACGTTCACGCTAGAAGGCGGATTTGCTTTATGGCAAGAAATTGCCCCGTGGGTTCGTCCGGTTCCAGTCCCGGCGCCGGCGTAAAAGAAGCAGTAGGTTAATTATGGGATGGTCAACTTCCATACATATTGCCACGGATGATAAGGAAAGAGTAATTGGATGTTTGAAGCAAATCGGTGCGGGTAAATGTTTCGTTGGTTTCTCTGGCCACGGTTGGGTTGGTGTTTACTCTGAGAAATGTGAAAGAACCGGAGGCATCGAAACGCCCAAGCTTGCTCTGAGCCTTGCGAAATTTCTAGACGCGGCAGTTCTTGGGCTTTGCTTGGATGAATATGGGATCAGATATTGGTTTTTCCGTGGAGGGCGATTAGTAGATCGATACCCAGTGGGAGGGATTTGGCGGTTGTTCCGCAAGAAGCATGAGATATTAAATTTAGCCAAGAACCCCGAGGCCAGGCTCCGGATGCAAGTTTTGCTGAAAGAAAATATGCAAAATTTGCCTCCACATGAAAGAGCTGGGTTGAGCGAACAGGAATTTGTTTCCCGCGCAATTGAGGCTTTAGTGCGCATCCCGATGATGTCACCTGAGGAACGGGAACGGACACTCCGCGAGTATTCCAAGTATCGGCAAGATTATTTTGAAAGGTTGAAGCCTTTTTGGGAGGCCATTGGGATAGTTGAGTATCATTGGAATTACTCGGATTTTTCCGAGAAATTCGGGCTGGAAGTGGGGCACGAGTTTGTCGGCATAATGGGTTTAACCCATGTGGAATAAAGAGTTTATATTTATACACCAGGTGTTTATTAAACTTCTTTTAGATGTGGTCAGTTTGACCCCAGATTTTGCTGTTGACTGCGGCTCTAAGCTGCAAGCCCTTGCGTCGAAACGAAATTAAATCCCACATTTTGCCCGAAAATGTAAGCATTCAATGCCAATGCATTTAGCCTTTATTCTCGCGCCGTGCTGAATTGCAGGTGGTTATTTACAGAGCCTTTCTCAGAGTGGGATTGTAAAGCAAAGCCTGGGTTAACTTCCGTTCCACTAGGTGAATTAGCGAGGTGTGAATTTCCGAATGGATGAGGACCTGGGGACAGTTGCTATCGGTACGGCGATGAATATTCACTGGGACGGGGAAATAGGCTGGCCCGTATTGATGCCGACTCGCATATTTGCGCCTCTGGCCAATTATTCGCAGTAACTGCTCGAACTGAGGGTTCTTCGGACTTTTTAATGGGTAAACGGGCGTCAGACCGGAGGGAAAAAGAGCTTTTTAGCAAGGAGACAATGGCTGCGTTTTTGGAGAAGTCGGTCGTCGCCGGTTGTCGTTGGCCCCAGCGCTTCGCGCCGGACTCCGCTCCGCTGCCGCTGCGCTCCGCCGGGCGGAGGCTCTGGGAAAAGCTCGCCCGGGGACGCCGCCGCTGGCAAGCTGGTCGGATGATATTTTCGGAGAACGAACTGCAAAAACATTATCGGCTGCTGTTGGGCGTGGAGTTGCCCTGGCAGGTGAAACAGGTGAAGCTGGAACTGAGCGAAAAGCGCGTGGAGATCGAGTTGACGTGGACCGAAGGCGCCAAAGCCAAGTGCCCGGTGTGCGGCCGGGACTGCACGCTCTATGACTGCGCGCCAGAGCGCACTTGGCGGCATCTGGACACGATGCAGTTTGAAACGATCCTGCGGGCGCGCGTGCCGCGGGTCGAGTGCGTCACCGACGGCGTCAAGACCATCGCCGTGCCGTGGGCCGAGCCGGGCGGACGCTTCACGCGGCTGTTTGAGCGGTTTGCCATTGACGTGTTGCTGAGCGCGCGCAGCGTCAAGCAGGCGGCTGGTTTGCTGGGGCTGTCTTGGGACGAGGTGGATCACATTTTGCGCCGGGCGGTGGCGCGGGGTTTGTCGCGGCGCGAGTTGGAGGCTCTGACGCACCTGGGGATCGATGAAAAGAGTTTTCGCTCTGGCCAGTCGTATATTTCGCTGCTGACGGATTTGAAGTGCCGGCGCGTGCTGGACGTGGTGGAAGGCCGGACGCAGGCGGCGGCCGAGGCGTTGTGGGACACGTTGAGCGCCGAGCAACGAAAAGAGATCGAAGCGGTGGCCGTGGACATGTGGGAGCCGTTCATGAAGGCGAGCCTGGCCAAAGCGCCGCAGGCCGAACTGGTGCATGACAAGTTTCATGTGTCGGCGCATTTAGACGAGGCGGTGGACCAAGTGCGGCGTGCGGAGCACAAAGAGCTGATGGCGGCAGGCGACGAGACGCTCAAAGGCTCGCGGCAGTTGTGGCTGTATAATCCGCTGAATTTCAGCCAGGAGCAGGCGGCGAGTTTTGCGGCGCTGAAAGATTCGGGGCTGAAAGTGGCGCGGGCCTGGGCGGCCAAGGAACTGTTCACCAAGCTGTGGACGTATCGGTATGAGTGGGCGGCGCGGCGCTTTTTCAAGCAGTGGTTTGGGTGGGTGAGTCGCAGCCGGCTCAAGCCGTTGATCAAAGTGGCGCGGATGTTGAAGGCGCACTTGGAAAACCTGCTGACGTATCTGCGGCATCCGATCACGGACGCGGTGACGGAGGGATTAAACTCGAAGATTCAGACGATCAAATCCAACGCCCGGGGCTTCCGCAGCTTCGAGAATTACCGGATTCGGATCCTGTTCTTCTGCGGCAAGCTCAACCTTTACCCATTATGAAGCCGGAAGAAGGGAACAATGATATTGCGTGCCCACCCGGTTTCGGTATTACATGTGCCAATGCTAAGCCGTTTATCGCACCGGCGTGTGTTTTTCGTTGGACTGGTTTTGTCATTGGCACGGACTTGTCCGGTGTCGGCAACCGAGCTGACCAATTACGCAACCAAGTTCAAGCGCGTGCTTGAATCGCATGTGTTGCCTTACTGGTACGATACCGCACAAGACACGCATCATGGGGGTTATCTACTTGCCGATGACGGGCGCGGTAACGGGCTTGCGTCCGAAAAACATCTGGTATCGCAGATGCGAATGGTGTGGACCTTCTCGCATGTGTGGCTCAAAGGGTACAGAGACACAAACCGCGATTATCTGGCGGCTGCAGCTCAAGGATTCAGATTTCTCCAGAGACATTTCCGTGACCCGGTGTACGGCGGGTATTTCTGGAAAACCGATCTAACAGGCAACGTCACAGACGACCGGAAAATTCTGTACGGTCAAGCATTCGCAATTTACGCAATGGTCGAATACCACCGTGCGAGTGGCGAGCTTGAACCGCTACGTGCCGCACTTGAGCTTTATCGCCTGATTCAGCGGCATGCGCACGATCCTGACAATGGCGGTTGGCTCGAGCATTTCGAGCGCAATTGGCAGCCGATTCTCGATCCGAATGCGCAAGTTGAGGTCGAGATTGCCGGCTGTAAAAGTGCAAATACGCACCTGCATTTGATGGAAGCTTTGGCTGAGCTTGGCGCAGTTACGCGTGACGCTGACGTGATACGGTCACTTGCAGAAGCGCTGCGAATCAACCAGCAATATTTTTACCCGGCCGAGCCGGCTCGATCGTGCGCAGTTCGCCAGCTTGATTGGCGGCCCGGGCCGGGCCAGAGCAATGCCCAGCTTTCCTACGGGCACAACGTCGAGTTCGCCTGGCTTATGCTCCGAGCCGAGGACGTGCTTGGTCGGGCACTGTCGTGGGACCATTTCGATTCATACCTCAGCCATGCGCTTAAATACGGCGCAGACACCGAGTTAGGCGGCCTTTTTTATCGTGGCCCGGGCAACGGACCTGCCAACGTCCAAGACAAGGTTTGGTGGGTGCAAGCCGAATGGCTTGCTGCACTTACCGAGGCTGTGCGGCGCAAGCTCGACCCGGACTACATCGCTGCACTTGAAAAGACCGCTGAGTTCGTGTTGACCCGGCAAGCCGACCGCGACGGTATCTGGTTCGATACTGTGACCCGGGACGGCCAACCCAAAGACACCCGGAAAGCCCATAATTGGAAAGCTAACTACCACGACGTGCGCGCTTTGGTAAAATTCGTTGAGGCATTCCTACCCGGCTCAGGCAAAGCTCCAAAAAAGTCGGATAGTTTGCGGCCATTAGGAAGCTTGCGGTAAAGACATGCACCTAGCCAACTGTACGGCTACAGCACACCGGCAGTGTAGGCAACGTAACTGCCTGATACTGAATTGGTTGCATCATATTGCCGGTGTGTAGCACGGTGCTTCCGGTTGCATTGACAGGTAAGCGATGCTATTCTGGCAACCGCGCGGTAATTATGCCTTGGAAACACCGGGGCTTGTTGCCGGCGAGTAGGTTCGGGCTATACCGCATTTTTTCGCAATGACAGCAACCGAAATTCGGCAATCGTTTCTCGACTTTTTCAAGTCGAAGGGGCACAGCATTGTGCCGTCGTCGTCATTGCTGCCGAACAGCCCGAACCTGCTATTCACAAACGCCGGCATGAACCAGTTTGTGCCCATTTTCCTCGGACAACGCAAACCTGATGTATCGAAATGGCCAGGTGCAATTCCGGGCTTGGACACACGCGCAGCCAACACACAGAAATGCATCCGCGCGGGCGGCAAACACAACGACCTCGAAGACGTCGGGCTTGACACATATCACCACACGTTTTTCGAGATGCTCGGTAACTGGTCGTTTGGCGACTATTTCAAGCGCGAGGCAATTCAATGGGCATGGGAACTTCTGGTCGAGCAATGGAAGTTCCCGCCTGAACGGCTTTACGCCACAGTGTACAAACCGGCTCCGGGTGACCCCAGCGAAGTTGACCGCGAAGCCTACGATGTATGGGCCGAGATTTTTAGGCGTGCCGGGCTTGATCCAGCCGTGCACATCCAATTCGGCGGCATGAAAGATAACTTTTGGATGATGGGCGATACCGGCCCATGCGGCCCGTGCAGTGAAATTCACGTTGACCTGACCCCACGAGCAGATTCGCAAGGCAAACTTGTCAACGCAGGCTCGAGCCGGTGCATCGAGATATGGAACCTGGTATTCATCCAGTTTAACGCGAACCCGGACGGCACACTCAGTCCGTTACCGGCTCGCCACGTTGACACCGGCATGGGTCTGGAACGCGTCGCCGCTATTGTCCAGTGCACAAACGGCCTGAAAGATTTTGCTAATGCGCAAATCTCGAATTACGCGACCGACCTGTTCCGGCCGTTGTTTGATGCACTGGAGCGGTTGAGCGGCAAACGCTACGGCGGTACAGTGCCGGCAAGCCAAAGTGCGCTAGCTAACAGTGCTTCACAGGTTGCAATTGACGTTGCATTTCGCGTCATAGCAGATCACATCCGCACGTTGGGATTTGCGATTGCAGACGGTATTTTACCGTCAAACGAAGGTCGGGGCTATGTGCTGCGCCGGATCCTGCGCCGCGCAGTTCGGTACGGCCGGACGCTCGGGTTCCACGAACCGTTCTTCTACAGGCTGATTGATGTGTTGGCCGATACGATGGGGGATGTGTTCCCCGAAATCCGTACCAGGAAAGCGCATGTCAAGGATGTCATCCAGCATGAAGAAGAAGCCTTCAACCGCACCTTGGACCGCGGAATTGCGTTGTTCGAGGAAGAAGTTGCGCGGTTACTCGGCACGGTACCTGTAGCGACGGGTGGCACGGGCTACCAGCACGTTGCAGCGGGCAAGTGCAACTTGCCCACTGCGCCAGGGGCAGTTTACAGCAGACGTAACTTGCCACATCTTGAAAAGCCGTGGGCCATCTACGTGGTTGAATTTCGCACCGCAGATGGCCGGACGCTTTCACCCGTCGCACGGGACATTGTGTTTGATTGCATCTTGCACTGGCGCGGCGACAGGTATCGGTTGATCGCTGCCTGTGTGATGCCCGATCATGTGCATTTCATCATTCAACCGGGCATTAAAGGACAGGACGAGCAGGGTAATCCGGTGTTTTGGTCGTTGGCCGAAATATTGCACTCGATAAAGTCGTTCTCGGCCAATGAAATCAACAAGGCTGAGGGAAAAACAGGTCAGGTGTGGCAGGACGAGCGGTACGATCGCTACGTTCGGTCTGACCGTGATTTGGAGGAGAAATTTAATTACATTTGCCGGAATCCGTGGGCTGCCGGCCTTGTTGGCGAAAACGAACCGTGGCCATGGCTTTGGACTGAGGACATCGAAGCTGTCCGGCCGTATGTGCCGCCGGCGCATTTGCCGTATCGGATGGCTGCCGGCCAAATTGCCCGGCATGACAGACTGGTAGCCTGCTCCACCCAATCTATTTCGGGTGAGTTCGCCTTCAAACTTTACGATACATACGGGTTCCCGCTTGACCTGACGCAATTGATGGCACGTGAACGCGGCTTAACGGTTGATGTCGATGGGTTCAACCGGTTCATGGAAGAACAACGTGCACGTGCGCGTGCAGCGCAAAAGAAAACTGTGATTGAACTTTCGCAAATCGAGACTGCCACACCCACAAAGTTTGTCGGGTACGATACGCTCGAAACCACTGCGACTGTGCTTGAGGTTGTCAGCTTCAAGAACAAAACCGCTGTCATTCTCGACGTCAGTCCATGCTACGCCGAGATGGGCGGTCAGGTCGGTGACACCGGTGAACTTGAACATGGCAGTCAAATCTGGCCAATCACAGACACACAACGTGTAGGTGAGACCTGGCTGCATTTCATTGATGTAGAAGCCGGGGCGAGTGAAGCCGAGTCAGTATCGAGCGCTGAGCCGAACACAACACCGGCGGCAGTTTTGCCAAATGCAGGTACAGTAGTGACCGTCTCGGTTGATCGCGCCCGCCGTGAAGCCGTACAACGACATCACACTGTAACGCACCTGTTGCACTGGGCATTGCTGGAGGTGGTCAGCCGCAATATCGCACAGAAAGGGTCGTTGGTTGCACCGGACAAACTAACCTTTGACTTCAACAGCCCGCCACTCACATCGCAGCAACTGGCTGATGTGGAGCGATTGGTCAATGAACGGATTGTTGAGGATGCACCGGTGAGCTGGACCGAGGTGCCATATGCAGATGTGAAAGGTCGGCCGGACATCAGACAAATCTTCGGTGAAAAATACGGCCAGATAGTCCGTGTGGTCCAGATCGGTGGTAGGCCGGGCGCACTTGATGGTTACTCGATGGAACTGTGTGGTGGTACGCATTGCCGTGCAACAGGCCAGATCGGCCTTTTCAGGATTTTGAACGAGAGCGCAATTGCAGCCGGTGTGCGCCGAATCGAAGCCGTTGCTGGGCTTGAAGCATATCGGCGTGCGCAAGCCGAGCTGGCATTGATCAGAACCGTTGCTGAGAAGGTTAATTCACCCCCGACAGAGCTTGAGCGCAAGGTCGAAAACATAATCGAGCAACTCAAGACGCTCGAAAAACAGCTTAAAACACTCAAACAACAACAGGCTGCTGAAACAGCAAAGCGGCTCGCCACAAGAGCCGTTACCATAAACACTGTGCCGGCCATCATTGAACGCGTTGATGCCGACGCGGATACGCTTCAGTGCATTGTCAACGAACTCAAAGGCAAGGTTAGAGGTGTTATTGTACTTGGCGGAGTTGCAAATGGTGCAGTTGCACTTGTTGCATCTGTATCACCCGAGTTCACAAGCAAAATTCACGCAGGCAAAATCATTCAACAGCTCGCTTCAATTGTAGGAGGTAAAGGCGGCGGCAAACCCGATAATGCACGTGGCGGCGGACGTGACACGTCGAAACTTGACGCTGCGTTGGCCCGGGCAAAGGCACTCTTTTAAACCGACCCAAATTACAGGATTCGTGCACTGTTTGGCATGGATCCATTTCTTAGGGCGTTTTCCACGTGAACAGATACCTGAACCAAATTCAAACCGATTTATGAGTACTCAACCAAAGACAACTCGTCGGCGTACCCGGACCCAGGCGCCGGCGATTGAGATTCGTCAGATGCGGCTGGAAGATTTACCGGCTGTGTTTGAGCTGGGTCAAAAACTTTTCACCGCTGCAGATTTACCGACGTTGTACCGTAGCTGGGACGACGACGAATTACTGCAAGTGTTCAATTCAAGTGAAGAGACGTGCTTTGTGGCTGTAGCCGGGGAGCGTGTGGTGGGGTTTGTGCTGGGGAGTGTGATGGAAAAACCGCACAGTGCATGGCGCTATGGCTGGCTCGAATGGCTCGGTGTTGCGCCCGGGTACAAACGCATGGGTGTGGCGACGCGGTTGTTGAACAAACTCACCGATGTGTTTATCGAGCGCGACGCGCGGATCATGCTCGTGGACACAGATGAGGAAAACGTCGAAGCACTTGCCTTTTTCCGCAGACACGGCTTCGGCCAGGAAAAACGGCATGTGTACCTGTCGTTAAACTTGGATGACCACCCGCGCAATCCCGAGCGCAGGAACGGCCAGCGCAGCGGCTGAACCGGGAAATGCCCAAACTCGAGACACTGAGTTCGGGCCTGGAAGGCTAAGGTTTAACCCGCATTGCCGAGCCAGGCAGTGCCATTTAGGGGTGGAACGGGCGACCTAAACCAGCCACATTGGCGCAGCCCGGCACGCGGCCGGATTGCAATCGGGGAACCGTGTTGTGACAGACTCGTGCGCAAGTTTACGAGTAGGTTCTGTAGAAAAGGGAGCTCGACAGGACAAGGCTGGTAGCGCGTGCCATCTCACAAAATCTAGTGATGTTTTTCTGAACCGGTTGGCACAAAAAGTGGGCTTTTTGGCAAGATTCCCGCAGTCGCGGGCCCGGGCCGACCGTGGCCGCGTGAGGCCATGCAGCCTTACCAAAAAATTCACTGGCAGTGCTGCAGTTGCGCGCCTGCCCACGCGCTCGAAATCAAAAGGGCAAGCCGATTCCCAATGCCCCCTAATCCGGTTATTTCACAAACTTCCACTGCCAGCGCTACGAAACCATTGTGGTGCATCACGCAGTGGCGGGACGAGATACCTGCCTGCCGCGAGCTGAGCGGGTTCCGGGATGCGTAATGCGTTAAAGCGTTGGAGCGATAAGTGAGAGGCGACACTTGCCTATGCGGAGCCGAACGCCTGCCTGTGCGTCGGATGCAGACAAGTGCCAGGCAGGCAGCACACTTTAGAAGTCTGCGCTACGAAAAACTTGTGAAATATCGAGCTTAGTCGGTTTTGCTTCGTCAAAACCCGATCCTCGGTATGGCGTGCAGTCCTCTGCACGCCGCATCCAGAATCAAACAGCGTGCTTTCCGCACCAACGCACCAGCGGCTCGCAGCCGCGCTCGTAAGAGCGCGGAAAACCGGATTCAAACCAAGAAGCTCGGCCAGTGTGACCAGCCCCGGCGCGCAGTGGACTGCGCGCCATACCTTACTCTGCGTCCTCGCGGTGAAGAATTGGACGAAAGGTCTTTTGGAGTGCAGTGCTGCAGCACAGCTTTCGTTCCGGCCCCAAGCATAGCCCAGCGGCTCCAACCTCAATACGGCATCCGGTACGTGCTAAACTGCGCTCCAGAATGGCGCGCGCCGCAATGACCGCAGGCATTTGCGTCTTGCGCAAGACAAGGCGCTTTTGGAGTGCGGTGGCACAAGCGAGCACCAGCGAGCCCAACACCGCTTTAATCGGACATTTCACAAACTTGCAGTGCCAGCGCAACGGAACCACTGTGGCGTATCACGCAGCCACGAGACGAGATGCCCTGCCTGCCCCCTAGCCGAGCGCGTCCGGGATGCGCAATGCGTTAAAGCGTTGAAGCGATAAGCGGGAGACGATACTTGCCCATGCGGGAGCCGAGCGCCTGCCTGTACGTCGCACGCACAAAGGTGGGAGGCAAACGGCGGACTTGAAAGGGCTGCACTCCGTATAACACGTGTGACACATCCAGGCTAAACGAGTCCGGCATGTCCCGCCCACCAGCGAGATTGCGGCGGCTCGTTGCGCCCGTTCCAGTCGAATAGCGCCATTCGTGCCTGCTGCAGAAAGTGGTGACCGACTCTGCGTGTATTTGGCCTTTGCAGTCCCGTTCGACGGATCTGGTCCCAGCAGGAAAGGACGCGGGTTTGGGTCGGCAACTTAATCCCGAAAGCCCAGTCAGGTCGCAAACTGACTGCTACACGCCACCACCTCTGCTCTGGCTTCGAGACGCAGGTTGCGTGAACGAACTTTTACTAGCACTTGGTTTTATTTTGCTAACAGATCGGCGCGCAGGGCTGCGGCGACAAATCTTACTGGGGCGGGTTTGTTTCCTGCTGCATGCGTTTCATCATTTGTTCCTGCATCAGGGCCATTAGACTGTCGTATTTCTTGTAGTCAGTCGGTGGGTCGAACAGTGCTGCAGCCGGTTTGCCAAGTTTCACATCCGTGAAAAGCCAGGTGACTCTTGCCCCGCCTTGAGAGGTTTCGATCTGTACGGGGAAGTTATCAAGCTCGGTCGCGTTCCACACGGTAAACTCGTGTTTGAGGTCTTCATTGTCAGTGACAACGACCTTGTTTTTAATGCAGGCTCGGCCTTCGACAGTTTCCTTGCCCAGCTCGGTTACTTCCGCTTTGAAATCCGATTCGGGCCTGGTTGCGTCCGGGTCCTTGAACGGCTGTGCCGCATAGGCTTTTAAGCCGGGATAAATCATGTACATAGTCTCTTTGTCAGGACGCGTGATTGTGACTGTTTTATCCATGCCCATTTGTTTCATTGTTGCTGCGGCATCGGGTGGTATGCCGCCGCCCTTTATTTCTGCCATGTCCATTTCAAACCGGGTCTTGTCATCCAATACCACCATTTTACCCGGCATGACGATTTTGTCTTCACCGCGAGCCAACTGCATTTCAACATTTGCAGTGAAAGCAGTGTGTTTGCCGAATACTTTTTTCATGCTGCCCGACAAACCCGGGCCGGGACCGGGTCGCCCCATTCCGCCCATGCCACCGCCGGGTTGAGCGAGTGCGTGCATCAGGCTGAAACACAGCACAGCCGGTAAGACAGCTTGGAGGGTGATTTTATTTTTCATTTGATTTTGGTTGTTTAGGTTTGTTCCCTGTGTACCACCGCCCGCAGCAAATAGCCAGAGAAAAAATGCTAAATCTGCTTTCGGCCAACAGAGGTAAATGCGGCGCGTTTTGAGCTGCGTATTTGTTTTCAAGCCCGCGCTTTACAAAGTGGTGCGCTTGGGGTTTGCTGGTGCCGATGCAATTTGTCACGCGCAGGGCACTGAAGCATCTGTTTTGGTTGTGCGTGTTTATTGTTGCGCTGGTTTTTGCGTGCTGGTTGATCATGATCAGGATGCCGTCAAAGAGTTTTCGTGGGCCGTTACCTCCATTAACCAGTGAACAACTTGCCCTGCGGGACGCACTCGAGCGCGATGTAACGGCGTTGGCGGGCGAAATCGGGGAGCGCAATGTGTTCAACCCTGCAAAACTGAAGGCAGCAGCCAGTTACATAAGCAACGCGTTTGCAGCCGCCGGTTATGAGGTCTCGCATCAGCGCTATGAGGCTTGCAGAGAACTGTGTGAAAATCTGTCTGTACAGATCACTGGCAGTCGGTATCCGGCCGAGATAATCATTGCGGGTGCGCATTATGATTCGGTTTCAGGCAGTCCGGGTGCAAACGATAACGGCAGTGGTGTAGCTGCATTGCTTGCGCTGGCGCGTGAATGGTATGGGCGCAGCCCCGCGCGCACATTACGTTTTGTAGCCTTTGTGAACGAGGAACCCCCGTTTTTCCAGACTGAGCAGATGGGCAGCCTTGTTTATGCAAAAGAATGCCGTAAACGCGGTGAACAGATTGTTGCGATGCTGAGCCTGGAAACGATTGGGTATTACAGTGACATGCCAGGTAGCCAGAAATACCCGCCACCTGTCGGGTTGTTTTATCCCAGCCGCGGCAATTTTATTGGATTCGTCGGGAACGTCACCAGCCGAAAGCTTGTGCGTCGTTGTGTAGGTGTGTTTCGTGCAAACGCACAGTTTCCGTGCGAAGGCGGCGCGTTACCGGAATTGTTGCCCGGGATAACCTGGTCAGATCACTGGGCATTTTGGCGTGTCGGCTATCCTGCTGTGATGGTTACTGATACTGCGCCGTTTAGATACCCGTATTACCACGCTGAGAATGACACACTCGACAAGCTTGACTTCGACAGACTTGCGCGCGTGGTGTGCGGCATTGGGCACGTGATTGACGAGTTGGCAAATCGGTAATGGTTCTTGGTCAAATTTGACAAGCAACACTCCGGAGCGGACAGTCGGCCGGGAATCGTAAGGTCGAGACAGCTAAAATACTTGGCGAGGTGTGCGGTACGGATTTGCAATGGATGGACTGCTTTTTGCCGAAGGCGTTTGCAGTAGTAACGTAAGCCGAGTTACAAGTTCGCATAGGTTGCACGTCCAAATGTCGTATCGGTTTGTACAACTGCTAAAGCCGAACTGTCCAGAAGCGTGCGAATCAGTGTGCTGCAAGAAAGGACACACCAACCCTGGCGACAAATGTCTGAGAAACCCTCGATGTTGTGTGGGTAAACCGAACTGAATCGGCGCTGTCGGTGATTGAAACTGATTGTTATTAGGATGGCAAATTTTGGCGCAGTTTTTGCTAGTTGTGCGGCGTGGTAGTCTCTGGATTGGTACGTGCCGCTATCCAGTTGCGGCATAGCAATTCGGGGGACGAAAAAAGATTGAGCATTTGCCGGTTCAGACCCGTCAAATGTTCGAGGGATAACGCCGGGCCAGCTAGGGCAGGATGTTCTGGCCTGGTAATAATGGGAACAACAATTCCGCCAGCCGCGCTGTGCTGACGGGGCAAATGTAGCTGTTATGAGCAAGAGGATCGAAACGATAACTGAGGCCATCCGTGATCCCAAACTTCAATTCCGGAAGGTGAACCAACAACCGAAAAAATCTCACAAACACCGCTATGAACGGCGCAAGATCAAAGAATATTTGCACCTGGCAAGCATGATGATGGAGGAAACTGTTTAACAACGAACAATCCGAATCGGGGCAGCTCGAGTAATTTTACCGGGCTGCCCTTTTTTATTTTATCGGCCGAGTCTAACGCAGAAATTTAACAAATCAGCAGTTCTCGCCCGGCGAAACCATTGCGGCGCGGGCATGGAGCGGCGGGACGAGATATCTGTTTGCCCCGAGCCAAGCGCGTCCGGGATGCGTAATGTGTTAAAGCGTTGAAGCGATAAGCGGAAGACGATACTTGCATATGTAGGAGCCGAACACCTGCCTGTGCGTTGGATGCAGACAAGTGCCAGGCAGGCAGCACACTTAGAAGTTTGCGCTACGTAAAACTTGCGAAATATCCGGGTTAGTGGGTTTTTGCTTCGTCAAAACCCGATCCTCGGTATGGCGTGCAGTCCTCTGCACGCCGCATCCAGAATCAAACAGTGTGCTTTCCGCACCAACGCACCACCGGCCCGTAGCCGCGCTCATAAGAGCGTGGAAAACAAGATTCAGGTCGAGAAGCTGGGTCTGCATGACCAACCCCGGCGTGCAGTGGACTGCGCGCCCTACCTTACTCTCTGCGCCTCAGCGCATTTGGGCAGAGACTGGCGCGCGGCCATCTTGGCCGCAGTGCCCGCAAGGTGAGTGGAGCGTGTCAGAGGCTTTTTTCGAGCGGGACAGTTCTGGAGCTGCAAAATTAGGTGATGTAGCAGTGTTAACCTGGGTGTAGTTCTGCGGGCGTGGACGCCCACGCGCCTTCGGGCAGACTGGCGCGCGGCCATCTTGGCCGCAGGTAACCCCGTTGAGTAGGACTGGTTTGAGGTCTTTTTGGGGTGTGGAAGTGCCAGACCAGTGGGAACGGTGACGTAGCGGTGTTTAGGGCGGTGTTGTTTCTGCGGGCGTGGACGCCCGCGCGCCGTTTTCGTCAAAATGTGATCTCAGGTAGGGCGGGCAGTCCCCTGCCCGCCGAATGTTTTGGGGCGTATCCTTGCCGGCGCGTCCCGCACATGCGGGACGCGCCCTACCGACTCTTTCGTAGCCGCGCTCGTAAGAGCGCGGAGCACCGGATTCAAGCCGAAAGACCGGGTCCGCACGAGCAACCCCAGGCGCGCAGTGGACTGCGCGCCATACCGACTCTCTGCGTTTCTGCGCCTCAGCGGTGAAGGACTGGAAGAGATGGGTTTGACAGAATCTCAACAGAGCAACTTTTGTAGTGGGGTTCTGCAAACGCCGTTGGTTTTTCCCTGCATGGGTGCTGCAAGATGGTCCCGCAAAATATGGGACGACAAAACCGGCGGTCACAGACCGCCGCTACAGAACGCAGAATGTTTTGGAGCGCGGTGGCAGAACGAGCAGCGGCGAGCGGCGACACCGCTTTGGGCCGGAGATTTCACAAGCTTGCAGTGCTGGTGCGACGAAACAATTGTGCCGCAACCCGCATTGCGGAAAAAGCATCGATTTCATACTCGGCAGGATGTTACCTGCAATTTGTGCGCCAGAAGTTTGTCCTGCAGCAGCGGGATTGCGATACAGCAGACTTGGAAGCCTGTGCCAAGTAAAACGTGTGAAAAATCCCTGTTTAGTGTGGGGCGGATAGTACGGTATCGCGGTGTTTTGTGACTGCAGTAAGGAGCGGCGCGTGTCGTTTCGATCTCGTTGCGTGTGGACAAACCATTTGGCAAAGAACGTTTCCCGGTAAACCGAGTACTGTGAAAGCTGGGAAAAAACTCCCGCCCGAAGCGCAAATCGTGTATCCAACCGGGCATGACATCACCGCTGTATGGTAAATGGGTTTTGATCACGGGCGCCTCAAGCGGATTTGGCGCGGCTGCAGCGACAGCATTTGGCGGCAGGGGCGCAAAATTGTTACTCGGCGCCAGACGAATCGAGCGACTCGAAAAAGTTGCCCAGCAAGCGCATGCCGCAGGTGCGGTCGAGGTTCACTACAACTTTCTTGACGTGTGCAGCACAGCCAGTGTCGAGAAATTCATCGAGTGGGCCGGCGAAAAAATTGGCGCTGCTGAATCCGGTCACAAAACGTTGCATGTGCTTGTGAACAATGCCGGCGGTGCGCATGGGTTGGACACTGTTGCCGACGGGAAAGACGAAGATTGGGAAAGGATGATCCAGACGAATCTGCTTGGTGTGTTGCGCATGACACGTGCTGCGCTGCCGCTGTTGCCACAGCACGCCGGTGCCACAATCATAAATATCGGCTCGGTCGCAGGACACGAACCTTACGAAGGCGGTTCAGCGTACTGCGCCGCCAAGGCCGGTGTACGTAAAATCACGCAGGTGCTGCGGCTCGAGTTATGCGGCACGGGCATCCGTGTTTGCGTAATCGAGCCTGGGCTTGCGCAGACCGAATTTTCAATTGTCAGGTTCAAGGGCGACCTGGAGCGCGCACGCAAGGTGTACGAAGGCACCGTCCCGTTGACCGCAGCGGACGTAGCTGATGCGATTGTGTGGGTGGCAGAACGCCCGCCGCACGTAAACATCGAGCAGATGTTGGTCAAGCCGACCGACCAGGCTGCAATGCACAAAATCTACCGGCGCACGGCTTAAGGCTATTTTTTGCCTGCAGTAGTGAGCGGAAAATCGTCCGTGCGGAATGGCGTTGCAGGCAAACCTTCTTTGTTCCAGAGGTTTACCACCGGATAATCCGCCCAGCCGAACCTGACGGCCACAGGTTGTTGCACTTCGGGGCTGCTGACCTCGACAGTGTCTTTGGAAACGATCTTTGCATTTGCCCAGACAAACTTCCTGTCAGGGCCGCAAATGGCAAAACCTTTCAGGTTACCGTCTCTGGCCTCAAGACCGCTGCCAACGTGTTCGAAACGCAGGATTGCCTTGTTCCCCCTTACTTTCATCTCTTTAAAGACCGGCCCAGAATAAACGATGCGTTCGCCATAGGCTATGCCGCGTGCAGCAAGGGCAAGTCGTGCACCAACAGGCTCTTTCTTGCGCGGGTGAATGTCCTTTTCGTCGCCGACGTCGGTGATCACCACCATGCCAACTTTGGGCAGGATTTTTGTGGCAAGCAATTGCGCCTCACGCAGTTCTGCCCATGAACTTTCACCTGGCTCGTCTTTAATGGCCTTGTAAGGTGCAAGTTGCACGCACAGGAATGTGAAATCGCCCTGGCCCCAGTCACGACGCCAGTTGCGAATTAAATCGGCAAACAAACTACGGTATTGCTCGGCACGTTCGGCATTGGATTCGCCCTGGTACCAGATGACACCTTTGATCGCAAACGGTATTAGCGGGGCGATCATGCCGTTGTAAAGTTCGGTCGGTCGCCATCGGGGCGGGCCGGGTTGCCGGGTTGATTTATCGCTTTGCTGCCATTTGGCAAGTGCTTCTTCGTATTCACGATATGCTTGGGCGTATCCGTCAAGAATTTCGGTCTTGTAGCGTGGACTGGCCCTCAACGCCTGCTCACTCATCCACACTTCGGCAGGTGAACCACCCCAGGAAGAGTGGATCAGCCCCACAGGCACACCGCGTGCAGCTTGCAGGTCACGTCCGAAATAATAGCCTACAGCAGAGAAACTGGCTGCTGTTTCAGGTGTGCACTCGACCCAGGTGCCAACGACATCGTTTGTGGGTGCGGTTGCCTTTGTTTTGCGGACGGTGAACAACCGCAAGTTCGGGTTTTTGGCTGCGGCAATGGCGGCTTCGGCATTCTCGGTTCGGTTAAGCGGCCATTCCATGTTCGATTGCCCGCTGCAAATCCATACCTCGCCCACCATGACGTTTGTGAACTGTACAGTTTCAGTTTTTGTGCTGACGGTGAGTGTGTCCGGGCCCCCGGCTTTCAGGCTGCGCAATTTCAGCATCCATTTGCCGTCCTTTACCTTGGTTGAAACCTTCTGATTGCGGAATGTGACTGTTACAGTGTCACCGTCATCAGCCCAGCCCCACACCGGCACCGCCATACCCTGCTGCAACACCATGTTGTGCGAGAAAATCGCCGATAACCGTAGTTCAGCCAGAGTTGGTTTTGCACAAACCAAGAGCGAAACTGTGAAAAGCAAAAAACAAAATTTGCGCGTGTTCATGCCGTACTTCAATCAGCGCAGCCGCAAAAAGTCAATACTGAAAAACGCGCGTTGGCCGATGTTGTGGGCTGATCAAAACCCGCGATTCGCCCGCCACAACAAGACTCCGCCAACTGTTTGGAACACGAAATTCGGCAACCAGACGATCAGGTGTGGGTGCCATTCAGGCCGGGTTTCAAGCGCTTGACCGAGCAAGAGAAAACTGTAGTAAACCAGCACAAGCAGAAGCGCAACTGCTACACTGACGTTTGTTTCGCGCCGGTGCATGCGTATGCCGAGTGGGATACCGACCAGCGCAAAACCAAAGCATGCAAATGAAAATGATACCTGCCGGTTCATCTGCACACGCAATGGCAGTGTTAGATCGGCTTTTGCAGTGTTTGCGCCCTGCACGCGCGAGGTCAGCCCGGGTTCACCGCGATCGGTTGCATGCTGCCTAGGGCCGGTCTGGGCTCTGAATTGAAGTAGTTCAGTGCGGAGCTGGTCGAAGGTCATGTCGCTCAGACTCACGCGCGGTTTGCTTGTTGCTGAGCTGGCGAGCTTGATTTCAAAGCTCCACTCGCCAAAAAAACCAGGTAACCACCTGTCGTTTGCCAGAGTCACGCACCGTGCGTTGAGCAGGTTAAGCCGTAGTGATTGGTTGGTGGCGTCCACAATGTAAAATCCGCGTGCAGCACGGACTTTTGCCGTTACGTTCGTTTCATTGTTCACGAAGTAAACCAGTACATCTTTGAGCCGGCCGCCGTTGTGTGTTGGCTCGTTTTTGCCGACGTAAAAAATGAAACCCGGGAAATCGCGCACAAATCTGCGCTCTGGCAACACAGCACCGGCAATTTGAACGCGAGCTTTTGCAAGCAGTTCTTTGTATGCCACACGACTGCGCGGGCCGAGCCAGAGATTGACCACCCCACACACAACGCAAAGCAATGCGCTTAGCACAAGAACCGGCTTTGCCAATGCAACGACACTTATACCACTGGCGCGAGCGGCTGTGAGTTCGCCATCTGCACTGGCCCGGCCAAACACAAGCAACGCCGCAGTCAACAGGCCCATCGGCAGTGCAAAAACAAGCACAAACGGTATCAGCAAACCAATTGCGCGCAGCACCAGACCAATCGGAAGCCGCCCAGCCACAAGCAGACCCAAGATTTCCTTGAGCACGTTCCCAACAAGCAGCACAAAGGTGAACACAGCAACTGCCAACAGAAGCGAGGCGATGAGCTGGGTTATCAGATACCTGTGCAACGTTTTCACTTGACCAACACAATTGGCTGGATTGCCCGGGTTAAATCGCATTGCGCTGGTGGCTGGGGGCGGAATCGAACCGCCGACACAAGGATTTTCAGTCCTCTGCTCTACCAACTGAGCTACCCAGCCGACCTGCCATCCGAAAGCACCGGGCAAGTTGAATTGAACTATAGACCGGCCCGGTTTGCAAGCTGAATCATTACACAGCCAGTGCTTCGCGCAATTTTATCGGCTCAGTTATTGCCGGGCTGGCACAGGCCTCGGCACAAACATATGCGGCGGGACTACCTGCTGGTGAAAGGTCTGCACCGGTTTGGGCGACTGGCCCTGTTGTGCCCAACACAACCGTGTTCGGGTTGTAAACCGAATGCGCCGCATGCAGCAGCGCACGTGTTTCTGGTGCTGTCGGGTCACCCGTGATCACAACACGGCGAGGCTCATCCAACCAGAAATCCAGTGCATGAAGCAAATACGGCACCGCGTGCGGCACATCGTTCATGTGCGGCGCGAACAACCGCAACGTTGTTTCGGCAGGCGTTTTGAATTCCTCTCTGCCGGTTATTGCGGCAAGCTTCAACAGCCCGAGCGTTGCCATTGCATTGCCGGACGGCTCGGCTGTGTCTGACGCATCTTTGATCCGCAGAATCAAGTCCGGCGCATCCGGTATGCTCTGCCAGAACCCGCCAGTTTCAATGTCGTAAAACTGCCTGATCATCGTTTCAGCAAGAGCAATCGCAAATCCGAGTGTGTCTGGGTCAAGTGTTACTTGATACAACTCGATCACGCCATCCAGCACAAACGCATATGCCTGTAGCAACTGCACGGTATCGTGCTGGCCGTCACGCCAGCGATGAAAAAGCATGCCGGCTGCGGTCCTAGCGCTGTGCGGTGCCTGTTTCCTTGACGCATTCGGGTCTGCTGGTTGCCAGAGTTGTGTTTTGATAAAGGTCAGATTCTTTAGCGCTGCGGCAAGGTATTTTTCATCCCCGAGCACGCCGTATGCGCGGGCGAGTGCCCCCAACATCAGGCCGTTCCATGAGGCGAGAATTTTTTCGTCACGCAACGGCCGTTGACGATGCGCGCGTGCATCGAGCATTTTCTTCTTTGCCGATGCAAGCGTTTTGATTACTTCCGGCTCGCCAATCAACGGTTGGCGTACACCGAGTACGTTCTGGCCCAGTAACGGTTCCGGATGGCCGCGTTCGATGAAATTGCCCTCGTCGCTCAGACCAAAGTGGCGGTCAACAACCTCGAACTCTTCTGCTGTAAGCAACTTGCGCAGTTCCGCCCTGGTCCAACAGTAAAATTTGCCCTCGTGCCCGTCGCTTTCGGCGTCTTCGGCCGAATAAAAGCCGCCTGCCGGGTCGGTCATGTCACGCAACACGTAATCCAAAATTGCCCGGGCAACATTTGCGAATCTATCCGAGTCATTTTGCGCAAGCAGATGCGCATCCAGATAAACGCGTGCAAGTTGTGCGTTATCGTAAAGCATCTTTTCAAAGTGCGGTGTCAGCCAAGCTGCATCCACTGCATACCGTGCGAACCCGCCACCCAACTGGTCGTGTATGGCGCCGTCGGCCATTCTGCTGCAGCTAAACAACACCATCCGCAATGCCTCGTTGTCGTTAAACCGTTTTGCGCAGCGTAACATCAGGCCAAGCAAACCCGGTTGCGGGAATTTCGGTGGCCCGCCAAACCCGCCATGGCGCGCGTCAAAGTCCTGCTTAAACATACGGGCGGCATTTTTTACCAGGCCGTCACTGAGGATCACACCCATCGGAACCAAATCGGCCACTGCAGCTTCAAGCTGTGCATGAATCGCTTCTGCAGATGCCTCAACCTCAGCCCTGTGTTCGTGCCATACACGGCTCACCTGCTGCAGCACATGCATGAAACTGTGCCGGCCACCACGTTCGTCTGGTGGGAAATATGTACCCCCAAAAAACGGCTTGCGGTCCGGTGTCAGAAACACGTTCAACGGCCAGCCACCTGTGCCGGTCGCAGCCTGCAGAAACGTCATGTACACATTGTCAATGTCAGGCCGTTCCTCGCGGTCAACCTTGATGCACACGAAGTTTTCGTTCAGAAAAGCTGCCACTGTCGGGTCAAGGAATGACTCGCGCTCCATCACGTGACACCAGTGACAGCTCGAATAGCCGATGCTAAGGAAGATCGGCTTCTTTGTAAGCTGCGCAGTTTGGAACGCTTCGTCACCCCACGGATACCAGTCAACCGGATTCGTTGCATGCCGAAGCAGGTACGGCGATTTTTCGTTTTTCAGTCTGTTCACCTGCGAAACCTAACCCGGTTCACGCATCGGGGCAAAAGAATTCTTCCTGGCGAAAAACCGCGGTAGCACTCGAATAAACACGTCTAGGTCAAGCCCGCGCTGGAGTAAAAACTGAAGCTGAATCCACTGACATGGGACCACAAGGTCCGGTCCCGCGTGCGCGTGATTCAAGAGCATCTGTTACAAGTGCACAGATTTGTCAAAACTGTTGATCGGTTTCAGCGCGTTCAACCAGTTTTCCTAACGTGCATTTCATGTGGCTTATTGTGCGCAAGGATCACGCAAGCGCAGAGAATTGCGACGGCAAAGCGCAAATAACGTAACGTCGCAGTACGGCTACCACTCTCTCACAAGTGCAGCACGCTAATAACCTCCGGCGCAGCAGTGTACCACATGCTCAAAGAATCGCGCATGCGGGGTGCGCTGCACTGCGCGCCAGTCGGCGTTGTGGATGACACCGGGCGGCCTCCTGCATCGGCACGGCGGCAATCGCGCGCATGTAGGATGAAGCAATTGCGCACCGGTGGCAACTGATGCAGTAGCCCGGGAGACTTCTGTGTTGGACCGGCACTCATGGGATAGACCCAGCTACGCTAACCCCCATGTCGGCTGCACCATCGGCTACCATCAGTCGGTCTCAAACATGCAGGATCAGCGCCATTCTAAATTGCAGTTGCGACGGCGCGCGCCCGGGATGGGCGCGTCGCCAGCCCATAGCCTTTGTAGCGGCGTTGTGCGAACGCTGTCCGTTTCCCTGCGCATGGTGCGGTACGACTTTCCCCGACTGCGTGACTGCCCCGCTGGGCGGTCATAGACCAGCGCTACAGAATCCAGAATTTCGATTACAAACCATCTGCGTTTCTGGGTGTCTGCGGTGAAGAATTGCCCGATAAATTTTCGATGTTCGTGGCGTGCTCCAGGGCCACGGTCCCGCAAATGTGATACCAACGCTACAGATTTACGGCAACTCCCGATAAACGCGGCTACATGAGTATTCATCAAACTCGTAGCTGCGCCGGGTAAAAGCGCTAATGATTCAAGGCGAGGCACATGTTCGATCACCGAAAACATTCAGAGTTGCAGCAGAAAGTAGCTTTCCAGCGTCTGTCGAATTTGACGGTTCGGACGAAACGGACCCCTCCGAGCATGAATGGTTGTGGTATAGCGCGCTTTAGCACCGGTTTTCTGCCTGGAATATGCCGTGGAGCACATTCTGAAAGTCTTTTCGTGCCTGGTAAGTTGCCGTGCAGCAAGTGACGGTGCACCGGCTGTTTTACCGTGCTTCGGAAAATGCTCCTTAGAGTTTTGAGCGGTGATTCTTTGGTGGGCCGATTGGTTGGTTGTCTGGCTGTAATGGCACGGGCAACTTGCAACTCGAGCGGGTACACCTGTAAGTTTATGTGTGATGGAAGTGCCGGAGCAAATTCGTAAAAAGCTCGGTACACTGCCGCACAAACCGGGTGTGTACCTGATGAAAGACAGGTTCGGCACCGTCATTTACGTCGGGAAAGCACGTGACCTGCGGAAGCGTGTGAGTCAGTATTTTCATCCGTCGCGTCGGTTGAGTTGGGACCCGAAGTTCAACGCGTTGGTGGAGACGATAAGCGATTTCGATGTGCACGTTGTCAAGAGCGATGCTGAAGCGGTGCTGCTTGAAGGCAAACTGATCAAGGAATTCCGGCCCAAGTTCAACGTCAGTTTCCGTGACGATAAACGGTTCTTGATGGTCAAGGTGAATCTGAATGATCCAATCCCGAATTTCACACTGACGCGCCTGCGCAAGGACGATGGTGCGCGGTACTTCGGCCCGTTTGCGAGTTCGAGTGCGCTCCGTAACACGCTCACGTTGATGCGTCGGCAGTTTAATCTGCGCGGGTGTAGGGCGTTCACGCCGACTGAATCGGACTACAAACATTGTTTATATGCGCACTTGCGGTATTGCACTGCGCCGTGCATCGGGAACGTCACGCGCGAGCAATACATGCAACAAGTGCTTGCTGCATGCGAATTCCTCGAAGGACAGTGCCGTGAGCTGAAGGAACAACTCGAAGCACAGATGAAACTTGCTGCTGCAGCGCAGGAATACGAGAAGGCAGCCGAGTTGCGCGATTTGATTCGTGATCTTGAGCTAACGACGCGTCGTACCGAACGGTTCGAGCGTGTGCCGTACTCGCTGCCAATTGCAGTTGATCCGGAGGGCGAACTGAAAGCGTTGGCTGCTGTGCTGGGTCTGCCTGCGCCACCTCGACGGATCGAAGGATTCGATATCTCGAACATAAGCGGTACATTTGCAGTCGGTTCAATGGTCAGCTTTCGGAATGGCCGGCCTGACCGCGCAAATTACAGGCGGTTCAAGATCAAAACTGTCGAGGGACAAGATGACTGCGCCAGCATGGCCGAGGTGGTCCGACGCCGTTACACACGACTGGTAACGGAAATCCGTAATCCGAACTCTGAAGTCCGAAATGCAGATGGAGGCGAGCCAACCACACAAGAACACCGCAAGTTTCAGGATGCCGCTCTGTCGGTACCTGAGCTGGGGCAATCCAGCCCGGCCAACCATGCGCGCGATGAAGGGGGTGAACCGGTACCGCAAGAGTTGCAAAGGCTCATGGACGAAACGCGCGCACGAGTCAAACGCGCCAAGGGCAAGGCGCAGGCAGCGATTGAACCGGCGGCAGCATCAGACCGAACCAATCTGCCGGATTTGATTTTGATTGACGGTGGCAAGGGCCAGTTAAATGCCGCTTGTGACGAGCTTGCAAAGCTTGGGTTGGGTCATATCCCGGTCATTGGCCTTGCAAAACAGTTCGAGGAAATTTACCGGCCAGGCGCCGTTGAGCCGGTCCGGCTCGGGCTTGACCATCCGGCAGTGAAGTTACTGCAACGAATTCGGGATGAGTCGCATCGAGTCGCAAATTCGTTCAATGCACAACTCCGGCTCAAGCGCATCTCGGAAAGTATCCTTGATGAATTCCCCGGTATTGGCGAACAGCGGAAAGCTGCGCTGCTGCGTAAGTTTGGTTCGGTGCAACGGCTGCGGCTAGCCAGTGTTGAAGAGATTGCAAAAGTGCCCGGGTTCGGCACTAAAATCGCCGCTGAACTAAAGGCGTTTCTGGAAACACGCGCGTCGGGTTAGACGGGATTTTACCCCAGCCGCGCCGTTCTTGGTCATTGATGCAAAATTACCGCTCGATCTTGCACGTCGGGCTGATGAAAAAGAAATGCGTGCCTGCAGCGTGCAATTCTGCATAATTGTGCCGGTATGAATGTGCAAGTGGCGGTTCTGTGTGATGCTGCGACTGACGATAACGGCAAGCTGAACTTGCTTGGTGCTTTTGACACGATCCTGACACCGCAGTTGCCTGCCGTGCATCCGCAGTGTTCAATTGCGTTGCGGATCACCTTTTACCAGGAAGACGAGGGCCAGCACAAACTCAGGGTTAATTTTGTTGACGCAGACGGGCGCTCGATCATGCCGAATTTTCCGGCTTTACCGGTGCAGATTGTGCTGCCCGAAGAAACACATTTCGTCACACGCAACTTCATCGTGAACTTGCAGCACATCAAGTTTGATCAGCCTGGGCTGTACTCGGTTGACGTGTTCGTTGACGACGACCAAATCGCAAGCATACCGTTGCTTGTGCGGTACATGCCGCCGCGACCGCCGACCGAGCCCGGCGACGAATGGCGAGCTGACCAGGCAAAGGAATAACAATTGCGTTTGACGCGCTCGGCTCTGCGTACGCACAATGCGCTGGTTTTGCCGGGGCGGGCAAAAGGTAATTCGACGCCCGACCGGCAAACAAGTAGGAAATGCAACATACTGGAAGTTAACCGATGGACCTGGACACAGTTTATTCAGACCTAACGTTAAAGACAGGCGCAAAGCTTGTCTTGCTTGTTCTGGACGGTGTGGGCGACATAGCAGTTGGCGCGCACGGCAAACGCACACCGCTCGAGGCAGCCAAAACACCCAATCTGGATGCAATCGCAAAGGAATCAGCCCTGGGCCTGACGATCCCGGTTGCACACGGTGTTACACCGGGCAGTGGCCCCGGGCACCTGGCGTTGTTCGGATACGACCCGTTACAGTACCAGGTCGGACGCGGTGTAATTGAAGCGCTTGGACTCGGCTTGGAGTTACAAGCCGGTGACGTTGCTGCACGGGCCAACTTTTGCACCTTGGACGCAAACGGCATAGTCACCGACCGGCGCGCAGGCCGCATCCCGACTGAGACATGCGAAAGACTGTGCGAAATGCTCGCCGCTAAGGTCAAAAAAATCGGCGATACACAGGTCATCATCAAGCCCGGTAAAGAACACAGGTTCGTCGTTGTCTTCCGCGGCAAAGGCATCGAAGGACCATTGACAGATGCAGACCCGAATCGTGAGGGGTTTCCCATTCCAAAAGTCGGGCCGCGTGACCCGAAAAATGCGAAACAGAAAAAAATGGCCAGAATCGTGGCCGAGTTTTACAAGATTGCACTGCCCATTATTGCCAAAGAAAAGCCTGCCAACGGTTTCTTGATGCGCGGCATAGCGCATCAACCGCACATACCGCAGTTCGAGCAGCGATACAAATTACGCGCTGCTGCCCTTGCCACATACCCGATGTACAAAGGCCTCGCACAGCTTGTTGGCATGAGGAAAATCGAAGGGCCACAAACAATTCTACAGCAGTTTGAACGGTACCTGGCCGAGTACGACAACTACGACTTTTTCTTCATCCACTTTAAGTACACCGACAAATTCGGCGAAGACGGTAATTTCGAGGCAAAAGTCAAGGCGATCGAGGAATTCGACGCCGCCTTGCCGGTGTTGCTGCGTAAGAAACCTGATGTACTGGCTATTACAGGCGATCATTCTACCCCGTGCCAAATCAAGGGCCATTCGTGGCATCCTGTACCGGTCATGTTGCACTCGGCATACAGTGGCTCCGACAGACTCGATAGGTTCACCGAAGCCAACGCACGCACCGGGTCGCTCGGCGTGTTCGAGGCGAAATACCTGCTCCGGCTCATGCAGGCAAACGCGCGCATGCTTGACAAGTTCGGTGCATGAGGGTTTCTTGACGCCACAGTCGGGTGCGGGCAAATTTTTTCGGCTGTCTTAACCCCGAACGGCAACGCAGCAGCCCTGAACCGGGCTGCGGTTGTAGCGGGGTGCGTGTCCGCGTGGGACACGCGTGCCAGACACAATCAACCGGAGGTGATTGGTATGGCAACCAAGAAGAAGGAAAAAGCCAAGAAAAAGGCCACTGCCAAAAAGAAAACAACGGCAACCGGTACTGAAAAGAAAGAATCTGCCGGGCAGTGCCAGTAACAACTGATCACCGGGATGGACTGCGCTCGGGATGCGGTCGTCCCGGGTAAAATCCATCCCGGTAAACCGACCAATTCAACCTCCTGAACCTGACGATGGCAAAACTGGTTTTTGACATTGAGACTGCGGCACTGCCACTCGAGCAGTTCGACGATGCACAACGCGAGTACCTGTTCCGCGAAGCCGAAAGAGCACTCGATGAACCCACCCGCATAGCGCGTCGGGCCGAGATCGAGCGGCAACTGAACCTCTGGCCGTTTACCGCGCAGGTTGTCTGCGTTGCGATGCTCAATGCAGATACTGGCCGCGGCCAGGTGCTGTTCATTGCCGAAGATTATGAACCTGATGAAGCCGAAGCCGGCCCGGTCGAGTTCGTGCCTTGCATGGACGAGGTTGAACTGCTGACCGCGTTTTGGGACGTTGCAAAACACTATGACGAAATCGTCACTTTCAACGGACGGTCATTCGACGTGCCGTTTTTGTATCTTCGTTCTGCAATTCTTAATGTCCCAATCACACGCAAAGACTGGCTCGGCTACAGGTTCCAAACCGAACCGCACTGTGACCTGGCGGAACAACTAACCTTCTACGGTGTAAGCGGACGCGACGGCGCAGCACGGCGGTTTAACCTGGATTTTTATTGCAAAGCATTCGGGATCGACTCCCCCAAAAGCCACGGTGTGACCGGACTCGACATAAACCAGTTGGTTGCGCAGGGCAAATTTCGCGAAATTGCAGAGTATTGCCTGCGCGATGTGCGCGCTACAGTCGAGTTGTACCGTGTCTGGAAAGAACGCCTGGCCGGAATCAAGTAACCATTGGACACACCAGCGCGGCTGTGCAGAAACGGGACCGTTGTCTTGCAAACTCAGCACAGACGCAGCAGCATGGCGAGCAAGTTCCTTTCGAGTGTATGCATGGCGGCGTGCGGAGGTTCGTAGCCGCGCGCGTGAGAGCGCGGAAAACAAGATTCAAACCCAGCAGCCGGTTCTGCATGACTAACCCACGGCGCACATCCCGCACATGCGGGAGCGCCCTACCTTACGCTGCGTTCCATGGGTTCTTTGCGGTGAAGAATTGGACGAGAGGTTTTTTGGAGTGCGTTGGCAAAGCGCGCGTCAGCGAACGCTGACACGGCGTTGGGTCAGCCTTGATATAGACTGTGGTTGGTATCTTGTGCAGCTTGCCAGGGGGGCGAAATGGCAGACCTGGAAGTCGGGCCTACAGTTGTACCGCATCCACGCAGCAGCGAGACGAGATTCAAAACCCGGCACGGTTTTGCAGCAGGTGTGGCGTATTATTGTCTGCCGTCCCTATCGTGACTTTAGAATGATTTGGGGCGACCAGCTTACCTACCGTATGCACGGTGGGCTATTATCTGTTCCTCTGACAGGCTTGTGCTTCGGGTTGAGGTTTTTGGGGACGAGGCGTGTTTGCAAAGTGCCTCCCGGATTTGTCACGCCGAGACCGGGGGCCGACACCACGGACTTGGCAGTCTGCGCGACGCAAAACGTGTGAAAATCCCAGTTAGTCTGTGTGTTTGTGAGGTTGTGTTCGCGGCGGAACCGTCATTCATGCACGCTGTTACAAGCTGAGCACAAATTCGAGGAACCACGGCTCAGGCGCAACGGTGTACGAATGATGTTTGTCCTGCCAGTCGAACTCGAGCTGCCACGCATGCAACGCGTGCCACGGCAGGCGCAACCGCGCCTGTTGTTCGGGTGTCAACTGGCCAGAAACGAATGCCAAATACGCGCCCTCAACGCTCCCGTACAATTTGTCGCCTACAATTGGATGTCCGATATGCGCAAGATGAATTCGGATTTGGTGTTTGCGGCCTGTCTGTGGGTGGACACGCAACAGGCTGAATTTGTCGCCTTTATTAAAGAACCGTTCCAGCACGTAACAGTCAGTGACAGCAGGTGCGCCATCGGGCCGAACGCAATCTTTTATGGCCACGTCACTGCCATTAGCAGGGCCAATTGGCGCGTCAATATGTACATGGTCACGGCTCACCCACCCTTCGACAATTGCAAGGTATGTACGTTTGATTGCGCGTGCCATGATCAATTTGCCCAGCGCTGACACTGTTTGTTTGTTTTTTGAGGCTAGCACAAGCCCGCTTGTTTCTCTGTCCAACCGGTTGACCAAGTACGGCCCGCCACCGTTGGCGATGTAACTCCGTAACTGGGCGATCAAGCTGGACGCGTCGCCGTTTTTTGTCGGGTGACACGGCAGACCAGCCGGCTTGTTAACCACCAATATGTTTTGGTCCTCAAAAACGACCCTGAACGATTTGCCGTTTCCGTTGTGCTCTTTCATAAAATCTGTCTTAGATCGCGGATCGTGAACCTTGTCTCACGCCTGATTTAAACTGTTCATTCGCTTGCACAAAGCCTAAATCTGCTTGCTTGGCAGACCGAGAATTTTTTTCAGCGCCGGACCGTTCTTGGGGCTCGGACCGGCTTGGGCTGACAGTGCGATGCCGATTCGTAACACGTCCGCAACGCATCGTGTTACCCGTGTGCCGCTGTATGCGACAACGCCGTTTGGTCGCGGCCTGCTTAGTCTGCGTTTCTCGACCATGTATTTATCTCGGTCAGGTTTTAATTTTTTAATCTAGCTGCGCGCCCTTGCTCATGCGTCAGGTGCTATGGTTGCCCATTTATACCGTATCACTGCACGCACCGACGGACACAACGGCGGCAGCTTGTCCGGATTATAAAAATTCACGTCGAAACTCCATTTTCGAGTTGGTGGATTATAGACCGAGCCGGTCCCCGGCCAACGATTGGTGGCAATTTGGCTCGGGAACATCACCACCATAGAACCGTTGTACGTGAAAGTTTTACCGCTCCAGTTTTCAAGAAAACGCGGGAAATTTTCCAGGCCACCACTGTAATAATCGCCTACTGTTTCGACTATACCCGCCATGAAAGCTGCATTTACGGTTACGTTCGTTGCCACGCGCGAAGAAATTCCTTTCGAACTGTTTGTGTCGTTCCAGTTCGGTGAAAGAATAGTTATTGCATCGCCGATCAATGCAGCCGGTTTCGTATTGGCTGTGTTTGTCGAGCCGAGCGATGCGCCGTATGCATTGTAATTGCCCTTGACATAGAGTGGATTGGGTGTTGCCACGGTCAACCCCGAAGGCGGCAGCACTGCGCCGTTGACAAGCCGCACAGCCGGTATTGTTGTTGAAGTACGCGGCCGCAGGTCAGCCACGTAAATCGAGTTAATCTCCCTGTTTTGTGTATTGCGGATGACGTTCCGGATTGGGTTATTCGCATTGTTAGTTGCCCATTGGCTGAACTTGCCGATATCAATTTCAGTAACAACAACAGTCTTGTTTTCGCGCAAATCGGTAAAGACCTTGTTTGTGCTTATCCAGTTGCTGGCAACGTTCCATCCGACAACCGGTCCTGACCCCTGACAGATCCCGCTGCCGCGAACCGACACTTCATTGTTAGTTACCAGTATCACAAGGTCGCAGTTATTGTAAAAGCGCTGTGAATAAAGCGGGTCATTTTGATTTTCTGTTGGTGGCGGTATTTCCAGAATCTGGTGGACGGCCTCAGGTGAGTTATTCGTGCCGATTGGCAGGTTAAGCGTCGAGACACCACTTTCTTTACCGCCATTGAAATTTACGGTGCCGTAGCGGGTATATGAGTACTTCCTGTACTCGTAGATATTGCCTACAGCAGTAACCCAGTCCCAAAAATCGAGCGTAACCCCGGACTCAGGTTTGGCGTAGATGTCCCTATTAGAATGGACTCTGCCCATGATGTCCATCTTTGCGCCCGGGTGCACCTCGAGGTCTATGTTATAGAAAACCGCAAATTGGAACACAGGCACAAACGCAAGTTGAACGTCCTGATACACTGCAGCTTCGGCGTTCTGCAGCACATCCAGTGCATTTGCCCGAATCCGAAATGTAGCTGCGTACCCCTTCAGGCCTCTGTACTGGGACAGTAGCGGTGTGTTCGGCGCCCAAGGCTGAATAATGTCCACAGAAATTTCGTCCTTGGCACCACGCCCGTTTTTAAATTTGTACCAACCCCATCGCGGATGTTCGTCCGGCACAGGGATGCGACGCTTGTAAATTGGCATGTTATTGCCCACGGTTGGTGCGCCTTCTCTGGCAAAGTCAGTGGCCATTTTCGAGAGCGCTTTTTCCGTGGCTGCTTCAGCCGCAAACACAGCGTTTTGATACGCAATATTGCGGTCAATCAGCTTGGCGTTGCTGTTGGTCCAGCTCAGCACACCCGCCACAACTGCAATTGCAACACCGCCAAGCACCATCACGATCAACAACGCGGTGGCGTTTTTTGACGTTGGCAAACGCAATTTCGGCAGTTTCATCGTGGCCCTCCTCTATTCAATTGTCCGGCGCGCGATCCTGGTGCGTACTCTGTAAAAATCGAACAAGCTGTCGCCGCCTATCGAGGCGCTCGGGAATACAAGTTTGGAATATTGTAATGTGACCCCGACAACACGTTTATCATTCGAGTTGGTCAGGATTTGACCGGTGTAATTCTCCACACTGAACACGTACTGGTTGGTGATTTCCTGGACAAGTATTTCGGGGGTCGGATTATCGCTTGTGACACGTTTGACGGTTAAGTCGGACGCATCCCAGTAATACCTGACCCACACATTTGTGTTTGTCTTGTTCGGATAGATCATGACTGCGTTACCGCGCAGCAACTGGTTCGTGCCCGGCTCAACGAAAGTTGTAGCGCTTCCCTGCCCGACTTTTACATCGCCGCTGTGCCGTATGTCGGTCATAAGCTTCGAGATAACCTCTCTGGCCTGGTCACTTGCACCCAGCTTGACTGCGGTGATGTGGTTCATTCGGATCGAAAAAAGGTGCAGCGTCAGAAACGCAGCCAAACAAAGCGTGAATATGGCCATGGTCACCATTACCTCGGGCAGTGTCATTGCGCACCGCCCGAACCGAGCATCGGAACCTGTAATGGACGCTTTCATTGGTCGGGTGATCGGTATGTTATGGCCGAATTTGTGTACAACTGCCCTTTGAACGACCATACTACGTTTGCAGTGATCATTTTCAAGGGTGGGTTTGACGAGATCATGGTTATGTCCACTTGGCTCGTCGCGTACAAGAAATTCGTCCCGATAAACGGTACGTCCAGCAGATCAACTACAGGCGGAAAGTTGCTCTGGACCACTTGGTCCACAGGCGGTGCAGACTGTGTATCCCATTTGGCTGCGCGGGTCTGCTCAACCCGCTGCCATGCCAAAGATTGTGCGGCAAAAGAAAGTGCCGACCACTCCGCCCTGTTCGCGCTTTGAATATAAGAAAGAATCACACCGCCAAACATCATCATCCCGATCGCAATTGATACCACAACCTCAGTAAGCGACATCGCAAGACAACTTGCCTTCGAGTCTGTCCTACCAAACATTCCCAGACACATACCAAATCTTGGAATGCTTCTCTTCAGTCGCATAGGTTAGAAATTTGTGTTTGGCTTCAATTTCCTCCTTGCTCCTCACCGAAAAGCTAGGCTTGTTCCATGCCAGAGTCAACGCGCCGGCGATAAAAAATCGTCCCCAATTATTACCGACTTGTTTGTCGGGCCTTTTCCCTAAAAAATTGCGCCGGTTTTTTCGTAAGGCACACCTGTCCAAATGCATTTTTACCAACAAAAACGCGGCCTTTTTGCGTTGTTGTTGGCTTGGGCATAATACGGACAAGTGCAACTGCAACGCTCGTATCCCATGATGTACGAAATTTGGACTGGTGTCCTGGATTGATGGTATCTAAAGCGCATCCGTAGAATGGATTAACCCTGTCTTACGCATCTGTGCTGGCATGCCAGCGGTTCAGGCAAGGGTGGCGAGTACAGAATGGCAACTGCACGGTCCGGCAGACCTGAGAAACATTCATGGTTTAGCCATATCTTTCGTGGCGCTGAATTCCAAGCCCGTCGCCTGCCTACCACTTATCGTTTCAACGCTTTACCGCATTACGCATCCCAAACACGCTCGGCTCGGGAGCAGGAGGGTATCTCGTCCCGCTGCGTCCGTGATGCACCACAATGGTTTCGCCGCGCCACAACTTCAAGTTTGGGAAAAATTTTGGTTTAGAACTCCAACTACTTCAAGGGGCTGTATGCCTCTGCTGCTGGGGCGGTTTTTGAGTTTTCATGTCTCACAAGGTTTCAGCACTCGGTTGTTTGGAGCTGGCCGGGCTTGGCGCATTGCGGGGTAGTGGCACAACCACACTTTCTTACCACCGACACAATGATTGAGATACTGATCGTCTGAAAAGTGTGTCGAATATTGCCTGCCAGCACAACTGGCCGTTACTACATTCGACCCGTTAAAACAGAAATTCTCTTATGCTCAAATTTGTCTATTGCGTTCGCCGGCGGCCGGACATCAGTCCGGCAGAATTTCGGAAGTACTGGCTTGAAAAGCACGGGCCACTGGTGCGCAAGTATGCACCGGCGTTGCGTGTAAAACGCTACGTCCAAAGCCATACACTCGATACACCGCTCAATGATGTAGCAGCGGGACCACGGGGCACAAAAGCCCCCCATGACGGCATAACCGAACTGTGGTAGGACAGCATCGAAGACCTGCTTCAAGCGGCAGCCACACCCGAGGGTCAGGAGGCAAATCGTGTCCTTGCCGAGGACGAAGCGCGCTTCTGTGACCTGCCGAATTGCTCTGTTTTTTAAGAGCACGAGATTTTTCGCTTCTGAGGGCAGGGAAATAGGTGTCCACGCCGGGGTCATTCCGAAAGTAACCATTGAATTTTGAGGGGGCGAACCACGATTTTGCTCGTGCCACCCCGCGGTATAACAAGTAGCGCGGACGCCGTCAGGAACATTACAAAAACAAAACCGATCAGTGTGAAAATTGTTTCGAGGCAACACCCGCACACGCTTGTGCGTCAGGTGCAGTGGTTGGGCGGCATGGCCTGCGCCATAATCGCTGTGTTGGCGCCGGGCCACGTCTTTGGGCTTGGCTCGCGCATTCCGAACCAGGACGCAGCAGCCATCGCGCGCGGTAACGCCTTTGTGGCTACCGCAGACAACCCGTCGGCCATTTACTACAACCCAGCGGGCATTACACAACTGCACGGACACAATGTTCAGGCCGGCGCACTCTCGTATCTGAACGTTGACGTTGATTATGAATCCCCTGCAGGCGCGCATATTCAGAATCACAAGGACACAATTTACGTGCCTCAATTGCATTACATTTTCTCGCCTAAGGATAAACCCGTATCTTTTGGCCTCGGCATGTATGCCCCGTTCGGCCTGGGCGTGGAATGGCCGGACGATGCACCGTTCCGCGATGCGGGCATCGAAGTACGGCTAAATTACATTACTGTCAATCCTGTCCTTGCGTGGCGGCCGTTACCGACACTTTCTGTTGGGATCGGCCCGACCTTTGTGTACTCGGACATCAAACTGCGTCAGGGCGCTTTCCCGCTCCCGGTGCCGTATGAGTTCCGCTTCAAAGGGGATGGGTGGACGTACGGGTTCAACGCTGGTATCCTTTGGAAGCCACACGCCAAATGGTCGGTTGGTGTAAAATATTTCAGCGCAACCGATGTTGATTACGAAGGCACTGCATCGTTCGAGCCAGGATCGCCTTTCCTGCCCACGCCGAGCCACACCAAAGCCCATCTGAATTTTCCTCAAATTGTTGCGGCTGGCGTTTCATTCCGCCCGTCAACAAACTGGAACATCGAGGTTGATATTGATTGGACAGATTGGAATGTGGTGAAGGATGCGACAATAGAGGGTGTGGGGGTTATTCCATTAACGTGGAGTTCGAGTTTTTTCTACGAATTCGGTGTCACGCGTCAACTTGGCAACGGTTACTTCGTCGGCGTCGGATATTTCTTTAGCGAAGCCTCGATGCCGGACGAGAACTACACGCCCTTAGTACCGGACTCAGACCTGCACGTTGGAAGCCTCGGTGTGGGTTACAACGGTGTTCGCTGGACATGGGCCGTTGCCGCTCAGGCGATAGGCGGCAATTACCGCAATGTGGATGGCGCGGTCAACCCGACTGTCAATGGCCGTTACCGGTTGTTCACACCAACGCTTTCGATATCAGTGGGCTGTCGTTTTTAATTTTTTGCCTGGTGAAATGTGCTGTGAGCAGGGCGCGCCCACTGGCCGGAGGAGTAGCTTGTGTGGGTCTTACCCGGCACCGCTTGTGTAAGAGCTACTTCATTGCGGTGTCCTCGGGCTCGAGCAGACCGAGCTGCGGTGGAATAAAGCTGCAGTGCAACAAACAAGGGCGTCGGGGAGTTTGGACCGGCCCCCGCCACGCAAACAAAAAACTTTCGGCCAGGCGCTTGTTAGAGTCGGATCGAGCCGGCCCGGTGATTCGGGTATCTCCGGCAGTCTGAAGATCAAGGATAGCAAGTTGGGATAAGCCGGCTGACACATTGCCGCCCAGCTCAAAGATTGAGCGTTTTGCCGCCTATAACATAAGCCTAAGAAACACGGACGCATTTTGCCTGCGTCGAGTCCACAAATAGTGGCATCGGCACGGCAAGGTGCCCACCCACCTATGAAGCCCGACTCGAATTCCAACTCATTCTTGACACAAAATTCTTTGACGACAAACCGCCGCTGCACCAGTGGTTGAGATCGTTGTTTACAGCCCGGCGGCATCCGTGGTAGGCTGTCAATCACATGACCGGCTCGATTCTTTCCGAGTGGTTCAATGTGAGCGGCTGGGCGGATTTGGTGTGGTTGATTCCAGTTGGCGGATTCCAGCTTTGGATGTTGGTCCATGCAATCCTGAATCGCGAGTGGGTGTGGGCGGCGTTGATCTTCTTTTTCCCGTTCTTTGGTGCGTTCTGGTATTTTTTGACTGAATTTCGCGGTTCAGGCTCGCTCACGCGCGGGTTCGAGTTGCCTGGTGCGCAAACACGGAAACGTATCAAGGAACTCGAAGCGCAGATTCATCACCTCGACAAAGCGCATCATTATTCGCAACTGGGCGACATCTATTTCCAGCGCGGCAAACTCGACAAGGCAGAATCGTGCTACCGCGCTGCACTCGAGCGTGATCCACAAGACATTGATACTCGGGCGCATCTTGGACAGTGCCTGCTGCGGCTGAACCGGCCTGCTGAAGCGCGTGCATTACTCGAGGCTGTGTGCGCCGAAAACCCGAACCATGATTATGGCCATTCGATGATGGCATATGCAGAGGCATTAAATGTACTGGGTGAGACCGACGCGGCACTCAAGGTTTGGCAACAGGTAACGACAAACCACTCGTATCCACGCGCAAAAGTGCAATTGGCCGAGCTTTACATTGCCAAAGGCCAAACCGAACAGGCCAAGGCCGAGCTGGAAGAGGTGTTGAATGATGACCCGCACGCGCCTGCGTTCCAGCGAAAACGCGACCGGCCCTGGGTACGCCGTGCAAGACGGCTGTTGCGCCAGCTCGAGCACTGAAACCATTTGTTCGGGGCAGGCCAAACCAGGGCGGTAACTGTATGGTGGTTTGTAGGGTGGTGTGGTTTGGGCGTTATTGGCTTGGCTGGGCAAGAACACTGCACCAGTGTTTTATCCGGCGCGACACAGTGTGACCCTCCTAAACCCGGTTGTTTACGCCCGGCGCATAATCGAACTTGCTGTCATTGAATTTATTTGCCCCCGACATTAATTTCGTCTCCGGCCAATGCCGGGTTTAATCGCCATAGTCGGGCGCCCAAATGTGGGTAAGTCAGCCCTGTTCAACCGGCTCGTCGGGCGGCGCATTGCAATTGTGCATGACGAACCGGGTGTTACACGCGACCGTGTCAGCGCCGAGGTCGAATGGCGCGGACACGCCTTTACGCTTGTTGACACCGGCGGGCTTGGCCTGCTGCGCGGTGAGAAAGCGCGTGATGTTATCGTTGCCGCCACGGTGCAACAGGTGAATCTGGCAATTGACGCCGCTGATGTTGTGATTTTTGTGGTTGACGTGCACGACGGCGTTGTGCCGCTCGACTGCGAAGTTGCGCAACGGCTGCGTGAAAGCGGCAAACCCGTGCTTGTAGCGGCAAACAAGGCGGATTCGAAACAAGCTGCGCTCAAGGCGATTGAATTTGCCGAGCTTGGGTTCGAGAAGGTCTTTCCCGTAAGCGCAATTCATGGGCACGGCATTGACGAACTGATGAAAGCTGCAGTGGCATTTCTGCCCGAATCAAACCGCCTGAGCCTGATCTCAGATGCTGCTGCTGAACCACCTGCACTCAAAATTGCAATTGTCGGCAGACCGAACGTAGGCAAGTCATCGCTCATAAACGCGTTGATCGGTTCCGAACGTGTGATTGTAACGCCTGTGCCGGGCACGACACGCGATGCAGTTGATGTACCGTTTGAAGTTGATGCTGACGGCATCCGGCAACGGTATGTGTTGATTGACACTGCGGGTATCCGGCGCAAACGCAGCATCGCAAGTTCAATCGAGTTTTTCAGCGTCACACGTGCTGAGGGGGCAATTGCCCGAAGTGACATTGCAGTGCTTGTGCTCGATGCCGACTCGGGCGTGGTTCAGCAGGATAAAAAAGTTGCAGGCTTGATCGTCGAGCACAACAAAGCATGCGTGATCGCAGTCAACAAGTGGGACCTGTTCGAGCAACAGGTTAAAACCGCTGCCAGACAACGACAAAAGCTAAAATCGTTAACTGCCGGCAAAATGCCGCTTACACTTGCCGAGTTCGCCAAATGGGTACAAGACCGGCTTTTCTTTTTGGATTACGCACCTGTGATTTTTATTTCAGCAGCTACAGGGTTCAACCTGGACAGGTTGCTCGAAGCCATCAGGTATGTTGCTGCTCAACTGCAACAAAAGATCCCAACTGCAATACTCAACCGCACGTTGCACGACGCGATCGAGCGCCGGCAACCACCAAGCTCACACGGGCACAGACTGAAATTCTTCTATGCAACGCAGATCAAACAGGCGCCACCGACGTTTTTGTTGTTCGTGAACCGCGTCGAGCTGTTGACCGACCAATACAAAAAGTACCTGGCCGATCAGCTACGTCGCGCCTTCGGGTACGAGGGGTGTCCAATTGTGCTTGTGGCAAGGCCTCGGCCGCGTCCAGGTCAGGAGCAAGAGGACAAAACACGCTGACTGTGGGTCAGTTGGTGATTTGGGCTGGTGTCAACTTTGTATTCCCGCACATTGGGGCAAGACCAAAAGTGCGTAGTACCCTATGCGTCGGGATCGGTCGAAGTGAACTTCGACCTTGCACATTTATCCCGCTGCAAAGCGCCATTGGAGGGGTTTCGCTCCGTCGGAATGACACACTGTAGTGGTGGGCCATGACCGCCGAGCGTGATGCTCACGCAGTTGGGGAACCATCGCGCCGCACCATGCCCAGGGAGACGGACGGCGTTCGCAGAACGCCGCTACAGAAGCTATGGGTTGCCGCGCGCCCCGCTGGGGGCAGTTGCACATGTGCCAGATGCCATACGAATTGAGAGCCGCTTGAGCGCGCGCGTGCCACACGTAAGCGGTGCTGGAGTACTGCACTACAAAATCTCTCGTTGAGTTCTTCACCGCTGAGACGCTGAGTCGAAAGAGCCGTATTGGGTTAGCTGAACTGAGCGTGCTGCCGGCAGCTTGCCGGCAGATGAAATTCGTTTGCGGACGCCTCGTCGAGGCGTCCGCACCATTCTCAGTTGCGGACACATTCGTCCAGCGTGCATGGGACGTGCCTACCAACATCAATGGTCGGGGACGCATGGCTTCATGCGTCCGCGCAGTTACAATTTGCCGAGTTGGCAGGCGCGCGACCGTCCTGGTCGCAGAAGAGCTGCGGCCAAGATGGCCGCGCGCCAATCTCTGCCCAAAGGCGCAGAGCTTTGGTAGGGCGCGCAGTCCACTGCGCGCCGGTGTGGGTCGGGCTAACCCGACTTCTCTGCCGGAATTCTACCGTCCGCGCCCTTACGAGCGCGGCTACGGCGCGCGCCAATCTGGCCCAAAGGCGCGCGGGCGTCCACGCCCGCAGAAACAACACTGCGCTTAACACTGCTGCCTCACCGTTTTCCCTGGTCCGCCACTTTCGTACACCCCAAAAAGACCTCAA
>Ga0315298_1001774_pt1 | contig 38496 bp, 43 predicted proteins | sample WHS_1_MG_FD_203077 | JGI IMG/M metagenome (GOLD analysis project Ga0315298, IMG submission 203077) | Extremophilic microbial mat communities from Washburn Hot Springs, YNP, Wyoming, USA - WHS_1_MG | ecosystem: Environmental > Aquatic > Thermal springs > Hot (42-90C) | place: USA: Wyoming...
GCACAGAAGAGAACCGATGAGAGATTGGGTGAGCTCGCCGAGGCCCAGAGGAGGACTGATGAGAGGTTGAATGAGCTTGCTGAAGCGCAGAAGAAGACTGAGGATGCTGTTGGACGTTTAGCTGTTGCTGTAGGTAGACTATCAGATACCATAGGATACGGCTTAGAAGATATTGCTATGGTGATGCTTCCACCCTGGCTTGAGAGGCATGAACGTGTGAAGGTTGATGAGCTTGAGAGGCGATTCATCGATGTTGAGGGGGAGAGTGTTGAAGTCAACCTTTACGGTGAAGGCACAAGAGCCGGAAGAAGAATATTGGTTATTGGAGAGGTTAAGTCTAGAATATATCATGGAGACGTTAAAGAATTCGCCGGTAGACTCGAGAAGATAAAAAGGGCGGTGAAGTTGAAGATCCTTCCAGTTATGTTCGGATACTGGATACATCCATCAGCGACATCTCTAGCTGGAACACTCAAGATTCGATTGGTTGCATCATATCAGAGGTGAAGCCAGCCACCATCGGTTTAGGATATGATTGTGGATGAGTCGAAATGTTTCGGAGGCTCAGGGATAAGGGTTTGGGCCCTGCATGAGTTGCCTCCCACCCTGAAACCTGAGCATCTAGTTGAGGACTATCGTCTGATGGTTGACCTTCTGAGTTTGTTGAGCCATCATCTAGCCAAGAGCCTCCAAGATGTCTCACCTGGAAAGTTCCTCCGCAAGGCACAGTTCAAAGCCAACCTGCTCGGTAAATGGTTCATACCAGTAGACCCATGGGGCACCACACAATTCTGCCACAACTGCTTAACATGGGTATCGAAAAATCTGAGTGAGAGAGAACATGTCTGCCCGAATTGTGGTGAGTCGCTTCCTAGAGACGGGAACTCAGCAAAACCAATCGAGAGGATAGGGGCTGTCAAGCTTAAAGATTGACTATGCCCATGGACGGTGGGTGGATATGCCCGCAGAGTCTGAGCCTCCACCATACCTAAGAGGGATGTAGTAAAGATGTTGAAGCGGGAAGCCCGCAGCTAAAGCTGTGGGAGGACGTCACGAAACAGAATCATTATTTGAATGAATATCCAACATTTTGAGAATTTACTCTAATACCTATACTCACTTTCAGAATTGTTCTTTGGGGTGAGCAACTTCATCTTTGGTATGATGCGACGAGACGGATGTTAAGGGTTTTGCCCAGGGTTGTTGCTGTTGGATGTATCCAGTATCCGAACATCACAGGTAGAATCTTCCACTTCAATGCACGTTTCACCTTCTCAAGTTTACCTGCGAAATCTTTCACGTCTCCATGATATATTCTAGACTTAACCTCTCCAATAACCAATATTCTTCTTCCGGCTCTTGTGCCTTCACCGTAAATGTCGAATTCCATAACCTCACCCTCAACCTCTATGGTCCTCCTCTCAAGCTCATCGACCTTGATATGTTCATGCTTCTCAAGCCACGGTGGGAGCATGAGTGCGGCGACATCCTCCAAGCCGTATCCTATGGTATCTGATAGTCTACCTACAGCAACAGCTAAACGTCCAACAGCATCCTCAGTCTTCTTCTGCGCTTCAGCAAGCTCATTCAACCTCTCATCAGTCCTCCTCTGTGCCTCGGCGAGCTCACCCAATCTTTCATCGGTTCTCTTCTGGGCTTCAGCAAGCTTCTCAACAGCATCCTCAAGCCGTGTAATTCTTTCCTCAGTCCTTTTCTGGGCTTCAACGAGTCTCTCAATGGCGGCTTCAAGTTGCGTAACCCTCCCGCCGAGATCAGATATCGCGGCTTCAGTCTTCATCTGGGCTTCAGTCAGGTCTCTGACAATGTTTGAGAGTTCAGAGACTGTCCTAGTCAACTTGTCGAAGTCTTCCCTGGTAACTTTAATCTCGCCGACCCTCTGGTCTACGATGCGGACGATGGTCTCATATAGTTCGCCGGTCAAGGCCAAATCTGAGAAACCTCTATAATCAATCCAGAATACAGTGAAGGCCACCCTTCATAAAAAGTTGCTGGAAAAATCTACGGCGCAATGTTGACTTTACTGGGTTGGGTGAATTATCATTTTTCCGTTGGGTCTTCTATCGAAGGTTGATGATGAAGGTTTCACTGGAGATGGGGGTATACGTCTTGAATATTGTGTTGCAGCACCTTCAACCCTAAGCAGGTGGGTTATCCTCAGGCGCAGTCAAAAATTGAATATCGTCAGTTACTTCTTTACGGTTGGTTCTCTGAGTTTGTTGAAGAATCTTTTTCCATGCAGGGGTATGCCGTGTTTTAAGGATTCGATTGTGAATCTGTCGCCTCGCCCCAACATTTTGAGGAACTCTTCGGTTGTGTAGACGTGTGGCTCAAGGTCTATCGGCATCTCAGGATCAGCGAAGATGGTGTGCCTGTCGAGGATCTTTGAAGGTAGATCGTCGGCGACGATCAGGATATCTGCGTCTGATGTTCCAGTATATGTTCCTTTGGCTAATGAGCCTACGAGCACTATCATTTTAATATTATGTTCCTTCGCTTTTCTTCTCGCGTATGTTCTGAGCCTCTTCAATATTTCATTGAAGTTGATCTTCAGGTATTTTGCCTCTGCAGTATTCAACTATTCTCCTAGCCCCCTCCACAGCCTTCTGGGCCTCATCATAAGTGTAGTAGTCTAGGGGTGCTCCTTCAGGATGGAAGTTTGGGTATCTTGTCGGTATGTAGTGTTTGTCAAGCTCCTTGGCTTTTTGCATTATGTCCTGTGAAGGTTTAAGGTTCTCCGGGAGGTCTCGCAACATTCTTGAGACTGAATGTCCAACAACGTCTATGTGTATGCTCTGGTATAGGGCTTTCACAGCTTTCTCGGCAGCCTGCTGTGAGGCGAAGCATGCCCACTCATAGTCTCCAGCCTCAACAGACCTTCTTGCATGCTCAAGGTCTTTCGCGGCCTGTCTGAACCAGTCTCTGGCCCTCATTACCATGCTTTAAACCTAGCCTATAGTTTATCTATGGTCAAATTTATAGTGGCTGGTTTTATAAGTAGGCTTTATTCTCTGCTCTTGGAGGGTGGTTGAGGTTGATGTGTGGAGTGTCGAGACTTTCAAGTTTGGGTCTGCTTCTCCCCGCCGGGTTTTTGAGCTGGTTGCTATTCATCTCTCTCCCTCAAGGTTTCGAGGCTACATCTATTGTGATTTTTTATCTTTGGAGGTTGGCAGGCGGTGTCTATGCTGATCTTTATGGTGTCTTTCAGGTTTGGTTTGGAGGATTTTGGTTTGAAGCCTTTCAGGTTAAGATTTTGTGTCAACCATCCTTGGGGGGTCTGAGGGATCTCAAGAATCTTTTTTGGGGTGGTTTGGTGATTGTTGTCTTCGGGTCATGTAAGGTTTCGGTTGTTGTTCCGACGTTGAATGAGGAGAGGTATTTGGGGGCGTGTCTGAGGTCTCTTCAGAGGCAGGATTATGATGGTGAGTTTGAGGTTATTGTCGTTGATGGTGGGAGTGTCGACTCGACGGTCGATGTTGCGAGGGGGTTGGCTGACAGGGTTCTTGTCTGTGAGGGTAAGCTCGTTGGGGAGTCGAGGAATATTGGTGCGAGGGTCGCCCGGGCAGATAAGGTTGGCTTTATAGATGCTGATACGTTGGCCTCTGAGGGTTGGGTTAGGAGTGTCTGGGAGGCTCTCTCTGAGCCTGGGGTTGTGGGGGCTACGGGGCCTACACTACCGCATCGGGGATCAGGCTTGGACTATGCGGTTTACGGTTTCACTGTCGGCCGGCTTCAACGTCTCTCAATAAGTCTTGGTCTACCGCATATAGCTGGTTTCAACTGCGCCTACAGGAGGGGGGCGCTTCTCAGATGTGGGGGTTTCGGTGAGGGCAGAACCCTCTCAGAGGATCTTGCCCTCTCACTGAAGATCAGATGTGAGGGTAGGCTTGTATATGATGATGGTATGGTGGCCTACACGTCTCTGAGGAGGGTTAGAAGATACGGTTATGTGAGGCTCGGAATATTCTACATCCTAAACGATCTGGCTTTCACCCTCACAGGGAGGAGTCTACATTACCCGCCTGTGAGATGATCCTGTTGGGTGAGAGTCTTCTCATGTAGAAAAGGGTTTCCTGGTCGATTCTCGCCTCTAAGGGATGTGAGGGTTTGATGCTTCAGGTTGACCGGTTCTCCTCAGGCCGGTGTGGGTTTCATGGCGGCTATGGCTTTCAAACCTAGGCTGACAGACCTTATTCTATGCGGCTCCACCTCTAGGAGGTGGTACCTTGAGAGGTCTGGCTTCAAAAAGCATAGGAAGTATTTTGCGTTGAAGAATCTTAGGAAGGTTCTCAGATATTCGCGTCTCTTTGAGGTGTATACCTTGAACGGTGACGTCACAACCTCTACGATGCATTTTCCGTCGCCTTTATGTGCTAGGGCCTGCAGGGTCGAGGGTTTCCGGTCTCTGCTCGTCGGAACATATTCTGGACACTCGATGTTGTGGAAGCCCTCAACCTCCAATATTCCTATGACGGTCCCCCTCAGTCTGCTCAGGCTTCTCGTAGGCTCCTCGACTTGAGATGTTGTTGGAGGCTCCTGGATCGGTGTCTCTCTTGGTTTGGTTCCGCCGAGTCTTCTGAATATCTTTGTCAGGGACGGTCTCTTGGGGTGTGGATGGAACCAGGCGGCTCTTATTCTTGCGATGTATGCTCTCCGGTCCTTCTTAGAAGTCTTTCCTTCACCTTGCCTTTTCCTCTCGAGATAGTATCTTCTCCAGTAATCTTTATGCCTCTGATAATACTCCTTCATATATCTCCTGTAATATTCCTTGTTTCTGGCGGCCAATCTCGACCTTACCACACGAATATGTTTATTAAAATTAATTGAATCTATGGTCTATTATATATATGTCGGTATCCGTTATATCCTTTAAATATATCCTCCGAACATTAAGCAGAGTCATAGCCGCAGATGGAGGCGGCTAAAAAAGTAATGGGAGAAAAGATGTGAAAATGAGTAAGAGAATCTTAGCGACGCTGTGTGTAACATTATTCATAATATCAGTGTTGGCGAGTGTAAGCCAGGTCTCAGCCCACTACACCCTAGGAGACCAGAAATCAAGCAAAATAGGTGAAGAGAACGCTGGAGGCCTAAGATGGACAAACAACCATGCGACAACGCATACAACAGCTTCTGGACCAGCTTATGATACTTGGCCATATGGACACGTTCCAGGACACATCGCATTCGTCCAGCCAGGCTCACTATATGTTCCGCCCAGCGACCAGGTGAACTATTACTCACCTAACGGCTCAGTGCTGGTTGACACCGTAGGCGACCTCAGATTCTACATATGCATAGCAGACAATGTTGACAAGCAGGGTGTTTTGCATCCTGAATGGCAGGCTGGTCCAATCAACATCTCATGGAGAGCCAATACTGTTAGTGGTAGGCCAGCAGACAACACAGCAGATCCTCCTGACCTTTCAAGATACTTGTACATTGCGATTCCTCCGGAGTTCACTCCACCAGTAGACTGGACCAGAGGCTCACCCGACCTATTAACATTGAACAGAGGTGACGGTGTCCGCTCGAACGTTGAGACAAGCATAACAAACGACTACAACATGATCTATGTTGGAAAATTCCAGCCCAACCATCCAGTTGCGCCAGGCTGGTGGTTCGTCAGAATAACAGCAACACCAATAGAGTTCCCACGAGACCAACTTCCCAATGTTAAGGAAATTGTAAAGACAACTAAAGATTACTACACCGGTAATCCTCTAGAATTTAACGATAAGTATGTTATAAACGACTACAAAGGAAGTTCAGGGTTCCTTTACCCGCCGTTCATGGATCCTTGGCTTGACAGGCAGATGAGGACAGGTCCATTCCAAGGCTGCTACTATGTCAAGGTGAATGGTATGAAGGCGCCGAGCATAGCAGGAAAATACTTCTTCAAAATATTCTACACATCGACGAAGCAGCCATACGGCACAGGATTACCTGTAGCGTGGCAGCAGCAAGGCAATGATCCAGTGTCTGGATATGCGAACAACTACTTTGAGAAGTACGACACGTTCTGGCCTGAGAACTATCCTGTTCTACTGGTTAAGGGTGAGGTCGACCCAGGATTCATCGCTGGAACAGTAAGATACTGCGGCCACAGCTCATACTACTACGGCTACTACTACGGTTCAGGAGTCCACACCTCAGGTAAGGTTGTCGCCGAAGGAACAGCTATAGACCCGGTTACAAACAAGCCGTTAACCAGGAAAGTGTCTGCTGTAGGATATTTCCTAGGAGAGTTGCCAGGTCAAGACAATATTGGCTGGAAGGATAGGGGTACAGGCAGTGAAGGATACTACGAGATTGAAGGCTTAGCCCCAGGAGTATACACGTTGACCGCCTATGCGGCTGGGTTTGTTCCAAGAACATTGGCGACCCAGATAACAGTCAAGGCAGGCCAATCAATCCATGGGGTAGACATCTATGTCTGTCCAACAGCGAAGCTGCAGACCAAGGTCTACAGTAAATGTCCAACAGGACCAGTAGACTGGCCCACATACGTAACATTGGATACTGACCCGGTGAATGAGGTTATTCTACCTGTTGTTCCAGGCGGAGCGGACGTCAGAGGAACATCGCCTGTGGGACCAGACGGAATATGGTACTGGTTCACCGAAGGAGCCCAGACAGTCCAGATGAAGAATATCTGGGCTGACATGATGAGCAAAGCAAGCACAGGGGTACAGCCTTATCCGAGATTAGATACTCTGCAAACCCTTCTAGGATCATACGACGATACTAAGGTAGGTCAGTTAAAGGGCAAGTATGGTTGGGCTTGGCAGGAGCTCGTCGACGCGAACGGTACAGTAGTTGCATGGCAGGACTTCACATTCGACATATCTGCCGAGGGTGACAAGCAAAGCTTTAGAACATTCTGGGGTGACCCAACATGTTACAGTGGAATAGCAACAGGATGGGACGGCCACGTACCGACATTCCTAGCCGACTTCACATCAGGTATACTCCCTGGAACATACAGGGTTAGAACATGGGTCTACGGCTACGTCCAGACGAGAGAGTATACAGTGACATTCCCAGCGGTGGAGTTTCCAGGCTCAGTCTATGTTGAGATGGACCTATTCAAAGGCGGAACAATAGATGCAACCGTACACTTCCACAACCAGGAGATGCCTTCAGCGGAAGAAGCTGTTGATGTTGGTAATGGTTGGTTGCTGATTGAGGCTGTCGACGCAAACAATGTTGTTCAAGCATGGAACTCATCAAGTGTCAAAGGCTCGAAGGAGCAAAAGTTAACTCTCGTAGGTGAGGCGAACGCTTGGAAGTACTTCGGCCGCATACACGGTATGCCTGAAGGAACATACACGATAAAAGCATACCTGCAACACTATGTCCAGCAGGAGTACCCGCAGCATACGGTCCAGTACTGCTCATCTGGAGCGATGAGCTTCCACATGGTCAAAGGAGCAATGATCAAGACAACAGTCTACAGTAGGGACTGCCAGGACCCAAGCCAACCTGTCAACTGGGTCCATGCAGGTGAGGCGATAGCTGTCGACATAATAGCATCAGACGGAACAGTCTATGGAAGCAGGGGTAGAGTATACCAGAACCCAGAGAACAGCAGCTTCGCGTTGACTATGGGCGGCGGAAGTGCAACCATCAAATCCTACCTCAGGAGGGGATTGAAGCCGAGCGGCTTGACGACAGACGTCTACAGGTTGAGAGCCTACACCCCAGGATATGTCCAGCTGCAGGTTCCTGAGGTCTGGGCCCAGAAAGGCACAAGCACAGGAGACATACCCATATACCTGCTCGTTGGACCTGAGATAAGGGTCGTAGTAGACTTCAAGATAGAGCTCATACCCAAACCGTTGCCGACCGACTACTGGAGCTACTACTTCAGGATCCATGCATTCGACGAGAACGGAACCTTAAGAGCAGCCAACATTACAGCTGTACCGCAGGCATCTTTTGCGAACTATGCGCAGTCACCTTGGCTTGGAAACCTCAACCCTGCACAGCCTGCTGACGGTGTGCAGACATGGGTCTTCCAACTCTTCGGATTCTCACCGTTCACGACACCGACAAACACACCGGCCTGGGGCCTATACAAGAGTCTCCAAAGCGTACCCTCAGTAGAATCCACCTACGGTGCAAAGTTCGGGCAGATAGACCCATACTACATTGAAGGATACCATGACGGAACAAACTTCTACAAGAACTACGGAATCATGTGGGGCAAGACCTACACGATAGTCGTCTCGGTCTGGTGGCCAGGATACACGCAGCTGGCAACAGTCACCGCCACACCCACATGTAAAGGAATAACAACAGTCATCTTCGAGATGGACAGGATGGGTCAGATAGCAGGCTTCGTATGGACAAGAAACTGGATGGGCGACTTCAGAGCCGCATCGTGGCTCGAAGTATCTATAGCTGGAGCAAAAGCATCTGCGAAGGCATATTCATATGACGGATCATACTCAGCAAGGCTCGGACCAGACAGCTACACAGCCACAGCAGCCCTGGTCCCGCCAGGAAAAGACGCAGGCTACAAGAGTGCATCCAGAACAGCGGTCGTCACTTGGGGTGGAGACACCAAAGGCCAAGACTTCTACTTGGAGGAGTCTGGCATACCTATACCTGAGTTTCCAGCAGCAGGAATAATGGCTCTAGTATCGGCTTTGGCAGCGTCGCTCTACCTGCTGAGGTGGAGAAGAAACACCGCAATACCGGTAAGGTAGACTCAGAATCAACCTTACCGAACAAACCCCCTCCTTTTTTACTCTAAAACTCAACCAGCGGAAGCTGTCTATATGCGATAGGGTTCTCAACGAAAATATTTAATAAATAGGCAACCCTGAATCTTCGAAACCTCAAACCTCAAAGAGTTGAATATGTGGAATGTCAAGGGAGTTCAGGCACATAGTCAGGGTCAAAGGAACAGATCTTGACGGTTCTAAGAGGCTACTCTACGGCCTCACAAAGATCAAGGGTGTGGGTGTGAGTCTGGCGAACGCCATAGTCAAGATCGCAGGCTTCAGACCAGATATCAGGTTGGGAGAGTTGACTGAGACTGAAACCGCCAAGGTTGAAGACATAATCAGCAACCCGACAAAATACAATATACCAGCACACCTTCTGAACAGGCGCAAAGACCAGATTACCGGCCAGAACCTACACCTAGTGACGTCAGATCTAACTCTTAGAACCAGGATGGATATAGACCATATGAAGAACCTCAAGACCTGGAAGGGTATAAGGCATAGTCTGGGATTGAAGGTGAGGGGGCAGAGGACGAGGACAACCGGAAGGAAAGGTAAGGCCGTAGGCGTAAAGAAGAAAGCCGTCATAACAGCTGCGAGGGAGAAGGAGAAGAGAGGCGAATAGGTTTGGGCGACCCAAAGAAACAGAGGAGAAAATTCGAGTCACCAAGACATCCATGGAGGCAAGACCAGATAGAGGCCGAGCTCAAACTCATAGGAGAATACGGCCTTAGAAACAAGAGGGAGCTCTGGAGATGCCACACAATCCTCTCAAGAATAAGAGGAATCGCAAGATCCCTACTTGGAAAGTCAGGTGAAGAAAAAGTTAAACTTGAGAAGGAGTTTCTCCAAAGCCTGACGAGAAGAGGCATCCTACCTGAGAACGCGACAATAGACCATGTCCTAGACCTGAACATAAAAGACATCCTTGAAAGGAGACTCCAAACATTAACATACAGGAAGGGCCTCGCAAAAACAGTACATCAGGCCAGACAGTTGATCAGCCACGGCCACATAAAAATAGGTTCGAACAGAGTATACTCACCGAGCTACCTCGTACCGAAGGTTCAGGAGCAACATATAAGACTCGACACAAGAACGGAGGCTGCGGCGAAGAGGCCTGAGTGAAACCGGCAGGCTACAAACCTCACCCGCAGAGACCACCCCACCAAGAACCAGATCGAAACTATTCTGTTGAAATTTATGGTGCAGTCACCGCAGCCAGCTTATCCGCTAGGGCCTTCACCTCCACTTTCAGCCTCGCCACATCCTCAACCAGCGTAACCTTAGTCTCGATGGAGTCGAATCTAGCATTCATCTCACTCCTCAGGGATGAGATCTCCTTCTCGAGACTATCGATTCCAAATCTCATCATGTTCTCCAGGGTTGAGTTTCTAGACATTGTCTCCTTCTCGTGGCTGTCAATCCTTGTATTGATAGCCTTCAACTCGCCTGCAACCTCCTGCTCGAGACCCTCAATCTTAGATGTCACCTCCTTCTGGAGGCCGTCAATCCTTGTATTCACCGCTTTGAATTCGCCTGCAACCTTCTCTTCGAGACTATCAATTCTAGACATCGTCTCCTTCTGGAGGCTGTCCACCCTCGTATTGATAGCTCTCAACTCTCCCGCAACCTCTCCGCGGAAGGCCTTCAACTCACCCTCTATCGAGCTGAGTCTAGGCAGTAGGAGCCTCTCAAGCCATCTAGGAATCTTCTCAGCCATATGAGGCGCCGAGAGAAGATTCGAACCAGCCTCATATAAATATGTGTGTAGAGATGATTTGAAGGAGGAACTGGTGTGATGACTGTAGAGGATTATGTTTTTGACCTCTGGATTAGGCTCTCGTCGATGAGGGAAGGAGAGATATAAAGCCTCCCCTATCACAGTAGTGGGAAATGGGAAGGTTGAGAAATGGATATATTATCTTGGATACCCATCACCCTAACATTCACGGGGGCGATGCTTCTGGTCCAGGCCCTCACCGGAAGCCGAACATTATTGAAACCGGTGACGCTGCTTATAGGGTTCTTCATAGGCTTATGGTCCTTGACCCTACTCTTCATAGGCTGTTCGAGAGGTCAACTCGACACTCCGACCATCATTCTGCTTGGGATATCAGGTCTCGGCCTCACATCGAAACCTCTGGCCAAGGTGAGGTGGGCTGCCCTACTCGCCCTAGCCTCAGGCTCAACCATAACATACTACATAAACCTCATGATTGCTGGAGCAAACCCAACTTTTCTTATCCTGATCTTTCTGGCCTCAACAATGCTTACCTATCTTCTTCTGAAGTTTGCTGAGGACCTGATAGGCGCCGTAGGATCATTCTTCAACTTTCCACCAGCCTCAATTCTGACAGGCCTAGTATGTTTAATCTGGTCTCTGAAACATGTTATATACCGGTGAAAACTCGAAGTCGAACTTTCACTCCTTTACGGTTAACTCCTGACCCACACATGTCGATTAAATGAGCTCTTTCACTTGACCCCAACTCTTATCTTGTCTCCCAACATCTTCTGAATAGTGGTGTACAGATGGATCGGAAGGTTCTTGGTGGTTGGATACGCCTCCTGATACCGCTTGCAGCAATATTGGTAATCAAAGTTTGTTCATCTATATTCGTCTATCAGCGTCTCAGCATCTTAGGCAACTTCTATACGCCTTGGATGCAGACTTGGTCGGGTGTAGGTCCGTCCCAGCCTTGGCTCTACCTTTACAGCGGCCAGGACACCGGCTTCTACGTAGCCATCGCCAGGGAATGGTACAAGTATCCGATGTATGTCTTCTTCCCAGCCTACCCTACCCTGATAATGTTGCTTGGAAGGTTTATTGGGGATCTCTGGCTCTCAGCCTTCATAATATCCTTCACCCTAGGATTGGCTTGTATACCTCTGCTCCAGCTGGTTGCTGAAAACTATATGGGTAAGCTTGAGGCGGCGGCTACAACAATATTATGTTCAACATTCCCATACATATTCCTCTTCACAACAATATCCTACACTGAATCATTATATCTATTCTCAACATTGGCTGCATGGCTGTTACACTTGAAGGGCAGAGACACAACATCGGCTTTAGCCGCAACGATCTCAACCTTAACCAAGACCTACGGTGTAGCAATAGTGATTCCAGTAGCCCTGAGCCTCATCGGAAAAAGAATGTACAGGAGACTCCTCAACCTCACAATTCCATTAGCAGCCCTCCTCGGCTGGCTCATCTACCTTAAAAACAGTACAGGAGACTTCCTCGCATTCTCAACCCAACAGTCGTACTGGATGAATCTAGGAGTCGACTTCGGCTACTATGAACACTACATAAGACCATTCCTGAAATTCAATCTTTGGAGTCTCCCACAGTTCCATTACCTCCTGCCTGCCCTGATCATATTCTTCGGATACCTAGTGTTCTGCACATTCAAAATAGACTCTAAACTCGGAGTCTACAGTCTAATATTGTACTTGGCCCTCTTATACTTCAGCAACTTCATATCGATGCCTAGATTCTTCTCATTCATCTTCCCAGTCTGGCTCACTGCAAAGATCAAGAGCATACCAGCCCTAACCGTTGCAGTAGCCTTCTTCACCATAAACAGCCTAATGTTGTGGTACCAGTTCCTGATGGCGGTATGGGTCTCATAGAGTTGCCGTTGACCCGTCTGGCTTCCATGTCTCTTGGATCGTATGGTTGAGATCTCAAAATTTTAAATACGCATATGTGTATTTAAAGTTGGTTTATAATATGGCGCATAAAACCATCACCATCTCCGAGGAAGCTTACAGGGCCCTGGCGAAGTTAAAAGAGGAAAACGAATCATTCACTGATGTCATCCTTAAAATAACGAGGAGAAGAGACGAAGGTAACATCCTGGACTATGTCAGAAGCCAAAAGCCGGACCAAGAATTTGCTGAGGTACTCAAGAAGATCGTCGAGGAGAGAAGAGAGATCTCAATATCAACACCAAAATTCTAGATGCACAAAATGGTATTTGGCGATATGAAGGTCAGGATCTCATATCGCAAAAATTCATCTAAACATCTTTACTCAACGTTTAAACGGTATAATACGATGGAATCTTCGACAGTTATTAAACGCTGAATCAATAAATCTAAGAGGATAAATAGTCAATTGTCCATTTGCTATGGTGAAACGTTTATGGACCATGTTGGGATTGGAATAGTTGGCTTAGGCTTCGTCGGTGAGAAGGCCCATCTACCGGCCTTCGCATCCATTCCGGAAGCCAAGGTTGCTGCTGTAGCCGACGTAGATCCTGAAAGGGTCAGGAGAGCCTGTGAAAGATTCGATATACCATCAGCATACCTCAACCATAGAGACCTGGTCAAGGATCCCAGTGTGGACGCTGTCGTAGTAGCTGTCCCAACATACCTACATGCCCAAGTCTCCCTAGACGCCATCAAGGCAGGTAAGCACGTATTATGTGAGATGCCTCTCTCCCCAACAATTGAAGAAGCCAGAAGAATCGTCGAGGAGGCGAGAAGGGCGAAGATTATTCTGATGCCGAGTCTAAACTTCAGGTTCACACCAAACTATGTCAAGGCCCGTCAACTCATAGATGCAGGTGTGATCGGTGAGCCGAGAGCCGCCTATTACAGAGAGTTCATAGCTGCTGAGGTTCTCGCCCAACAGTGGCCTGCAGGCTCATGGGCCTGGGACCCTGCGAAAACCGGCGGCGGCCCATCATTCACCCTCTCAGTATGGTCGATAGACCTCATCCGCTGGCTCCTAAACTCAGAAGTCACCGACGCATATTCATGCTCAAACGATGTGGCCCTCAACCAGTATGGAACCAGAGGCTACAATCTATTTGCGGTCCTCCAATATTCAAACGGTGCAGTGGCAAACCTCCAGTATAGCGGCTCAGTCAGACCCTCTATGGGCGAGAGTAGACTAGAAATTTTGGGAACCAACATGAGCAGCCTCACAGCTGCGGAGAACAAGACTCTGACCCTACACGGTGACGAACCCGACAGGAAGGAATGGATCTTCAGAATGAAAGGTCCAAAAGTCTGGGGGCACTACCAAGAAGATGAACACTTCACAAACTCGATCCTTCAGAATATCGAACCCGCCGTCACAGGCGAGGACGCCTTGAAAGCCCAAGAGACAGCATTAAGGATCCATAAGAGACTATGATCATACGTGAACCCAACATTTCAAAGAAACAGCCCACGATGGAGACATGTCTAGTAGAAGGCGCGATAGTTGAAGGTTGACGTCATATTTCTGACAAGGAACAGCCTCAACCCTCACTTGGGGGAGTGTCTTGACAGTCTGTATAAGAATGTGAATGTCAACCGGCTGCTTGTGATGGATGAGGGAAGCACCGACGGAACACTGGAACTACTTTCAAAGTACCCCAATGTCCATATCCAACAGGTCTCTGGTGGAAGAGCCGTGGCTAGGCAAAAGGGAATAGAGACTGTGGAGACGGATTGACATCTACATCTTGACAGCGATGTTGTTCTATGTGATGGTTGGCAGGAGAAGGCTGAGCGCCTCATCGCCGACGATGTCGGTGCAATATGGGGTGTAGACATCCCTATGAACCCTCATGTACTCAACAGGGTGATCCCGATGAGATATGTTAGAGGGATGGATATTCCAAGCCTAATGATCCGTAACGCACGTATACGTGGAGGAACCCACGACACATTGGTGAGAACAACACTTGTCAAAGACATCAATATTCCGCCGGACCTACATATTTTCGAAGATTGGTACATTAAGAGACACATAGAGAAGAAAAGTTACAGATTCTTGACAGTTAGAGAGCCATATTGCTATCATTACAGCAACCCAAACTTTTCGCCTCAAGTATGCAGACAGATCGCCACATTACATAAGAAATATAATATTCAATCCTTCTCGACAACAACTAAATATTTTCTGCTTGCTCCAGCCAAGTGTTTGGCGATACTCTTGCTAACTCAAGATCAGATTGCAATGAAGAATCAATGGAGTTTCTATTGGAGAGTTTTCAAGGCAAGACTAGGCTTAGAATTGGGCATTTCAACTGAACATAAATAATCATGTTTGGAAACGAATATAAATGAAAGGTCATGGCGATGATTCCTTAATCTTTCTAGCCGCTAAATTTGCAATAACAACTTTCTTCCTGAAGAGCATGTTTAAAGCTTTCTTGAAGGGGAGATATCTCAACTTTCCTCCTTTAGGCGGCTGGATTATCCATAGTTGCTGCTGTTCAAGTTTGAATCCTGTCTTTGATAAGATTCTTTCCCATTCGTTGAGAGGGCGGAGGCTTATATGTGTCGTATCTCCATATGCTTCTTGGCTGTGCATCTCAGGTGTCCTTACCAAGAGAATTCCACCATTCTTCAGAACCCTGTAGGCTTCCGCGATGAATCTTTCTGGGCTTGGTAGGTGTTCGATGACGTCTATCGCCGTCACACAGTCGAAGCTTGAATCTCTGAATGGTAGACTCTCACAGTCGCCTCTTATCCAGAGCTTGCAGACCCGCCTTTTGGAGGCCCACAAGCTTATATCCATACCTACCGCTTCAACACCAAACTTATCCATAAAGTATGGTAGGCTTCCAGTCGCCGTTCCAACATCCAAAACAATTTTCCCCCTCAACGAGAATCTTTCAGCAATAACTTCAGCATATTGTTCGAATACTCCCTTTATAGGAGGATACTCTTGGGGTGTTTGGAGGAAGAGTCCTTTAAAGTAACCGCCCTCGAATACAGACTTAATCCTCCAGTCGACATCAATTGTTTTGCATTTATAAGCTGCGGAGGATACTCTACCAATTCTCTTAAGAATCATTGAGGCTACTCCAAAACGGTCCAGAGGAGTATCACGTATAGTATTGAGTAGCCAGAAGAGTAAACTACGAATCGCCATACCCCTCAACTACTAGATGCATGTCGAGTGTACAACTTACAATCTGGGTCTAGATAAGGTCATATTAGTATTTGAACCATCTCTCATATTTCCTGATTGACTGTGTAGGTTGATGTTTGATTCAACTATTAGCAGTCTATTTTGAATGCTGCAAAGATTTCAAAAAATTTTGAAAAAATTAGGTATGGAGTTATTTTATGTGTTTTTAGAGTGTTACTGGATCGCAGAGGTTCTCTTCCTTGGCAGCTGCACGGCCGCACACTTTACATACATACTTGGCGTTCTTTACTAGGTCTCTAATCTGGTCGACATCATATGTGTCAGCCCATATCTTGCAGAGATGCTTCTCATGTCCGGCATGTGGAAACTTAACCATTAAATCACCTCCAACTATTTTATCCAGCCGATATTTAATCCGATATTTAATATTTCTCATGAGAATATGGTTTAAAATGTTTCAGGATTCATACAGCTCCAATCTTCCATTCACCTACACATCTGCTCAAGAGAAAGATTAACGCCATAATGTTATGTCACAATGATCACTGAAAGGATATTGGAGCTCCGCATTATCATCGTGACCAGTATCTGAGATACTCAAGCCTTGAACATCAACATAACCAGTATAGCGGATGTTAATATGATGTCTCCGCTATCCACCTATTCCACTCACTTCCTTTTGCTTGGAGGATGCGTTTATCGCAATTTCGATATAACTGAAAGAATTGTGTGGTAGCGGTGTTCTCAAGCAATGGTTGAGGAGACTGTTAACATGTTTTGGATTTGTATGTCAGATTCTGTCGTTAATCTTTTATATTAATATTGACGGAATGTTAAGGTGTGCGGTCTATGCCGCACATATCGGTGTTCCGTAATCAATGGAGGTGAAGAAAAATAATGAAGGGTGTAACCAAACTCCAAGCCGCCGTCATCGCCATCATAATAATCGTCGCCGCCGCAGCAGGAGCCTACTACTACACCTCCTACCAGCCTACAGCAGGAGTATTCAAGATAGGCGCATTCTTCCCATTCACAGGAGCCTATGGAACCCAAGCCATAGAACAGAAGAACGCCCTCCTCCTAGCAATAGAGGACATAAACAAGGAAGGGGGGATATTGGGTAGAAGGGTTGAAGCGATCATATATGACGACCAGTTGAAAGTCGACCAAGCAATACTGATGGTTGACAAGCTGGTTGAACAGGACAAGGTAGATATTATTGCAGGAGCATTGAGCGCCTCGAACGCCCTAGCAGTTCATAAAAGATGTATGGAATTAAAGAAAGTATATGCCATAACATGTCTGCCCGCTATGGATACGTTCAAGAAAGAGCTTATGGATAAGAGTGGGAGCTTCGCCATTGTAGGACATGGATGGAACCTAGGATACATAGACGCCCACTTCGTAGTCAACAATCTGAAAGATGTGAAGAAGGTCTTCATGATAATTCCAGCCTACACATTCGGATACGACTGTCGGGACGGATTCAAATATTACATAGACAAGTTCGCCAAAGATAAGGTTGAGATAGTGGGTGTCGTCGAAGCACCTGTAGGAGCCGCCGACTTCACACCATACCTCTCAACAGCCATGAAGGCAAACCCAGACCTCATATACACAGCCCAGGCGGGGCACGACCTTGGAAACATTCTCAAACAGATGCATACGATGGGAATACAACGTTCAGGCGTCAAAATAATAAATCCATGGTCTTGGATGACCGAGCTTACCCCTCTGGATCCAGCGGCAACTGAAGGAGTATACTTCACAATGTGGTATTACTGGAATATTCCAAAGGACTATCCTGAATATGAGAGTGTAACCGCCTACGCTAAGAGGTATCAGGAGAAGTATGGTAAGCCACCAGACAATTTCGGAGGATTAACATACGTCTCGATAAGGGAGATAGCTAGAGGAATAAACTTGGCCAAGAGCACAGATCCAGATGCAGTGAGGCAGGCTCTACTCTCAAACCCGAAGTTTGATACTATGAAAGGCCCAGGAGAATGGAGGATAGACCATCAACCAATAATGAAGACATACGTCTACATACTCGTAGGGAAGCCTGCGAATGAGAGGATAAACGAGTGGGACGTATGCAAACCGGTTGCAAAGTATGGAGGAGAAGAGTTTCTAGCACCATTGGAGTTGGAAGGATACAAGTAAAAAAATGGTAGAATGTGACAGCCGATGAGCTTCCTCCTCGAATGCATAGGGTTATCGAAACATTTCGGCGGCATACCAGCCGTCGACGACGTCACCTTCAAGATGCAGGAGAAAGAGTTGAAATGCATCATAGGACCCAACGGCGCAGGCAAGACAACCCTCCTAAACTTGATAGCTGGCCTCCTAAAACCTGAGGCTGGGAGAATAATCTTCAAAGGAAAGGATATAACAGGCCTGAGCGCTTACAGGAGGGCCCAGATAGGTATCGCAAGAACATTCCAGTTGACAACGGTATTCCAGAAAATGACTGCATACGACAACCTACTTATCGCCAATAGCGGAAGAGCGAACATCCCAGACATAGTAAAGAACATGAGTCTGGAGGATAAGCTCGACAGGAAGGTGAGTCACCTATCCTATGTAGACAAGAAGAGGCTTGAGATAGCGATGGCTGTCGCATTGAACCCCACCCTCCTTTTATTGGATGAACCGTTCTCAGGACTCTCTGAGGACGAGATAAGAGAATTGACTGTCCAGATAAAGAGTCTGGCTGACAAGATGACCATTCTCATGATTGAACATAAGATATCGAAGGTTTGCGATCTCGCCCATAGAATAACTGTTCTCAACGATGGCAAGATAATATGTGATGGAAAGCCAGACGAGGCCTTGAACGACCCAACGGTCAGGAAGGTATATTGGAAGTATGAGTGAGATACTTGAGGTTTCAAACCTCTCGTTCGCCTACGGCCAAGCCCAAGTCCTATTTGACATAAATATCAGAACAGGAGGCTTGGTCACAGGAATCGTCGGCAGAAACGGAGCAGGCAAGACAACGTTACTTAGGACCATAGCGGGTCTGGAGAAACCTATCGGCGGCAAGATACTTCTTGGAAAAACGGATATTACAGGCTTACCAGCATGGAAGATCTCTAAGCTAGGAATATCATACGTCCCCCAAGACAAGAGGGTCTTCACCAGCCTGACCACCTATGAACATCTACTTATAGCGGCTAACGCTAAACTCGGAAAGTCTGGGGATGTTGAGGGAGAGATTGAGAAGGCGATGGACTACTTCCCAAGGTTGAGGGTAGTAAAGGACAGTAAAGCATCGAATCTGAGTGGTGGTGAACGTCAAATGTTGAATATAGCGATGGCCCTATTCGGCTCAACCAAGCTTCTAATGCTTGATGAGCCCACCGAAGGCCTAGCTCCAGCCCTTACAAGAACTTTCGGCGAAGTTTTGAAGGAAAAGAGCAGGGAGGTTCCAATGATCCTTGTTGAACAGAACGTACCCCTCCTCAAGGATGTCTGCGACAGAATATATGTCTTGGAGGAGGGCAGGATCATACATGAAGAAAAGTCTAGGGATGAGGTTCAGGAAGGAGGCTTCGCCAAGTACCTATGACAGTCTTGGAGAAGAAAGGAATCTCAAGAATAGAGTGGCCCCAAATCCTAGGCCTAACAGTATTCTTCGCAGTCCTACCACTATTCCTACCTAAGACCCTGAGCATGCAGATACTCTTCTATGCACTATTAGGCTTAGCCTTCGATCTAATGTACGGTTACGGTAATCTACTATCTTTTGGCCACGCTCTATTCTTCGGTGTAGGGGCCTACGGCGCAGCCATAACCTTCAACACAATAACAGGCAACCCCCTAGTCGCAATCGGGGTAGGCTTGGCTCTGACTGTTGCTGTGGCGGCGGCGATAGGGCCAGCCGCCTTGAGGAGACGTGACCCATACTTCGCCCTGGTTATGATGGCATTCAACATATTCTTCTACCAGCTCTTCGTCGCACCCCTTGCGCCGTGGACAGGGTCTGATATGGGTTTGACGATAAGGAGGATGGAGAGCTTCTGGATAATAGACTTCTCAAACAAGACAATACTATACTACATTATGTTGGCGGTTGCCTTCCTACTCATGATTCTGATAAAGATCTTCATGAAATCCAAGTATGGAGCCCTCCTGATAGCTACGAGTGAGAGTGAGTTCAAGGTTGAGTCCCTAGGCTACAGCTCCTTCAAAATAAAATACTTATCACTGTTATTCTCAGCGTTTCTTGCAGGTGCTTCAGGAGCCCTGTTCGCAACTTTTCTAGGGTATTCCGCAATAGACTTCATAGCTCCGACATTCAACATCATCATAGTATTCATAGCCTTGATAGGTGGGAGCGGAACATTCCTCGGACCATTCATCGGAAGCTTCATCTACATAGCCTTGACATATCTTCTCACAGTCACCATGGGATGGCACGCCTCCATATATTTGGATGGTTTGATAGGCTTAATCATCATAATAGTCATGATGAAATTCCGTGGAGGTCTATACAGGTACCTATACCAGTTGGTGAAGGGTATCTATGTGAGGGAGCCTATGAGGTGAAGTAAATATGGATGTAACCTATATATTGCAGCAGACAATTCTAGGGTTGGCTATAGGTTTAACCTTCTCGATGGTAGCCATAGGCTTCAGCCTAACATTCGGCTTGAGCAAGGTCATAAACCTCGCACACGGCGCATTCTACGCCCTAGGAACATACCTCACATTCGCAGCGATGCATCTGACAAACAACTTCGCCCTCAGCCTCATCATATCAACAGGCTCAATCGGCCTAGTCTCCCTACTCGTCGAGAAGGTTCTTGTAAACAAACTCTACGGCAAAGACATAGACCTGAGTCTGATAGTCACATTCAGCACCCTCCTTGTGGTGAGCACCCTGATAAAGATGGTCTGGGGTCTGGACCCCAAATCAGTCTCGCCGCCACAATTTTTAACAACCCAAATATACTTGGCTGGAGCAACCCTCCCAGTATATTACCTATTCCTAGCAACATGCTCTCTGATCCTATTCATATTCGTATGGGCAGTCATAAACAAGACGATGCTTGGAAGGGTGATAAAGGCAGGTTCAGAAGATAAGGACAGGGTTGAAACCCTAGGAATAAACATGGGAAGAGTATTCACGATAAACTATGTCTTCGGCGGGATGCTCGCAGCCCTAGGTGGAGGATTGATGGCGCCTCTGATAAGCATCGAACCATCCATAGGATCGAGAATAATCCTTCTATGCTTCGCAGTCGTCGTCGTCGGAGGTATGGGAAGCATATTCGGAACAATGCTTGCAGGAATCATCATAGGACTATCCATAAGCTACGTGACAATGTTCAACGCCCCAATGTCTGAGGCCGCAGCATACCTGGTAATGGCTATATTCCTACTCATCAGGCCAAAAGGCCTATTGGGGACGGGCTGACAAACAGAAAAAATGGATCAGTATAGTTAGGGTAATCGACGAATCTCAAGTATGATGTTCGCTTCAACTCTTCTCTATTTTAATATAGGTGGGAATGTTTAAATAGGTGGGAAATAATATTTTTGTGGGCTTAAAATGAATGCTATAGTCAAAATCGACAGTAAAGGGCGAGTCCTCATTCCAAAAAATATTAGAAAAATAGCCGAATTGAGAGAGGGAAGTTACGTCAATATAGCTGCTCAAGGAAGAAGCATACTCATTGAACCTCTCGAACCCTCAGCCTCCAAGCACCGAGGATCCTTCAAAATATCCAGATGGCCTGAAGACCTAGATGAATTTATTGTCGAGGTCATAAAAGATTGGTGGAAGCCGCAAGATACGTAGATATCAACACCTTCATTTACTGGCTTGGCGACCATCCTTCATTCGGCGAAACAGCGTTTAGATGGATAAAGAGGATCGAAAACTCTCCCAGAGGGGAGTATGTAACATCCAGTTTAACAATATATGAAGTAATTGTGATAATCGCTGGATTAACAGGTAGAAGCCTAAAGGACAACCAATTTATAGAGAAACTTGTAAACTCTATAACAAGCCTCAAAGGATTGATAATAGAACCCTTAAAACCAGAGGACTTTATCCAGGGAGTCAGACTAATGAAGGAATACAACCTAGACTATGAAGACTCCCTACACTTAGCAGTTGCAATAAGGAAGAATATTAAGGAAATAATATCAAATGATAAAGACTTCGATAAAACAATGTTGAGAAGAAACTTCTGAAAAGCACCATGCAACAGTAAAGCCATGAGTTACATTGGCAGAATCTAAATTTTGGCTATATCGACGAAAGGCCCCTCGAAAACTGTTGTTATTCTCATGACTCTAAGTAAGGATCGAATATTGACTATGGAAGCCCTGTAAGTATCGATCCGCTACTAACAACATAACACTCTATGCGCGTCTATATTTCGGAAATAAAAAGTTAACATTTAGTTGAAGACATTCTATTTTTCGCTTTCTCTATAAGATCTCGGTCACTCCGCCTACTATCCAATTCTCAGCAGGATTATCATAGAATATCACGGATATGGATTCCTTGGGTAGATTCGGTATCTCCTCCATCAACAAGTTGGGTATGTCGTTGGCCATTTTGATCTTCTGGTCTCTTAGCTTTTTTGACCAACCATGGCAAGGAAACATACATACTAACCTGATCAAACCCTGTCGCAAGCTTGATTTTCAATTTTACATTATATATGTGGTACATGTTGATATCTTAGATTCGAGGTAAATTGATGTCTGACGTTGGGAGGCGGGATCTTGAAGAGACCCCACACTAAATACTCAGCAATCCTCTACTGTTTACTACTCATATTCATGTTGCTAGCGACCATGATATACATATACCTACATTTTCAGGCTGGCTTTTCAGGTTTGGAGGCTGTCACACTGGCTGAGTCGAGGTCTGAAGATATTATTCTGGCATTCTCAGCAGTCAACCCCACATATACAGCCGGTGATACGGGGTCATTCCACATCGATGTTGTGAACCTCCATCCCACCCCCATCAAGAGGATAGATTTCAACCTGAAGGTTAAGGTCTTGACCATGGGTGGGCTGCGTGTGATGGAGGTGAATGAGTCCTCGACGAGAACATTCAGGTTCGGAGTCAGGGAGACGATAACCATCAACAAGACAATACCCTTCATCACCCCCTCAGGCTTCTACCTTCTAGAGTTGACAGCCCAACCTGAAAGGATGCCTACCCAACCGTCACTGAGAATAGTCATCTATATTGGAATGTCAAATTACATTTTGGGGCTACTCATACTGCTGGTATTCGCTTCAGGCTTCAGGCTCAGCCTGATCATCTTCTATGACCGTCTCAGAATGATCGTGGAGACAGCGGCAAATCCAAAGGTGAGAGCAGCAGCCACCCAACTCCTCTCAATAGAGAACCAGATGGAGGATATTGAAGAACAACTACTATCAGCTATCAAAAACTTCTCTACAGGCCAGAGATTCATATTCTCAGGCATATGCATCCTGATGTCGGCTGCTTTAACCTTAACCGTTGGATTCGAGGGTTTAGCTGAACAGTTAGCCATAGTGACCTATTTCTGCCTGGTCCTGGGCGTAGTCAACCTCATATGGGAGTATCGTAGAGAGGTTAAGCCGCCAAAGTTCAGGCTGCCATACCCTCTGAGGCTACCCCTCAGCCTCACAACCCTCACACTCCTAATATACTTTTCACTATCCTCTCTCTCACCCATATTCCTAGTAACATCGATACTTGTCACGATTGCGGTTACGGTCAATCCATACATTAGAAGCAGACATAATGAACCTAAGGGCCACTGATGTTTAGGCTCAACAACTCACATGGATAAAACTATCTGCTAGAGAGATCTGGATGAACCTCATATTGAGAGGGGAGGTATATGAGCAAAAGAATTTGCATGTTCAACGACTGTGCGAACGTAGGTTTTGAGCTTGCTAAGGGTTTGAGAAGCTTAGGTTTCGAGGTCTTGCACCACCGGAGATCCAGAGGATTATTCGATAAGACTATTAGACTCGCATGGACTGTTGCGCATTCAAAGGCTGACCTATACTATGTTCACTACGCTCTGCAGGATGCGTATCTGGTTTCTAAACTGAAACGTTTAGATGTGTTGCATGTACATGGGTCGGATGTCCGTTGGGAGCTCAAGGAATCCTTATGGAGGTGGATGATCAGACATAACTTGAAAGTTGCGAGATACGTAATCTGCGCCACGCCAGACCTTCCGGAGATGCTCCCAAGATACGTTGAAAATTACAGTTACCTCCCAAACCCCATAGACACCGAGACTTTCAAGCCATACCACAATCGCATAAGCTCGGAGCGAAACAGTGTTGTCTTCCTGTATCCGTTCCGGTATGATCCTAAGCGGAAAGGAACCCACCTATTCATCAGGGAGTTTGAGAGAGTCAAAAAGCCTAACTGGAAGATTACTTTTGTAAGCGGGGTCCCCTACCATAAGATGCCTGATCTATACAATTCGGTCGACGTCGTTGTCGGCGACTTCGCTACAGGAGTATTGGGCAAAGTCGCTCTGGAAGGCATGTCGTGCGGTCGACCTGTAGTGACTCGGGTGGACCCAAAATATTACGACCATGACCCCCCACCAGTAGTTCCTCTGACCAACCTGGTCAGTATGAACGATCCAGATGTGAGATACTGGTACGGTAAGGCTGGGAGGGATTATGTGATCCGCCACCACGAACATAAAGATGTGGCTTCAAGACTCGTCGATGAACTCAAGACCAATGGGCTGCTCTGACCTGGACCCTCAAAAGTTTGTTTGAGAGAGGCTCTGAATCCCTCTTTTTCACCGAAACGGCGCAGGTAGCGCCGCCCTTTATAAGTGTTATGATCTCAGGTTGAGGGACCTATGTCTGTCTCACACCGCACCTCCAGCAATAGTTTGAACCTTCAGATATTACGGATCCGCAGTTGATACAATACCCTGCGGCAGGCCCAGCTTTAGGTTGGGGTTTAGGCCAGGCTCCAGGATGTGTTACCCTCAATGTTGAAGGCTTATCGACATAAATCCTACATTTTGAGCAGTACCATCTCGACGGTTGCTGCCGATACGTTAGCGGGGTTGAACATGTTGGGCATACACCTCCAAGCCTCTGGGTTACAACCGGAACCATTAACGGGATCACCTTCTGCTTGAATGGTGAGAGGCTGAGGGCCCTCCTAATCATGACCGCAACCATCACCCACTGGACCCCATATATCGGTAGGGCCATGAGGAAGAGGTTCAGAGCAAGGAGCGAATCCCATACTCCATGTAATATTGTCGCAAGAGTCAATCCCGATAGTGCAAGTCCAGACCGGCCCCTCTCCCTGAACTTTGCCAACCCAAGGAAGAAGCCGAATATGCTGCTGTCCAGGGCGTGGCCTGGAACAGACAAGACGGCTCTGAGTACGCCGACCTCAAAACCTTTCTGTGTGACGTACAGGATATTCTCAACGGTGGCGAATCCAAGAGCAGCCGCACACGAATATACTATGCCGTCCATAACCTCATTGAACTCTCTGGAACGGTAGGCCTTGACCCTCACAGCAAGAAACTTCATAGACTCCTCGACCAAGGCTATGGTGATGAAGTAGTATGCTAAAATATCGGTGAGGCTTGAACCCTCCCCAGGTTCAGGAATGATCAGGCTGCCTAAACCTTCGAAGAGGAGAGTCGGCAGTATGGTCAGGGCTCCCAGAAGAAAAGTTGCCATAATAAGCCTCAAAGGTTCACGTTCATACTTGTCTCGAACCCAGAATAGCCATAAAAAGAATATTCCTGGGGCAACGGCTAGGACGAGCAGCTGCCATATCGAGTTCGTGACGCTCAGCTCCCAAAATATTGTCATCCTAAAACTTTTAAAGAGTAACTATTGAACCTGAATTTATTCCAATTTTGGTTGCTGGACCTTCCCCTGAAAATTGCCATGATCAATGCCGCCCCATCTAAAGAATAGTCTTTCAGAAATCTAGCTTTTTTCAAAATATGGGTAGCCCAAGCCTGGGTATACGAAAATCTAATAAATCATGCCCCACAAAACCTTCTCCCTGAGGCGTATCATTCTTGAATAGTAACCTGCAAACAATTCTTGACGAGCTGAGAAACCTGATCTCGACAATATCGGATGTTGAGACTGTGAAGGAGACTACGAGGAAAGCTCTGGCCTCAGGGGTTAAACCTTTAGAGATAGTTGACGTTTTAAGTTCAGCACTGAACGAGGTTGGAAAGAAGTATGATTCCGGCGAATACTTCCTCTCAGAGTTGATGATGGCTGGAATCCTCGCCAGTGAAGTGGCAAACATCATAAAACCCCACCTCACATCATCTGAGAGGAAGGCTCCAGGCAAGATCGTTATTGGAACAGTCAAGGGCGACCTACATGACATAGGCAAGAACATAGTCATCATGATGATGTCTGCAGCCGGATTCGACGTCGTCGACCTGGGGGTAGATGTTCCGGCTGAGAGATTCGTGGAGACCGCAAAGAGGGAGAGAGCAAACATCCTAGGCATGTCGGCGCTATTGAGCTCAACGATGGATGAGATGAAGAATGTTATACAACTCCTCGAAAAGGAGAGTGTGAGGAGTCTCGTCAAGGTTATCGTTGGAGGCAGACCTGTGACAGGAGATTTCGCAACTCAGATAGGCGCCGACGGATATGCTGAGGACGCTGTCGAAGCCGTGAATGTGGCCAAGAACCTCCTGAAGACTTGAGAGGCGACACGTGATGAATCCACGTGAAAGAGTCTTGAAGACCCTGGAGATCAGGGAACCGGATAGAATCCCAATAATGGAGACCGAGGTTGAATCGACACTCATGGAGAAGATCCTTGGAAAGAAGTATCCTGTCGTAACATCAACCCAGACCCAGGTCCTCGCAGATAGGGAGAAAGAGAAGATTAGAAACGACTTCAAAATAGAATGTTTCAGAAAGATAGGATTCGACGTATGCACCGCTGACCTCTCAGCCCCTGAGTACTGGAGGCCAAGGATCAACCCCGACGGAACGATGGTTGACCTATGGGGCAGAATACTTCTACTCGATGCTGAGACCAAGCAGTGGCTCCCATACAGCACCATATTCAACACACCCGAAGACTTCGAGAAATTCCAGCTCCCAGACCCAGAAGCTGAAGGCTGGCTCTTCGCAACCGAATACGTGAAGAAAAAAGTAGGGGATGAAATGGCTACCGTGACAGTTATCCGAGACCCATTCGCCCACGTATGGGAGATGCTCACGCCAATAAAATTCGTGAGATGGATGTACGAACATCCACAGACAGTCAAGAAGGCAATCGATAAAGTCACAGAGTTCAACATAAAGATCATAAAGAGGATAGGTGAAACGCAGCCGGACTTCATAATATCGGCAGGGGACTACTGCGAGTCTAGGGGACCCATGGTTCCAACAAGATTCTTCAGAGATGTAATATTCCCGAACCTTAAGAGGCAGGTTGAGGAAGCCCACAGGGCAAGCCTCAAACTGATAAAACATACAGACGGAAACATAAACCCAATACTCGAGGACATGGCGAAGATAGTCGACGGCCTACACTCCCTAGACCCATCAGCCGGAGTAGACATAGGCGAGGTGAAAGCCAAATATGGAGACAGACTCGTTCTCATCGGAAACGTCTCAGTCGACAATCTCGCGAAAAAGAGTGAGAAAGAGATCGTTGAGGAGGTGAAGACGATCATTAGGAAAGCATCTCCAGGAGGGGGGCACATCCTATCATCAAGCAACACTTGGGCTGCAGGCGCCAAACTTGAAAACTGCCTAGCCATGGTTGCAGCAGGCAGAAAGTACGGAGCCTACCCAATAAAGATCTAAATCTTTGAGCAAAACTCATACAGCTGTGAAAAGTATTAAATATATCTTCATGAAAAAATATATGTGAAAATAAAATATTTTCAGGAGATGCAAATGGTTAGAGCTCTAACCGTTGCAGACTGGCTCCTTCTAGCTGTATACCTCGGAGGCCTCGCAGTATACGGTTGGGTCTTCAAGAAATTCATAAAGACCAAGGAGGACTACTTCATAGCAGGTAGAGCTGCACCATTCTGGCTCAGCGGCATAGCACTGGCAGCCATAGCCTTAGATGCAAGCGACCTTATGGCCCCATTCGCCATCAGCTACGGTGCAGGTCTATGGGGTCTATGGTGGTTCATGGGATGCGTCCTAGGATCATTCCTTTTGGCTGGATACATTGTTCCAGCATTCTTCAGGAAGAAAGTCATCACAAACACAACGTATCTGGAGTATAGGTTCGATCCAGGGATCAGATTGTATGCGGCTTGGACCCAAGTCATCCAGAGATCTGTTGTTATGGCTAGTGCAATAACGAGCATATCATTCCTCCTCGAGATAGTTCTAGGCGCACCATTCTGGGATGCAGTCCTGATCGCCGTAGCTATCTCCACATTCATGACGATTGCTGGAGGCAGATTTGCAGTGATGGCGTCAGAAGTCTTCGCAATCCTCTTCGGTGTCGTCATGGCTTGGTACCTACTCAGCCTAGGTATAGGCGGCATAGGCTGGAGCAAGTTTGTGAGCGACGTCGTCCCATGGCTCCACTGGGTAAACTTCCCAAAGGCATACAACCCCGCATATCCAAACTGGGTCTGGTTCATCGGCATAACAATACTCACCCTCCCCTACTCAATCATAAACCAGGAGTACCTCTCCAAGACATTGAGTGCATCAAGTGAATATGATGCTCGTAGGGGCCTCATGTTTCCAAACATTCTCCTCTGGATACTATGGTGCCTCCCACTCTCAATACTCGGCAACATATCCTACTTCCTCTACCCTCCAGGAAGCTTCACAGGACCAGTCGATAGGTCACTGTTCTTCATCATCAGAGACCTCGCCCCTGCAGGAATGATCGGCCTACTCGTAGCCACATTCTTTGCAGCAAGCCAAGATATCGGTGGAACAGCACAGTCAGTGGCATCACTGATAACGATCGACACATACCAGAGATTCATAAAGAAAGACGCTTCAGAGGAGGAGCTTGTAAAGGTTGGAAGGATATTGACGGCAGTAATAATGATAGTTCCACTTGTCTGGATACCGTTGATGTTGGCTATGCCTGTCGTAGCAGCAGTCTACGGAATGGTGACAGGTATGGCGATCGTTCCAACAGTAATCCCTTACATAGTAGGTCCTTTAGGAAGGTTCTGGAGCAGAAGGTCAGCGATAGCTGGATGCCTAGTCGCCGCCGTTTTCGGATTCATCTTCAGAATGTGGGGCAAAGACCTAGGCCTACCACTACTCGTATATCATCCATGGACATGCGGCATCCCAACAATCATAATTGGACTGGTTGTGATGGTGATATGGAGCATCGTCGAAAACTCCGTCAAAGGGCCTATACCTGAGACCGAACTGGAAGGGCTTTTGATAACCACACCAGGAGTGAGGGCGGCTATGTTGCAGAATGCTCTGGCTACAAGAATCTCTAAGATAGGCTTCCTACATACAACAGGACTGGTTAGGTGATGATAGTTGCTGGAATGGATCGCGTTAATACTCATCCTAGTCTCGATGAGTATCCTCTACTGGCTGATGTATAGGGTCATCGAGAGACAGTTGAAGAAGATCGATGAAGACGAGAAGGCTGGGAGACGCTACTTCACAGGAGTCCCTCCAAACACTCCATGGTATAACCAGCCGAACGTATGGTTAGTCACATGGCTTATCATCATAATAATAATGCTCATCGTAGCATGGTAGACCTTTAGGCCACATAAACCCCCCTTTTTTATAAACTATTCAACATTACATTACCAGCGGAGCCTGTGACGACTCAGATGAAGATTCAAACATCCAAACCAAGAATCAGCCAAGACCAGGCTTTTCAAGTCTTCAGGCGAAGGGAGAAGAGGTTGAAGACACTCCTCAACATGGAGTTGCTCTATGCCCCTTTCTGGCTTATGACCTACCGATACTCTGCAGCATGCGGTGAGTCTAAGCAGAGCCAGATGAAAGCATACCGAAGATTTTTATCACATCTTATCAAGGAGGCCGAACCCGAACAGCCGAGAGAGAAGAGGATCACACTGGTTGCTGACGCCGTCGTCGGGCAGATAGCCTTCCTCAGGGGAGACGCTGAGAAAATGGTGGAGGAAGAGGTCGATGTCGAAGAGGATAGCGTAATCGGCATAGCCATCCCCATAGATAGGGTGATTGGAAAGGCTGAGGTTGAATTGAAGAAGAGGCTTCTCTCAACATATATGTGGAAGACGAAGACCTTCAACCTGCAACTTGAAGGTTCACAAATATTCTATGTTCCATTCTGGGTTGGATACTACAGGGTTGGCCGAGAGGAAAAGATTCAGGTAGAGGTTATGAATGCGTTGAGTGGTGAGGTTGGAGACTCCTGGCATAGAGGAATCATAGAGGCTGGGGTCCTCAGAATGTATCAAGAAACTGATGGATCAAACCAAAGAAACATTTGACGTCGAAGAATCCTCATACTAGAAAATTAATGTGGTATTAGATCGTGTGATCTTAAAAGGTGGAGGCGTCCAGGTTTGACTATAGGTATTTACGGTCCTATCAATAGTTCCGAGGCCTTCAACATTTACAGGAGGCTTGGGGTGAGAGCAGTATATTCGGACATTGAAGGTGTCACAAGCCATGACGTAGCCGAGGCGAAAGGGTGGGGGCTCAAGGTATATGCTGCGGTCTGGACCTTCAAGACTCCAAATCTAGAATTCGGCGTCTTGGGCCTCGACGGTAGGAGGGACCTTTGGGCAGGAGCTGGATGCCCGAACAATCCAAACATCATAAGGGAATCCGTCAAAAGTATCTGTGCGGCTGCTCGGCTTGGTGTCGATGGAGTGGTGTTGGACGGCGTCAGATTCCCATCCCCAGCCAGTGGAAGAAGCCTATTCCTCACCTGCTTCTGTGAATACTGCGTTGACAAGGCCAAAAATTTAGGGTACGAACCATCCGAGATCAAAGAGGCCATGCAGGAAGGTATCGACCCAACATCACTCCTCAACCTTCCCAATCAAGACGTAGACCCATCAGCCCTGAATGATTGGGTTGCACTCAGAATCCACTCGATAACGGATCAAGTGTCAAACATCGTTGAGAGTGTCAAGGCTTCGAATCCAAGATTGGAGGTTGGAGCTGCCCTCTTCACCCCGAGCCTGGCCAACCTTGTAGGCCAGAGTTACAGCGAATTATCCTCAATCCTAGATTTCATTCAGCCGATGATCTACCATAAAGGTTCAGGCTTGGCCTGTATAAATTTCGAGTTGGCAAACCTAATCAGCAACTTCACATCGAAAGGCTCTGAGGCTGAGGCTCTAGAAAGAATCTACGGATCACTATCCTACGCCAGGTTCAAGCCGCCAACAGATCTGGATAAGCTCTTAAGATCTGGCCTACCTGCACCTGTCATCAATGTCGAGGCTACGAAGGGTCTGAGCATGGCTTGCAGAGGGAAGGCAGAGTATACTCCAATAATATTCGTCCTGGACTGTGATATGGATGGGTTGAAAGAGGCTGTGGTGGAGGCGCAGAAGGCGAGGCCAGACGGAATAGTTTACTTCTCCTATCATGAAGGCTTGGGCGATGCAGCTCCTACTCTAAGGCCTTCATATGAAAGAAATCAATAACAAATAGGCCTTGCCCATAAAAATCATGGATATTTTTAGATACGTGCATCGAAAGTCCAACCGGTTACAAACCTTCCTATTACCGCCAAATACCTTCCAGAGCATCAGGTGATGAAGAGTCTTATCAGGATCGTTATGATAGCGATGAGTATGGGGATGTTGAAGCCTAGCAGAAGTTTCTCAACCAGACCTACCCGCTTATCTATATAATATCTCAAATCTTCGAAACGCTTATTCATATCTTCAAAACGCCTATTGACGTCTTCGAAGCGTCTATCGATGCTTTCAAATCGACTATTAATATCTTCAAACCGTTTATTGATCTCTTCGAATCGACTATTGATGTCTTCAAATCGATTGTTAATATCTTCGAATCGCCTATTCATGTCTCCGAATCGGCTGTTGATGTCTCCAAACCGCTTCTCCATAAAATCCAGAATCATCCGTATATCTTCCTTTGTTGCGAATCTATCCCAAGGGGCAAGCTTGAGGACTATGCCTGCCAAAAGCTCAGGCTTACTCTCTAAGGCCTCAACTATGACTTCAGGGTGGCTCTTAAGGACCTTAAGGATCTCCTCAACACTCATTGAAACTTCAATGGTAGTTTGCTTTACGAATTAATAAATATGAGTGTGTGGGTATCAGTTCAAGAGATTCAACGGTTCTTCAACGATTTAACCGCTTAAAGGTTTGGTGAAGGGCAGCGATGCTATGAATCTGCCTCCGATATACATTATGGAGGTTGGAATCCAGAAGGCTTTGGGTAATCTACATTGGGTATGGTGCCCAGATGAACTGGTGCCATAGGATGAGGCAGTGAATATAGAATAGAACTATGATCACTGTTAAGACTCCAATATTCTTTGTCTTTATGTTTAGCCACACTGGGAAGATGAATGATAGGTATCGTATGAGGCCAGTCGTGTAGCCGAAGGATATGATCGTGACGAACATTACCGTTGAGTAGACACCCAGCCTCCAGTCTATCCTCGCCGAGGCGACGGCCAAGCAACCCAGCATGGCAAGGAGGGCGAGGGCGTAGGCGTGGAAGAAATGAAAGAAACTCATAGGCCTGGATGCGGTTAGAACAGGTAGGACGTAGTCTCTCAACCAGTAACTGCCCAAGGTCTCACGTGAGACAGCCCAAGTCGCTGTGTTCAACTCCAGAATAAGCCTCCCCAAAATATCCTTATGAGTGTACGGGAGGACTATGAGGGTTGCAATCACCGCAGGCGTCAGTGTCAGTATGGCCCGACTCCACCTACGCTTCATCAGAAGGTCAACCATCATCGGTAGAACTATCAGGATACCGTAGGTCTTGGTCAAGGTTGCGACCGTGGCTGATAATGTTGAGGCTAAAATCCTACCCTTCAGGTAAAAGTGCCATGCCGCCAATACTGAGAATAGGAATAGGGACTCTGAATATGCGACGGTTGTGAAGAGGAAAATATGTGGGAAGAACAGTGTTACCAAGACGCATCCCAGAGCCTCACCCCTACCCATATAGGATTCAGCGACAGATTGGATGAGAGGCAGCGAAGCCAAACCGAGAATGAATGAGACAGCGAATGCGGCTAACCAATAGTTTCCAACCAGTCCCCCGAACAGCCTAATAAGTAACGGATATCCTGGGAAGAAGGTTCTCTCGAATGATAGGCTCTCAGCCAGACTCACATACCAGGATGTATCCCAAGCCATGAAGATGTAGAGCCACCTAGGCTCAGCCTGGTCAACCCAAATATTCATCCATGGCGTATTGAAGACACCGTCTCGAATAGACATCCTATATATTTGGAGGCCACCGTAAAGCTTGGCGGAGACTGCGAGAATGATAGGTATAAAAAAGCGAAACCTACTATTGCAGATGAGCCTTTGAGCCTCAATGAGTATTTGGGACCAAAATCTCGGCATGGCCAGGTCACATCTATATTTGATGTAGATACCGATAATCTTTGCCGAGACCTAGCCAAATCTCCATCCACAGGAGGATCGGCTGCGGCCTAGAAAGAAGTCTCCGCGTTCAAAATGATAATCCTGACCGGAACCGATTGATTCAATACTTCAAATATTCTCTTGAGACTCAACTGTTTGTGGTTTACTGCTTCCATATTAAATCGATGGGAATTTTTTATCCTACTAAAAAAGGTAACATTGTAGGTGGGGCAATGGAGGTAACGCTCAGAGAGAAGGGTAGAATAACGGTTCCAGCCTCTATCCGAAAGACTTTAGGCCTCTGTGAAGGTGACAGGTTACAACTCTTTGCTGAGAGGGGCGCAATCATTCTGAAGCCTAAAAGGACAATCACCGCTGAAGAGATTAAAGGAATCATAGGCCCCATCGAGGTTGAGGTGGAGGATGTTGAGAGTGCTCTAGGTGCAGACCTCTCTTGAGATTCATAGACTCCAACATATTCGTCTACCATATGGCTGATGATCCCAAGTATGGAGATGTTGCAACCGCCATCATCGAGAGGATTGAAGATGGAGAGCATGCTGCCACATCGAGCCTGGGCATATCACAGGTCTGTGGTTACCTCAAGTGGAGGGGAAGATTCAACATTATATCTACCTTCTTAATCTTTCTACGCTTCATCCCGAACCTCATCAAGGTTGACACATCCTTCCTAGACTTCGTTCAAGCTCAAGCATATCATGTAGAGCATGGGGCCGATTGGGGTATGTGGGTTGACCTCATAATTGCTGCGCAGATGGAGAATCTTAGAATCAATGAGATCTACTCTAACGATACAGACTTGACAGGATTCCAGGGGTCAAAGAATATTCGAATAGTTCAAGACAATTTCATGAATAAGTTTGGTAGACTATAGTCTTGCCAAGCGATGTTTCAACCCAATTTTCAAGTATTTATGAAAGAGAAGAATATGTGGAGGTAGGAGCCGAGACGTGTGGCTTACTGGCTACTGACGCTAGTATGGTGGTTCCATCATATTTGAATTGTCTGTCAAGACTTCTTCATCGGATACTTTCCGTATCTTCGGGCCTCATCGACCATCACATATATGTTCTCAACCTTGACGTTTGAGTGTAGTGAGTTGCTCGAGGCCAGAATGAACCCTCCACCCTCACCAGCTGCGTCTATGCATCTTCTGACATCCCTCCTAACATCCTCCTCGCTTCCGTATGGTAGGACGTAGCGGCAGTCAACGTTCCCGAGCAGGCATATTCTGTCTCCATATTTTTCTTTAACGTCTTTGAGGTCCATGGCCCCAGGCTCTATCGGATGTAAGCCTGATATGCCGGTTCCGACTATGTCGTCGAGTATTGGGTATAGGTTTCCATCCGAATGTTTCAGTACGGGGACACCGTGCTTTCTACCAACATCGACTATTCTCTTCAGGCATGGGAGCTCATACTCCCTGAATATTTTGGGGCTGATCAGGGGTCCGTGATTGTCTGCGTAGTCGTCGGTGACGAAGAGTATGTCTACACCAGCCTCAACCATCGCCTCAGCGATTCTCACACATGCTCTTGAGATCTTGTCGAAAAATTTTCTCGCAAAGTCTGGATTCTTATAGAAGTCTATCGACAACTTGTCTATCCCACCCCTGGCCTGGAATACCATGTGCCATCCACTGTGGCATTGACCCATCGTGACTATGTCCTGACCCTTCAGTGGCTTCATAATCTTCTCCATCATCTCCATTATATCCGGGTCGAATCCGTCTGGAGGCTCAAAATTCTCCAGGTCTTCAGGTGTGTTGACTGTTCCTCCAACAAAGTATGTTGTCTTACCTTCGACGCTGGTCTGCATCACCCTCCCCCACTGGTCTATGAACCTCTTCTCATCGATGAATTTTGGTTTGAAACTCTTCTTCGCCAGGGAGTAGTCTGAGAATACTGGTGCCGCGTCGAAGTCGAGTCTCATACATGCCTCAACCATTGCGAGCCTGAAGCTTATCGACGACTCCCATTCACCCCCACCCATCAAGCCGAGCATCGGTCCACCTACCTTTTGGCCAGGTGTCCTCTTCAACACCGCCTCGACGATGGGTTGGTCCAGACCAAGATCCGTGACCGGTACCAGGTCAGGCTCCTTCAACTCTAGGGCTGCATAGAACCTCTCCCTATGGTTCAACTCAATCCACCCCTCGACCAGCCCACTGCTTGCATATCTTCAATCCTTCAACAGCGGTCCTGCCCCAGGCGTCCACATTCGACTTTCTCGCAACCTCCTCGTTCACAGCCGCGCCGCCGACTATGACCTTCACCTTACCCCTCAAACCCGTCCTATTCAACTCATCCACAACTGTGCTGAACTCATGTACAGTCGTCGAAAGTAAGGCTGATAAACCAAGTATCTCAGCATTATTCTCCCTCACAGCGTCCAATATTCTCTTAGCCTCAACGTCGACGCCTAGGTCGACTACATTGAATCCTGAAGACCTCAGCAGCATAGCCACAATGTTCTTGCCTATGTCATGGAGGTCACCTCTCACCGTTGCCAGAACAACCGTCGCAGCCCCTCCCCGGCCTCCAACGGTGACAGTCCGCTCAAGCCTATTCAACACTTCCTTGACAACCTCCCCTGCCATTATGAGTTCGGAGAGGAAGTATTCGTTACTCTCATACTTTTCGCCAATGATATCCATGGCCTTGCCTATGGCGTTGAATATGTCGTCAACAGGAACTCCAGACTTTAACATTTCCTCACAGGTTTTCAAGGCGCCCTCAGAGTCGAGGTTGACTATTGAATTTTCAAACCGCTCAATCATATGCATCGGAAATAGACATACCCTTCTCAGGCTAAAAATCTTTTCACCGTCACTCCACGGTACGGAAAACTGTAAAGGAAAAAAGAGTGGGGTTTAATGTCTCGTTACAGTTTCACGACGGCTGTGTAGCCTAGAACCCACGCCACAACCCCTATGACGCTTCCTATTATGCTGAGTACCAGTATCGCGTTGACTAGGCGTGATGGTCTGAACTCCTTCGGGAGGAACCTATTATTCGCGTAGAGTATCAGGGCTGAACCTATTCCTCTCATATAGATCCAGCCTAGGGCATTCAACATCCACAGGAAGAACGGTGCTGCTATAGTGACCAGGTAGAAGCTTATCAGGATGGCGACTGTGACCACTATGAAGTAGTAGAATCTGTAGGGCCTCTTGCCTCTGAGCTTCGGTGTTGTGGCTATGGCGTCCGCGCAAACCCTGCCTATGAAAGTGTCGTATGTCGGTATCGCCTGGTCGCACAGCGTGAATATGATGAATATCAGACCCAAGCTGTACATGATTGGACCCCAGACCTTGCCTATGATGATAGCTATCTGCAATGGAACCTTGAATCCTGTGACGACTATTCCCTCCTTGAAGAGTACCGCACGTCCAAGAAGGAAGTATAGGTATCCTGAGATCATGCACATTGCGAACCACCATATCCAGATACTGTACTTCCCTAACCTTATCCAACCCCACATCTTCTTCACTTCTTCAGGGTCTTTCATGTCAAATTCTAAGGGCTCAACATTGATCTCTTCAGGAGGCCGTAGGGGGCTTGTGACTTTACCGGAGTATCTTCCTAGACCCCAACCAGACTCTAGAATCCAGAAACTGATGAACATCATAGCTCCTCCAGGCTGACTGTACAGTGATGCGGCTGTGGTCAAGGGTACACCTTTAGGCCACCCGTCCAAGCCGAAGTTTAGAAACCCTCTAAGTATGGCCAAGTGGTCCTCTGGCCTGGCAACCAGTGCGGCGATGATGACGAGTAAGGCAAAGTTGACTACCATGACGACCATGAAGATCTTCTCAATCGCATTATAGACGTATCTGGATAGATAGTATACTAGCAGTATGAAGATGAGTATTGCGCAAGACCAGAGGAAGTAATCTCCAACCTTTGTAATCTCATAGAAGGCAGACGCTGCTCCGGTTACTCCGAAAGGCCACCAGCTCCCAAACGCAGCTATTGGGATCCAGAGCCAGGGCCACCAACCTCTAGGAGGTATATCCTTAGTCATAGTGAAGAAGGACCTGCCTGTGAGCACTGTGTATTTTATAACCTCGACGACAAGGACAGCTTCGAAGATGCCTCCGAGCCACATCAGCCAGGCTATGCTGTGGCCTCCCACCGCAGACAACCAAGGCATCAATTGCGCTTCTCCGCCGCCTACTGATATGCCGAAAGATATCGCCATAGGGCCTAAAGCGGCGAGCATTCCCGCAATGGTTATAGGATAGGGATCAGGCACCTTGAATATTTTCTTCTCACTCATATTCCATTTCCCCATTTTTGAGGGTTTCTCCCTCACAGTTAAGGTGTCTCACTCAGTTTATAAAACTTTGCAAAGTATGTATGTCAAAGTATATAATGGATTTCTTGAATATTGGAAACGATGAGGTTTCACGCAAATTGCTAGATTCTATAATCCAAGAATCCTCTTAGCCTGTTCAACCCCTGATCTTGGGCTCGTCAGAACCTTCGCACGCATATTTTCATCAACCCTCGATTCTAGGTGGGCCATAGATGCCTGGGCAAGAACGATCACATCGACTCTTCCTGAGAGGCTTGTAATACTTTCGAGAAGAATCTTGTCATGTAGCTCCTTATCCCCCATCGTTAAGGCTTCGAGGGCCCCCTCCTTAAGCTCCACTTCAAGAGTGACCTTCTTACCTATCTGATCAGCTTTCCTTAATAGGAGCTCACTGGTTGGCTTCACGGTTGTGGGTGCTGTGGCTAAAACCCCTATTCTATCTCCCATCCTGACGGCCATATCCGTCATGGGATCGTCTATCTTCAAGACTGGAATAGAGACCAGAGGCCTGGCGTAATCTACACATGGTGATATGGATGAGCAGGTCACCAGTATGGCGTCAGCTCCCTCATCTTCAACAGCCATAATGTGGCTCGCTACTATCCTAGATATCTCTGGGGTGATTCCGCCTCTGACCTTAATGAGCTTAACAATGTAGTCGTCTACAATATTTATCCTATCAACCCCAGGCATAATTTCAGAGACAAGCATGTTTATGGGGTCAACGATAGAAAAGACAGTATGTATCAAACCTAGAGTCTTAGACATAAAGTAATCGCCACGACATAGATTAAAGTACAGCGACTATATCATGATTTCGCCCGGTCATGTTGTTCCATCTATACTTTTCAATATTGAGATAAGAACGACCCAATAGACTATGGATTTATAATCGAGCTAGGAGCTTTAAGGGTGGACTGAGAACTTGTACTATGTTTATATAATTTGCAGGTGTAGATTA
>Ga0315298_1001775_pt1 | contig 38484 bp, 56 predicted proteins | sample WHS_1_MG_FD_203077 | JGI IMG/M metagenome (GOLD analysis project Ga0315298, IMG submission 203077) | Extremophilic microbial mat communities from Washburn Hot Springs, YNP, Wyoming, USA - WHS_1_MG | ecosystem: Environmental > Aquatic > Thermal springs > Hot (42-90C) | place: USA: Wyoming...
AATGGTATAAAGGAACACCATTTCTTTATCTATATGCGGGTGGAGCAATATTGATTGAAATTTTTTCTGATACTTTTAGAAAAATATCAATTCAATTCGAAATATTTTCTGATACTAAAAGAAAAATATTTACATTAGAAGAGATTTATTCTGATATTAAGAGAGTAATTAACAAGTTTGTAGAAGTTTTATCTGATTTAAAAAGAATCATAATAAAACAAATTCAAGTTTTTTCTGATGTAAAAAGGCACATTAACAAAATCATTATTTTTTATTCTGATACACTAAGAAACATAAGAAAAACAACTGAAATTCTAAATGATACTTTCAGAAAAATTAATTTGGTAAATATTGTTTACTCCGATACTAAAAGGACAATCACCAGATTAGCAGAAATTTTTTCAGATACAAAAAGAAAAATATCTAAATCAATGGAAATATTTTCTGATACCCTTAGAAAAATCAATATAGTTGGAATCATTTATTCTGATAGTAAAAGAATAATTTATCATATAGCAGAGGTTTTCTCAGATACAAAGAGAACAATATCAAAACAAATTCAGATTCTTTCTGATGCTTTAAGAAAAATTGGGAAAACTTTAACTATTTACTCCGATGTTTTAAGAAAAATAAATATATTAGATGTAGTTTATTCAGATACGAAGAGAATTGTAATAACTTTAGTAAGTGTTTTTTCTGATACGAAAAGGAGAATATTTAAAACAATAGAAGTATTTTTTGATACTTTAAGGAAAATAAATATATTAGAAATCATCTATTCAGATACTAGAAGAATTTTAAGAAAATTACAAGAAGTATTTTCTGACACCAAAAGAACTATAATTAAACAAATAGAAGTTTTCTCAGATACTCTAAGAAAAATATCTAATGTAATGGAAGTATTATCAGATACTTTAAGAAAAATTAGTTTTAGAGATATCATCTTTTCGGATACTAAAAAAGTAGTATACAAAATAGAAACTATCTATGCCGACACCAAAAGGAAAATAGCAAAAATATTAGAAGTTCTAAGCGATACTTTAAGAGCATTCTATGTGTCTGGAAAATTGTTTCTTTTAAAATTGAACAAATATTTAAAATTAACAGGTAGATATAAACCTTTTAAATGGAGGTATAAGAAATGATAGAAGTGAAAAAAAGCGATAAAGTTTCTTTAATATTTGAACCGAACATAGCACTCAGCAATCCAACTATAACTTATGAAATAAAAGATTTAGGTGGTAAAATAATAATCAATGGAAATGGTCTATTCGAAAATGGAGAGATAAAAACTGAAATTATTGATTTTTCTAACATAGATGAAGGTTATTATGAGGTCCAAATATATTGTAGCGAGGGATTGGAAACTAAAACTATTTATGAATTTTTGAAAGTGGAACAATGAGAAAGAAAAAAGTCAACAGAGATGAAGTTATTGAATTTGCAAGAGAACTTTATCTAACGCCTAATGAAAAAGGATTGCACTATTATTCCCTTCAACAGATAGCAGATGAGATTCAACAGAAGTTCAACATCAAGTATACAAGATACAATATTTTTAAGTGGGCTAAGAAATTTAACTGGGATTCTCTCTGGGAAGAAGCAGTCAAAACAGGAATAACCATTGCAATACAAAAAAAGATAGAAAAGGATAGATCAATCACAGAACAATACAAAGACGCAATCCTCGAAAACAAAAAAAGGGATGTCGAAATAACGAATGATTTGAAAAATCTTGCTTACGAATTTATAAAAAGCAAAGGTTTCACATCAGTAAGCGAAGCTTTGAAGGCAATTGAACTCGCATTAAAATATAGTGGAGAATTCAAAGACGAAGATATTGGTAAAATAACAAGAATTATTTACGAGGTAGTGGATGGAAAAAACAATTCAATTGAGTAGACCTCAGATGGAAGTAATAAGGTCTAATAAAACTATAACGGCATTTATTGGAGGAACAGGTTGCGGTAAAACTTTTATTGGCAGTTTATGGTCCATCAAAATGCTTAATGAAGGTTCAGGAATGATAGTTACTCCTTCATATCCTATGCTGATAAGATCAACTCTTCCAACATTTCTTAAAAATATAAAAGATACCATACTAAGCGGAATTTATTTAGAGCAAAAAAAGATTTATGAATCAAGAAATGGAAATGTCATTTACTGGGGTAGTGCTGATAATCCTTTAAGTTTAGATGGACCTCATTTAGATTGGGCTTGGATAGACGAAGCAGGATTAACAAATATCACTACATTTGATGTAGTGTTATCAAGAATTGCGATGAAAAATGGAAGATTATTGATCACAACAACTCCAAATCTAATAAAAACAAGAAATTGGATATTTACCGAACTTTATGAAAAAAGAGATCAAGAATATCTTAAATATATCCACTCAATTAGTATTGACAATCCTTTTTATTCAAAAGAAAAATTTGACCTTTTGAAAAAGATATTGGATGAAAGAACTTTTGCAGTTAGACATTTGGCGCAATTTATAAGAAGTAGTGCATTAGTTTACTATGAACTATTGGACAAGATATTCATTGACCCTTTTGTTTTGGACAATACTTGGGATAGATATGTAGTTATAGACCCAGGAGTTATTTATGGCATTTTATTCATAGCGAAAAAGGATGAAAAAATAGTTGTATACAACGAATACAAAACTAAAGGAGACAAAGTTTACACTGCTAATGAAATAGCGAACATTATTCTAAACATTGAAAAAAATATAAAACTTATTATTCACGACCCTGCAAGAATATTGGATGCTGTAAATTTAAAAAAAGAATTGAAAGATATGGGATATGATGTAAATTTTTATGCTCCTGAAATTAGAGATGTAAGAGAAGGAATAGAAAAAGTTATTGAACTAGGCAAAACAAATACTCTCAAAGTTTTTAATAATTTGAGAAGATTAAAGGATGAATTTGAAAGTTATCATAGACCAATTGATGAAACAACAGGACAAATTTTAGACGAAAAGCCTGTAAAGGAAAATGATGATCTTTTAGATTGCTTAAGATATGGTATAATTTTCTTATGTAAGAAAACAATTTTTGCTTCTGCTGTTATAGCTGAAAATCAAAAAATATTAAGAGGAAGCGAAGGCTTGAAAAACTTTATAAATAGGAGAAAATATGGACAATAATTTAGATGATAGAACTTTTAGAAGATTAACAACAAGTCAAAGGGATCTTCCTAGTTATCAATTTGATAGACAAGCAAGAATAGTTTACTATTTATGGCAAAACAATGCGATGGCAAGCAGAATAATTGAATTGATGGTTGATTTCATAATGGGAGATGGGATAACTTGGTCTGTACCTTGTAAAAAATTAGATGACATTTTATGGGAGTTTTGGAGTGATCCAGACAATGATTTTGAACTTTTTCAATATTCAATGGTTGAGGAACTTTTTTTGTATGGAGAATTCATTTTACCTTTAATGGTCTTAGAACCATCTGGAAAAGTCAAAACAGGATACATAGATCCAATAAATGTTATTGAAGTTGTTAAGAATCCTTTCAATTCGAGAATAGCAGAAGAACTTAGAATAAAGGTAGAAAATGAAAGCGGTATTCCTGAAGAAAAGGTTGTAAAAGTTATTAAAAGAGATAAAGATGTTCTAAGCAAAACATTCGGGAAACTAATAGGAGATGTAATGCTTTTTCAAATTAACAAAGTATCAAATGCAAGCAGGGGTATAAGTGAATTATATAGACTTGCCGATTGGATAGATGGTTTGGATAATTCATTGTTTTCAAGTTTGGAAAGAATATATCATCTAATGTCCTATATCTGGGATGTAACGATTAAAGATGTTTACGATAAAAAACAGCTTGAAGAGATAAAACAGGAGATTTTAAAAGAACCATTTACACCAAGTTCAATTCATATCCATTCAGATAAACAAACAATCAATACCCTTTCTCCAGATTTAAAGTCAGAACAAATAACAAATTATGTTGAACTGCTTAGAAACTTTGTTTTAGGTGGAGCAGGAATACCAACTTCCTGGTATGGAGAGGGAGATATAACAAGAGCAACAGCACAAGAACAAGGAACGCCGGTATTAAGAAAGTTGAGAAGAAAACAGAAGTATGTTAAAAAAATATTTGAAAAAATATTTGAATTTGTAAAAGAAAAGGCAATTGATTATAAAAGAATTGAAAAAGGAAAAGATTATCAAAACGAGGATGAATTGAATATAGAAGTTGTTATGTCAGAAATAGCAGGAAAAGATATTGTAAGTTTAATTAATTCAATGGATGGGATTGTGAAAGTTTTAGTAATGGCTGAAAATCAAGAGTGGATTAGTAAGGATAGAGCAAGAGAGATTTACAACCAATTTATGAAAAGAATTTTAGATATAGACATTGAACCAGAAAATGAAATAGAGGATAAACTCGCTGAAGCAGAGAATAAAAAAATATTAGAGTACTATGAAAGAATTAAACATAAGGAACCTTAAAGGATACAAAGATGCTTCATCAAGATTTATTAAAGCACTATCATCCAATATAAAACAAATGAGCGATTATGTGAACAACTTATTAACTAGTCTTCCATCAGATAAATTTAATGTTTTCTACTATACTCAAATTAAAAATCAACTTGATGAATATTCTAAAATATTAGGTGATAAAATAGAAAAAGATTATGAAGAAACTTTGAATCAACTTCAAACTGCAGCTATGGATAAATTAGGTAAAAACATTGATACTGCAGGAATCAAAGGATATATGACTCCATTTTTATCTCCAGAGATGATAAAAGAATTTTCAAGTATATCAGCAGAGTATGTGAAAAATATTCCTAACGAAATACAAAATGAAATTGAAAAAACATTGCGAATATCAGCATTATCAGGCGACACGGTTTTTGATATTCAAAAAAAACTTGGTGGAAAACTTGAAGGCTATAAAGGAGTATTCAAAACAGGAGAAAACAGAGCAAAAGCAATAGCAATGAATGAATTGTCAAGGGCTTATTCAAATATGGATTGGCAACAAATTCAGGAATTAGGCAGTAGATTAGAAGGTGTCGCACAAGTATATAAGGTCTGGCATTCAAACAAAGACGAAAGAGTTAGACCAGCACATTTAGAAGCAGATGGGCAGGAAGTATTGTGGAATGAACCTTTCATAGTGAATGGAGAAGAATTGATGTATCCAATGGATCCAAATGGAAGTCCTGGAAACACAATAAATTGTAGATGTTGGATGACTGTAAAAATTGTCCCGATTGAGGAAGAAAAAGATTCATTCATTGATAAAATGAGCGATGAAGAGATAATCACTTCTTTTATGAAAATGGATTTATTCGATTTACTTGATAATTCATACAGAGCCTACCAAAATGACATTATATTCAAAGATCTTCCTAGTAGTTTAAAATCAATATTTTTCAATCTAAAAACAGAATATCCAAAATTCTTAAGAAAATGTTTGAAAGGGTCAGGTTTTGAAGATGCAAAAGAAGTTAAGTCCTTTTTGAAAATACTATATCGAACAAGTATGGAAAATGAAAGTGCAAGTAGTTATGGTGATCGGGCTTTTGAAAAATACTTTGATAGTAATACGGATCTTATTAAAAAACTTAAAAATTTCACCTGGAATGCACTCAAAGAATTAGGTTTGGTACAAAATGAAAAAATTACATTGTATAGAGGAGTAAACAAAGGTGCTTTATATGAATCAGGACCGGAAGGAGAAGAACAACTTAAAGCTGAATATACACCATGCAATAAATATTTTGAAAGTTGGAGTATAAGTAAAAAAGTTGCCTCAACTTATAGCAGTGGTTACATACTAACAAAACAATTCACCAAAGATGAGATATTGTTAGTCCCTGATTTTGTATCATTTGCGAGCTTTTACAATCAAGAAATAGTGATTTCAGCAAAAACTATGAAGATAAAAGGGCTAAAAGGTGATATGTTTCATTTAGAATAGGAGGTGAAAATGATTAAGTATAAAAATCTTTTTGGAGAGTATGAATTCAATGAAAAAACAAAGGAATTAATATTTAGACCAAATTATATGAAGAGAGTTTTTAAATACAAAGGACTTGATGATCTTGTTGAAGGAAAAGGAAACAATTTGAAATACGATTATCAAATAGTAAGCAAAGCAAGATATGGTTTAGGCGAAATCTATAAAAAGTATAAATTTAATATGGAGGAGTTAAGAAATGTATAAAAAGATTCATTTAATAACAGACCTTATGGAAGCGGTTGGAGATACACCTTTATATTCTTCCAAATTTGGACTTCCTACTGCTTGCAAAGATCATACTTGGCAAACTATAGTATCAGCAAGCGAAGGAAAAGAACCTACTGCATTATCAATAAAATTGGAAGGAAGCATAGATGGTGTAAATTGGTTTACTTTGGATTCAACAACTAACACATCAGGTGAAACAAAATACATAACAGGTAAAGTTGTAGATTTTATAAGATGTAAAGTTGAAACTTCAACTTTACCTTCAGGTTCTGATGCTGTTGTGAATGTTTGGTATATAGGAAAATAAAAATGTCAAATGAATATATTTATCAACACACTTTTGCAGAACCAAATGATTTTTCAACCACTTTTTTTGATAAGAATTACGATAACACTTTTTTATATGAAAAAATTATTGATAAAATAAATGTGATAATAGAAGAACTTGAAGAACTTAAAAAACTAATAAATAGTTTTTAAAGGAGGAAAATTATGACTAAAAAGAAAAAAGAAGAAAAGGAAGAAATTAAAGAGATTAAACCTGTTGAGGCAGATAAATTAGATTTGAACACCATAACATTTATAACTAAAAGAAGAATTGACCATAACCATACAGAAATTGTTTACCATTTCAAAGATGGAACATCAAGTAGTAAAATTATAAATAAATAACTAAAAGAAAGGAGGTGCTCTTTTGAAAAAATTTTTCAATGTAAAAACTATTGCTCTATGCGGTGTTATTGCAGGTCTTAACATTGTTCTTACTTTATTTTTTCAACCAATTGCTTATGGTCCACTACAATTTAGATTAGGAGAAATAACTGCTTGTTTTGGTATCTATGGAATTCCATACATACTAGCAGGCATATTAAGTGGAATACTAGTAAATCTATTTAGTCCTTTCAATCTTCTATGGGAAGTAGTTATAGATACACCAATTTTTTTGATTGCACAAGTTGTTTTGTATATTATTCTTAAAAAACTTTCTGCCAGAATTGATAAAAACAAACTTGCTTTATTATATTTACTTGGAGTTGTAATTTTGGTTGGTATTGTAGTTGGAAATATGCTTCATTTTACTATTGGATTACCTTTTGGCATAACATTTTTAGAAATAGTATTGAGTGAATCTCTTACGCTATTCCCCGGATATTTTTTGATTGTTAGACCTGTTGCAAGGATTCTTAAACTAGAAATGTTTGCATGAAAAAAAGGAGCTTGAGGGAGAGATTTATTATTTATCTTTCAGTCTCTCCCCCAATGGTCAAAAAATTATACAACGATTACAATCTAAAACATTTTCTTGTTTCATACAAATATCTTAAAAACCTAAGTAGTAGTAATCTAGAGTTTCTTGATTGGGTAAAAGAAAGACAAGTAAAGGATCCTCAATTTTATTTAATGATGGACAGCGGAGCTTTTAGTAATTTTGTTGCTGGTAAACAAGTAGTAAAAGATAGTGAATACATAGATTTTATAAAGAAGTATGGTGATTGTTTTGATGAAGTTATAATGCTTGATAGACAGAAACCAAAGATAAATGAAGAAATATATGAATCATTGTATAAAGGTATTTCTTGGTATGTAGATCATACGGGAGGAAAACCAGAAAACTATCCAAAAACATTTAATCTGTGGAAAAAAGAAGAAAAAGTTGGTGTTGCTGGTGATAGATCATCTGATTCCAATCCTATAACATATGTAAATATGATAACTAAAGGTAGGAAAACCAAAGAGAGTTTTGACATCAATACAATTGCAAAACTCAGAAAAATATCAAATGAATTAAAAACAAAAACTCATTATTTCGGCACAATCAATAATAAGATTTTAACAGGAGCACAACCACATTCAACGGATATTAGTTCAACAGGGGCAGAAATTGGACAACTTATGTATCTAGTGAAAAACGACGAAGGACAATACATCAAAAAATGGATTCATTACAGGAATCCTGACCTTCCAAAAGAAGTCAAAGAAATGTTAAACAAATTATCTGAAAAAGAAGCTCCATCTACGGCAAGAAAAATATATAATTTCAAAGTTTTATCAAAACTCGAGGATTTGATAAACAAAGGAAAATTCGCTTCTAAAATTGATTGGGATAATCTAAAAGAGGATGTTTTTGAATTTGAAGAAGATTATTACAAAGATTTAAAGGAAGGTATAGTTTTACCTGACCTACCTTACAAAACAATGTATCAAGTTGAGGGTCTTAAAAATAATATTAGAATAACATTTCTTGGCACAAAAGGAGAGATTGAAGAAGAAAACAACAATCATAAAAAAAACACATCTATACTAATAGAACATAAACATAAAAATATTTTGATTGATTTCGGATATTCTCATAAAGGAAAATTTTTTGACATTGATCCAGATATTCTTTTTATAACTCACGCACATCCAGACCATATTGGTGGACTTCCTGAAACAATAGATATCCCTGTTGTTTTATCAGAGAAGACACTAAAACTAATGAATAAATATAGATTTGAAGATCCTCATACGGAAGAAAGGGGTAGTTTTTTTGGTTGGTTAGAATACGAAATGATACCAGTGGAACATTCAATACTTGCTCCCGCTAATGGATACATTTTAAATGTCGATAACAAAAAAATAGGTATCTTCCCTGATTTTCTTAAAATCAAAGAATTAAGCAAACTAAAAGATTTGGATTTATTGATTGCTGATGGCAGTTCTATAAAACAAAACATTGAAAGAAAGTACAATATAGGTCATCAATCAATGCAAAATACATTAGATATGGCAAAGGATTTAAATATCAAAAAGGTAGTTTTTATTCATTTTGGAAAAGAAGTTGTTGAAAAAGGAAACGAGAATACACTGAAGGAATTATCAAGTAGTGTCCCTTTTATCTTAGCTAATGATGGAGATTCGCTTAAAATTGAAGAGAGTTTAGATTTCAAAACAGATCAAGACCTACAAGAGAGTTTTGAAGAAACCAAAAAAGAACTACTGAAAAGAGGTATTCTAAACCAAGATGTGAAAGCAATTACATATATACCTCATTTTGTTTGTTTAGTTGGTTCAAAAGCAAAAGGAATTGATGACGAAAATTCAGATTGGGATATAGTTATAAGAAAACAAAATAGAGATGAAAGTGTAGAATTATTGGTAAGAAATTACTTCGGAAAAGATAAAAACTATCATTTCATTTATTCACCAACAGGACCTCACGGAGATTATATACCACTATTCGATTTGAAATTAATACCTAAACCATTTGAATTAATAAAAGTCGAAGAAGATTTTAAACCTATGAAACTTTATACACCACCAAAAATGGGTAGTGCCTATAGTTTTGAAGAGTTTTACGATATAAATGATTTATACGAGAATTGGGCTAAACCTTATCTTGATAGAGGAGAAACTTTATTCATAGAAACAAAAATCAATGGTTGGAGAACTACCATTCATAAACTTGGAAACGAAAAAGGTATGTTTTTTGAAGGCACAGAGAGGAATAGATTAGAATTTTTTCAAAAATTGAAAAAAATCATAGAAAACATTGATGATGACTTTATTTTGGACGGGGAATTAGTTGGTAGAAGAAAATCAAATAACGAAATTATACCAAGAAAAGATCTTGCACTTTTTAACTCAAATGAAAACATAGATTGCGATAGTTTTACGACAAGTGAGGGAGAGGAGGGATATATTGATGTTGTATTGTTTGATATCCCTTATTACAACAGGGATATTTCGGAATTACCACTGATAGAAAGAAAAAAATATCTTAAGAACTTTGATAAATACAAATATTTTTCAATAGTAAAATCAATTGAAGTAAAAGACAAAGAAAGTTTCTTAAAAGCGGTTAAAGAGGTATCAGAAGAACAAGGCAGTGAAGGAGCGGTTGTTAAAACAGCAAATTCAAAATATACGGAAGAAGAAATTCCTGATTGGGCTAAGTTTAAAAAAATATTAGAATTCAAAGTAAAAGTGATCGATAAATTAGAAACAAAAGATAAAAATGCTTTCAATTACATTGTTAGTTATACAAAGGATGGAAAAGAATTGGAACTTTGCAAAACAATGAATACAAAAATTGATGCAAACAAAGGTGATATTTTAACATTAACTGCAGAAGAAATAATTATTAATGATGACCTAACCATTTCGGCTCAGATTCCGAGAGTTAGAGATTTGGATTTAAGTAGAAAAGAACCTGATAGAATACAAGATATTGTTTACAAAGCATACAAATTTGGACTACTACATTGTAGCGATGATATAAAGAAAAAATTCTTTGAAAAATACAAATTAAAAGAAGGATGGATTACATATCAGGGTAGAAGAATACTTATCAATGATATGTCAAATGAAACAACATTTAGTATAAGAAAATCATATGCAACAGAAAAAAGGAAATTTATTGAATCTAATGTATCAGGAGAAAAACACGCACTAAGACATTGGAAAAGTAAGGAAGAAATGAATAAAGCAATAGACAATGCAATTAAAGAAGGGATTCTATTTTCTGGAAAAGACCAATCTGGTAGGACAAGAAATCTTTTCTATAATAAAAGCGATAGAACTCTTGTAATATGTGGAGAGAAAGGAATTTTTAATTCATATAGAGTGGATGTACCGAATCCTGAAGGTTACATATACAAGATAACCAATAATTTTAAAGTTGGTTTAGGAGGGAAATTGCAGTATGAACGAGTATGAAACATTTGTAAAAGAACTATTAGAATTCGAAAACAACGATCCTTTATCTATGGCATTGGTTTTGGAAATATGGAGCGACGGAAATGTTGATTTAGATGAAGAAACTTTGAAAAAAGTAAAGGAGGTTGCTCTTGATTGGTACGATAGTGAAAAAATAGATAAACTATTCAATAAAAGAGAAACAAAAAAAGAAGGGGAAGATGAAGAAGAAGGAAACTGGAAAGATTTTGAACCATATGTAAAAAAAGATGATGAGGGTGAATTTGTTCTTCAAGAACACGAAAGAGGACTAACAGAAGAGCAGGCAAAATCAGGAAGAAGATTTGAAGGCAAAGAAAATATACATTGTGATTTAAGATTGAAATTCAAAGATAATGATTTTTTGATAGGTTTTACTTTAGCAACGCCTGGAACAGCACACGGGATAAACAAAATAGTAGAACCAGATAAAGGAAAGGCATTGCTTGTTGGAGTAAAAAAAAGACAACCAATTGCTTGGCTTGATGTAGGAAAAGGAAAAGATATGTTCAAATCAGGTGCAGTTGAAATGAATTTGTATGGAAATAAATACAAGGCAGATTTATCAAGTTCAGGTCAAGTTGGTTCAACGGCATACACTTGGAGCAGGTTTACAGCAATTGATTATGGAAAAGTAAAGGCAGGTAAACAAGATAAACATTACAAAGAATTTTTTTTTGATGGAAAATATGGTATACTGAAAGGTAGATGGATAGTTCAAGGTGTACCATCTGAAAATATGAAAGAAAAAGGTGCGGAAATAGATAAAAGAATTTGGTTTTTTAGCAAAGGAGGTGATAATGGAACAGATACTAATGGACAAGACAATAAATGAATATATACCAATAGTTGTTAAAGAAGCGGATAAAGAAGGCAAAAAATGGAAAGTATTAGTAATCCAAACAGGATTGAGTAAAAACGGAAATCTGTATACACAAGAAGTTCTCCAAAATAGTGCTAAAAAATTTAATAATGTAAAAGTTTTTGCTTATGAATTTTCAGGAAAATATTTTGAACACTTACCTGAAAATCTTGAACTTGATAAAGGGTATATAAAAAATCTTGTAGGAGATTTAAACGATTGCAGATTTGAAGAGATAGATGAAAATACTTCTGGAATAGTTGCTGATTTGAATGTATATAATGATTTTTATAGAAAATTGTTCAAAAATATGTATGATGAAGGTAAAATGGATGTTGTTGGTTTTTCAGCGGTTATGGAAGCAGAAGTAGAACCAGAATATTTTCAAAATAAACAAGTAAATGATGTGAAACAAATATATAATGTAAAATCAGTAGATGTTGTATCCTCACCAGCTGCAGGTGGAAGGATACTTAACATAATCGAAAGTCAAAGGAGGAAAGAAGTGGAAAAAGAAAAGATAATCAAAAACATTGAAGCACTTGCTCCTGAATTACTTGAGGGCAAGAATATTGAAAGTATTGAGGAAAATGAGTTAATAGATTTATTAGCAGAAGCAGTCGAGAAAAGTTTAGAATCAAAAAAGAAAAATAATCCAGAAGATAAAAAGAAAGAAGAATCAAAAGAAGGAGTCCCTGAAGAGATATTAATCCTGAATAAAATTAAAGAACTCTTAAAATCAAAAAACACTGATGAAGCTATGAAAATGATTGATGATTTCATAAAGGTAAAAGCAAAAGGATATGGTTATCCCTCACCATCCTATGGTTATCCTGCACCAAAAGAGAGTTTAGATGATATCAAAAAAACAATGGAAGAACTAAATAGTTTTAAAACGATGTATTATCTTGAAAGATACTTGAATGAATCAAATCTACCTGAACCAGTCAAAGAAAAAATAAGAAAAATGTTTGAAGGTAAAACTTCAACTGAAGAGGAAATAAAAAAGGTGATAGATATGGAAAAAGAAAGTTTAACAAAAATTGTTGAAAGTTTAGGTGTCCCTTATGGATTTACAGGACAGGATAAGGCTAAAGTTATTCTTGATGAATACGATAAAAAACAAAGAGCAGTAGAGCTTATGGTAGGATATAAACCTGATGAAAGTGAAAAAAGTTTATATCAAGGAATAAAACCTTATACTGGATTAAGAGAGGCATATACAGATATAACAAAAGATTATGAAGTTAGTTTTTCTCCAAAACACTTTTTGAAACTTTCAGAGTCATTCCCTGGAGGATTTGTGTCAACAAACTTCCCCCAAATACTTGGTGATGCAATAAACAAAAGACTTATGAAAGAATATCCTATGGCAACTTTAGATTTATGGAGAAAGTTTTGTTCTGTTGTCCCTGTTAAAGATTTCAATGAACAAAAGATAATAAGATGGGGAGCGCTTGGAACATTAAGTTCAGTCACAGAATCAAACAACTACAATGAATATACAATTGGCACTGGAAGTCTTGAAGAATATGCTACATATTCAGCTGATACAAAGGGAGTTGTGGTATCAATAACAAGACAGATGATATTATCGGACAACCTTAAATTTGTTGAGAGAATACCAAAAATGATTATTAGAGCAGCTGTCAGAACAATAAATCAATTTGCTTTTGATCTCTTGCTTTGTTATGGAGGAACACCACCTGCAATCAATGGAGCTGACATATATGATAATCATCATTTATATGATGCAACCAATCATAGAAACCTTCTTACTGATGCTTTGGCCTATGATTCACTTCTAACAGCAATGAAAAAAATGAAACTACAATATGTCGATGCAATGGATAGCTCATCTGAAGTTGATTACATTGGCATCTCTCCAAAATTCCTTGTAGTCCCTCCAGATTTAGAACCAACAGCATTGACATTAATCAATAGTGATAGAATACCTGGTAGTGTTGACAATGATGTAAACATTTTAAAAGGCAAACTTGAAATAATTGTTTCACCTTATCTTAGAGGAGATTCTGACAACTGGTATGTTGTTGCTGACCCAAATGAAACAGATACAATTGAAATAGGTTTTGTGCAAGGAAAAGAAACTCCTGAAGTTATAGTTCAAGACAATCCTCTTATGGGGTATGTTTTCAATGCTGATAAAATTTCATACAAAGTAAGATATGAATTTGGAGGTTGTGTTGCAGATTACAGAGCCTTCATTGGATCAATTGTTTCATAAAGGAGGATAGTATGGGAACAACTCATTTCAAAAACAATGTGGAGATCGGAGGCAGTTTAATAATTAATAGTTTAGCACGCTCAGAAAAAAATCTTGATATAGATTATGGGACCAAAACCCTAACAAATGACACATTAACGGCAGTAACAACAGGACTTACAGAGGTTCTTGTTGTAGTAGCAACAGAGAGTGTCGAGGCAGGAACTACTCCAGCTTCCAAAATTCTTGCTTATGCAGGCACAGGAGAAAACAAAAATAAAATATATCTTAAAGCAAAAGGAGCAACCGGAACAACAACTGTAAATTGGATTGCAATAGGAATACTATGAAAGTAGAAATTGATTACTTTGTAAACAAGGTAAATATAAACAAAGAAGATTTAGAAAGGCTTAAAGGTCTGGAGATTAGAAAAGCTTTTGAAAAAGCAATTGATATTGCTAAAGGATATGGATTAAGAAAAAGAAAATTTAGTATATACACATTTACAGAACATTCAAGGGAGGTTAATCTCACCTCCCTTGAGCCTAATTTTGAAATTGAAAGTTGCATTATTAGTAGTATATTTTCTGATGACAAAACGAGGCAATACTACTACGATTTAATCTATGAAAAAGATGAAAATATATATATGATTCTATCAGATTATTTCAATAAAGGCGATACGATAACAATAATTTATGAAATACCTTATTCAATTGAGGAAGATAACGATGGAAATAAATACATAGATATCAGTCAATATGATTTTAATATCTTAGAGCTAATTTTTGAAGGATGTTTGATGGAAAGAATAGGAATGTATTATTCTAAACTTTCAATGAAAGAAATAGGTTCAGACATTACTACCAATCTTGACAGAGCAAGATTTTATATAGAACAATCATCAAGGTATCTTTCAGATGCAAGCGGATTAATCAAAAAAAGAATTCCAACCGGTAAAAGCATAAACTATAGGGTAGGAAAGGAATGGCTGACTCATTTGTAATTGAAGTAGATACGAGTAAATACAAAACTTTACCTTCTGAAGTTGAATTGAAATTAAAAATTGGCCTAAGTAATATGGCACAAGATATGTATAACGATATTAAATCAGGAACACCATCAGGAGCAACTCACCAATTACAAAAAGGAATAAGAGTTTATCCAAGCGGTTTGAATTTAACATACTATGTTTCTTCAGGACCTACTTTGTATGCTTTACCAGCTTTTTTAGGCAGTAAGCCTCACTTCCCTCCAGTAGAGCCATTAATAAAATGGGTGGAATTAAGAGGTTTTGCAAGTGAACTTGGCAAGAATTTATTCAAAAGGGCTTTTGTTCTTGCAGTATCAATTAGTAAAAGAGGCACTATTGGAATAGAGAACAAAACTCACTTATGGGAAAATACTTTTAATAAGTACAAAAATAAAGTAGGTGAATATTTAAAAATATGAATCCAATTTATGAATTTATAGATAGTTTCAAAAAAAATATAAACAACGAACTAAAAGTAAATGTATTTGATTATAGAATTGATTTCAGCGAAAAAAAATTAGATGATTTATTATCTTTTGGAGAGATAAATTTTGTAATGGTGTATCCAGAAAGAGTTAACTTTGCTCTACAATTCAAAGACACAAATATAAGAAAATTAGTAGGTTTTATAGGGGTAGATTATTACTTGGTATATAATACTACGAACATAGAAAATTTTCTTGGAAATGTCGAAAAAATAGGCGAAACGATAAACAATATAATATCAGATATTTTTATTATTACTGAAGACCTTAATTTTGTATGCGATGAAGGTTTTATTGCTGGCATTCTTGTTAGACACGCTCATTGCAGTGTTAAATTAGAAAGTTATACAATTGGAGATAAACAATTTTGTAGCATAGGAGAAAAAGAATGAGTTATTTAACAAAAAACGAAACTTTAGAAATACTTGATAGTTTTGCTTTAGCAATAGATAGATTAAAAGAAGTATATGGAACTGGAACAGAGACAGGAACTGCTTCTAAATGTTTGAGAACAAATATTTCAAGAATTCTACAATTAACAAACTTCATAGATTACTATACAGCAATAAGACCTCTATTGGATTATACAAATGATGTTTACACTAAAGTTTTGAATTCTTATTTATCAGAATTTTTCAGAAATCCTTTATCAAGAATCTGGGCTTTGCAAGATAACGATTTGGATAGTTTTTTGACTAGTAATGATGCAAGGATACATCCTAATATCAAAGATGTATATCAAGATAACAACAGAATAATATCTCCTTCAAATGTTATGTGTCCTCCAATAACTAATGCAGGAACCTATTCAATTACAGGTGGCTCAGGAACTTTTACAGATGGAGATGCTGTGGATACGAGTAAGTATGGTAAAACTCTTTTTAAGGTTAAAACCACAACTAATATAGGTTCAAGTGATTTGACTTTAACAATCACTTGTAAAAAAATAAATAATACAACGGAGGATAAACAAGTTGTGATACCTGGGAATACTGCAAGCGGTGTGGAATTTAATATAGGAAACGGAACTACGGATATGTATATAGATATAACAAATATTACCCACACTGGAGGAAACAACGGAGATGCAGTCCAATGTTTCTCTGTGTGGGAGAGAGAATTATCTGAATAAAAAGGAGGTGAGTGTACTATGGCATATGCATTTGGAACTTGTGGTGTACCAAATCCTATTGGAGGCGGAATAGTAGATACTTATGAAAAATCATCATCTTGCACTTTGAAAACACTTGAAGATTGTGATGGAAATGTAGTTGAAGTTAAGGCAACAGGAAAGAAAAAAACTTTTAGATGGGATGTAGTTGGTGTTGATGACACAAGTATTGAAGCAGGACAAGAAGGATTAAATGGAGGAATATACACATCTGTTTCGATTAGATATAGAAGAGGTGATTATACTATTGCAAGCGCAACTGAAGAAGCACCAGTAATTTCTCCATAATATGGAAAAGAAAGATAAAGAAAAAGAATTCTCTATAAAAGATATTCCTGTTACTCCAAATTTTAAATTTGAAAAACGGCCTGTTGATTATGTAAAATTCAACAATCTTTTTAACAGACCGCTTGAAAGAGCATCCACCGATTCAGATTGGATACATAATACTTTAGGTGAAGAAACCTGGCTAACATTTTGGGCTTGGAGAGCTTGGTGTTTAGACCATCAAATGAGTCCTAAAGATGAAATACTCTTTTTGGAATTCTGCTCTATTTTTAGCATAGATGAAATTCACGAGATCTTTGGAAAATACTTTATAGGAGAACAAGAATTAGAAAAATTGAAAAAAGAGATTGATAAACTAAAAGAAGAAATACCAAAAGAAAACAATAAATAAGATGTTTATCAATATTGATGACGAGATCCAACATTCAAAACTTGCTGAAGAGATTGAAAATGAATGGAAACCGGCATTCATTGATGGATACAGAATAACAAGTAGAAGCTTTCAGGGAGTAATGTTGAAATTGTATTGCAGTTTAAAATATTACTATGGATTGACACTTGAAGAATTTTTAACTACTCCAATAGACTTATTGGTTGATATGCTTGATTGTGTGAATGATAAATATGAAAGCAGAAAATACGAATTTGATATGGCAATTCTTAAAGTAGAAAAAGAAAAAAGAAAAATGAAGACAACGAGGTTTGATAAGTATCTAATGCAAAAAGATAAATTATAGAGAGGAAGAGATGGCTGACGAAAAAGAAATAAAAATCAAAATAACTGGAGATACATCTGGACTTCAACAGGCAACAGATCAATCTTCAAAACAAATAGAAGAAACATACAGAAACGCCGGAGAACAAATTAGAAGTTCTATCTCTTCCTCTCTATTGGGAGTTGCATTAACAATCGGCACAGTAGGTAGAATAATCAATGAAAATTTTACTATATACCTACAACAGGGATTAAATGAACTTCAAGAAATAGATAGATACGCAGGAGTTATAGAAAAATTAGGTTTCAAAATTTCAGTTGATGATGTTGAAAAATACATTACTGAATTGCAGAAATTAACAAACATTTCAGATACAGCATTAAGATCTGCTTTTGAAAGAGCACTTATTATAACAAAAGATCTCAACAAAGCTTTTGAAATAATAAAACTTTCTGCTGATATAGCTGCAACAGGTCTTGTTGATATGGATACAACAGCAAGGGCACTATCACAAGTAAGCATTGGACTTGACTATGGATTGAGAATGATAGTTAGACAACTTGGACTTGCAGTCCCTGAAGGTGCAAAAACAGATCAAATTTTCAAAATGTTGCATCAAACTTTTGATGGATTGTCAGAAAATATAAAATCTGGAATCTCGGGATCCTTCATAGAATCTCAATTAAAATCAGGAGATTTAAGAGAAGCAATTGGAAAATTTGTTGCAGAATCAGAATCAAAATATGTTCCAGGAATTGTGAATATTACAACTGAATTGGAAAATATGGCTGACAAACTTAGAAAAAGTGAATCACCTTTTGCTGATTTATTAAAAGATATGGTCGGATTCATAGGAATATCAACAAATGTCGCAAAAGGATTTGGAAATATAGCAAATGAGGTTATGACTTTAGTTCAAACTTTGGCATTGTTGAAGATGGCTGGCATGGGAGGTATTACAGCTGGAGCAATAGGAGGGGCAGTAGGAACAGGAGTTTTGGGAGTAATAGGAGGATTAGGAATTGCTGGATTAGTAAAAAAGGGGATGGAATGGTTTTATTCACTTCCATTTATGCAAGAATCTTTTTGGAGAATGAATGTACCTGAAAAAGTAGAACGGATAGCGGTTGAAAGAGGAAAAGCAATGGAATACTACTATCCAATAATAAGTTCAGAAAAACAGGTAACAAATGCACTAATAGAAAGAGGAAAAGCAATGGAAGAACTCTATGGTAAACAAGAAAAAGTAAACGACGCACTATCAGCGGAAGTAGAAAATTCTCTAAAACTTGTTGGATTAAGAGGTGAAGAGAGAGACAGAATGAGTATAATTCTTGAATACGATGAAAAAATTGCTAAAGCAAAAGAGGAAGGTAGATTAAAAGATGCAGAAGCACTTGAAAAAATAAAGGCAGACCAACTTGCTATTTATGATGAAAGTGTAGCAAAAAGAAAAGAAGCAGAAAATAAAGCTTTGGAAGAAAGAGCAAGAACTATAAAAGATGAAGTGACAATGTCTAAAATGTCTGATGAAGAGAGAGTTAGATTTAAAATACAAAGAGAAGTAGAATCAAATATGGATCTAGTTAAATCAGGAAAACTTTCATACAATGAATTATATGAATATGCAAAATTGAAATTCCAAGAAACAAAAGAAAAAGAAGTATCTTGGGCTAAAGCGGAATTGTTAGGACCTACATCTGCTTTTCTAAAAGAATTAACGGGATATTCATTTACAAATGCAATAAAAAGAATTCAAGTTGATATAAATTTAAATGGAGTTAATTTTACTGGTAATTTGAGCGAAGCACAAGCAAGAGCTATTGGAGCAGAAATAGGATTAAAACTTAAATCATCAGGAGCAATATCTTGAGCTATAAAATCAAATCAGATACCGGTGATTATACTTTAAAATTGCAATCTGTAAGGGATACTCCAAGAGGAAGTTTTGCTTCCCCTGGAGGTTATAGAACATACAGACAGGTCACTATTTGTATTGAAAAAGATAATAACGGTCAACCAACAGAACAAATACTGAATATTCTAAATTCCGAATTCCCTGACTATATACTTACTCAACAACCATCTGTATCTGCTCCAGAAAATACAAAATGTATATATTTTTCGATGACTTTATTAAAGGTAGAAAAATGACAAAAGTTTATGAAGTCCCTGGAGCACAACTTGGAATGGTAGGAAAAGATTCAATTGATATAGAACAATTTAACTTAACAATTGGTTATGACTCGCCTGCAAGATTGAATTGCACTATCATACCTTTGAATGAAGAAGAAAATATGTCTTTTGCAGGAGAAGGATATAATTTGATATTAGAGACAGGAGAAAATTTAGGCTTATGGTATCCTGAAAGAATTACATACACATTTGATAGAATAGAGATTTCTTTATTCACGATAATGCAAGTTTTTGATTTCTATCCAATTATAAACGATGATTCTGATGATGGATGTTATCATTTTGATACTAGTAAAACACTTCAGGATGTTGTAAATACAATAGTATCATCTTTACCAGGATTAGGATACTATATCAATCTATCTGATAAGTTAAAAACCTTAAAACTACCGAGTGAAAAGAAATATGGAAATGGAGAAAGTTTACTATCAATTTTAAGAGACATTGCTGATTTTTCTGGAGCTGTAATGTATGATAATATTTTTTATGCAAGAGTAGACATTGTAACTCCTACAAGCAAATTAACGCCAGGAGCACCTGCTGGTGGAAAATACTATGAAGATTATGTTATGAATGTTGCAACTTCTTATACAAATGAATTTCTTTACTCTCAAGTGTTTGTAAGAGATACCGATGGTGGATTATTGAGACCAGTGAAAAAATATAGTTATAAACCATACCCCTATAATAAGAGAGCAATCTTTTATACATACAGAGGATTGCTCGACGCAACAAAAGCAAATGTTGTTGCTCAAAGAATAATAGATGCTTTACAAATTGGGGACGAACAAGAAACAATTGAATGTTTAGGATTCATCCCTGCTTTACCTTTTGATCCTATGAGATCAGGTTTTGTACTCGATGTTAACTATAGTTATGCTTACAACGAAAATCCCTTTTTATACACAACTATAAGAATAGCAAAATGATGAAAGAAAAATGGAATGAAGCATATAGAAAAGTAATTAGTTTGTATCAATTTCAGCCTAATATTTATGAAGGTTGGATATTCAAAGGAAATTCAGTTTCTGGCGGAGCTGTTGAGATTGATTTATCAATTAGTAAATACAACTATTTCAAAATGGAAGGAGATGTGACATTAAGTTTAATAAAACCTCAATTAGGACAAATATATATACTTAAAATAGAAATCACAGATAATGGATTTAATCTAACCTTCCCTGATAATTTCAGATGGGCTACTCAATTTACAAATTCTAAAGGGATAAACTATATTCAATTTTTGTATACTACCGAGGATAACATACATTTCTATTATGATGTTTTGTCAACAATAGAGGGTCTTACAAGTGGATAAAGTTAAACTTGCAAAAAGGATCCTGTTAGATAATTGTTCTTATGGAGATTCTTATTGGTATGTTCATAATTGGATTTGTAATGTAGAAGATAAATTTTATATTGTTTGGTGGGATGAAAATTCTAATCAAACTAAATTAATAGGTTATGACTACAAAGGAAATAAGTTGTTAGAGAAAAATCTTTACAATGGTTATTTCAGTGATTATGAAATGATTTATTTCAATGAAAAAATCCATATTGTAGCAATTATATATGGTGGTTATGAAGAAGATACTATTCTTAAATACTTCTCATATGATTTATCCACAGGAAATCTATATTCTCAAACTTTGAAAAATATATCCTATTTCAGCGACTTCGGAGGTCAACATCTTTCTAATTTTACTATTATGAACGGAAAACTCTATATTGTAGTATTGATCCCTGATGTTTATATGCACGGTTCTATATACAATCAGCGATATAAAACATATATATACGAAATAACAAATGTAATTACAGAACATTTGATTGACTACAAAGACAATAAACTAAAACATCTTGATGTTTATTCTGATAGTTATTTTGGATATTCTCCATATAGAATTCCAATGCAATTCTATTACTATAATATGCGATTTTATAGTTGTAGGACAATGTATTTACCAAGTTATCATAAGTTTTTTTTCAATAATTACGACGGATATTTTGGTAATGTATGGAGTGCTAATACAACATATCCATCAAACACTTTTAGAATCTGTCCTAATTGGATTCCTAATATGGCCTATGAACCATCCGCTGGATACTACAATGGGAATCTACCTCAATTAGAACACGATTACAATCTTGGAGATATCATTAGATATTACGATGGAAATTGGCAAAACATCTACTACGATACAAGAAACGACATCATACTAAAATGTGCTTCACCAGGAAAATCAGGATCAGATTATCCTAATTTAAAAACAAAAATATATGGAGATTCTTTTTTTTGGGGAACTGCTATATTTACACTATACTATGCAAGAAGCTATACCATTGCATGTTCAGCATCCAACACGCTAACAACGGGTTCATCCCAACCAATTTTCTATACTTATGGAACACTGATAGGAGATGGTGTTTACGATGATGGAACATTAAAAATGTCCAATGGGCAAGTTAGACCTCTACGATGGATCTCAGAAACAAGATATTATAGATCTGAGTACATAATTGAAAATGGTAAAATATTTTATGTTTACCAAGTACCTTCAACAGATCCTTACAAATCAGGCATTACAGGAAGTTCTAAACCTCCTTTTGATACTGCTAATCATTACGACGAAATAACAGATGGAACAATAACTTGGAAATGTTTTGATCCTGTTTATGCATTTTATTATCCACCTTTAACACAATTTTTACCTAACTACAATGAAGAAGAATATTTAGATGATCTATATTTTTACTACAAATGCAATTACAATGCTGTTCCATCAAATATGGTTATAAGAGTAGTAAAAGAAAGCGATCTTAATGTGTACTATGATTTAACTCCAGATTCAGAATACAAATTTAAATACAATTCATATAATTTCAATGATACTTTTTTTATGGCAGTTTTATCAAATGGGCTTGGAACTTTTGAAAGACCTTTGATATATAGAAAACACCTATACAACATTCCTAATTTAACAAAAATATCATCAACCAATAATTATTTGTATATCAATTTTGCGAATAATGCCGATTTCAACAATGATCCAACTTGTCCTGGTAAACCTTACGATACTGTGATATTAGATAATAATCTTAATATTTTATTCAAGAAGAATTATTTACCTATGGACGATGAAAATCCTTCTGAAACAAGATGGTATCAAACATTTAGAATTCCTAAAAGAGTAGATAATTATATTTTTTTCTCGGAAAATGATTGGAACACCTGGGAAGAAAAAATCAGAAGGTTTACAATAAATATCGATGGAACATTAACAGAGGATTGGTCTAAATCTTTACCCGAAGAAACAACATATAACGATAATTGGTTTTATATTTTGACCAATACTAATAAATTACAATTCTTTTTTAATTACAATACTAAAAGTTTTTTAATAAAAGAAATTGATTTGAATGGAGAAAACGGTAAAACTTGGCAATTGTATGTGCCTAATGCAATGAATATGTATAAAGATGTTTTTACTTCTACTTTTTTTATAGTCAATAATGATGTAATGATTCCTGCATACTATTCTTTCAAAGGTGAGAGTGGAACATATTTAGTAATATTCACAAAAGCAAAGGGAGGATTTTTTGCTGTTCCTTTAAAAATAAGAGAATCAGGAGGTAGGAAATGAGAGATATTAAATATATTGTTATCCATCATTCCGCAACATCTCCACCAAATGATATTAATACTGCTAAAAACATAATCAAAAGGCAGATGGAAGATTACAATGCAGGAAAGATTATTTCTCCCTACACCAACACCTATCATTACATGATAACTGCAAATGGTGAAGTTGTTCCTTGGATCTGTGAATATAAAGTTTCAGGGCATTGTGGAAATGATGATATAAATAAAATATCCATTGGTATCTGTCTTTTAGGAAACTTCCAAAAAGAAACACCAACAAAAAATCAATACAAAACACTTTTGAAAATAAGTAAAGAATTGTATAATAAATATAAATTCAAAGATATTTTAGGACATAGAGATATAATTGAAACTGAATGTCCTGGAAATAATTTGTATAACTTGATACCTAATATTAGAAAGGAGGTTTTTATGGCACCAATAGAAAACTGGGAATCAGAAGCGATAAGATTTTTGTATGAGAGAGGCATTATTAGAGACTTAGATATACATCTGCAAAATCACAACCAACCTTTAACAACTGCGCAAGTATCTGCTATAATAATGAATTTAGTAAATTATTTTGAAAGTAATGTTATCAAAGACGCAGTCAAAACTGCACTAATTGAAATCTTTAGGAGTATAAAATGAACGAATGGATCAAAATTCTTGCAGATTATGGATTAAGCGGAGTTCTTGCAATTTGTATTGTTTACTTGGTTAGAAATATAAAATATTCAAACGGCGATAAAAAGATAGAAAGTTTAACAGATATATCAAAGGATCAACGATACAAATTAGATTCAATTTCTAAATGTCTACAAGATGTTTCTAATGATTTAAAACAACTATCCAATGACATAAGAACTTACACAAAAGAAACTTCTAATCTATCATCCAAAATAGAGATTCTAATAAAACTTATGGATGTTAAAAATGGATAAGTTTGATATTTTAAAAACAATTCTTGAAAATATTGATCCGATTGTAGATACTATTATTACAGGGATTGAAACATCACCAAAGAGAATAGAATATTCTCAAAAGTTATGGAATATACTATTACAAATCTCTCCACCAGAGGAAATTTACTATTTGATTTATCAATTTTATCAATTGCATCCTAAAGAATTTTTAGCATTAATCGAGAAATTCAAACAAGATGTTATAAAAATATTGGAACAAGGAGGATAATAATGTTAACAAACAACAAAGAAAAAGCAAAAGAAATTTTAAAAACTTATAACAGAAAAATGGGTTTGATTTATAAAAAAATTACTTCTTTGAAACCTTTATCATCTTTGAAACTTCCAGAAACTTTACCTTCAAAAGTGGACTTAAGAAATCAAATGACACCTATTAAAGACCAAGGACCTTTAGGAACTTGTGCTTCTTTCGCAGGAGCAGGGGCAAAGGAATACTATGATAGCAAAGAATACAACAAGATGATGGACTTAAGCGAGTATTATTTATACTACTATGCTAAAAAACTTGATGGTTATCCGAACGAGGAAGGAACTACTCTCGAAGCAATTGCTTATGCTCTACAACTTTATGGAATCTGTGAAGAAAATTATTATCCATACAATCCTAACCATTATCCGGAAGATCCTCCATCTGATATTGCAAATAAAAATGCTAAAAAATACATTATAACCAATTTTTATTCCTTAGATTCTGTTGACGATATTAAAAAAGCACTATATCAGGAAGGTGCAATATATATAGGAGTTTTGGTAGCAGAAAATTTTATGTCTCCTAAAAATGGTTTTATTCCGATACCAGACGGAAATGTGTTGGGCGGGCACGCCCTTTGTGTTGCAGGATATGATGACTCACTTATCTCGCCTTGGGGAAACAAAGGTGCTTTCATAGTCAAGAACTCTTGGGGAACAAGTTGGGGGGACAAGGGTTACTGCTACATTCCTTATGATGTGATGAATTGGGTAGATAAAGATGGGTACATTCCTTTTTATTGGGGAGGAATTGGAATGATTGATTATATAGAACCACAAAAGATAACGATTGAAATGTGGATAGGAAAAGATACTGCAAAAGTAAATGGAAAAGATGTTAAGTTAGACCAACCACCAATAATTGACCCGAAATCAAATAGAACTTTAATTCCAGTTAGATTTGTAGCAGAAAATTTAGGCTGTCAAGTTGATTGGGATGGAACACATAAAAAAATAACAATAAAACAATTATAAGGAGGTTAAATGGATAAAAATATTAACGAAAGATTAAATGAAATTGAAAAGCAATTGAAAGAAATAAATGAAAAAATAGAAAAACTTAAAATTACATTAGATAAACTAAAAATACCTTATTACCCTTTACCTTATTCACCTTATTGGCCTTATTTACCTTATTGGTGTTCACCTTATCTACCTTGGTGGTTTTTTTATACAACTGCTAATACAGAAGATTTTTATACAAAAGAGGACTTATGACTTTAGATGAAACTGATTTAAAAAATGCATCAAATATTTTAAAACTCTTACTTGAGAGTTTAGATTTTATTATTTCTAACAAATACGAAGATTTTTCAGAAGAAAAATGGCAAAATCTTTATGGCGAAATAGGAAGTTTTTGGATGAATGTATTTATAGGAACTGCAGAATATTTAAAACAACATCCTGATATAAAAAAATATATAGAAAATAAAATAAATGAATGATATAATTTTTGTAAAAACTTGGCTCATTCAAGGAGCAATTTTTAGAAAGGAGGCGAATTATGGGAACAATTGAACCAGTATGGCTCAACACTTTGCTTGGTGTAATTTTACCCTTTGTTATCCAATGGTTTAAAAACAACAACTGGAAAAGAGAATGGAAATTTTTGTTTGCTTTGATTGTTTCAATTGTAGTTGGCATTATCAGTGCATATTTCACCAATAACCTACTTTTTGATATTGAAAAAATTATGGGAACAATTACTTACATTTTTGCTGTTTCTCAAATAATTTACAACTTATTCAAAGATGGTATAGAAAAATTGAGTCCTTAAAACATACATATAATGTATATTATCTGAATTGTTAAGAAATGTATACATAATATATATTTCTTAAGTATCAAAAAATGAGAATTTAAATTCTCAAATAATTTAATCATAGAGTATATTTGTTCGACATACAAGAATTACCCTCTATGATTATTTTTTTATGGTGTCATAACAATATAACGGAAATATACTCTAAATGTTACTTCCTTCATATCCATTAATCATACTTATTGATTAGTTTTATTATCTATATTCAAGGAATTATCTTTAATAACGAATTTGGAGAATATTGACTTTTTCAATAAATTTATTATAATAAAATTAATAAAAAAGGAGGTGCGAAGATGCAAAACAATTCAAAAAAAGAGGTTAAGAAGGAAAGAAAAAATATTTTTAAAGGGGATTGGTATATGGGAGTTAAAAAGGTTTGGGGCAAAAAAGAATATGAGGTTGTTTATACAAATTTAAAAAAATCAAATATTTTCAAGGTTTATGGAAAATACAATAGCAAAAAAGAAGCGCTAAAAGCAATGGTAGAGTTATCTTTAATGGATGAAAAAATCATAGAAAAAATGTTTAGGGATAAAAATAATCCTTGGATATCCTTTGCGAAACCAATCAAAGTTATAGAATGGCAGGGAGATAATAACGAAGAGGAAAATGAGGATAAAAAAATTAAAAAAGCAATTGAAACAAGTTACAAAGACCTAGCAAAAGGTGAGTACAGCTATCTAGGAATAGCTGTACCAATAAAAGCTTTGATAGAAAAAGTTAAAAAATGGGGTTACAAAGAGGATGACATAATAGGGATAATTAAGTTAATGTATTATAACGCTGAGGTTGAATTATTCTATGGCAATGAAAATACTTTAGTTATAGGAAACAAAGGATACTATTATATGGCAATCAAATATTTAGAAGAGGAGGTGATATAAGATGGAAGTAGTAAAAAAATTAAATCTAAGTAGTAATTGGAAAATGGAAAAAGGATGGAGATTAGATTTAGGATTAAACTCATTTGGAATAATGAAGGAGGAAGGAGAAATAGAAAAATATAACGATAGACTTTATCCTATTATCCATTTAGTTGAATACGATATTGGAGGGTGGGTGTTTAGTAATGTGGATGTAATAATAATAACTAACAAACAAATAAACCTAGAAGAAATAAACACATTGGATGATATTTTAAATATTTTGGATTTAAATTGGAATTTGGATGACTTTATAGTTAGTCCTACTGATAAAACGAGGGTGCTAGAAAAGGGTGATCCAGAAGCGATTTTTTTTACAAATTTTCATAAATTTCTAATAGAAGGGGATTAAAAGCCCCTTTTATCTTTCAGTTATTAATTTCAAAAATTTTTTTAAAAGGAGGTTCAAGGAATGGAAGAAACAAAAAAATTAGAGTTAAGTGATGGGTGGAAGAAAGAAAAAGGTTGGATTTTAGATTTGGGAGATTACGGTACAGCATTAATGGAAGGAACGGGTGAATATTTAGGAGACGGTAAAGCAGTTATTTTTCTTTATAGGTACGATTACAAAGGTTGGATTTTTAAAAATGTTGAGGTTGAGGTAGATATTTCTAAACCAGATTTAGAACAAATTGGGGAGATTGAAAAATTAGATGACATTCTAATATGTGGGTGGGATAATTATACAATTTATCCAACCGATAAAACAAAGGTTTTAAAAAGAGGAGATCCAAATTATATTAAAACCACAACATTTGACAGATTTATAGAGGAGGTAAAATGATAACTTTAAAGGAATTCAAAAAGGGAGAGATATATTACTACAGCGATTTTTACGATAAAGAATGGATGTTAATAAAAGGAATAAAAATAACAAAAAGGAAAGGCAATAACTTTTGGTTTCTAGCAGAGGTCATTGAAAACCATACGGACAGGAAATGGAACGATCCAGGGACAATACATAGTTTTTCAAACTCATTTATTTACAAAACCTGGGATGAATTGGTAGGAGATATAGAAAGGTCAAAACAAAGTCAAATACAATTTCTAACTTTACTGCTAAAAGCAATTAAAGCTAAAGAATCTAAAGAAAAACGCAAAACAAAAAATAAATAAATATTTTAATTTTAGTGCTGGGCATCACTTTAAACTGCCCGAAAAGGAGGTTTTTTTGGAAAGAATTTATCTAAGTGATCAATGGAAAATGTCAAGAGGTTGGCTACTAGATCTTGGTGACCAAGGTACAGCAATTATGTCAGGTGAAGGCGAGATAATTGAAAAAGGTAGTAATTATGTAGCAATAGGAATTGAACTTGAAAAATACGAATACAAAGGTTGGGTTTTCTCTGATATGGAGCTAATTGTCTATATGGATACTACTGATAACATAAATTGTATAGATGGTGCACTTTTAAGACATTGGGATTATTGGAGAATAGATGGAACAAACAAAACAAAAGTTATTTCAAGAGGATTACCAGAAGACATATTAAACACAATCTTAGCTGATATTGTAATTAAAATTGATGAACAAAAATCTAATCAAGGGTATTGACTTTTTTAATTTTTTCATTATAATTAAAATATAAATAATTTTGAAAGGAGGTCAAAAGATGGCGAAAAAAGAGTTAAAAAGAAAAAACAATGGGTTTGTTGTAAAAATCAAAATTTTCGAGTATGGTAAAAGAAAATTTTATGGTGTTTTTTTTGGACCAACTGAAAAAGAAATGATTCCTTATGGGAGTTATTTAACAAAAAAAGAAGCTGAAGAAATGATAAGGGAACTTGAAAGGTGTGACAATGAACTTATTAACAAAGTTTACAATGATTCAAAATAAATTATAGAAGGAGGTGCAAAATGAAAATTTTTGCTAGTTATCAAGAGGCCGATGAGGCTTTAAAAACCATTAAAGAAATGAAACAAAAAACAGGAAAACTTGACCAAGATTATGTAAAAATTTTAAAAGAAACACTTAAACATTCCTACAGACCTGTGGTTGTATATTTTACAAAAAAACTTTCGGAATATCCTGATTTATTGGAAGAATTTGTAACAATCAAATAAGGAGGCCAAAAATGGGAGATAGAGCAGGATATCAATTAATAGGAAATGGTAAAAAAACTATGATATACAGGAAACAATGGATGGTTAGTATTGAAGATGTAACAAATTCTATAGTTAAAAACTTGGCACTTAGTAAAACACTTTATATGTTAGACAGAGATTTTTTTGAACCTGCTGGAAGCGGTTTAATACCATTAAGAGATGATTTGGATTTTGGAAGGTTAGCAACAGCTTTTATCAATGCACTTTACACATCCAATTTTGATAGTTTAGAATCAGATGTAAATTGTGATATAGAAGATAATGGTTTATTTGTTTTAAAACTGGTGAAATGGAACAAATGGGAATGGTGGCACTATGATATAGAAGGAGAAAGAAAATCTAATAAGCAAAAAATTGCAGAAGTACATATTTTTGAAGGAGAAAAATATCCTAATTGTTATGAATTCATATGGATGAATCAAGAAGAAAAAACTAAGCATTCAGAAAAGGAGTGGCTATGAAAAATAAAGAGATAAAAGAAAAAATAGATCAACTACTAAAAAACTATAGTACCACTCCAGCTGATAAATTTTTTGAAATTTTAAGAGAACTAAACGATCTACACACAAAAGCAAAACTCAAAAAAGAAACGCTTAAATCAGAATATGAACATAAAAAAGCAATATTCAAAAATTCACTTGCACTTGAACACACCAAAATATCAGATGCAAGTTTAGAAAGAATTGCTTTATCAATACCAGAATTATACAGATTGAAACTAAAGATAGGAATTTATGATGCGGAGGAAGATTACTATAGTCAGGAAATTGAGGATTTGATTGAGTTTATAAATTTGATTAAACTTGAAAGGAGAATTGAAGCAAAATTGGGAGGAGAGATATGACGAAGGAAGAATTGATAGAAGAGTTAAAGGATGTAAAAACATTATATGTTGTTGGAATACATATTTCTACTTCTAACTGGGATAGAGGTCTATGGAAAAGATTCAGTGTTTATTATGTTAAAGATAGTAATTTGAAAAGATTAGTTATTGATGATGATGAAAAAGATCTACCAACTTACTATGTTCCACTCCATAGAACTAAAAGTGGAAACAGAATTGGAGGATATTTTGAAAACGATACACTGGGTAGCGATAGAATTTTCGATATTGTCTACTCATTAGGAAAATGGTTGTATGGTTATGGTTATAAATTTTTATCTGAATTTATAAGTTATTAAAAGGAGGAAGTTATGAAAAAAAGATTTAAAAAAGAAGTTGTAGCAACTACATTTCAACTACCAAAGGATCTTTATGAAAAAATAAGATTAGAGGCTTTTAAAAAAAGGATCTCGATATCTAAGTATTTAAGAGAAATTTTGTATATCTTTTTCAAAGAAGAAGAAAAAAAATTTGAATAATTCAAATTTTATATTATAATTTAAAAAAAGGAGGTTTCAAATGGAAAAAACGGACCAGGAGTTAAAGGTTAAAAAGTATGACATTGAAAAAGAAGGAAAGGTTATTAGAACGGTTTACTACTATCCAATTTCAGAAATACGAAAAATTTTCAATTTCTATGTTAAAGAAGTTTTAGAAAAAACTTATGGAACTCCAATCAAGCAATATTTCAAAGTAGAACCTTTAGTTGTAAATGGGATCACTTATTTACGAGGTGAACTTTGTTTGATGGGAACAAGCGATCCATTGGTAGAAATAGTGCTTAGTTTACCTATTGAAGATGCTTTTGCTGTAGATAAGGAAGGTAAATATTCTAAAAGTGTTTCAAACGAAACTGCTAAAGTTATCACAAGGATAGAGAAAAGGGCAAAAATAATGATTTTAGGTTTAGAAGATCCCGAGGAGGTGGCCGGAGAAATTGAAGATATAGAAAAAAATGTAAAAGAACAGGATGAAGCACCAATCACAGTAGCACAATTGAAAGCACTTCAAAGAATCAAAGATCCAAGTATTATTGAATTCATAAAATCTACTTTTGGAAAAGAAAAATTAGAAGACTTAACGAAAATTGAAGCAGGAAAAGTTTTTGATTATTTGAATGAAAAGATTGCAAAGAAGAGCTGAATTTAAAGGAAGGGTTAACGCCCTTCCTTTTTTAGAAAGGATTAGTTTAGATTTTTTTCAATTTTTGAAAAAAATAATAAGAAACATACTATTAAATTTATTTCTCTGTGCTGATTCAAAATCACGATTCAATCTACAAAAGACTTTCTTGAAGGTCAGAAATGCAAAAAAAGGTCGAATCATTATATATAATATATATATATATATTAAAAGCTATAAAAATAAAAATATAGAAATTATATAAATATAATTTAAGGATCAAAAATGAAAAAACTGACAAGGTTACAATACGAGGAAGCAAAAAAAATGAATGAGGAAGGTTTGAGTTTAAAAAAGATAGCAAGGAAATTTAAATGGAGATACGACTCTTTTGTTTACTGGTTCAACAAATACAAATTATTTGAAGAAATAGAGTTCTACGAAAAAGTTTCAAATATTATCAAAACAAAAAATACTACTAAAGAGCCAGAACTCCTTGATGTAAACGAGATAAACAAAGCTATAGAGGGTTTGAATCTAAACAGATATGAAAAAGAATTTTATAATTTCTATTGCATTTTTTACAATATTTTACCCGATCCAAACGACGCAAATATTGTTGTAAAAATAATGGCTTATGCAACACCTCAACAAGCAAAGTCAATGCTATTGACTTATGCAAAGAAAATGAGTGGTGAAAAAGTATCGCTTCAATATTTATATAATGTGATAAGTCACTTGAATTTAAAAAACAAAATGTTTACCAAAAAAGAACCTAAAGCTAAACAACAAATCATTAAACCATCGGAAAAGAAAGAGGTTATAGTTCAAGACTTAAAAGATTATATGAAAAAGACCAATGAAAAAAAGAATTAGAAAGGATAAAATGATATTTTTTTCAAATTTTGAAAAAAATATAAAAGAAACATTATTTAGAAAGGAAAGAAAGGAGGTTTTTCAATGGAAAAAATGGGAGATTTTTTAAAAACTTGGATGGACAGGATGTCTAAAGAGAGAGAAAAGTTTTTAGAGAGAAAAAAACAATTATGGGAGGTTGTTGAAAAAAATAAATGTTTTAGCTGTGACAATGGAATTATTTTTTATGAAGAGGATGGGATCAGATATGAATGGGTATGTGATGATTACTTAAAATTAGTTTCTTGCTTAAGAAGAAAGGGCTTACTATTGTCAGTTTTTGGAGAAGAATTTGTAAATGTTACAACAGAAAAACTGGATGAAAAAGCACTTGAGGTTTATGAAAAATTTGATTTTGATAAAGATTTAATTATTATAGGACCCTTAGGAACAGGCAAAACTTCATTTTTGGCACTACTTTTAATAAAAGCAAAGATCCTTAGTAAAAATGTTATAATCAGGAATCCAAATAAATTACTAAAAGACTATTTTGGTGGAAAAGATGATTTGTTTATGAAAGCAGATGTCTTACTGATTGATGACTTGGGGATTGAATACAACACAGATGCTTTTAGAAGTGCTTTTGAAGAAATAATTGACTATAGATGGAGAAATAGAAAATCAACTGCTATCACAAGTAATTTTGAAGTAGAGAATTTGTTTGAGAGGTATCCAAGAGCTATGGATAGATTACAACAACGAGGAATACTTGTGGTTTTGAAAGGAACATCATTAAGGAGGTAATGATGGTTGATTTTTTAAACTTAAAAAAAGGAACTATAATTATTAGTAGATTCTCAGAAATGGAATACTATTTTAAAGATATAGTAAAAATAAATAAAAGTTATTATGTAGTTATACAACCTTTGAATGCTGAAAATACTTATAATGTTAGTATTGATATAGCAACGCAAATTTTTAGGGTAAAGGAGTAAATAATGAAAATATCAAATAAATATAATCTACCGGAAGTTTTTGTGAATATGGCTAACAATATACATCCGATTAAAGAAAATGAAATAAGCATTACCGACTTGATTAATCCACCATATATGTATAAACTAAAATTGAAATGCTGGGATCAATTAGAACAGGATGTTTCTGAAACACTATGGATGTTATTAGGAACAGCAATTCATATGGTGCTTGATAAGCACTCACCCGATGATTCATTGAGTGAAGAAAAAATAGAAGTGGAAATTGATGGAGTAAAAATAAAAGGTAGACCAGATCTGTATAAAAACAACAGCATAGAAGATTATAAGGTTACATCTGTTTACTCATTTCTTTTGGGTGAAAAAAAAGAATGGGAAAATCAATTAAATTGCTATGCTTGGCTTTACGAAAAAATAGGTTTCAAGGTTGAAAAACTTTTTATAAATGCAATTCTGAGGGATTGGGTAAAAACAAGAACAAAAGAAAATAACTATCCAGAGATTCCTTTTTTAAAAAAAGAAATACCACTATGGGATTTTGAAAAGAGAGAAAAATACATCAGAGATAGAATTGTTTTGTTTAAACAAGATCCCGAGATTTGTTCTGAAGAAGATAGGTGGAAAAGAGGAGGAGAGATTGCTCTTATGCAAGAAGGTAGAAAAAGTGCTATAAAATTATTCAACAACGAAGATGAAACAAAGAATATAAAACTAAACAAAAATCAGTATTTTGAAAAAAGACCTGTCAAGTATGTTAGATGTGAAGAGTATTGTTTAGTAAGAAATTTCTGTGAATTTGGAAAACGGAGGCTTCAAAATGAATAGCATTATATTTTTAATCATTTTTTATTTACTTCAGATTACGAGTTGTTATGAAGGTTTTGATCTTGGTATTGGATGGAGATTTGGTATCCAGTTGCTTTCTATTATATTTATAATTCTTTTTTTATATAAAATTTATGAAAGGAGGAAAAATGGGATATTGGAACAAAAACATCCAAGAAAAATACAAAAATAGAGATACCTATGTTTATTTTAGCGACAACAAAAACAGAGATTTACATAAGGAACTTGCAAGGATAAAAACAAAGTATGAATTATTGATTCAAAAAGCACCGCCATTTGAAAGGCCCTATTTATTTATGCAAATGTTGATTGCTATGATAGAAAAGGAAAATATGTATAGTAATGAAGAATAAAATGGATTCCGGAAACAAATCTTATGCAGTCAAAAACTTAATATGCAATCAAATTTACAATACGGATTGTATAGAAGGTATGAAATTAATACCTTCTCAATCTATTGATTTAGTAATAACAGATCCACCTTTTGCCATTGAATTTAAAGCTAAAAAAAGTAACTATAATAGAACTCAGTCAAGAGTAATTGAAGGTTATAATGAAATACCCAAAAAGGAATATTTAGATTTTACAATAAAATGGATGAAAGAAGTTTATAGAGTTTTAAAAGAATCAGGCAGTATCTATATATTTTCAGGATGGAATAATTTAAAGGATATTTTAATAGCAATTGATGAACTTAATTTTATCTTAATTAACCATATAATTTGGAAATATCAATTCGGTGTAGTAACAAACAGAAAATTCATAACATCGCACTATCATATTCTTTATGTCTGTAAAAATGATAAAAAGAGAAAGTTTTATCCATTTTCGAGATTTAATAAAGATGAAGTTGATGAAAATGGACGAAAATTACATTATATTGATAAAGAAGATGTTTGGATAATACAAAGAGAGTATTGGACTGGAGTCCAAAAAACCCCAACTAAATTACCTTTTGAACTGATTAAAAAAATATTAATGTATTCAAGCGATGAGGGTGATATTGTTTTAGATCCATTTTTAGGTTCAGGTCAAGTTGCGGTTGTAAGTAAATTATTAAAAAGGCAATACATAGGTTTTGAGATAGTTAAAGAATATTATGAATTTGCAAGGAAGAGGTTGGAAAACAATGTCTACAAAATCAAGGAAGGAGAATATGTATGAAAAAGAAAAGGAGCACTAACAATAGATGGGAATCTGTAAACGAAGGATGGGATTTTTATAGAACACCATCTAAGATAAAAAAACTTAAAAAGCAATTAGAAGAGTTATGGAAAAAAGTATGCTTAAAAAGAGATAACTACAAATGTCAATATTGTGGCTCCACAGAGGATTTACAAGTGCATCATATAGTATCAAGGAAGAACCTGAATACAAAATTCGATATTGATAACGGCATAACTCTTTGTAAGAAATGTCATACAAGAATATCCTTGAATCCAACTGCAAAAATGGAATTCACAATTTGGTTTATAAAAAAGTATGGGATTAAGAGATTAGAGAATTTACAAGAAAAAGCAAGAAAAATTAAGCAATGGAAGGTAAGTGGATTAGAGAGTGAGATTGAAAAATTAACAAAAATTTTAAAAGGAGGTGAAGAATGAACAATTTTATTTTTAATATTCAAATAGCAAGATATAATCATAAAGGTCAGACATACAGGGCATATATTGTTTGTTTTGCTCCTAAAGATAGCAATCAATGTGCTGTTTGGGGAGCATTTGATAGTAGAGAGGAAGCAGAAGAGGCAATCAAAAAATATTGTAATTGGGACGATAATGCTCTGAAAGCAATGTATGATGATAAATGTAGTAAAATTCTTTGGCATTCGGAAAATTTGAAAAAGAAATAGAAGAAACAAGCGATGAGAAATGTATGAACTACGAAGGAGTATAATTTTACTAATACTTTTTTGGGTCATTCCAATAGTAATTCTATTAATATTGAAAATATTGTATAATAGAATAGAAGAAATTGAAGTTGATGAGGCAATGGCTCTTTTGAGTGAAAGAGAACTACCTCATCAACTAAAGAACAAAAGGAGGAAAAAAGAATGGCATATATTCACCTATATAAAAACAATCCTACTCAAGGTGGAACCGATGGCACTCAAGTTTCAGAACAAACAGAAACGGAACCAGTAGTATTCGAATTTACATTGTCGGGATCTGATGTAACAGGGGATCCTTATAAATTAGCAATTAGATGTGAAAGTGGATATCAAACAAAATCAGGGGAAAATACAACAATACAACCTTATGGAACTAATGCTTCGAAATGGAGATTAGCAGATGACAATAACGGACAACCAGGAACTTGGCAAGATTGGGGAGCATCACTCATAATAACTAGTCAAATAGGAAGTACAAACAAAATATTTTGGATACAAGCAAAAGCAACAGCTGATGAAAATCCACAGAATGATACATCAGTTGACATCAAAACAACTGCTACAATCGAAGCAGTATAAAGACTTCCGGGAGGATTATAATTGGCAATCTACTTTGTAGATGGTGATAACGGTTCGGATACCAATAACGGAACATCACCTGAAACTGCTTGGAAAACAATAGGAAAAGCCTGTTCTACTTTAGTAGCAGGGGATAAGGTATATATAAAACCTGGGACTTATAGAGAGCAAATGAATCCAGCGAATGCAGGTTCCTCTGGAAATGAAATTCAATATGTAGGAGATATAAATGGAGAATATTTTGGAGTAAAAGGATTTGTAAAAGTAACAAACCTAAATGCAGATACAGATATTTGGTGCACAAGGGATAGGGCTTTATCACATTTATCAAATAGACCATACTATATTTATCGAAATATTCTTTTTGAAGGTGCTTCTAAAAACGGAGAAAATACTCAGGTTATAGCATTACTATCAAGCTATGTAACATTTGAAAATTGTATTATATACAAAAGAGATGTTGCTCAATCTTCTTTTTATCTGGCCGGTATTATATTGTCTTGGGAGGGAAATACTACAAATTATACTTTTAAAAATTGTATCTTCATAGGGAATTACCAAAATGAAAATACTTCTAATACATTTAACGCTTTAGTATATTTCAATAATTCTTCTTCAGGTTCTTTAACTTGGATTTTTGAAAATTGTCTCTTTATGAATAGTTATAAAGCGATAGGAATGGATTATCCGATATCTCCACTTTATATCAAAAATTGCATTTTTTGGAATGTATGGTGTGCTATACATTCAACTACTAATTATTTTGGATATTGGGACCATTTGAATCTTTACAATAATTTGTTTAAAGATGTCTACTACACAACAAACAACTCCAGCAATGTAATAGAGGGACAAGGTGGAAATTATAAAGAAGGAGTAAGAATGATTTATCCTTCTACCTTAGTTTTAAACCAAATAACTGCTCCAATCTTAAATATTTCAAGTATGTATGAAGTTTTAAAAGATTTTGCAAGAACATTATCTGGAAAAGGAACAAGCGGTGGAACTACCTATGATTTTATGAATAATCCAAGACCCTTAAATGATGGATATGATGTGGGTTGCGCAGAATGGAATCCAAGCCCTACAAAAGAAAATTCGATAGTAAGAAGTGGAAATGCTTCATTAAAAATCTCCAAAGCAGGATATGTAGACAAAGTAGTTTGGCTTTCAAGTGGCTCTCATACAATTTCAGTTTATACAAAATGGAGTGGATATTCTGGAACTAACAAACCACAATTGATAATAAAACAAGATAATTATTGTGGTATATCTTCAGACCAAGTAGCAACAGCAATAGGTGATGGAAGCAATTGGGAGCAATTAAGTGTGAATATAACCTTGACAAAAGATGCTTTAGTTGAATATAGATTATATGCAAGAGATACAGGAAGCTCAGCGGTGACTTATTTTGATGATGATAATGTGACATAATGGAAAAATGGTATAAGAATCTACCTTATTTAAATTATGAAAAAGAAGATACAAGTGGATTAGAAAAATGGTATAAAGGAACACCATTTCTTTATCTATATGCGGGTGGAGCAATATTGATTGAAATTTTTTCTGATACTTTTAGAAAAATATCAATTCAATTCGAAATATTTTTTGATACTAAAAGAAAAATATTTACATTAGAAGAGATTTATTCTGATATT
>Ga0315298_1001776_pt1 | contig 38447 bp, 28 predicted proteins | sample WHS_1_MG_FD_203077 | JGI IMG/M metagenome (GOLD analysis project Ga0315298, IMG submission 203077) | Extremophilic microbial mat communities from Washburn Hot Springs, YNP, Wyoming, USA - WHS_1_MG | ecosystem: Environmental > Aquatic > Thermal springs > Hot (42-90C) | place: USA: Wyoming...
ACGGGAAAAATTGTACCCAAGAGGCCGTAGCCAAAACGAAAAAGTTTCGAGATCGGGTGATTCCGGGAGAGGTGAAACGGCGGTTTTCCGAATTGATAGAGACGGTTAAGCCCCTTACCGCCGGCTCCCCTCACGGCAAGCCGCAAGGGCTTGCCCTAGGAAAAACGAAAAACAGCCAGCCCCGGGCAACCACACAGGGTTGCCCCTACAAAGAACCAATCCTGCCCGGCACCTGGAGCTAGTCTCGGGCAACCACAAAGGGTTCCCGTACAAAGAACCAATCCTCCCCGAGCGCCTGGAGCTAGTCTCGGGCAACCGCACAGGGTTCCCCCAAAAAGAACCAATCCTGCCCGAGCGCCTGGAGAGGCTTGGATGGGACTGGAAATGTTTTCATGGTTCGTGGGTGCCCTCCGGGCATGGGGCATTCATTTTGGATCAGAAGTCCCCGCCCGGCGATTCGAATATAGCAAAATGGGCCCTACGTGTCAACAGAAAAAAGATCCCTATGGGGGGATGTGTCACTTTGGAGGGGCTATACTTTTCTTTGCAATCTTGCGCGTGGAACGGGGTTTTTTTTCGACGCTACAGCAGAACGTTTTCCATCCAGCCCAGCTTGATGAGGTCTATTCTCCGCAAATCGCTCACGCCCAGTTGATACTTTGTGTCGGCCACGAAGATGTGGGTGGGAGGTTGGTCGAGAGGGCGATCCTCGCCAAAGTGGGCCACTCTCTGGAGCTGAAGCAACCGGGCTCCCACAGCATCCACGGCCACAGGGTCCTTTCCCATGAGAAGCCCCTTGTATTCGGAAACGAATCGCTGATCAAAATGGTGGGCACCGCGGTTATAGAATTGGGTCCGGATCAAACTCAAAATGTTGAGGCGAGTCTTCCCCTTTACAATCGGCTTGCTCCAGATGGTGCCCAGGGGAGAACAGGCATCGGCATGATAGAGCCAGGGGCTCGAAACGAACATAATGTAATTCTTGATGCAGCCCCCGATGCCGGCCCAGTGGTGGGTTCTCAAAGGTCGGACATTGATGAGGGCAGTGGAGGCCTTGAACACAGGATGTTGCAAGACCCCCCGATCGTCGATCCCGATGTTTGCCTTTTTAACTCCTGCGTCGATCAAACGCCGAAAAATAGCCTGTTCCAATTCATTTGGGGTCGGAAGGTGAAACCAGACGTTGCTCTTTATGCCCACCACATCCGAAGGCTTCACCAATCTTTTCCAGGCCTGAAGCGGGTTTTCCTCACCCATCAAGCGACAGAGGCCCTGATCGAGCATCTCCTGCACGATGTTGGGGTTGATCCGGCCACTTTCATCGATCACCCTTTCATCACGAATGAGAACGACCTGGGCCTTTGCCTGAGCCTCTGCTTGTTCACCAGGGACGGCGGAAAACGTTGCAGCCAAAGCACCATAGGCCGTGCCCCGGAGAAAATCCCTTCGAGTGAGGGGCTTTCCCTCTACCATTTCTACCTCCCTACGATGTTTCTCTGGGTGGCATCAAGCCGTCTTTTCGCCTCTTCCTCAGAGGAGGCTTCGAAGACTCCTATGACATAGCGTTGGTGAAGCTTGGCAGCGGACCACCTCCCATTCTCTATTTTGACTGGCCCTGCTGTCGCGCCAGCCTCTGGCAGATAGGTCTGCAAGAAATGATTGTAAGCTCTTTGGGCCTCTATTGTGCTGGGGTAATGAACCAGAAGAAGACGTGTTTTCCCTTTCTCTGGAGCAGGGCTGTAGGTTGCCAAAACCGCTCGGGTCTTCGGACCAAGATGGAGTATGTTTTCATAGGAAAGAAAGTAGTGGTGATTGAGGACGTGATGGGAATGGAAGTATCGGAGGGAGTTTTCCATGAGGTCTTCTTTAGGAAGGAAGCGGATGAGATTCGGCTTCGGTCCCACCCTCATATTCTTTGCTATAGTTTCGGCAAGAAGGAGAATATCTTTCTTCGCGTCGGAGGTCTCCTTTTCTGCATAGACGTTGGCGAAATACCTTCCCTTCCAGAACCGAAGAAGTCCCCCTCCGTAGTCCGATCCTTGACCGATGGCCACCTCTTCCTCGCCGGATTGATAAGAAAAGACCCCGAAGGCCTCCTCCGAAGAACCCATATCGAACAGCTCCACCAGGATCGAGGGATGGCCTGCTTTCACATAGCGACGGACCAAGAGAAGCTTAAAGTGATAAGAGCGATACAACTCCGCAGCCCCGTCCATATAGCGGAAGGCGGTGTTGAAATCATAAAACTCATCCTTCCCGTCCCACTGATATCCCTCCAGGACCCTTGGCAGAATTCGCTTCATCTCTCCCTTTCCACTTTTTTGCTCCGCCGAAAGGGCAGGCATCTCCCCGATCATCCACGAAGTCCAAACCGCCATCATAAGGCACGAAAGAAGCGGTCCCTTCATTTTCCGCCTTTCTTTTTAGGGGTGATCCACCTCGACCCCATTATAGCCTATTCCCGGGGAAAATTCCCCTGACAAAAGGTGGAACATCAGGTTACGTTAGCCTGGATTTAGCCTTGATGAAACTCGCAACAACCGTTCCCCGATCAAGAACTTGGGTTGACAGGATCTCACTTGTGCCTCCCTGATGCCCCCTGCCGGCCTCACCCTGATCCAAGCTGTCGTGGAAGCCAAAGCACAAGTTCGGGGAAAACGGACAGAAGAGCAAGCTCGATGAGCATGATGAAGAAGAAAGGAATGGTTCCTCCCAAGACCTCTCCCATGCTTTTCTTTGAAATCCCCTGAATCACAAAAAGATTGAGCCCCATGGGCGGTGTAATCATGCCAATCTCAATAAGCACCGTGACCACCACACCGAACCACACCATATCCACACCAAATCGCTCAAGGACGGGCAGAACCGTAGGTAACATCACGATCATCATGGATAATCCGTCGATGAAGCATCCCAAGAACATCATCACCGCATAGATGGCCAAAAGGATCGTCCATTTCGATAAGCCTGCTTTAATCACCCAACCGGATACCTCACGCGCCGTGCCGACCGTTGTTAAGAAGCTCGAAAAAACACTGGCGCAAGTCACGATAAAGAGAACCATACATGTCGTGGATAGGGAATTGGCCAGGCAAGTCTTGAAATTCCTCCAGTTTAACTGTCTCAGGAATAAAGCAATCCCAACAGATGCTGAGGCTCCAAGGGCTGCCGCTTCGGTTGGGGTCACGATACCCCCGAAGATCCCTCCCAGCACAATCCCCATAACGAAAATTGTCGGCCAAAGATCCTGGAGGCTGAGAAGCCATTCCCGCGGAGAGGTCTTGACCCTTCCGGGAGCCAAAGCAGGGTTTTTCCAGCAGGCGTACCCGATATAGGCCATGAACATACTGCTCATGACAAGACCCGGGATGATCCCGCCCGCGAAGAGGGCACCCACGGAGGTCTGGGCAAGGGAGCCGAAGACGATGAGAGATATACTGGGAGGGATGAGAATCCCAAGTGTACCCCCTGCGGCGAGGGACCCCAGGGAAAGCTTCGAATCGTATCCCCTTTTTTCAAGGGCTGGAATGGCAATGGTGCCGATGGTGGCGGCTGTGGCCGGAGAGGAGCCACAGATGGCGGCGAAGAGGGAGCAACTAACCACATTCGAATGGAGTAATCCACCCGGGATCCCTCCAACCCATCGGCTCGTACCACGATAAAGACGTTCGGAAATCCCACATTGGAGAAGGACCTCACCCATGAAGATGAAAAGTGGGACTGCGGTGAGGACAAAACTGTTAAGCGTGGCAAAGGGGACCATTGCTGCCACCCCGGTATTCCCGTAGATCAGAAGATATCCGAGAAGGGCAACAACGCCCAAACCTATCGCAACAGGGATGCCGCTGAAGAGGATCACGATGAGGGCAACAAAGCTTAGGACTCCGATAAGGACGGGGTTTTCCATGGATCACTCCGAAGGGGCTCTACCTTGCCGTGCCCTCCATTGTTTCTGTCTTGGTTTGGGCGCTGAGGATTAAGCGAAGCCATTGAACCAAAGTTTCGAGTCCTAACATTCCTAATCCAACGGGAATGAAAAGGCTGATCAGCCAGAGGGGGGTGTGAACGAAGGTTAGCGATCGCGTGCCGATCCTGAAATCGAGGAGTGTGGGGAGTGCGGTTTCATAGGCAAAATAACTCACAAAGGCAAGAGCCAGTGTCTGCGTAAAGAGCTTGACATATCTTTGGAGGCGACGGGGCAGACGATCAAAAAGAATCGTCACCTCGATCTGGCGTCCGTTTCGGCTTACATAAGAGAGGCCAACAAAGGTGATGATCACGCACAGGTATTCGGAAAATTCTGTAGCTACATAAGTAGGCATCCCAAGGAGATAGCGGCCCAAGACATCCGCTGTGATGAGACCGGTCATGAGGGCTATTCCGAGGCCTCCCAAAAAACACCCTCCCCGCGCGAAAAACCCGGCCAACCCATCTAAGAAAGGAAGAAGAAAAACGTCCCTTTTCATGATCGATCGGTCTCCTTTCCCCTTGCCTTGATTTCCTCGAAGGGGCATCCCGGGTCGAGGACCATCAGCAGCCTCAGGTTTCTGAGGTGGGAACATTCTTTCCTGATCCCGTAGAGACCCGATGGGAACGAAGAGGGGGCCTTTCGATAGCCCTCGAGAGCAAAACCCTCGAAAAGATTTCCGAGACCGCCCTTCCCATCGGGTCTTGGGAAGAGGGGTTCTGGGTTATTTCATCCCGAGGGCGGCTGTGGCAGCCTTCATCGCCTCGGCAGCAATCGGACCGTTTTTGTCCGCCCACTTCTGCCAGAGGGGCTTCACCTTTTCTTTTACCCGAGACATCTCGTCCGGTTTGGGCGTGATAAGCGTCACGCCCGCTTTTCGCATCTTTTCCAAACTTCGATTATCCTCGATCGGCTGGATTTCCACCATGTGCTTCTCGAATTTCTTCGCTTCTTCCAGCAAAATGTTCTGATATTCTTTGGGCAGGGTTTCAAAAGCCTTAATATTGTAGGCGAGGTAAACACAGGCCGGCGCAAGATTGACGAGGTAGCCGAATTTGCAAAGTTCTTGTGCCGACACATTGAGCATTGCCGGAGCACCCGTCAGAACGGCCTGGATGACGCCTCGTTGCAGGGCTGTATAGACTTCGGTCACGGGCATGATGACGGGGATTCCTCCTAAGGCCTTAACGATATCCGACGTGGACTCATCCCAAGCCCTCACCTTGAGGTTGTTCATGGCAGAAAGATCTTTGATCTCTGTTCGGCTCCACAAACCCACAGGAGTCATGACAAAAAAAGCAATCGGAGCAATCCCGAGCTTCTTGAACTCCCGCTCGGTGATGGGTTGGACTGCCCCGCCCACTTTCAGGCCATCCTCCAATGAGCTGATCAAAAAAGGGAGTCCATAGACGTTGAGGAAGGGAAACGTTCCCGCCACATGCCCAGCCGGCAAGGAGGCGGCCTGAATCCGTCCAGATGCGAGGGCTCGTGGTAACTCCTCTCTCTTGATTCCTAACTCTCCACCAAGGGTCACAACGATTTTGAAGTTATCCCCTGTTCTCTTGGCCACGGCTTCTGCAAAGCCATCAATAGCCTTGACCGTCCAGTCCTCGTGGGAAGCTTCTGTTGTCGGAAGTTGCCAAGTTATCTTCGGAAGTCTTGGATCCGCTGCTTCTCCGGAACCCACCATGAACAGGACAAAGATCACCATGACCGGAACCCAAACCAACCCATCCATCCTTCTCATAGCACACCTCCTTGATGAATTGAAATGTGTGAAAAATTCGAACCCCACCATGGGCCCAAAAATGAAGACCCTCCAATCCATGTACCCACGCTTCCAGAATTAATAATCTTCCCTCTTTTTGTTGAGACTCGTGTGAGCCTACTAATAATTCAGGATTGACTGGTTTCGAAACCTCTCCTAATGGAGCAGGGTTCCTTTGTTTGCCTAATCTTCTCCCGACATTGAGCGGTCAGTTCTTCATTCACCTTCAACGTTTTGGGGTCCAAAATGACTCCGTAGACCTCTTGAGCCCGCTTCAAGCTCACCTTGCCATTCAAAACATCCCATCTCACCTGCTCGGGGTCCCTCTCGAGGGGATTCCCCCACCCGCCTGCTCCAGCAACCTGGACTCGCAAAATGTCTCCTCGCGAGAGGGGGACTGTCTCTTTACCGATCTCCCTCTCCTGGCCCTTCACAACGACAGTGGTTTTAGAGAAGGCTCCAGGATGTCCACCTGCCAGCCCCCATGGCTGACTCTTGGTCCGATCGGTTCTCATCTGCAAAATCGCTTGGTCGCTCTCCACCTGCCACTCCCTCACGGTCGCCAATCCTCCGCGGAATTGACCGGCACCCTCCGTATCAGGCACGTAGGCAAATTGGTTGTACTTAACGGGATAGATCTGCTCGTTAGCCTCGCAAGATTGCGAGGCGCCATCGAGAAGAATCGGTGTATTGTAATCCAACCCATCCGCGAAGGGCCGTCCTCCCCATCCTCCCCAAATCGTTTCGACCAGCACGGAGTCGATTCTGCCTCCCTGGAGAAAGCCCATGCAAACGAGGAAATCGGATCCTTGTTCGCAGGCCGGAATCCGCTGTGGAGCAATTTTGGCCTCGGCTCCCATGATCGTATCGACGAGCCTCGACAAAGTGAGCCCTCGACCGGCTACGGCCGCAGGAGGCGCGGGGTTTAGAATCGTCCCTTCTGGGACGATCACCGTCACCGGTCGCCATACTCCACTGTTGCGTGGGATATCGGCCGATATCAGACATCGGAGCCCAATCAACACCATCGCCTTCGTTGTGGCAAGAGGATTGTTCATAGCACCTGGGATTTGTGGGGCGGTCCCGGTGAAGTCGTAAGTGATCCGATCCCTTTCTTTTCGGATCGTCACGTGGATCGGAATAGGAGGAGAACCAAACCCATCGTCATCCATGTAGTCTGTAAAGTCGTAGCTCCCGTCCGGGAGGGCTCGAAGATCCTCCCGTGTCCTTCTCTCGGCATAATCCAGCAAGGCCTCGATGTAGAGCGTAATGGTCTCGGCGCCATATTCTGCAATAAGCTCCAAGAACCGACTCTCTCCCGTATAGCAGGCTGCGTGGTGGGCAGAGAGGTCGCCGATGAGCACCTCTGGAACCCTCGAATTCGCCCGAAGGATATCAAAGACGGATTCATTCGGCTTCCCTTCTGTCCAGAGCTTGACAGGCGGGATACGAAGGCCCTCCTGAAAGATTTCGGTAGAGTCGCATGCACAGCTCCCAGCCACCCTCCCCCCGATGTCGATCATATGGCCTCCCGAGACCGCCCATGCGACCAACTTATCTTTAAGGAAGATCGGTTTGGCGAGATAGACATCGGGCAGATGGGAGGCCTCCGAATAGGGATCATTGTCCAAGAAAACATCCCCTGGAGAGATGTTATTCTTGAATTTGGTGTGGATGGCCTCGATAATATACTTATAGGCGAGCGAATGGAGCAGACTTCCTTCTCCTTCGAGGATAATGTCGCCATTCGGGTGGCAAAGCCCGCATTGAAAGTCAAAGGCATCTCGCGTCAATGGAGAAAAGGAGGTTCTCACAACGGCCGCGGTCATTTCATCGACCACGGAGTAAAGAAAGTTGTTGATCAGGTGCAAGGTGATCATATCGACTTCTTCCGACTTCTTAAGGCTCTTCTTTTTCCCGGATGTTTTCATCGCACTCTTCCTATTTGTTTCCGCTGGGTATCCCGCTCAAGGTCAAAAGGAGGCTTCCCCCGCCTGAGGAGGAAACGCTCCAGCCAGGAGGGACCACAATGGTTGTATCGTATTTGTCAATCAGGACAGGTCCGCGGACGGGTTTCCCTTTCAGCCCTTTGGTTCCCACAACTGGAGTTTGGATAAACCCATATTCTTTTCCAAAGTAGGCTCGTCGGGTTTCATTGGCATGGTCTTGCTTCGTCCCTCCGTCTTCCAGCCCCCTCAAGATCGGCTTTGCCATAGGCGTGCGGCCCACGATTCGGACACTCGCCATCTCCACGAAGCCATCGGGAAAGTGATGGCCGAAAGTTTTTTCATGTTCCCGGTCGAAGGCTTGGCGCATCTTGGCTTGAGTGGCGGGCGACAATTTACCCGGGGGTACGGGGATCGTCAGCTCGGAGGCCTGTTGGCGGTAGCGGAGATCGACAAACCGCTCGATTCGGATCCTCCCTTTTCCTTCCGTGTGCTCCTCAGATAGGGCGACCATCTCTTCGATCATTTCGGAAAAAAGGGCTTCCACATGGGGGATCGCCGTCTCGTCCCAAGAATGGATGAATCCCCGAAGCCGATTTCTTTCGATGTCAGCACAAGCGAAGCCGAAAGCGCTAAATACGCCTGCATAAGGAGCAACAATGGCCTTCCGAATGCCAAGACCCTGGGCCACTTGCGCCACGTGGAGGGCCCCAGCCCCTCCAAAAACCAAGAGTGTGAACTTCCGGGGATCACGGCCTCGCTCGGAGGAAACGGCTGTGATGGCCCGGGTCATGTTCGAATTGGCGATCCTATAAGCCCCGTAAGCTACCTCCTCTGGCTCCATATCAAGGCGGCGTCCTATCTTTTGAAGGGCATCATGGGCGCGATCGGGATCTAAGCGAAAATCACCACCGAGCAGGTGATTCGGGTTGAGATAACCCAGAACCAGGTAACAATCCGTGAGACACGGAGCTTCGCCTCCCCTCCCATAGCAGGCAGGTCCCGGGCTTGCTCCGGCCGACCGAGGACCCACGTGGAGCAATCCCCCGCTATCCACCCACACAATGGAACCTCCCCCAGCCCCGATTTCTGCAATGTCGATGGAAGGAACCCTTAAGACGTATCCGTTCCCCTTGCGCAAGCGGCTCGACATGTGAATTCCCGCCCCCACTTCATACTCTGAGGAACGGGTATAACGGCCCTCTTCTACGATAGAGGCCTTGCAGGTTGTGCCGCCCAAGTCCAGAGTGATCAAATTATCGATCCCAAGGCTCTTCGCAAGATAGGCCGCCCCGACTACCCCGCCCGCCGGCCCGCATTCGACGATTTCGACCGGGCGTTGGGCACTTTCTTCCGCTGTGATCATGCCTCCGTTCGATTGCATGATGAACAGAGGAGCTTGGATCCCTAAATTCCGGAGTCGATCCTTCAGGCGAAGCATGTACGCAGCAACAACGGGCATCACGTAGGCATTCACCACGGTCTCACAGGTTCGCTCATATTCTTTCAGAAGAGGCATGACTTGAGTGGACAGGCTGAGATAAACCGTGGGCCCCAGGGATCGAATCATCTCCCCAATCTGATTTTCGTGAATCGGATTGAGAGGCGCATTATATAACGAGACAGCGATCGATTCGACCTTCTCCCTTAGAAGATAGAGAATGACGTCTTCCACCTCGGTCCGATCCAAGGGCTCTTCGACCTGGCCATGTCGATTCACTCGCTCTTTCACTTCCAATCGCAGGTATCTCGGAACGAGTGGAGGGGGTTTTATCCAAGTCAAGTCGTAAAGGCGGGGCATTCGCCCGCGACCGATTTCGAGCACATCGCGGAACCCGCGGGTGGTAATCAAGCCCACCTTTGCTCCTGTCCGTTCGATACAGGTGTTGGTGACGACCGTGGTCCCGTGGAGGACCTCGCCTATTTCCTCTGGTCTTACGTCCGTTTCCCCGAGCAGCGTCGCCGTTCCTTCGGCGACAGCGCGGCTGTAGTCCTCCGGAGTGGAGAGGACTTTCTTCCCAAACTGGCGCCCTCTCGAATCGATTAAGAAAAGATCTGTGAAGGTGCCTCCAATATCCACAGCCAATCGAGCTTGGCGTCTCGAGCTTTTTTTCATGCCTTTTCTCTCCTCAGCTCCCGAGGCCCGAAGAAGATCTCTCCTTTCCCATGGCCTCGATCGCTCGTCTCAGTTTCCGGTAGTGTTCCAGACTCGTTCCGCAGCAGCCTCCGATGATCCTTGCCCCCGCTTCGACCCATTCAGGGCCCGCCTCGGCGAGTTCGTCCGGAGTCGCAGGATAAATGGTCTTTCCTTCCACGTTTTGAGCTAACCCAGCATTCGGTTGGATGGAAACAGGAACCGTACAACCGGAACGTATCTCCCGAACGAGAGAGGTGGCAAACTGGAAGTAGGACCGGGGATCCGAGCTGTCTTCGCTCCGCTTCATCAGCCCGCAACTGGCTCCGACCACATCCGCTCCGGCGTCCTGAAGCGTTCGAGAGGCCGTAACGGGGTCATGGCCCATTAGCGTCCGATATCCCTTCTTGCCTCGATAGAAAACGTTTTGGGCGATCACGGGAAGATTGGACAAGCTCTTCGCCACATGAATCGCAATGACGGAGACATCGAGCTGGTTTCCAACGACCATGATCAGGTCAACTCCCCCCTCCAGAAGGGCACTGATCTGTTCCTTGTAGCCGTCGCGCACCTCTTCGGGTGTGAGATTCCCGACGGGCTGCAGAAAGTCGGGGTTCGTCGACGATACAAACCCCGCCACATAACGCTCCGGAGGCGTAACCTCTTTGGCCCACTTCGCGGAAAGATAGTTGTGTTCGTGAACCTTATGGCGCAAACCAAAGACCGCCGCCCGCCAAGGAGAGGCAGCTTGGGTCGATGTGGAGCAGAAATCACAACCTGCTTCGTAGGACTTGAGGAGAGCTTCTTGGTATATCTCCTTGTGAGTGCAAATCCATTCCGATAGATGGGACTCCAAATCTTTACCCCAATCCATCAATGCCGAATGGAGGGGGTAGTAATGAAGAAGGATGTCGTCGGTATTCCTCAATCGATTGAAGAGATCCATAGGTATCCCCTTAGGCCAGGGCCGAGAGCTTACGAACCCTCTGATTGTTTGATCAAATCTTGCGCTTTTTTGACGGCCATGGCTGCGTTTTCTCCATAACCATCCGCCCCGATCGTGTCGGCGAAGCCCTGCGTTACGCAAGCTCCCCCGATCAAGGTTTTCACTTTCCCATCTAAACCAGCTTTTCGTAGGGCCTCGATCACCGTCTTCATGTAAGGGATGGTCGTCGTCAAGAGACCGGACATGGCGACGATTTGGGCTCTGTCCTCGATAGCGGCCTTGACAAAAGCCTCCGCGGAAACATTGATACCAAGATCAATAACCTTGAAACCCGCCCCCCGGAGCATGATGGCAACCAGGTTCTTTCCCAAATCGTGAAGGTCTCCCTTGACTGTCCCCAAGACAACCGTCCCGGACTCACCGGATTGGGCTTCACCGGCGAGAAAGGGTTCCAGCACGTCCACACCCGCTTGCATCGCCTTGGCAGCCATGATCACTTCCGGTATGTAGATTTCCTCTTCCTTAAATAGCTCTCCCACGACTGCCATCCCCGCAAAAAGCCCGTGGCTCAGGATAGCCTCGGCTGGTATACCCAACGCGAGGGTCCCTTTTACAGTCTCCTGCACCGCGGTGGCATCACCCCTTCGGACCCATTCCGCTATCCTCTGCATCTGATCCATCATGCTCGTCAGAACCTCGCTTTCTCTTTCGAAGTTTGTTCTGCTCTCGGGCCTCCCAGTCAAAAAACTGTTTTTGGAGACTCTTGAGAGTCATTAAGTGCGCTTCCATTTCCTGTCGCGCTCTGTTTGGATCTCGATTTCGAATCGATTCAAAAATTCGCCGGTGGTAGCCCATCGCCGAGGCTTGAAGGGTTCGAGATTCCCCAAAGGCCTTGAAAATCACGGCCGGGAGAAGCTCACGGATGGCTTGAACCACCCGGGTTAAAACGCGATTATGTGAGCTCGCCGCAATCGTCAGATGAAAGGCAGTGTCTTTTTCCTTGTAGTCCTGAATCAGCCCTCGCCGGAATTCCTTCTCCATGCTCGAAAGAAGGCCGTGGATCTTCTCGATCTCGGATGGGCTCGCGTACTGTGCAGCTAATGCCGTAACCGCTGGCTCGATGAGTTGCCTCGCCTGGAGTAGTTCTTCTGCTGAGGTGTGGTCCATAATCATCAGCGAGGAAATGGACTGGATCAGAAACTCAGGTCTCGTCGCCCGGATGAACGTACCGATCCCGTGCTTGACCTCCACGAGCCCCATCAGGGCCAAACGATTAAGCGCCTCCCTCAAAGAGGCCCGACTGACTCCCAAGCTACTGGCAAGCTCTTCTTGGGAAGGAAGGAGATCGCCTTCTCGGAGTTGACCCGAGATGATCTGGGATTTGAAATGGTCCACAATCCGGTCAATGAGGCTGGTTTTGGGGACGAACTCTTTAGGGATCAAAGGTCTCCCCCTCTCGAACTCATAAGGTCATTAGACGTCTGACGACTTGTAACATAGATCCCATTTTTTGTCAAGAAAAATTTTCTCCCCCGGTCATCCCTCAGAAGCCATGAACCAATCAACCCTTCACCCCGCGCCCATCCCCCCACAGCAGGCCTTGGTTGCGGGCACATCTATGGCCGCGTTTCAGCCGCGCCTCTCTCCACTCCTTCTTCCGAAAGGCTCCTTTTCTCAATGGCCGAGCCACCCCATTGGGATCCGGGTCTTAAGGCCTTGGGAGCTCAGAATCTCCAAGAATGTACGGGAAAAGGAAACCCCAGTTGTCGCAAAAATCTTTCGACAAAGGGCTCCGGAGAGGCCTACAGGACGTCCTCTCCGGAGTTCCCCAATGCTGCAAAGTGGGTAAAGCCATCTTCAATGCTCTTGGGTGGGGCTTCGCTAAGGCTACGGGTTGAAACGCTCGAGGTTCCTCGGGGGCTGGGGACTTCTCGCCACGTGACGCGGCAAACCCATTTGATACGGCCTCCCATTTCTGATATGATGTGAGCGCAAGAGCTTCTGTTTCCTGGGTAGGGCTACGCGATCGGGTCCCTCAAACCGCCAGAGATGTTTCGAGGAGGAAGGCCTATGAGAAAGGAAATCATCAAGACCGTCATGGGAGGCGTTCTCATCTCAGGTCTTTTTTTCTCCGAGGCTTTTGGAGAAATATTGAAATGGGTCGACGAGGAAGGGAAGGTTCATCTCACCGAAGATCCCTCTACCATCCCGGAGCGTTACAGGGAGCAGGCAAAAAAGCTCTCTGTACTGGAAGAGAATGAGCCTCAGAAAGAGGATCTTAAGTCACCGAAACGGTCCGGATCGAATGGAACCATCCAAAAATCCCAGAGCCAATCCAAAGAAGCGAGGCAATCCCGTTCCCAAAGGATCGAGTCCGATGTTCGCGAGGCCTTCGAACGGATCCTCTCTCTCTGGAAGGACGGAAAGTACCAGGCCCTTTACGAGTACGGCGACCGAAAGAGCCGAACCCGTATAGCCAAAGAGGAATTTGAAAGGCGCATGAAGAAAAGACGCTGGGAGCTTGCCTCTTCGTGGGAAAGGGTCCGTGATGTAGAGGTGGAAACGAAGGGCGATAGCCTGGCTTATGTCTCGGCCAAAATAGGGTATCGGCCGAAACAAGGAGGCGAGACCCGCTTTCAAACCCAGACATACCAAATGAGGTTCGAAAAAGGGGGCTGGCGAATCGACTTGACGAAGCTCCTCCAGGACCCGAGGAGATGAGGCCTGACCCTGCCTGGATCTCCTCACCGGTCGAAGGAGCCTCTTTTTCGAGGGCAGGTAGAAGACGGTTGCTCGGAACAGCGAGGCCTAAAACCTCACCCATTCAAGCGCCAGAGGGCAAAGTTCAAGGACCATGCAAAACCGACCCACGCCCCGTAGGGCACCAAAAGCATTCCGGCGCGGCGGTCATGGCGCCAGAACAGCACCGTTACCACCAGGATCGCCACCCATAAAATGGCCATCTCGAGGAGGGCCAATCCAATTCGATGAAGCCCGAAAAAGAGATAGGACCAGAGCCCGTTGAGAATGAGCTGGATGATGAAAATTCCCAATGCCAATCCGGCGCCAGCAAAGCCTCCGCGGCGCCAGACCAGCCACGCCGCTACACCCATCAGCAAATAGAGGATGGTCCATACCGGAGCAAAGAGGGCCCCCGGCGGAGTCCAGGTCGGCTTGGTGAGGGAGGCATACCACGGACCGGGTGTGAATCGAGAACCGACCCAGCCCGCGCAGAGCGAGATCGCCAACCATCCGGTAAGACCGATTATGCTTCTCGTGGGGTTCATACGTCTCACCCTTTCTGGGGGATTCACGGCACCCGAAACCGCCTCTCCACCTCCGGCTTCTTGCGACCCTCCATGCCCGTGCTTTGTACCTTTTCTTTTCCCACCCTTATGGTCGTCGGCTTTCATCCCCTCGGGATCCCTTGCTAACGTTTTGAGACAAGGGCTTCCACATCCCGTCGCCGAGGAAGGGAAGGTTGGGCACCCAATCGGGTGGTGGCAAGGGCGCCCGCTCCCGAGGCAAAACGGAGCCCTTCCCGAATCGGTTTTCCCTCTGCCAACGCCACGGCAAATCCTCCCATAAAGGCATCTCCGGCTGCTGTGGTATCGATCGCCTTCACCCGAAAAGCCTCTATTCGCATCTCGCTTTCGGAATCTTTGAAAAAAACGCCCCTTTCTCCAAGGGTGATCACAACCCCTCTTGCTCCCATTCTTAACAGTTTCTCCGCGATCCCCCTCATCTCCCGTTCATTCGTCATCTTCCCCCCTGATAACAACTGAGCCTCCCACTCGTTCGGGATCAAGAAATCCACGAGGGACAAGAGGTCTCTCGGAAGACGAACCGGAGGCGACGGGTTAAGAAGAGTAAGAACGTTCCGACTTCTGGCCGCTTCAAGGCCCAAACGAACAACCGACAGGGGGATTTCCATCTGGGTTACAAAGACCTTAACGTTTCTCCAAAACCCGGAAAGCCTTTCCAGATCTCTTTCAATGAGCCCTTTGTTTGCTCCAGGAGAGACGACGATCCGATTTTCGCCCTTTCGATCGAGCTCGATCCATGCCATCCCTGTGGGACATCCTCTCTGTTGGAGAAGGCCTCTCGGGTCGAAGCCCATTCGGATGAGATAACGACGATAAAGCTGACCGTAGGGATCGTCTCCGAGCTTTGTGATGAACCGGACCGCTCCGCCCAGTCTCTTCGAAGCAACCGCCTGATTGGCTCCTTTTCCGCCGAAGGCGGTTACCATTGTTTCGGCCGTGATGGTTTCGCCGGGTTGATGAAAACGGGGCACCTTGAGAACGAAATCCACATTGGAGCTGCCGAGAACCAGGATCGGGGGGGATGACGTTTTTCCTTCTCTTGCCATCGTCCACCTCATCCTATCCCCTACCACTCCAGGATCACCTTCATTGCGCCTCCGCCAGAGGTGTCAAGAAGCCTCATCGCCTCTTCGACCCTTTCCATTTTGTAACGATGGGTCACCATCCGCTTCAGTTTCGCGAGATGCCTGCAGTAGAACTCGATGACCTCCGGAAAGATTCCGCAACTGTTTCTCGACCCCAGGAGTTCTAACTCCTTTTTCAGAAACAGATCGGGGCGCCACGACGGAGACTCCGAGGTCCATCCCACAAAAACCACACGGCCAGCGGCCGAGACGACCTCGATGGCTCCCTCCAAAGTTCGAGGGCTCCCTACCGCTTCAATCACCACACTGGGCTGTCCATCGAAGCGACGGAGAACTTCCCCTTGCCATCCGTCTTCCGGTCGGAGCGCCAAATCGATTCCCACCTCTTGGGCCAGATGAAGCCGCTCATCGAGCTTATCCAGAATCCCCACCTCGGCTCCTTTGTCCTGGGCGGCCAGGGCTGCACCCAGGCCGATAGGGCCGGCTCCGATCACGAGGACTCGATCCCCTTTTCCGACTCGAGCCCTTTTGCATGCATGAAACCCAATGCTAAGGGTTTCGACCAGGGGCCCGTAGGAAGGGTCCGCGGTGGCAGGAAGAGGGTGGAGGTTCTTGAGAGGGAGCGAAATCCTTTCAGCCATCCCGCCATCCGTTTGAACCCCGAGAACGCGGAGGGCCTCGCAACAATTATATCGTCCAAGCCGACAGGGATAACAAACTCCGCAGGCGAGGAGCGGTTCCACCACAACGGTTACGCCGGGAGAAAGAGCACCCTCTGATTCCAATACCTCGCAGCAGAGTTCGTGCCCTGGAACAACAGGGTATCGAGCCAGGGTGCTGGCCCCCCGATAGGTATGAAGATCGCTTCCGCAAATCCCGACATAACGGACTTGAAGAAGGGCCTCGCCGGGTCTTCTTACGGGATTCGCAACGTCTTCGAATTCGATTTGAAAGGGCGCTGAAAAAAGGACTCTTTTCATAGGATCTTCTCCCTTGGATCTGGAAACGGCCCTCACATGATGGGCCCGATGTACCAGGGTTGAAAGCTCTCCTCACCAAAGCCGTAAAGTTCGCTTTTCGTTCTCTTCCCAGAGGCCACATCGAGGATCAATTGATAGATCATCCGGCCCATCTCTTCGATGGAGAGCTCGCCGTCGATCACCGCTCCACAATTGACATCCATGTCTCCTTTCATTCGACGATAGGTTTCCGTATTGGAGACCAGTTTGATCGTCGGCGCAGGTGTGGATCCACAGACCGTTCCTCTTCCGGTCGTAAAGCAAATGAGGTGTGCTCCGGCAGCCACGAGGCCTGTTGTCGATACCGGATCATAAGCCGGACCATCCATAAAAAGCAAACCTCTTTTTTGTGCTCTGTCCCCGTAGCGGAAGACATCGACCAGGTTCGTTGTTCCTCCCTTAGTAGCGGCCGCGAGCGATTTTTCGAGAATGGTCGTAATGCCTCCGGCCTTGTTCCCGGGTGTTGGATTATTGTTGATCTCCGCACCGTTTCGGGCGGTGTAATCCTCCCACCATCGGATCGCCTCGATCAGTTTCAAACCCACCTCCTTGCTGACGGCTCGCCGAACCAGGAGATGTTCGGCCCCGTAGACCTCGGTGGTCTCCGTGAGGATGGCCGTAGCTCCTTGACGGACCAGGCGATCAACGGCCTGGCCGAGGGCAGGATTGGCCGAGAGCCCCGAAAACGCGTCGGAACCCCCACATTCGAGGCCACAAATGAGATGGGAGACGGAGATAGGCTCTCGTTTCGCTTCGTTTGCCAAGGGGAGCATCCTACGAACCTTCTCGATCCCCTGGCAGATCGTCTTTTCTGTTCCTCCGCCTTGCTGGATTGTGATGACGTCGAAAGAGGGGCCTGCTTCGATGGCGGTGTTTGCGAGGAAGCAATCGACGTGATTGATCTCGCAACCGAGGCCCACAAGGAGAATGGCCGAAAAATTGGGATGCCTCGCGTAACCAGAAAGGACTTTCTGCAAAAGCAAAAGGCCCGGGGAGGCCTCTGCCATGCCACACCCCATAGGAGGCCCAAGAGCCACGACTCCATCGATATTCGAATAGGCCGCAAGGCCGTCCGCTTTGACCCGATCTGCGATACACCGGGCCACCCCCGCTGCGCAGTTGGCTGTTGCGAGAATCCCGATATAGTTTCGGGTGGCGATGCGGCCGTCGGGTCGCATGATCCCTTGAAACGTATCCCGCTCCGCTTCGGGGACAAAAGGGGTTTCGTTCACATCAACCCCGATGGCGTACTCCCGATCGAAGGGGTGAACCTCCACGTTGTGAACATGAACATGTTCTCCAGCTCGAATGGCTGTGGAGGCAAAACCAATGATCTGGCCATATTTTCGGATCGGCTCTCCTGGAGCGATCTCTTTCCCGGCAATCTTATGGCCACGGGGTATCCGCTCACGCGAAACGATACCCCCTTCGATCTCAACGCCCGGCGAGACCTCCTCGAGGGCCATCACCACGTTGTCCGCCGAGCTCAGCCGAATGGTCCTGTTCCTGGGTTTTCTCATTTTTGTCTCTTCTTTCTGCTTTGGAGGAAACGCCGGATCCCAAACGCCCGATTAGCCCAATGTTTCTTCGATCATGGCTCGAACGTTTTCCAAAGGAACATCGGGAGTTGTTCCCGTGCCGGTTGAAAGGAGAAGTTTTCTACCCCTTGCCGCTTCGATGGCTCTTCGCGTCTCGATTCGGACTTCCTCGGGAGACCCGGTTCTGATAACCCCCCGGGGATTAAGCCCCCCAAAAGGGACGATTCGGTCCCCGATTTTTGAGTAGAGGTCTTCGAGAGAATGGACATCGCTTCCAAAGTGCCAGAGGTCGGCCCCGAAACGAAGGATCGTTTCTATATGGCGATCGGAATGAAAGCCCTCATTGTGATAAATCTTCACAGCCTGGGGGAAGCTTGAAAAAATCGCTTGCTCGAAAGGGAGGATCAATGTTTCCAAATGTTCGGGACTCACCTGGCTACACACATGGTCAGCGACCATGATGACCAGAGCCCCTCCGATTCCCTTCTCCTGGACACGAATCCAATCGATGACGAACTCAGTGAGCATTTCCATCAGCGTTTCGATCCGCTTTGAATCATCGTAGAACCCATAATAATATTTTTCGTATCCAAGGAGAAGCCCCGCCATCTCCGCTGGCCCCATCGTGAGAACCCACCTTTCCAGTTCTCGACCCCGGGCTTTCAGCTTCTTCCTCATGATCTCCTGCTGAACGAGGAGAGGGGCGGTCAACCCTGTGGTTCCCGGTTCGGGAGGTTTCAGGGTGTCAATCTCTTTTAAGTCTCTCAGGACGGGCGCAATATAGGGAGCCCCTTCGTCAAGCCAACGGATTTGACCTCCGAAAGCGGACACCTCTGCCACCACCCCGAAATCGGGGAAGACTCCGGGCAGGATCAGGGCTCCGGGTAAGAGCTCTTTGACCCTCATCTGGATCGCTAATTTCTCATCCACGTCGAAGTAGTAACGGGTTAGATTTGAGATCCCCCCAACCACACCAGCGTGGCAGGGCGCAAAATCATAAAAGCAGGGTAACGGTCTCTCGGGAGTCGGTCCTCTTATCAGCGCGATCAGGTCGGAGTAATCAGGCATAAGGTCCTTTGCTTTCGATCATCCAAACACGAGCTTGGGAAGAAATAAGACGGTGGCCGGAATATAGGTGATCAGCAAGAGTACCAAGAGAAGGGCACCCAAAAAAGGAAGAATGTCCTTTGCAAATTCGGAGACAGGGATACGCGTGATCCCGCAGACCGTATAGAGGATGGTCCCGACCGGAGGGGTGATTCCACCGATGGCAACGTTGATCGTCAAGACCACGCCGAAATGGACAAGATCTACCCCCAACCGCTGCATGACCGGCGCAAGAAGCGGGGTGAGGATGATCATCAGAGAGAGGGACTCAAAAAAGCACCCCAGAATCAAGAAGGCGCCGTTGATCAACAACAAAACGATGACCTTCTTTTCCGTGATCGCAAGGGTTTGTTCTATGATCTTTTGAGGGATGTTCTCCCAGGTGATGACATAGCTCATGGCCGACGCAGCGGCGATGATAAACATGATGACACAGGTTGCCAGGGAAGCTTCCACAAGGACTCCCAAGATCTCATGGCCCTTGATTTCTTTGTAAACGAAAGTCCCTACGAAGAGGGCGTAGAGGGCCGCGATCGCTCCCAACTCCGTAGGAGTGAAAACACCGAGGCGCAGACCGCCAATCAGCAAGACGGGCATAAAGAGTGCCCACATGGATTCTTTCGCATAACGAGCGATTTCGCGCCAAGAGGCCCGTTTTCTCCGTATCCCACCGTACCCGCGCTTACGAGAAACCCAAGCTACGACTCCCATCAGCGCTCCGGCGATCATCAGGCCGGGAATAATCCCTCCGACAAACATGCGGCCAATGGAGACCTCTGCAATAAGGGCATAGATGACAAAACCCAGGCTCGGTGGGATGATCGCTGCGATGATGCCTGAGGCGGCCGTGATCGCTGCGGAGAAGCCCCGTCCGTATCCGTGACGAACCATAATGGGGACGAGGGTTTTGCAGTCAATGGCTGCATCTGCGTTGGCGCTGCCGCACATCCCTCCGATGAAAACGCTGTTGAGAACATTCACATGTCCGAGCCCTCCCTTCATGTGGCCCACAAGAGCATCGGCGAGGCCGAAAAGCCTTGCCGCAATGCCCCCTCGAGCCATGGCCGTACCGGCGAGGACAAAGAACGGGACTGCCAGGGTGGTGAAGGAATCCACCCCGGCGACCATTCTTTGGACGAAGATTTGTCTTGGAACCTCCGAAGAGAAGATGAAATAGACAAAGGACGCCATCATGATCGCAAACGCGACGGGCATCCCCGAGACCATGCTGCCAAAGAAAAGGGAAAAGATGGTAATGGGATTCATCGGTTTCCTATTTTTTAACCCGGCCTGCCCCGTCCTCCGTCAAGAGGGCTCCCGTCCCCTCGAAACCCTCCTGAACGGGTCTGTATCTGTTTGAAAGGAACCCACAAGCAGCCTCGATGAAATTCCGGATAAGATGAACACACATGAGAAGGCCGCTCACGGGAACAGCCAGAAGGGCTACCGTGTAGGGAAGGTCGAGCGTCTGGATCCGTTGCGTTTGGGCCTGAAATGCGTAATTCCACCCCATGAGGATGACCGCGACCGTCATCACCAAGATGGCGAGATGAACGATCATCGCCATGAGAGCCCGCCCTCTCGGAGGGAGCCTGATCACAAACAGATCCACGTTGACGTGGAGCCCTCTTCTCAAGGCTCCGGATGAGCCGATGAAAACCTGCCAGATGAACATCAACGTGGCGAGCTCTCCGAACCCTTTAACGGGATGGTTAAAAAAGTATCGACCCAGCACGTCAATCGCCACGACCAAGGTCAAGATTCCGATCAAGAGGCCCGGGAAGGTCTCTTCGATATGTTTTGCCACGCCAAGCACGCGTTTCATGTTCGACCCTCAAAAACCGAAGAAGCCCGCTTCAAAACGTCGTACAAGGACCTTTCGACTCGCCCCTTTGGTATTCATCCTCTGCTCATTTTCCCTTGAGGGCAGCGAGGAGTTCATTGTAGTCCGCGGAGGTCCACTTTACTTTTTCCTCGGTGTAAAAAGGTTTTGTCCTCTGTTTATAAAGCTCGACCTCAGGTTTCACGAAACTGACCCCTTTTTCGGTCATCTTCTTAATAAAATCATCCTCGCTTTCGATGGCCATTTTGGTGACCTGCTCGCCTCCCCGAATGAATTCCTCAATCAATACCTTCTGATGTTCCAAAGGCATCGATTGGAAGAGCTTTTCGCTGATCTGAAATCCACGAACGGCTGTGAAATGGCCAGTAAGTGTCACCACTTTCGCCACCTCATAAAGCTTGATCGACCAAATAGCGGACAAGGGGGATTCTGCTGCGTCGGCCACACCCATGGAAAGGGCATTGTAAACCTCGGCCCAAGGAATGGTCGTGGGCGTCGCTCCGAGTAATTCAAACGTTCTAATCCAGACCGGTGTTTCAGGGACACGGAACTTCACGCCCTTCAAATCGTCGGGATGCTTGAAACCCCTTTTAGCGAGGATGTGCCTCTGCCCACCATACCAGTTCCAGGTAAGGATACGGATCCCGGATCGCTTTAGAAATTCTGTATTCCATTTCGCAGCCAGCTCCGACCTCACAAATCGATTCAGTTGCTCCACATTTTCGTAGAGAAAAGGACCATCCAGAATTTGAAGCTTGGGATATCCAAGGTCCGCCGACCAGCTCGGGACGGTCTCAACGAGAATCGGAGCCCCAGCCCTTTGCTGTTGAAAGACTTCGGGGGCTTTGCCCAATTGGCTCGATGGATAAAGCGTCAACTCCACTCCTCCTTGGGTTCGCTCTTTGACTCGTTTGATAACCTCCACGGCCACAATATTGTTCAAATCCGTGGGTGCAAGGACAGAGGCCCACTTGATCTTGATCGTCTTTTCTGCGGGGCTCGCAGGGAAGACCGCACAGAAAAGAATGACCAAGGTCCCAATGCCAATCCAAAGAATCCCTTTTCCTGTTTTCATGATCTCCCTCCTTTTTGGGTTGTGAGTATTGTCAAAAAGCATCCTCCGTCACTTTATCGCTACGACATTCTGCCTCCTCAGCTGAGCCTAATAGGGTAATGACCGTATTTCTTGATCCCCTTAGAGATAGCCAGGACGCATTCAGGTTTCAGGTAATCGGCCAGACTATTGCCACTTGTCATAATGTAACCACCTGCGGGTGCCACGTCGCGAATCAGATCGTGCACTTCCGCTTCGACCTGCTCAGGGCTCCCGGAGCCAAGCAGGACAAGGTCCACATTACCCAAAAGACAGAGCTGGCGGCCGTACTTCCTCTTGATCTGGCGAATGTCCATGGCCTCCTTTTCCACGGGGTGGATGGCTTTGATTCCCAAATCGATCAGGATGTCCAACGAGGCCGTGATGTTTCCGTCACTGTGAAAACACCAAGGAATGGTGATCTTTTTGGCAAGCCTCCGATAGCGGGGGACGAGGAGCTTGCGAAAGACCTCCATCGAAAAGATGGGTCCCGTATTGAAGGCGAAGTCGTCGGCCATGCAGAAGAGATCAAAGTCGAGCTGACAGATTCTCTCGGCCACCACTTCCATCCAATCGAAATAGATATCCAGAAGGCCCTCCACGAGCTTAGGAGCATCGTAGAGAGAAAGGCAAAAATGATCGATCCCCATGCTTAGCATGGCAGGGGCAAGACCTCCTCGGGTAAGAAAGAAGAGGGCGTAGTCTCCTTTATGCTCAGCAAATGCTTCAGCCCCGGCGTAAAATTCATCCTTGTGTGGATCCGGTAGCTCGATCATCTCAAGGTCTTTTTCCGTCTTGATCTTTCCAGAACCCGGAAAAATACGACCTTCCCCGTCTCGAAAGGTTTCGACAAAGACAGGCTGGCGCCGGACGTAAAAAAGGTTATCGAGGCCCAGTCGAGCAGCGACCGCTTTGGCTTCCTCGAGAGTAAACGGATTGCCTTCCTCGAGGGCATTGATCATGGGACGTTCGTTCCACCCCATGACCTTCGCTGCGAAGGCTCGATCGATAAAAAGTTCACAGTAAGGGACCTGATCCGGCTCTTCATGATTAAGGGCCGATCGGACCCGCTCTCTGGGTGAAAGGGTCACACAACGCCTCCTCTATTTTCTTTTCGCTTTCGGCCATTTTTTCAAGAAACCTTCGCTCTGTAATTCGAAGATGCTCGGTCATGGCCTTGGCCGCTCCCTCTGGATCCCTCTTCCTTAGCATTTCAATCACAGCGGCGTGCTCTTTCACTGCCTCCTTCGCTCGGCCCTTCATAGCAAAAACCTCCGCTCCCACCCAGTCGCTCAGATCCTTGATGTTTTCCAAGGCCTCGATGAAAAAGCGATTCTGGGTCAACGAGGCAAGGTAAAGATGGAACCCCCGATCATATCTAAGGAAACTCATCGGATCCTGAGCTTTGAGCGCACGGTCATTCATGGACGTGATCACGCGAAGGTTCTCCTCCGTGAGCTTCGGTGCCACCATCAGAAGGACCGATCGTTCAAGGCTATGTCTGAATTCAAACATATCCCGGACGTCTTTCTGTGTCAGCCGGTTTACCTGGAATCCTTTGCGGGGTAGAATCTTCACGAATCCCCTCTTTTCAAGATCCGTTAAGGCCTCGTGAATTGGCGTTTTAGAAATTCCCAGTTTCTTGGCTATAGCTTGTTCACTGTAGACAGAGCCGGGTCGAAGTTGATGGTTCAAAATGTTTTCTTTAAGCGCCTGAAAGGCTAACTCTTTGAGCGAGGGAGGAAGGTCGATATTGGACAGGGCTGGAGATGGACGGAGCATGGCGAACCTGGATTGGTGATATCTAAGATCTAAGATATCACATGCTCTGGGTTCTGTCAAGAGGTCGCGATCTCCTGCATCCCGATCGCCTCAGCCTTGTTGACAAAGAGTGACAAATCGTCTACTAAGAGGGTATACGCTTCGGGTATCCAGCTTCGTTTAATTGGGATATCGTGGAAAAATGGAGAAACCAGGGCGGCGGCCCTTCATGCAGTCATGCCTCAGAAAGGGAGATCATGAAATTTTTTGCTGAGGTTATTTTGTCGCTCATCATCGGGTGCATCGCTCCTTACACCCTGTCGGCCCAGGAACTGAAGTTTACGATTCCGTTGCCCTTGACGGGAACACAGGGCAAATTCGGCCATATCGAGAAGAACGCTTATGAAATAGCTATGAAAGAGATTAACGAGAAAGGCGGGATCAAAGGCCACCGGATCGACCTCGCTTTTGAAGATTCCCAAGGGAAGCCTGAGATTTCCAGAGCCATTGCAGAGAAGTTGATCGGTGAAAAGAAGCAACCCCTCCTCTTCGGAGAATACAGCTCCACCTGTTCCCTGGCCATCGCCGCAGTGGCCGAGCAACGAAAAACTCCCTATCTCGTCGTAACCGGCGCCGCCGATGAAATCACCCAAGGAACTGGCCGATACGTGTTTCGGATGAACCCAGCCAATGCTTACTATGCGGCAGGGATGCTGTCTTTCTTTAAGGAGGTGGTCAAACCCCAAAGCGTTGTGATCCTCTATGAAAGCTCCCCTTTCGGTACATCGGGGGCACTCCAGATGGCACTGGCTTTTCATAAGGCTCGCATCCCTGTCCTCCAGAAGGAGAAGTACGATAAGGGAACCGTCGATTTCAGACCCCTTCTTTCGAGAGTCCAATCGAAGAAACCCGACGTCCTTTACATGATTTCCTATGTGGAGGATGCTGCTCTCATGATGAAGCAGATCCAGGAGCTTCGACTCGAGGCGAAACTCTTCGCCGGTGGAGCAGCCGGATTTGCTATCCCCGAATTCATACAATATGCAAAAGCGGCTTCTGAATACGTCGTGACCGCTGCGCTCTGGAGTCCCCAGGTGAATTACCCCGGTGTTCGGGAATTTGCTGAGAAGTACAGGAACCGCTTCGGCGACTATCCATCCTATCATGGGGCAGAGGCTTACTCAGCCCTTTATGTCATCCAAGATGTTTTGACCCGTAGCAAGAGTTGGAATCCTGAGGACGTTCGAGAAGCAATGAAATCGACCGATCTCATGACCGTTTTTGGACCGATCAAGTTCGAGGATCGAGAGGGCTACACCAATCAGAACTTCATGGAGACCCTCGTCATGCAGGTGATCGATGGCCGTCATGAAACGATTTGGCCTTTAAAGTATGCAAGCCGAAAATACATCTATCCCATACCCCGCTGGAGCGAACGAATTCCATCCCGCTAATCACGGCCAAGCATTGGGACCGAGAGTGTGAAGTTTCAAACCGAGTCTGACCCCCTCTGTTTCCGTCCAACCGAAGATGCCTCAGAGACTGTCCCCTTCCCCCAGATCGCGGCCATTTTTTTGATTTGTGAAAATCTGAAAAAATTCCTTGCCCACCTTCATTTTGCGGATGGGTTGGCCGGGTGCGGGGGGGAGGCATGGGGGATGGTAATGACGATTTGTGAGAGCAATATCACTGGGTGTTTAGCCTCAACGGAGGAGAGGAGGGAGCGAGAAGGATCTTAGAGAGGAGACGCGAAAGCATAAGCTGAGCGTTCCAGGGCCTTTGGCAACAGCTCAAGACAAGCCACCGGATAAAAAATAGGAAGCTCTTCCAAGTCGAGAAGGGGGACCTCGATAAACCGAGATGATCCTCTGAAAGATACTCTGATCGGTTTAGGCGGGTAAAGGCGCCACTGGATCACTCCCTGCCCTCAAGATAAGCGAACCTAGGGCCAAACAAAGCAGATAAGCGAAGGACAAACCCAGGGAAAATGAATCTTTCTCGCCCCGAGGGGAGAGGATCGAGGTGAGGGGGTAATTCCGACCTTCATTGGATGACGCCCTCTGTCCGGAGCTGTTCAATCTCTTCGGGAGCGTATCCGATCTCTGTTAGGATTTCGTCGGTATGTTGTCCGAAGCCAGGTGCCTCACGCCGCCACGAGGCCGGAGTCTCGCTGAAATCCCACGGGAAGCCGACCATCTTCATCCTTCCCTGGGTCGGATGGTCGACATCGATAAAATATCGGTTGGCAAGGGCCTGTGGATCTTGAGTGACCTCAAGAAGGGTATGAACGGGCGTGAAAATGCAATCCTCCTCTTGCAGAATCTTCATCCATTCATCCCTGCTTTTCGTTGCAAAGCGTTCATCCAGAATCGCCACAAGCTCTCTTGCATGAACTGCCCGGGCCTCGATCGTATTGAAACGGGGATCGTTTTCCAGGGATTCGATGCCGAGAGCCCGACAAAGTTTGGGCCAGTAACGCTGCGGATCGAGATGGGCGATGACGATCCATTTGCCGTCCTGACACCGGTAATGATTGTAAAGAGGATTCCCCGCAGCAGCTCGGATCTCCCGGGGAAACTCCTGGCCCAAGACGGCAGGAGCCGCGAGAACGAACCCCAGCATGGCGATCAGACTTCCCATCAGAGAGGTATCCACCAGTTGTCCTTTGCCTGTCTTCTCGCGAGCGTAGAGGGCCGCGGTAACCCCCCAGGCACACATCAAACCGCCTATTTCGTCTCCGATTCCAGGGAGGATCTGAGTAGGAGGTGCATCCTTTTCGCCGCACGCCATCATCAGGCCGCAGCGGGCGATGCCCGTGTAATCGAAAGAGAGGGCTCCCGCATCCGGTCCCTTCCGTCCCCACCCAGACGCCTGGGCGTAGATCAAGCGAGGGTTTCGAGCCATCAGCACCTCCGGCCCGATACCGAGCTTGATAGGAGCCTCAATACTCATGTTATTTAGAAAGACATCGGCTTGGTCGATCAGCCTGAGAAAGACCTTCATCCCGCTCTTGTGTTTGAGGTCTAAGACGAGGCTCCGCTTATTCCGATTGTTGTGTTCAAAATAGTAGTTGTGGCCTTTCAGGCCAGCCATGGCTCCTATGATCCGCATAAAGGCTCGTCCTGGATCTCCGCTCTTAGGTTCGATCTTGATCACATCGGCACCCAGGTCTCCAAGGCGCATGCCCGCCCCAGGTCCCTGCTGGAACATCGTGATTTCGACCACTTTTACCCCATCTAATGGGCCGGCCATAAGTTCTTTCTCTCCTTCGTCTTTCAAGCCAAGCAATAAGCTACCCCACCCGTCAGGAACGAGGGGGGTAGCGTCAATCACCTTAACGTCTCAAGCCCTCTATTCACCGGGTCGAGGTGAGCGCGTTGAGGTCAAAGTTTAGGCTATCCATAAGGTTTCCAATCCTATACCCGTATCATCTACATGGAGTCGGGGCAGATTCATCTCGATATCCCAGGGCACGAAATAAGCCAAATCCTCCACCTCTTTCCGTTGGGAAAGATGAAGCCGACTCCGTAACCATCGTTCCACTTCATGAATGGTATTGGAGAGCATACGGTCAAGCCCCAGGCTTTGATTCATCCCTTTGAGGTGAGCTCTTTCCTGAAGCTGGTCCAGAGCCTCTTGAGAATGGATACCCGCCACCTTTTTCCGAAGGGCGTAGACGTTTCCTCGGTCCTGGAAAATGCCCACAGGAGGATTGATCTGTACGGTTGCCCCGACAATGCGTGTGCTCGGAAGAAACGGTGCCAGTTGGTTCAGAAACTTTCTTTTCCTGATAAGAGATGGACAGAGATGGGGAGAGACTCTTTCAAAAATATAGGTGACTCCCTCGTGATGGAATTCTCTCAGCCTTGTTGGATCAAAACCCAGGGTGAGCAAATCGGAAATCCTCAAAGAGGGGGATCGGAGATCTCCACCGCGCTTTATCCATTCTGAAAGATAGGGCCTCTTGTAAAGGGGCAAGCTCTCAATGAAGAGAGTGGGTTCCTCTTTGAGTTCTTTGGGAAGGCGTTGGAGGAGCTCGGCTTCCCCCCAGATTTGGGCGTGCTCCGCCTCCTTTCTCCAAATGGAGTAAGGCTGGATGGGAAGTTCTTTGATGGCCTCCGAGAAAGTAATCTGCTCAAGGGATTCGCCACCCGTGTAGCCGATTAGTTGGGTAATCCGGCGGCGAAACCCCAGCAATTGAGTCGTCAGCCGCGTAAACATGAACCGCATGAGAGGAGTCGAGATTCCCACGTCGATTTCCGTTTTGAAGATCTTGATGAGGGCGCCGTAGACGGAACGAAATTCATCGATGGCTCTTCTCACCATGTCCTCGTTGTCATGCATATCGATCACAGGCCTTCTCTTCCCGAGCGTGAAGAGGATTCGAATCAGTTCTTTCCCGGGATTCCGGTTCGGAACGGACTCCGGAATGAAAACCATGTACTGGTTTCTTCCAGGAAGCCCTTCTCCCGCCACGATTTCCCGAAGGGGTTTCCAGCCGAGCTTCGTGTAGATCTCATAGGTTGCCTCCTCCGGCGGGATAATATTGTCGAGAAGCCCCACGGCCTTTTTCTCTTCTAAGAACGTCATAAAAGCCTTGAGGATCCTATGCCCCAGCCCCATACGGCGGAAGGGAGGCGTCACCTCAACGTAAACGAGGTAGTAACAAGGGATTCCCTTCTTCAGGTACATCATGTTGAGATAACCGAGGGTTTCCCCTTCTTCGCTGTGGATTTCAAAGGTGTGAAACCGCTTTCGATCTCCTATGGGTTTGAACCGTTGAATCTTGGCTCCGTGAACGGTTTGGTTGATCAGTCGATGAAGCCCTTCAAAGGCTTCGTAAGGCGAAAGAGGCCTGGAATCGAAGGCTTCGTTTTCAACGCCCATCATCTCCATGAGGGCGAGCTTGTCGCGAAGGCCAATCCCCGTCGCCTCCATTCTCTCGTTCATTTCGACCATCTGTTCGGAAGTCATCGCTCCGGATCTCCTTACATAAAAAAAGGCCATGGGATTTCGCCCATGGCCTTTTTATCCTCTTTCAATTGGCTCATGGGCAGCCCTGGGGGTCTGCCCATGTCCTCCTGCTATCTCAAAAGGGCCGAGAGGAGGGCAGACCCGTTCCTAAAGCTATAAAAGCTAAAGTAAAAGAAACGGAGCTGTCTTTCCTCTGCCATCATCTGCTTGTTCCATTCCTTAGAGTGAATGCAGTTTCAAAATAACACATCTTAGAAAAAAGTCAAGTCCACCTGTTCCCCCTTGAACGAGGCCTCCGTTTTCTGAATAGACTCAATTCAAGCCCGTCCTTGTCAAGGTTCTGTTCCGGGCTGCGGAGATAGGATGCGGCCTTTTCTTTGCGAGAACATTCCACAAAGGGCTTGGGAGGCCACCCGAAGGCCGTAAGAGCGAAAGCCTCCATGGCCTTTTTCATAGGTAGAGCTCCACAGGGCTTCTTAGAAACCTCTGCTCCCCTCTGGCGAAGCGGACCAAGTGTTCCAGTTTTTCGAAGGCTGCTCCGGAATCGATAGACTCGTTGGCAAGATCCAACCCTTGGCTCAGATCTTGAGCCTTCCCAGCGACGGTAAAAACCGCTGCTGCATTGAGGACTGCGATGTCACGTCGTGGCCCTTTTTCTCCCTTTAGGATACCGATGATAATCTCAGCGTTACGGGTTTTTGTACCTCCCTCTATATCCTTTAGAGTGGCCTTCCTCATGCCAAAGTCATCAGGTTCGATGAAATAGGTTTTCATATGGTCTTCTTGAAGGAAGGTCACTTTTGTTTTTCCTGTGAGGGTGATCTCGTCCAGTGTATCCTCTCCACAGAAAACAAGGGCCTTTTTGATTCCCAAATTCCTCAACACAGCCGCCATCGTCTCTGTCAGCTCGGGTTCATAGACGCCCAGAAGCTGCGTCCTCGCCTGGGCAGGATTGATCAAAGGATCAACGAGGTTAAAGATCGTCCGAATCCCGGTTCTTTCCCTAACCGGAACGAGGTGTGAAAGCCCGTTTCCTGCCAGAGGGTCATAGATGAAACATATCCCAATCTCTCTCAGACATCTTTCGATCTGGGTCGGGGTCATATCCAGGTAGATCCCCAGCGCATCCAATACGTCTGCGCATCCGCAGAAACCGGGGGTCGATCTTCTCACCGATTTGGCCACCTTGACGCCCCTCCCAGCGGCAATCAAGGCGGTGGCCGTAGAGATGTTAAAGACCTTCGTCCCCCCTGCAGCCCCTGTCGTGGTTCGTAGAATCGTCTCTTTTTCAACGGTGATCTCTTCCCGGTCCAAAGAGACCACCTCGTCTCCCCCGTCCACTCTTAATGCCTTCTCCCTGATCACCTTGGCCGCTGCGGCGATCTCGATAGGAGTTTCTCCCTTCATTCTTAAGGCCGTGACAAAGGAAGCGATTTGCTCGGGAGAGGCCACGCCGTTGGTGATCTCTCTCATAGCCTCCTCCATCTCTGCTTCGTCCAAGTTCTGCCTCGCAATGACTTTGTGGATTGCCTCCCGGATCATCTTCTCTCTCCTTTCCCTGCGATTTTGCCTTTTGAGCTCTCGCCCAGAAACAAAGAAGGCTACGGGGGATCCCATAGCCTTCTCAAAATGGAGAGAAATAATAAAGGCCATGGGACCGACCGAGGCCGCCCATGGCCTGAAAGGAACGATTTAGGTTCTACGAGGGCGTGGGCAGACCTCCTCCTCTTTTTGCCCAGCGCCACCAGTTTCCGTTTGTCAAGAGAACCCTAGCCATTCTCGAATACTCCTCAATTTAATCCCTTCATAACCAAGTTGAAGCGGGTTGTCAAGAGGCGATGAAAAGTCCGCAGAATCAGTCCGGCCTCCCAAGCTTAAGGCCAAGAGAGAACCCAAAATCATTGGCGTGCCTGGAGGGATTCGCCCCCCACCCACGGATTCGTAGGGCGAAAAAGCGGACATTTGACAAGTTTTTGATTTCAGGCCTGGTTTCCCGCAAATTGCCGAAAAGTCAAGGCAAAGTTCACTTGTATTTTTCCACTCTTTTTTTCATCTTTTCGACTCTTTTTCGCTTCATTTTTTCAAAATTTTGTCACACCATTTTCAGGTTGTGTGCGGAACTTTACTCCGCCGGTCATGTGGAAGCCCTCCCTTCTATTCCAGAACGTACTTTTCTGGGATGCGGTGAGGCTTGAAAAGAAAATATCCCTCTGCCCTTCCTCCCGCGGCGCTTCCAATCTTCATGGCCAGATTTTTAATCCAGGGAACGAGTCTTGTCAACATGGCAGCGAAAAGACTCCGAGACAAACCCCATGATAACTCGAGCAAGCCTCTTCCCGATCTGTTTCGGTTCTCACCCTGGCGCCTCCATATTAGCCTGCCGAAATAAAGGATAAGGGGCTTGCCCCCTCCTCCTGGGCCCGAAACCCAACCACCCTCTCCTTCTCGAACGGTTGCCGTCCGGTTCCCAGGGGACGGGATTTTCTGATGGCTCATACAGATGATTTTTGGCAGGTGGAAGGGATGAATTCCGGTTTTTTCCCATTGCTCCGAGCATCGCCCGAATGGAGAAATCCCTATAGGTCTTTGCAGGGATCGCTGGTCCAGAATCAACTGGCATGCGATTTGCTTGGAGATTGCCACGAACCCTTCGACCCGCTTTGGGGAGACACGAGGTTTCGAAAAAATTTTTCTTGACAAAGCAAAAATGTTTGAAGTAGAATGGGGTGGAATTTCTGCTGGTGCTCTTTTGGAGCGGATATATCGAAGTTTTCCAGATCGGCTGAAGGGAGCGCGTCCCGCCCGATTGAGAGCGGGCGGATGATCCTTTCTCCCAGGAAGGAGGGTTCCGATGCTGCTTTCCACGTTGACCGCCACCCATAAGCCCGAGTCTTCATTCATTCATTCATTCATTCATTCATCTGGTTTCTGATCTTCGCCTTCACCCTCTCCACCATGCCTCCTCTTGAGATGCTTTTTGGTTTCAAGATCGCTTTTTTTGTCTCCTCAGCCCGAGCAGAGGAGCCACCTCCAGAGTCCTCTCCAGTCGATCCACCACCCTCGGGGGCGGAAGAACCTCCCCCCGAAGAAGGTTCGCCCGAAGAGCCACCTACGGAAGAGTCTTCGGAAACTCAGCCGTCTGTCACCCTCAATGAGCCTCCTGATCTCTCGGGCCAACTTGAACCGATAGGACAGATCGCACTACCTGCCTCGCTGAGTGTAGACGATTTCACAGGCGCAGCCCATGTGAGCTATCCCCTGGTGTTGCCTCCCGGAAGGATATCACCGAAGCTTTCCCTCAATTATAGCAGCCTCCGAGGTAACGGTCCCCTGGGAGTGGGCTGGGAACTCCCAATCAGTTTCATACAGCGGAGAGGGGCAAGAAAGGGAGTTCCTAAGTACGACGACACGGGAGCCAAGACGGATGTCTTTCAACTGAAGTTAGAAGGGGATGTCCCCCAGGATTTGGTGGCCTACCCTGGGGGAGGGACAGGCCACTATCGATTGAAGATCGAGGGGCCCTACCTCAGAATTATGTACACCTCTCAGGGCAACTACTGGGAGGTGACGGACAAGCTGGGGATGAAGATGCGGTTTGGCTACAGCGCCTCATCGCGGATTGGTCCGAACCCTTCTCAGAATAGTGGGAGCTCCGGCACTTTTCGGTGGTATCTGGATAAGATAGAAGACCCAAAGGGGAACTACATCGAGTTCATCTATCAGAAGCCTGAGGACAATCCTGAACAGATCTATCCTCAGGAGATTAGGTACAACGGCAATAGTAAGGCGGGGCTGACCCATAATCATTTGGTGACGTTTACCTTGGAGAATCGAGACGACGTGATTTATGACTATCGGGGAGGATTCGCGTCAGTGACCAAGAAAAGGATCGCACTAATTGAAACGAAGACCAACCAGAACCTTGTGCGGCGCTACCAGCTCCAATATACGATGCCGAACAAGAAGTCGGTGCTCTCCTCGGTGACGGTTTTCGGAAGCGACGGCAGTACGAGCCTGCCTCCAACGGATTTTTCTTATCAGGCCCACGTGGCAGGCTTTGAAAACGAGGAGACTTCGTGGTCCGGTCCTTACACCGGTGTGACGCCACAATTGATTCGCAACCACGAACCCCTTGAAGGGAAGGGGATACAAGCCGATCTAATCGATATGAATGGGGATGGGCTTCTGGATCGAGTGGTTTACGATGAGACCGAACCGTATACGACTTGGCGAGTGTATTTGAATAATGGAGAAGGGTTTAACTCAGGAGTTGATTGGCCTCATCCGACCCCTCCCACGGGGATTACGTTAATCCGGCAGAATGACGTTGTGGAGCAGCAAATCTACGGAGTCGTAGCTGATGTGATTGATATGAACGGGGATGGATTACCCGATAGGGTACTTCCTTCGAACGGATCATGTTCGCCACCCACGATCTGCTGGGATGTGTTTTTGAACACAGGGAACGGTTTCAGTTCGACGGCCATCCGGTGGTCGAATCCAAGCGCGTATTCCCGTATACGCGAAAACAGCATCGGTTTGATTGCTGAGGGCGTGGTTGCGGATGTGATCGACATGAACGGAGATGGGTTGCCAGACAGGGTGGTGGGAGAGCCTGGAACGACGTGGCGGGTCTACTTCAATACGGGAAGTAACTTCAGTTCCGGAACCACTTGGTCGAATTCAAGTGGATACATCCGAGAAAACTATATCAGTGGGGATACAGTTTTGGGTATTTCGGCCGACGTGATTGATATGAACGGAGATGGATTGCCCGACAGGGTGGCCCAGCCTACCGGGTCATGTTCTCCATACACATGGTGCTGGTACGTTTATTTGAACACTGGGAACGGGTTTAGTTCGACGCCGATCCGCTGGAGAATACCCCTGGATGAGATGGGGACTCTGGTTCGAGCGTATGGTCCTTATGGCTTTATGATGGACATGATTGACGTGAACGGGGATGGGCTTCCGGATCGAGTGAAATCGAATGAATTTCCTGATTTCACTCCTTGGAGGGTTCAACTCAACACAGGTACGGGCTTCAACAATGCGGTGAACTGGCCTCACCCTGTGCTGGATCCTAACCTCCCACCGGGAATGCGGTATGTTCGCGGGAACTACATGCAAAACGGGAGAAACGCTGAGGTTTTGGACCTGGACGGAGATGGTTTGCCAGATCGCGTTTTAGCAGGTGATTGTGCTGTGCCCTTTACTTGTTCGTTCCGTCTTTATCCCAACCGGGGTCCTGTGGCCGATCTTTTGTGGAAGGTAGAGACGAACGTCGGACGAGAGATCGAAATCAGCTATCGGCCATCGACCGATTTTTCGAATACCTTTCTTCCTTTTGTGGTACAGGTGGTGGGGAAGGTGACAAGGAGAGACGGGAGAGGGAATTCCTATGACACAACCTATACATACTCGGGGGGCTACTACGATGCTGCGACGGTGGAGTTTCGGGGTTTCCGGACGGTGACGAAGTGCGAGCCGGATTGCGAGGACCCGGAATTGAGAACGGAGACGGTGTTTATCCAGGCCGATTACTACAAGAAAGGGAAGATCGAGAGGCAGACCCAGACTTCGAGGGAGGGCCACACGAAAGAGGTCGTAAATGTGTGGAGCAACATCTCGACTCCTGGAGGGGGATACTTTCCTTCGCTCACCAGCAGCACGACCACGGTAACCGATGTAGGGGAAGGCGGGCCTTATGCTTACGCTTACAAGACGACCTATGCATACGATTCCGCGTTGAACGTGAGCCAAGACGACAAGTGGCATAAGGAAGATCAGTTTATCAAGGATAAAAGCACGGTTACGGTTTATAGCAACTGCACCAGCCAGTGGATCCTATCGAAACCCACGGATATGAAGATTACGGATGGCAGCGGAACCATCTTCAGCCGCAAATGGATGGATTACGAATGTACAACGGGGAATCTCGTGACGGAAGAGCTTTGTAAGAGCAACAATCCGAACACAGACTGCACATTTCGAAACACGAGCCGAGACGTTGTAACTAATTACACCTACTATGCCTTTGGGAGCTGCACCACATGCGGCCCACTGTGGAAGACAATCGGACCGAGAGAGGGTCAGCTTACGACCTTGAGCTATGAGACGACCTGGACCCACGTCCTGACCAAGAGCCAGTGCGTTGATCTGCCCGATTGTACCACTCAGCATGTGACTACGACGGAATATGATCTGGGATTGGGAAAGGTGAAGCGACTTGTCCCTCCCCATCTTCAAGGGACGCCGTATTGGTTCCAGACGAAATACGATCCTTTCGGAAGGAAGATCCTTGAACTCCTCAAGGACAATGCCGACCCGGAGGCTCCCCCTCTTGTGGACAGAGGTTCGACTTCTTATGCCTACCTGGATTTCGACGATCCCGAAAACCAGCGAATCGTGAAAACCGAGCATATTGTGATCGAGGGGATGCCTGCTCGGACCCTGGAGCGAGTGACAACGACCTACTTCGATGGGATGACGAGGACCTATAAGGAGGCAAAGAGTGGGCCTGCGTCGTGTGGTACCATCTTTAAAAATACCGACTACGATTCGGTGGCCGATCGCGTCTGGAAGCAGTCAAACCCATATTGTCAGAATGAGCCCCGCTACGACAGGATTTTCTCCTACGATGGCTTCTCCAGGGTGACTCAGATCGAGAAGCCTGAGAAGCCACCGACCCGACCTACTCTCGGCTACCGGGAAATAACCACCTATCAAGGGCCACGGAGAATCGTCTCGAAGGAATTTGATGCGGATCAGTGGCGGTCCACGGCCAACACCTATGACGTCTACCAGAGACTGATCGAGGTTGAAGAGGCTTACGGGACCCCGATGGCAACGAGAACCCAATACACCTATGACCCCCTCGACAACCTGCGACAGGTCGTCGCAGCAAAAACGGGGACGGGATGCCCCCCTGATCAGAGCGGCTACCCGGTGTGTGTAGAGAAGAACACAACGACCATGACTTACGACAGCCTATCTAAGAAGATCTCGATGAACGATCCGGATATGGGGTACTGGATCTACACGTATGACAAATCGGGGAATCTGACCTCTCAGATCGATGCCAAGAGCCAAACCCTTTTGTTCGAGTATGACGGCCTGAACCGGATGAAACGGAAGACCTACCAGAACGAAGTGCCTTCCCATTGGGCGGTTTTCAGTTATGATGAGACGCCCAATTGCGTTGGAAAGCTCACGAGGGTTTGTGATTATGTCGGAGGGGTTTGTGAGCAGGAAGACTCGGTACTGGAATGCGACCTCCGACAGAACCCGACAAGGACGTATAAGAGGGTTGGAAACGTGGGGAACCGCTTTGTGACCCTTCAGAAGAGCTACGATAGCGCTGGGAGGCCGGTGAGCCTCTCGTATCTTTCCGGGGGAGAAGTGCCTTCGGAGAAGACCTTCAGCTATGAGTATGACGTGGCAGGAAATATCATTTATATTAAGGATAGTGGCACGGGCTGGAACCTTGTGGAATATTCAGAGTATACGGCCCTGGGTCAACCGGGGAGGGTGGTCTATCCGAATCCGGGTGGGAACCGGGTTGAAACGATCTACGCCTACTATCCCGAGACCAGGAGATTGGAGAGTGTGATTACCCGAAGGGACGGGTTGCCGAATGATTATCAGAATCTCTACTATGAATATGATGGGGTGGGGAATATCCTCATCCAGGTCGACGCCGTCAACAATGTTCTTCACACTTACGGCTACGATGCCCTGAACCGGTTGACATGGGCGAAAGGGAACGACGGAAGTGTGTATGATGAAGCTTATAGCTATGATCGGATAGGGAATATAAAGTCCAAGACGAACGTGGGGACGGAGTATGTTTACACGTACAACAACAAACCTCACGCTGTTCGACAGATACTCGACGGCCAGACCGTGAGATTTAACTTCAGTTATGATAACAACGGGAATATGGTCGTGAAGGAGGATGTTCAGGCTGGTGTGACCTGGACGATGGAGTACAATTACGATAATATGCCGACTCTGATCGAAAAAGGAGGTACGTCTGTCCTATTCACCTACGATGGAAACGGCCAACGTGTGAAGAAGGAGTCTTCATTTGGCACGGTTCTCTATTTTGGGGAGAGTTTCGAGACACGGGAGGGGGTAAAGACGATTCACCTCTTTGCCGGGCCGAGGCGGGTGGCCTCCATCGAATACGGGGGTCAGACGAAGTTTTATCATACGGATCATCTGGGTTCGACCCGGGTGGTGACGGATGCTACGGGCGAGCCAGTGGAGATGATCCAATACTATCCCTTTGGTTCATACCTGGGGGGAGATCCGATAATTCCCTATACCTTCACGGGCCAGGAATACGATGATGAACTGGGTTTCTATAATTACAAAGCCAGGCTCTACGATCCTGTGATCGGTAGGTTTATCACCCCCGATAGCATCGTCCCCCGCCCTGACGACCCCCAATCCTTGAACCGCTACACCTACGCCAGAAACAATCCGTTGTATTACAATGACCCCACCGGCCATGAAGAGGGAGGCCCAGACCAGGGAGAAGGAAGTTCAACAGGTATTTCACCGGGTACCTCCCCGGAACCCGGCCCGCTTGGCCCCGGCATAAGTACTGGGTGGTCGTCCAGTAACAGCTTTGCCAATGAGACTAGCTTTTGGGGAGAAGTCACCCCTTCTGTGACAACTACCCCCCTTTCAACCGAGAACAAACTCGGGAAGAATCCATTTGTGATAGCTCAAGCAAAATCCCCAACTAAGAAGGGAGGATATGAGAAAGGGGACATATGCTTTGAACGTATGAGACAACAAATAGAGTCGCGTGGAAAACCAGGCCCGTACGACTGCGCCATATGTTGCGCTGAGCTGATCGGAGCCCCGTCTTACGCTGAGATTGTGGTCTGTGAAACGGTTTGTGCAACCGCGTTCCAGGTATACGGAAAGGATGGTGAAACAAGATGACTCTCAAGAAAACGGAACCCTATTACCTTCTCTTGTTCTGTCTCTTATTTCTATCGTGGAGCGTTCATCCTGCTCTGCACCAGGTCATTGCACAGGGACAAGCACAGGATCCTCTTATTTTCTTTTATCCCTCCTATCTATCACCGGATAGCCGATTGCTGGCTATCGAAATTTGGTCACGGCAGGGGAAAGATTCTCCATTCAAAAAAGATATCGGCTTTCTTAATTTCCGAAACGGTCATTTACTTCCAAGAACCATTTCCCGATCACTGTTAGATTTTAATAGTGATAGTTCATATATCGAGGGTGAGGGGCTTTGCTGGGATCCTGAATATTCTGAGAGGGTATATTTTACACTTCAGAGATACGACCCCCAAGAATCTTCCTTTAAACTCGCAAATGTTCTATTTAGATACAACGTTAGCACCTCTACTCTGGAGACTATGCTGTTGGGGTTAGAAGTCGACGGGATAGTGTTTCCTATTGCAGCAAAAGACGGAAAACACGTCTTCTTCATTGGATACAGGGGGAAACGTAACAATGCCGACTCCACCAGCGTACTGGGTGTCTATAATCTCCAGTTAGGTAAGGTGGATATCTTAGCAAAAGAGATTGATACTTTTAGACCTCTATTATCGCCGGACAACACAAGGATCCTTTTCAGGAGAAATGGGGATCTATTCGTAATGCCGGCTTACGGGGGCCCCCATGTCCGATTGACCTCGTTCAATGGAGATTCCCGAATCATTTCGACGTATTGGGAGGGCGAGAAGATTTATTTCATAAGATTGACGCCGCCATATGAGCAGTTGTCCCGGGAATTGAAGGACTTTTTCCGAGGAAAGAAAAATATAGAGGAGCCTTCATATACCAGAGAATTGTGGGAGATTTCCCTTAAGGAGGGACGTCCATATTTGAGACGAATAGAGGTTTTTAAGACTATGAAGTTGGGAACCGATCTTTACAGGAACACGTTTGTTGT
>Ga0315298_1001777_pt1 | contig 38444 bp, 35 predicted proteins | sample WHS_1_MG_FD_203077 | JGI IMG/M metagenome (GOLD analysis project Ga0315298, IMG submission 203077) | Extremophilic microbial mat communities from Washburn Hot Springs, YNP, Wyoming, USA - WHS_1_MG | ecosystem: Environmental > Aquatic > Thermal springs > Hot (42-90C) | place: USA: Wyoming...
TTGGCGGGCCCGCCGGGAATTATGCCCAAATGGGTTCGAGTCCATTTTTCTTTATCTACTTTATCCTCTCAATCTGTAGTATTCGTTAAGCATTTTTTCGAATTCTTGTTTTTGGATTTTTTCGCCTTTTGATGCTCCTGTTTTTAGTTCTTCGTTGAAGAATCTTTGTGGTAGAGTGTCATGTTTTTTGTTTATGCCTTCTCTCAAGTTGAATTTCCTTATTATAGTATTTATGTTGTTGGCTGTTCTTATCAGGTCTTCCTTTTTAATTTCTATTCCCGTTATTATTGAGTATAGTGTTGTTAACTCGTCCCATAGTATTGGTCCTATGGTTGGTAGGCATAGGAATTTGCATAGCACCATGCAGTCCACTATTGTGTGGAAGTCTTCAAGCTCCTTGACCATTTCCGCTTGTCCCTCATATGATAGTCGGTTTACCGTCCCTTTTTCAAATGGTTTTTGTCCTGTTAGGTTTGGCCTGTATGCCATGTGGCGTAGGTGGCATGCTCCCCGGCATGATACTGCGTAGGCTAATGCAACTCCCTTTAAACCTCTTGGGTCGTATCCTGGAGGCTCTAATCCCTTAACGTGCACTGCGATATTTTCGGAGCCTCTGCCAATTTTTTCTGCGGCCCTTTTAACACCCTCGGCTAGAATGTTGCCAAAACCTTCCCTATAAGCAATCTTTTTTAACATAGTGATTATCGCTTCACTGTTTCCAAATTTGAGCTCTATCCCTCCTGTATCCTCCCTTGTTATGATTCCTTTCTCGTAGCAGTACATGGAAAATGCGATGGCATTTCCAGCTGATATTGTGTCTATTCCAAGCCTATCACATATCTCGTTAGCCTTAATTATGGATTCCAAGTTGTCGTTTCCGCACAATGATCCTAAAGCGAATAGTGTTTCATATTCTGGTCCTTCAACCCTGGATTCCTCGTACGCCGCGAAGCTTCCCAATGGGAGTATGCTTGGAACTTTTCTTACAACTGATATTTTTCCACACGCAACTGTGCATGCAAAACATGCTTTGCTACTTTCAACATATAATTTCTTTAATGTTTCTGCGTTGATTCTTTCAAAGCCTTCAAATTCACCCTCTGTCCAGTATCTTGTTGGGAGCGTTCCAGTTGTATTGGTTAAGGCCATTATTGCTGGTGTTCCATATTCCATAAGCGACTTTAAACGTTCCCTAATTTTATCGTTCAACTCCTTTCTAAACTCGTCAAGTTCTTCAGGCTTAGCAGCTTCAATTTTTCCGCTTCCCTTAACTGCGATGGCCTTAAGCTTCTTTGAACCCATAACAGCTCCAGCGCCAGCCCTTCCAAACTGTCTACCCCTATCATGGGTGATACATGCGTACCTCACAAGGTTTTCTCCAGCCTTACCTATAGAAATCACCTGAAAATCTTTTCCATGATCCTTTTTTATAATCTCCTCTGTCTGAAAAGTGTCCTCTCCCCACAGGTGCGTGGCGTCCCAAACCCTTACCTCCTCATCCTCAATAGTGACGTAGACTGGCTTTTCAGCCTTTCCTGTGATGATTAGCATGTCGTATCCAGCATATTTCAGCTGTGGGGCGAAATGTCCACCACACTGGGATTCTCCCCAACCCCCGGTTAAGGGGGATTTAAACACTGCACATAGCTTTGAGGCCCCAGACAATACAAGGCCGTTAACGGGACCAGTCGCAAATATCAGCAGGTTTGATGGTTCATATGGTTCTGTTTTAGGCTTAAGCTCCTCATACAAGATTTTTGCGCCGAAACCCTTCCCGCCAATATACTGCCTAGCAAAATCTTCTTTTAAAGCTTCAGTCCACAATTTACCGCTGGTTAAATCTATTCTTGCAATCTTACCTGAATAGCCATACAAGTTTATCGCCTTTTGAAATAAATAGGATTTAACGCTTTTTTTAAAAAAAGGTTTGTATTATTTTGTTAGCGATGTTTTGATGGCGTTTTCGAATATGTCCAATCCCTTATTTAGCAGTTCTTCGCTTATGTTGAGGGGTGGCAGAAATCTTATAATGTTGTGGTAGGCTCCAGCCCCTATTATTATCAGCCCATTTTTGTGGCATTCGCTTAAGACTTTATCTCTGAGGTCTTTTGCGGGTTCCTTAGTTTTTCTGTCTTTAATAAGCTCTACGCCGACCATTAGGCCTATTCCCCTAACATCGCCTATGGCTTCGTATTTTTCCTGCATTTCTCTAAGTCTACCCATCAAAAGCGACCCTAGCTTTGGGACTTTGTCAAGTAGGCCCTGAACAATCTCAATAGTTTTCAATGCTGCCACACAGCTTAAGGGGTTTCCTCCAAACGTTCCCCCTAACCCTCCAACCTGAACAGTGTCTATGACATTAGCTCTACTTATTGTGGCCGCTAGTGGGAGGCCTCCGCCTAGGGATTTAGCCATAGCAATGATGTCCGGAACCACGTTGCTATGTTCAACAGCAAACATCTTCCCTGTTCTGCCCATACCGCTTTGAACCTCATCTGCTATGAAGAGTATGTTGTTCTCATCGCAGATTTTCCTAAGTCCCTGGATAAACTCCTTTGGAGGAACTATAAAGCCTCCCTCGCCTTGAACTGGTTCAGCAATTATCGCGGCAACCTCATCAGGCGAAATGTGAACTGAAAGCGTGTTTTTAATGTACTCTACACATCTCATGTTACACGCTGGATATTCAAGCCCAAAAGAGCAGCGGTAACAATACGCGTATGGCATTCTATAAACCGCGGGATCCAGAGTTCCGAAACCATACTTGTAGGGGTTAACCTGCCCAGTTAAGCTCATAGCGAGCCTTGTACGTCCATGAAAAGCATATTCAAATGTTATTATGGCGGGCTTTCCAGAATACCTTCTAGCAACCTTAACGGCGTTCTCAACAGCCTCCGCCCCGCTATTAACCAATACAACTTTCTTATCGAAGCTTCCAGGCGCAAAACTCGCCAGCTTCTCTGCCACCCTAACATATTGCTCATAAGGCGTTACATGGAAACAAAGGTGAAGAAATTTCCCTAGCTGCTCCTCAACAGCCTTAACAACTTCAGGATGCCTATGCCCCACATTAAGACAAGATATGCCGGTTGCAAAGTCAATGTACTCGTTTCCATCAACATCCCTAATTAGTGCACCTTCACTCTCAGCAACAAAAATTGGCGTAACATTGTAAACCGCCTTAGGCACATACTTATCTCGAAGCACAGCCAACTCTTTAGATTTAGGACCAGGTGGAATCGCGACAATTTTAGAATTCATATTTATCTCGACCTATCAAGTTAAATCATATTTATATTTAAAATTGTGATTTGAAATTTTCGGATATATAAGTTCATTGATCTTATCATAAACACCCTCTTATAGAAAATACTTTAAAATGAGGCTAAATTACTTAATGTTGAAAGATTCAGCGATATGGGATGCATTCTCGCCCTAGGAGTTCTCTTGCGATAACTATTCTTTGGATGTTTAAAGTTCCTTCAGCGCCTATCATGTAGGACATCACACCTATCAATCCCATTTCAAGCGGGCATTCCTTAGTATAGCCGTAGGCTCCAAACCACAGCATTACATGCTTGAATACTTCGAAAGCGAAAGTTGGAGCCTTTAGTTTACAGGCTGAAATATATTTGCTGACTTCTCTGGCTGAAAATTTTCCCTCCTTATATTTCATATCCATCATCCATGCAGTTCGATATACAAGTGATCGTAGGGCTTCGAGTTCAGCCCAGTCGTCTGCCAACTCAAACTGGATTCCTTCGAACTTTGCTATGGGACTACCGAAAGCAACCCTTTCCTTAATATATTGCATTCCAAGCTCTAGCGCCCTTTTGGCGGCACCGAGGCATGTAGCCCCTATCAGAAGCCTGGCTGCGTCAAAGCCCTCCATTGTAAGATAGAAGCCTTTCCCCCTCCTTCCCATGTCTTCAAACCTTTTGACTACGTCCACTCCGGGCGCATCTATTGGAAGGAAGAAGGCCGTCATGCCCAAATGGCGTTTCTCCGGAACCGGCGGGGGCGACGTCCTTACCAGAACGAAGTAACCCCCTCCCCATTTCTCAGCTTCTTCTGTCCCGCTTGTGTATAATTTTTCTCCATTTAAAATCCAATATTCAGCTTCTTTTCTGCCTGTCGACTTAATGTTCGCCACGTCGCTTCCTCCTCCTGCCTCTGTTGTGGCTATTCCAATGAAGCAGTCGCCCTTAATCGCCCTTTTTACATATTGTTCTCTCACATGTTCGCTGCAGTATTTGTCTACAACAACCCCCCAAAGCATTTTCAACAAGGAAGAATACGGGTATGGCTATGCTAATATCAGCGTAGCCCAGCTCCTCAACTGCGATGCATGCCATAGTCCAGTCAGCCCCTACAACCCCATGCCCCTCGGGAACAGTCATTAAAAGCAAACCCAAATCAGCCAATCCCTTTATTATTTTCTTTTGGACCTCGTGCTTCTCATCTATTTCTCGAACCTTCTCCAACGGCAGATTCTTCTCACACCACTCTCGCACAGACCTCCTAAAAAGATCCTGTTCCTCAGTAAAACCGAAATCAACCATTAATTCTCACCTCTTAACACGAGTTACATGAGTTGAAAACTTAAATTTTATTGAGAATAATGCACTCTCTCAAATAATTTCTTCCCTTTCAAGCTGTTTTATCTCTTCCTCAGAATATCCTAACAGGTTTTTTAAGATTTCTTTGGTATGCTGACCTAATAATGGTGGCGGAGTCCTAATCTCTCCTGGTGTTTCAGAAAATTTCATTGGAATTCCAATCTGTTTTATCTTACCAATTTTTGGATGTTCAATTTCAACAAGCGCGCGCATGTTAGCCTTGTTATTGCCCTATTTGTTCTGGTTTTCCAAGCAGTAAAGTAAGTTTTATTAATTTAAATCAATAAAAACTGTTGAGGTTGAATTATGAGCCCTTTGGGAGGATACTCTGGAAAAATTGCGAGAGTAAATTTAACCAAAGAACAGATTAATTCGGAGGATTTACGTTGGGAGTGGGTTCCACAATACATTGGAGGCAAGGGTTTAGGCTTCAAATACTTATACGATGAGCTTAAGCCAAAGATAGACCCCCTTAGTCCCGAAAATAAATTAATATTTATGACAGGCCCATTATCTGGGACGACAGCTCCCGCAACGGGAAAATATGTTGTGGTGACCAAATCTCCACGTACAAACACCATCTTAGATTCTTACTTCGGCGGCACTTTTGGGGCTCAATTGAAATTTTCGGGATTTGACGCCGTTATAGTTGAGGGAAGAGCCAAAAGACCTGTTTATATCTCTATAGCTAATGGTAAAGTTAGCCTGAAATCTGCAGAGCAATTCTGGGGAAAAGGAGCCTTTAACACCATATCTGCTATCAGAAAGGATGAGGGGGACGCGAAAACTAGCGTTTTAGCTATAGGCCCGGCGGGCGAGAACATGGTGAAACTAGCTTCAATAAATGTGGATGTCATATGGAATGCGGGACGCGGAGGGGCTGGAGCCGTTATGGGCTCTAAGAACTTGAAGGCCATAGCGGTAAGGGGCGAAGGAAAGTTTCCAATAGGGAACGAAGAAGAGTTTAGGAAAATATCTAAGGAACTTACGGAAAAAAGCGTTTTAACTGAAACCAATATTTGGGCGAAAACTGATGGAACCCCTATAATAGTGGACATGTCAAACACGGCAGGAATACTTTTAACAAGATTTTTTAAAAGCGGAGTTTTCAAGGATCACGATAAAATAAACACAGACGTCGTCAAGGCTCACTTAGCTGAGGTGCGCGCATGTTATGCGTGCCCTCTAGCTTGTAAGCGGCTCGTGAAAATTGGAGATAAGGTTTTAAAGTCTCCGGAGTATGAAACGTTAGCAACAGCGGGTTCAAACTGTTGTGTCGGCGATTTTGGGGCTGTTACTGAATTTAACAGCATATGTGGAGATTTGGGAATAGACACAATTTCAACGGCAAACACGATAGCTCTGGTTATGGAATTATACGAGTCTGGAATCGTTAAAAAGAACATGCTTGACGGAATAGAAGCCAATTTCGGCAGCAAAGAAGCGTTGCTAAAGTTAGCGGAGAAAATTGGAAAGAATGAGGGAATTGGCAAAATACTTTCAGGAGGCACAAGGGCGGTTATCCAGAAATTTGGATTAAATAGCGAAAAATATGCTGTTGACGTCAAGGGTTTGGAAATACCTGGTTATGAGCCCAGAGGCACATGGGGCATGGCATTGGCATATTCTACAGCTGACAGAGGAGCATGCCACCTCAGGGCATGGGCAGTCTCGGAAGACGCGTTCGGAAAACTCGAGCCACGAACATTTAAAGAAAAGCCAGCACTAGTGAAAAGACTTGAAGACATAAATAGTGTTAAATGGTCGCTAATAGTATGCGACTTCTGGATAATAAAATATGAGGAAATGGCGGCGTTACTCACACCAGTCTGGGGCAAACCTGTAAAGCCTGAAGAGCTAAAACTGGCAGGAGAAAGAATTTGGAACTTAGGCAGGCTCTTCAACATCAGAGAAGGATTTTCAAGGAAAGACGATAAGCTTCCTCCAAAATTCTTCAAGCAACCCCTCCAAGGAGGACCTACAGACGGAGTGAAAGTTTCAATGGAAGAATTTGAAAAGGCATTAGACGAATACTACACTCTTCGCGGATGGCACAATAACGGAATACCAAAAGAAGAAACATTGAAAAGACTTGGTATAACCAAATGATGATGCAGCCAACAAGAATATCATAAAGGCTTCAAAATTTATTCGTGAAACTCATCTGGCAAACACTTGAGGAGTGAGTCGGCGGTTTTAGGGCCTTTGCTAAGAACTTTTTAGGAAAATCTATTAGGCAGCTGCAAAGAAAAATCCAGCATGCGGATCCTATAGATAACGTAGGAAAGCGGAACAGACGCCAAGCGCCCCAAACATTTATCCTTTCTCATACCATTCGCGCGCGCAAAAATAGAACACCGCCACTATTAAATACTCGAAAAACAGCTAGGATGAAACAACTAAAAAGAAAATTAATTCTGAGGAAATTATTATGTCCTTTTTATGATAACTCCTTCTTTTATTATCGTCTCTATGTTGTTTTTGTCCAGAAGAATTGTGATATCGTCTAATGGATTACCATTGATTATCAGTAAATCAGCGATTTTCCCCTCCTCTATCGTTCCGACTTTATCGGAAATTCCTAATGCTTCTGCACTTATCTTAGTGGCTGATATTATAGCCTCCATCGGAGACATTCCAGCATCAACCATTCTTTTAATCTCACCTATATTGTATTTTCCGAAAGGTGTCAGCTCTTCTGTAAATGCGTCGCTGCCCAGGGCTATTTTTACGCCCGTTTTATGTGCTATTCTGAAAGATTTAAGTTGGACCTCTGGGACTTCCACAGCCCAGGGTCCCACATAATAAATCGATAATGTTGGCACATAAATGATGTTTTTCTCGACCATCTTCTTGCAAACTTCTTCATCTAATACGTCTCCATGCTCGATTGTATCAACACCAGCCTCTACTGCGATCTTAACTCCTTCAAGGCATTCAGCATGCGCGCACACTCTTAAGCCTAGCATACGAGCCTCTTCCACAACAGCTTTGACTTCTTCAACAGTATAATGTATGTCTTTTTCTCTATCCTTTTCCCAAGTTCCTCCTCCTGTGACAAAAACTTTAAAGCCATCGGCTCCTTTTCCGACAAGTGCACGGGCTTCTCTACGAATGGCATCGATACCGTCACATTGGACGCAAAATGGGTGAAGTTCTTTGACCACGTCCGCTGGCATCTCGTATATATCCCTGCGTAAGTCTCCATGTCCTCCTGTTCTGCCAAGGCCCCGTCCATATGCTAGGATGCGGGGACCTATAATCGATCCCTCCTCGACTGCTTTTTTTAGGTATAAACCGTTCTCCGAAAGATCTCTGACTGTTGTAAAACCGTGTTCTAAAAGTTTCCATGCTTGAGAAACTGACCTAACAGCCCTTAACAATCTGTTTTCAACGACCCATCGCAATGGATCCGCGCCCTTAAGACCCGTTAGGTGTACATGGCAGTCTATGAGACCTGGCATCACTATTTTTCCAGAAGCTTCGATTTTTTCGAAATTTTCAGAAATAGACACAGATTCCTTTCGCCCAATCTTGACAATTTTGGTTCCATCAATGAGAATAACAGTATCTTCTAATGGTTCTTTACCTGTCCCATCAATAAGTGTTCCACCTACTATTGCTATTTTTCCTTTCATCAAATTCTCACCTGCATTATATCAATGTTTGAGTTGTTATTGTTATTCTAAATTTTCTCCTCTTCATTTCTTCAAAGAACTTCGCCACGTTTATACATTCTTCTGGGGCCCAGACGCCCGGTGGTATTTCACTTCTACCGAGCATTTGAGCGCCTATTGATGCACTCATAGATGTTCCGGCATCGATATATCCTTCATATAAAGGATCTGGCATTTGAAGCAACTCTGCTCTTACTACAAGTTTTTTCCCTTCTTTTTCTCCCTCTCCAATTGCAAAGTAAAGTTCGTAATCCTCAACTTCTGTCGGTATTTTTTCCTTGTTTTTCTCTATGTTTCTGTCGACCAATGCAGCCAAAAACTTTTGTGGAGAAAATTCTGTGCCGTTTATCTTTAGCGGCTCTTTGTCTCCAAAACCGCATCGCATAAGAGACCTCATAACGATATCCACCCGCTCAGGTATCGATAATCTCCATGTACATTCCTTAATTCCCTTCTCCCTAAAGCCCATTGCATATGGTATTGTTGAGGTTTCAGAGTGCGGCGTATACCAAAATTTTGTTCTGCCGAAAGGCTCTGGTAGAACTATTTCCTGTTCTCCACTAAGGGCCGGAACAACTTTCATCTCACCGTCTATAAACTGAAAGTTTGGCTCAGAATATTCGTCTATGAGGGTAAAAATATTGTAAGGTGGTACGAACACAGGGCTTTCTGGACCAATTTGTTTTCCAACCCAATAGAGGTTTATTTTCTCCACTTTGTCCAGATGTTCTGCGCAACATTTTGCAAGAACGTTAGTGATTCCCGGAGCAGACCCCATGCCTAACAATGCAGGAACACCCTCTTCGACGAATTTCTTGTGGCATTCTTTCTGCTTTCTAGTCCAAACCCCTAGACCGCCTAGATCCATATAAGGGCACTTTGCTTCGAGCGAAGCAAGAAAAATGTCCATCTGATATCCCAGAAGAGTAGGTACCGCATTCACACAAACGTCCACCTCTTGCAACAATTTCCGTAGCTCTTTTTTATTCGCTACATTAAGATGTCGAATTTCTATTCTATCATCTTTCAGCTCATTTACGAGCTGTTTTGCCTTATTCATTTCGATGTCAGCAATTATTATTCTTTCTATATCCTTCTTGGGGGAATTGGTCGCTAGATCTCGTACAATACCAGAACCCATTTTTCCAGATCCGCCCAAAATAGCTATTTTCATTTTAACGTCACCACAATTTTATATTTGTAAGATTAAATTTTATAATGTTTTCGGCAACCAAGGAGAAAAGAGCATACTAGTTCAGTAAGTTTTGAATAATAACATAACTAGTTCCTAAAATTCACGTTAGATTAATTTGCTTAACATACAAAAATAATATCGAAAAAGAAAAATGAAGTTTAAAACCAAGGAGGAAGTTCGAATGTTCCAGTACTATATAGAGTTGGAATAGGATTGGTCACTATTTTAAGTTTTATCTAGAAATGACGAAACGTATGTGTTTAGCCGACTTGTTATTTGTCTTTTTTCTTACGGTTCTCACAGCCTCCTCCTCATAGGGGGAGATTGAATGTTTCTGCGCGTCTGACGTGGCTGCAAGGACTGTTCTCCGTCACCTTTTCAAAAACCCTAAGCTAACAATTTAGAAACTATATAGATGAGTATGCAAGGGACAGAATCCACGTAAACACGGTTGAAGTCGAATTTTCGGTTTTCAGACCATGGAACGCTATCTCCAGAGGCTACCCGAAAGAGTAAATCTACCTATACGTAGCCATGCTCATGCTAACAGCCAATGCTTAAAAATTACGTAAACCGCCGACTGCAATTTGAAAAGGGTAAACATGAAACCCCAAACCTCAGCCATCCACAATATATCAAATAGCGCAAAATTTAATAAGAGCGAAACATTCACTCATAAAAAAAGATGAAGAGAGGGATTTGTGTTTAAGTACTTGTTACAAAAGCTTTGGGATTTAAGGAAAGGATATTATGGTTAGCCGCCTTTGGGGTTACGCCGGAAAAGTCCTGAGAATTGACTTAACAAAGAGGAAAATAAAAAGGGAAAATATCGACTTCCGAAAAGTTAAAATGTTTTTAGGTGGTCGAGGATTAAATGTGAAAGTTTTATTTGATGAAGTAGAACCTGAAGTTAGTCCTCTGGATCCTGAAAATCGTTTAATCTTTGGAGTTGGTCCTCTTACAGGGACAGCTGCTCCCGGGTCGAGATGTGAAGTTACGGCTAAGTCTCCACTTACAGGCATATTGGGAACTGGCAACGCTGGTGGATATTTTGGACCAGAGCTAAAGTTTGCTGGTTTTGACCAAGTAGTAATTCAGGGAAGGTCCCCTAAGCCAGTTTACATTTGGATCTCTGATGGAGAAGTTGAAATAAGAAACGCGGATCATCTATGGGGTATGAGTGTGTGGGACGCTGATAAAGCGATTAAGGACGAAGTAGGAGACGAAAAAACTCAAATTGCTTGTATTGGCCCGGCTGGTGAAAGATTCGTTAAAATGGCTAACATAATATTTAACCTCGGTAGAGCCGCTGGAAGGGGTGGCATAGGAGCGGTGATGGGGTCAAAAAATTTAAAAGCAATAGCGGTTAGGGGGACTGGAATAGTAGAGATAGCAGATCTGAAAGCCTTTGAGGAAGCAGTATCCGAAGTGTATTCTTTAATTATGGCTGACTCAAGAACAATTGCTTATGATAAGGATATGTTTAACTTTATAGCGCTGGGAAATGTACAAGGTTGGCTTCCGACAAGGAATTTTACATGTGGCATATTTGAGAGAGCAGAAGCTTTAAGCGTTGAGGAGTACTGGAAAAAATATTACATTGGAACTACTGGTTGCTTTGCTTGCCCCATTCCGTGTAGCACGTTCTTTGAGATTAAAAGCGGCCGATTCGCTGGTTTGAAGGCGGAAGGTCCCAAGGTTGAAGCCTTAGCTGATTTCGGCTGTAGGTGTGGTATTGATAATTTTGAAGCAATATTGTATGCAAATACACTCTGTAACAAGCTTGGTTTAGATGTGATATCGACTTCTGGAGCTATAGCCTTTGCAATGGAATGTTACGAAAAAAGTTTGATTACGAAAGATGAAAGTGACGGAATTGAAATTAAATTTGGAAACTATGAGGCAGTGATACGGCTAATAGAAAAAATAGCGTTTAGAGAGGGGATAGGTAATCTATTGGCCGAAGGAGCCAAAAACGCAGCGACAATCATAGGAAGAGGAGCGGAAAAATTCGCGATGCACAGTAAAGGTCTTGATGTAATATGTGTAGATCCTAGAGGATGCAAATCGTGGGGTTTAGCATATGCTGTTTCGACAAGAGGAGCTTGTCACACTAGAAGTTACCCAATGATGGATATTTTAGGTTTAAAAGAATTGGCAAAAACTCTTTTTGGAGACGAGAAAATAATTGACCCATATTCACCGGAGGGTAAAGGCATCATGGTTAAGTGGGGTGAGGATTATTGTGCTGTTCTCGATTCGGTGGGCATATGTAAGTTTCCAGCAGTTGATATATATAAAGAAATGCCTGAACATGTTGCAAAAATGCTGAATGCAGCAACTGGTTGGAATTTACGCTCAGACGAATTATTAAGTATTGGGGAAAGAATAATCCACGTAGAAAAGGCTTATAATACACGACTGGGATTGAGTCGAAAAGACGATACGTTACCTGAAAGGTTCACAAAGGAGCCAATGCCATTAGGACCGGCAAGAGGCAATGTCGTTGAACTGGATAACATGCTCAACGATTACTATAGAGTTAGAGGATGGAACGTTAAAACAGGATTACCACCAAAGTCTAAGTACCTGCAATTGGGGATTGCAACTGTTTGGAGAAGCATCCAATCATATTGTAGTGACTGAAAGTATTTTATATAAAATCCGAAGGTTTAAATAATTTTCATTCGAGCTGAAATTTCTTCAGACGCTCGTTTGTTTGGAAGGAAGCAGTACAATCGATATTTTTTTAAAAAAAGTTAGCGAAAGACTGTTATAACAAAGTGAAGGAAGAATTAAAACCATGGAGGAAGCTCGAAGGTACCTACGTTAAATGGCGACGGATAAATCAATACGTTTTGACGGTTTTGTATTTGGTAGAAGAGATGTGGAAGCCCCAACGAAGGATCATCCGTAGTATCCGGATACCCTGGTGCCCAATGCCACTCGTTAAAAAGGTATGTCCCGCAATTTCCTCTATAGATAGTTTTTTCGAGCTGTTTGCATACCGCTCTAGGTTCTGTTGTTCCTGCAACAGCGGTTGCTGTGGCCCATAGCATCACCATGTCGTACACAAAGGCAGCATCTTCTCCTGGTTCCTCTCCATATCGCTTTTTATAATTCTCGGCCCAAGCTTCACGCACCGGGTCTCCTCTCAATTGACCTAGCATTGTTGTCCAAATCACGCCTTCAACATTGTCCTGTCCAAGCTCGATAAACTCTGGTGCCGCTGCTCCAAAAGCGGTTATAAAGAGAGATTTTGTTGGATTCTCTCGAAATTGTTTCATAAAAGCTACAAGATCGCTGGAAACCAAATCCGTATTAATAATCACATCTGGGGATTCAGCTCTTATCTTAGTAAGTATGGGGGTATATTCAACAGTGCCGAAGGTAATGGTTTCATCAATAACTACAGTCCATCCTCGCGAAAGCATCTCATTTTTAAAAACTTCGCAAATTCGTTGACCGTACGCATCTTCTCCTCTCATCATAGCGATCTTTTTATTTACTGGCTGGTAAAGTCCTTCTTTGATTAGAATATCTAAAAATTTTGCAAACCCTATGCCGTAATAAGTATCAGGAGCGTCGGCCATAAAATTTAACCAGCGATCATTTGGATGATTTTTAATCCAATCATCGAATTCTTTAACTGTTTCAACGTGTAAGACTGGCACTCCATACGTTGCACATATATCCCATTGAGGCCCGTAGACCACTGTCCATCCGTATACAATAAAATCCACTTTCTCTTTAGCACATAAATCTGTGAATGCACTTATTATCTTGTCAGGACTCATGTCTTCAATATCTCTTAGCACAAGCTGAACTTGCCGCCCTAGAATTCCTCCTCGAGCATTGATCTCTTCCACGGCCATTTCTAAGCCTCTCTTCATCTCCTCGCCTGATGAGGCGAAAGGCCCAGTTAGTGGAGCAACGGAACCAAGTTTTATTGGGGGTAGAGTCGGTTGCACCATTTGGGTTTCTGGTGGTTTGGACATCCAACCTGCAGCAAACCCTCCTACGAAACAGATAATAGCCAAGATAATAACCATTACGTATCTTCCCAAAATTTTTTCAGGCATCCTTCCACTCTTCCTAGTGTTACACAGCTATTAGGTGTTTTACAGCTACTAGCTTATATATTTTTTGCTTTCGATTTTGTATCATTTGCCGACTTAAATAGGCTTCGAACTTTAGGTTTCAGAGCAGAACGGAATGGCTTACGTATCGCCTCTAAAATACCACTAGGAAAAAGAATGGTTATTATCATTATTGCCATGCTAATAACAATAAGTCTAATTGCTCCTGACAAAATACCTTTAAGATATTCCGAGAAAATTGTATATATAAACGCTCCAGCTACAGGTCCGTAAAAAGTTCCCAGACCTCCAATAAGAATCATAAAAATTATAGAGACCATTGTCGTAAATGAAAGGTACTCATCAGTCACAACGTGTAGATAATATGCAAAAAAGCTCCCTGCGATTCCAGTAAAAAATGCCGCAATTGAAAATACAATAAGCCTAGTTTTAAAGATGTTAATTCCTAATGTCTTCGCGTAAATTTCAGATTGTGCCATTGCATTTAATGCGAGACCAGTTCTCGAATTTAATAGCTTATGTATGCTTAGAATAGTTATAAGTAGAATCCCAAAGGCTAAATAGTAATTAAGGTACAAGGAATTAAAATTCGATAATTTAAATCCGGGAACCCCTAATAAACCTATAGGTCCCCCTGTCCATTTAGTGGCTTCAGGCAGAAGGACAATGTATCTTAGCATTTCTTGGGAAGCAAACGTGAACAAGGCAACGTATACTCCTCGAAGCCTAAACGTTAGAGCGCCCATCAAAATGCTCATAAATGATGCTAGGAGACCTCCGATGAAAATACCAAGCCAAGGAGGTACACCCATATTTATTGTGAGCCATGCAGATGAGTATGCACCTACGCCAAAAAAAACAAGATTACCAAAAGAGGATATTCCAGAGTATCCAAGGAGTAAGTTCCAACACACCGCAACAATAGACCACAAAAAGGACAGTATAACTAAGTGAACATAATATGTAACTGACAAAAGAGGAAAGATAATGCCAATAAAAAGCACTATCACTTCCAATAAATGAGAAAATCTGACACTCTCAATTTTCACTTTTGTATTCAACCCCCAAAAACACCTGCCGGCTTAAACATTAATACAAATAACATAAACATAAACATTACTGGCAAAGCCCACCCTGAGCCCATAAACAGCGCAACTGTAGATTCGACTATCCCCAGTATAAATGAAGCATACATAGTCCCTCTGATGTTTCCAAGACCACCGAAAACTATAATAACAAAACCTTTTATCAATGGAATGTCGCCAAAGGTTGGCCACAAATAGTACAGAGAACCCAAAAATATGCCCGCAATCCCCGCTAAAGCTGAACCAAGCCCGATTGTTAGCAAGTAAATTCTGTCAATATTTATTCCTACGACTTTCGCTTCTAGCAGGTTTTGAGCTACGGCACGCATGGCCATTCCATAACGGGTCTTCTTTAAAAATAGGGAGAAAGCAACTAAGGAGGATAAAGCAATAAAGATTATCGCTAACTTATGAAGTGTGATTATAACTTCTCCGACCGCGATATTCCCTACTACTACAGGTGGTATAGCCTTTCTTCGCGGTCCAAAGAATAAAAGAATCATATTTTCTAAGAACATGGCCATACCGAGACTAGCGTAAATTGAATTCATCTCAGCATTCACTTTGCCGCGAAGAGGACGGAAGATCAATAATTCTGCTATTATGCCCAAAATAAATGTAAGTGCCACAGCTAAACACACAGCAACTGCAAAGTTTATATTAAGGTAATTCAAAAAAGTCCATATCATGTATCCCGAAAAAGTGATAAATGCTCCATGGGCGAAGTTAAGTATGCCAACGGTTCCCCATATAAGTGTTAAACCGCACGACATAAGGGCATAAAGACCGCCCAATATAATTCCGGGAATAATACCACCTACGATCACGCTAATTATATCGAGCAATACTCACCCTCCGGCATATTTTATGAAATGATATTACATGTATAAAAAACTTTTTATAGGAAAAATTAATTAAATTTATAGCAATGAATCTATTAGAATGCGAAAGCATAACCAAATATTTTGGCAAATTTGCTGCAGTTAGGGATGTAAGCTTTAGTATTGATGAGGGGGCGATATTTGGCATTGCTGGTCCTAACGGAGCTGGAAAGACAACGCTGATCAACATGATATCAGGACTTTATCCGCTGACTAGGGGGAAAATTAGGTTCCTCGGTAAGTATATCCATGATTTACCTCCTCATCGAAGATGTCGGCTTGGTATTGCTAGGACATTCCAGATACCTACCTACTTTCCATTCCTAACTGTGGAAAAGAATGTGTTAATTGGGGCTACTTTCGGAACAAATAAGCGAGAGAATATAAAAAAAAGAACGATGAATGTTTTAGAATTTACCCGACTATATGAAAAAAAAGATAATATAGCAGAGAGTTTATCGCTTTATGAAAAGAAAAGGCTTATGTTGGCTGTAGCTTTAGCTACTGAACCGAAGTTGTTGATGTTAGATGAGCCTATAGCCGGACTAAACCCTAAGGAAATTGATGAAAGCATGAAACTGATAAAAGCGATTAACAAAAATGGAGTAACAATCATTCTAATCGAGCATGTTATGAGGGCTCTTATGGGTTTGTCCGATAGAGTGATGATTCTGCACCAAGGTGAAAAACTGGCAGAGGGAACCCCTAACGAAATCGCTAAAAATGAAAAAGTAATCGAAGCTTATCTTGGAGAAAAGTATTAGGAGGAGGATTTATGCTTGAAGTTAATAATATCGATGTCTATTATGGCTCGCTCCAAGTAATATGGAATATTTCACTTCGAGTCGAGAGAGGTGAAACTGTAGTTTTGATTGGACCAAACGGTCATGGCAAAACAACTCTTCTTAAAACAATATCTGGGTTACTAAAACCGAAAAAAGGCTACATAAAGTTAAATGGCGAGGATCTAACGGTGTTGCCACCACATAAGATAGTGGAAATGGGTGTAGGCTATATACCCCAAGATACATACCTTTTCCCTGACATGACAGTGATGGAAAACTTAGCTCTCGGCGCTTATATAGCAGACGCTTGGAAGAGACGACATGAACGCCTTAAAATGATTTTCGAAATCTTTCCACGCTTAAATGAAAGAAAGAATCAGTTGGCCAGATCGCTTAGCGGGGGTGAGAGACGAATGTTGGCAATAGGAAGAGGCTTAATGTCAAATAGTAAGCTTTTATTGATAGATGAACCTTCATGTGGACTAGCACCAAAGCTGGTTAAAGAAGTTTTTGAAAAAATTAAAGATTTAAAGGATAAGATGATGTTATCAATTTTAATGGCTGAACAAAACATTAAATATCTACCAGAAATTGCTGATAGAATTTACCTTATAGAGAATGGAAGAGTGGTTCTTGAAGGGCCAGCACATGCAGTTCTAGGATCAAACCATATAAAAAGAGCGTATATTGGTATGTAGCGTTTTTTAAAATGCATGGAAGTTTAATTTATTCTTTTCTCAACTCTTTGGTATGCGAATATGGGTGGTTTTTGCTTAGCCAGCTCAGCTAAATATTTGTGTCTAACCTCTTGTTCCAAAAGTTCAGGTGTAATAACACCCGTGTTTTTTATTTCGCCTCTGCCCAGCATCATAGCTAGAAGAGCACCGTTAGTGCCAGCCATGTATGAAGTGTGTGTAGCTACAGGAAAAGTCTTTACAACTTCTTTGATGCTTGGGTAAAATGCCCACAAAACGATACGCTGCTCCTTGTTGTCCTTTATCCCTCTTACATCAACAACGACTACTGCTCGCGAGTCGATAATTATGCCAGCCTCCATTTTCTGTTTCAGTTCTTCTAGCGTTGGAGGAGGGGGAAGGGACGCGGCAACAACTTCCCACGGGGCAACGTTAACTCCTCTAATGGCAACTGGTTTGTCGCTAAGAAGGCCACGGTCAAACAAGGATTTAATTCCAGCAAGCGCTCCCATCTTCGTATTACAATTTTTCAAGCCCTTATTTTTCATTGTGCGGCCAAGCATGTGAGGTTCCTCGTGCATATGGAACCAAACTGTTTGCGCCCCTATAGGTTCTGGGAACATATATGTTTCTTCACCACTAAAGGGTGGTACTTCTTTAAATGTTCCATTTTCAAATATTACAGGCTTTAGCATACAGTCTTCTATCATAGTTCTAGGCGACCAAGAGGATATCGGTTCTTTAGCTTCGAGGCTATTGTAAAGCCTTATGAAAATATCATTTACGCTGTCAAGCTGATCAACAGCGCATGCAGCAAGCACGTTAGTAAGACCAGGAGCTGTACCAGCACCCGTTATTGCGGTGAGTCCACGGTCTTTAAATTTGTCATTTCTCTCAAATTCTCTATCTATGTTTTCGTATGGAGGCCCGAATGCAAGGTCTATATAATTTACACTACTTTTCAAGGCTGCATCCATTATGTTTAGGTTGTACTCTGATGTGACAGCGTTTATTAAGACATCCACTCCTTTTGAAAGCGATGCCACTTGTTCAACATTGCTTGCATCAACTTTGTGCACGGAAATCTTATCGCTTCGCAACCATTTTGCATGCTGCTTACATACCTCTAAATTCACATCGCTGAGTCTTATTTCGTCTACTTCACGCGCCCTTGCCATATGCGTGGAAATAACTCTTCCTTGTGCACCACAACCTACAATTAAGGCTTTAAAGCCCATTTTAAAACACTCCTTGTACATGTTGTTTGATCGAATTAAATATAAGATTTTCGCTTTTATTATTGAAGATGAAAGATAGCGCTTATCTAGCTTTTTAGAATTTTGGACATATCACGGCTTGTAGTATTCTTTGTTGATTTCTTTAATCGTGCTTTCGAATATTTCGAGGCTTTTGTCTAAGAGATCTTGAGGTATTGTTAAGGGTGGCATTATTCTAATAGAAGAAATGCCCCCAGTTACCATTAACACGCCTCTTTTAAACATTCTTCCTATCAATTCTTTGCAAACATCCCCTATGGGCTCTTTTGTTTTTTGAGACTTTACTAGTTCCACTGCCATGTGCAACCCTTTCCCTCTAACATCTCCTATGATATCGTACCTTCCTTTCATTTCCGTCAATCTCTTAATCGTGTATTCTCCGAGTTGCATTGCTCTATCCATTAGTTTCTCTTCATATAAAACATTAAGGTAAGCTTGCGCTGCAACACATGCTATGGGATTTCCACCTGTAGTTGTACAGTGTGCACCGGGTGGTAAATCAAGAACCTCGCTTCGAGCAGCTGCAATGCTAAGGGGTATACCTCCCGCTATTCCTTTCCCTAAAGTAATAATATCCGGAATCACATTCCAATGCTCTATGGCCAAGAATTTCCCCGTACGTCCAGCGCCAACTTGGATCTCGTCGTCTATCATTAACAAATTGTATTTGTCGGCAAGTTTCTTCAGTTTCGGAAAGAATTCTGGTGGAGGTATTATGCATCCGTTTTCGCCCTGTATGGATTCAAAAAAGAAACCAACGGTTTCTTCATAAGGTAGCCACTTTTTTAAGACCCATTCCTCAATGAAATCCACGCACCAAACATTACAGTCGGGATATGTAAGCTTAAACGGACATCTATAGCAGTAAGCATATGGAACTAGGATAACTCCGGGCATAAGAGGGTGAAAATAACGCCTTTGCACAGGCGATGTTGACGAGAAAGCCATAGTAGCGTGTGTCCTGCCGTGAAACGCTCCGATAAAACCTATAAAATAATGTTTCTTTGTATAATGCTTAGCAATTTTGACAGCGGCCTCATTAGCCTCAGTGCCCCCGCTTGCAAAGAAATATTTACATTTCACCGGCAGAATTTTATTTAATCTTTCACCCAGTTCAACAGGTTCTGGATAACAAAAATCCGTGTAGGAGTAATGCATAAAACTCTTAACTTTACTGACCACCGCCTCAACGATTTTGGGATGACACTGACCAAGGTTTAAAACACCTAACCCAGAGTTTAAATCGATGTACTCGTTTCCGTCAACGTCACGCACCACTGAACCCTCTCCCCCTGCCACAACTAATGGGTAATAGAAGGGCCTGTTGTATGGAGCAAGCGTTTCTCTATCACGCTTGATTATCTCCGAGGCCTTAGGTCCTGGAGGTGCAACCTTAATTTCGGGGATCTCTTCATACATATTATCACCGCACGAATAGTTGGCTTGTCTAAATAAAAGTTTTTCGTTAAGTGGGCTTCCTGAAATCAAGTGTGCGTCGTCGCACATTCTTGATCAGAATTTCGCTAAAAGAGTGAGTTAATAAATGCCCGCACTCATACTTGTTTACACTCGTGCAAATTGATATTAGTTCGCCACTTAAGTTTTTCAAGCCGTTCCCTCAATCTTCTTTCTTGTTTCCATCAAGCGTGCACATTAGCGAAAAGTTTTGCTGGTGACTTAATAAAAGTCCACCTAATGAATGTGAAGTTTAAGAGTATATCAGCATTCTGAAAGTCGAAAAACTTATAAAATTTTGCAAAGAAAACTTCCGCTGAAAGGTGAGCTGTTTTGAAGAAAACAGATGAAATTATTGCTAAAGGAAATAAGCATTTAATAACAAGCATGGTAAGTAAAATAGAACCAGTTGTGGTTGGCGAGGCAAGCGGCGCCATAATCAAAGATATCACCGGAAAAGAGTATATAGACTGCTTTTCTGGGATATCTGTAGTCAACGCGGGTCATTGCCATCCGGAAGTTGTAGAAGCCGCAATTAATCAAGCCAAAAAACTTGTGCATGCATGCACCTATGTATACTACATTCCGACAGTTGTAGAATTAGCTGCAAAACTAGCTGAAATCACTCCTCCTCGTCTGCAAAAAACATTTTTCGGTAATAGCGGAGCTGAAGCCATCGAATGTGCCTTAAAACTCGCAAGAAAATTCACCAAAAAATATGAATTCATTGCCTTGATGTGCTCGTTTCATGGGCGATCCATTGGCACTCTCAGCGTTACCGGCCAAGCTGGACGTAAAAAATATGACATGGGTCCATATCTTTCTGGAGTGGCCTTTGCTCCTCCTCCATACTGCTATCGTTGCTTTTTCGAAAAAACTTATCCGGAATGTGATCTACTTTGTGCCAGATCCATCCGCAACATTATAGATTTTTGTACGAGCAAGGGAATTGCAGCCTTCATAGCTGAACCAGTTATGGGTGAGGGAGGCATAATCGTTCCACCTCCAGAATACTTCAAAGTGGTGAAAGAAATATTAGATGAATATGGAATACTTTTTATAGCTGACGAAGTGCAAAGTGGTTTCGGTCGAACGGGCAAACTCTTTGCAGTAGAACATTACGGTGTTGAACCAGATATTATGGCTTTAGCGAAGGGAATAGCCGATGGCTTCCCCATAAGCGCATGCATAACCAGGGAAGATATAGGTAATTCCTTTGAGCCTGGAGATCATCTATCGACATTTGGAGGGAACCCGGTTTCTGCAGCAGCAGCGCTCGCAAATATAAAGATAATGTTAAGGGATAAACTTCCAGAGCAAGCAGCAGAAAAAGGAGAGTATTTAATGAAAAGATTGAACGAAATGAAAGTAAAATACCCCATCATCGGAGACGTCAGAGGAAAAGGCCTAATGATAGGTATAGAACTAGTAAAGGATAGGGTAAAGAAAATCCCCGCTGTAGATGAAACACGGAAAATAAGAGATGTTTGCAGAGAAAAGGGCTTACTTATCGGCTCAGGCGGAGTTAAAGGATGTGTTCTTAGGCTTCAACCGCCATTAGTCATTGAAAAATCGCAAATAGATAAGGCGCTAAATATTTTAGAGGCTGCAATAAAAGGGGTATAAACTTCAAAAATAGAGGTGAAGCGATGGCAGTCCTGGAAGAGCCCATAAAGGAAATTTTAACAGTTAAAAACTATATTGGCGGCGAATGGGTTGAATCTAAAGGAGAACTTATAGACGTTGTAAATCCGGCTACATGCAAAGTTATTGCCAAAGTTCCAATATCTACAAAAGATGAGTTAGATGAAGCTGTAAAAGCTGCCAAAAAAGCTTTCCCGGAGTGGAGGAAGACCCCTCCGCTTGCAAGGGCAAGATGCCTTTTCAGACTTAAACAATTAATGGAAGAACGTTTTGAGGAGCTCAGTAGAATTCAAACAATGGAACATGGAAAAACTATAGACGAATCAAGAGGTGAAACGCGCCGCGGAATCGAGAATGTTGAAGTTGCAACTGGAATACCCTCATTAATGATGGGATATAATCTTGAGGATGTCGCATTCGGCATAGACGAGTATGTTATAAGGCAACCACTGGGAGTTTTCGGAATAATAGGTCCCTTTAACTTTCCCTTCATGGTTCCGCTCTGGTTCGCACCCTACGCTGTGGCAACCGGCAACTGCATATTAATAAAACCATCAAGTGAAGATCCTATAAGCCAAATGAAAGTCGCTGAGATGGTTGAAGAGGCCGGCTTCCCGCCAGGTGTGTGGAACGTTGTCAATGGTGGAAGAACTGTAGTATCCGCTATGCTTGAGCATCCAGACATTGTTGGGATATGTTTTGTGGGTTCCACTCCTGTGGCAAGGGACGTTATATACAAAAAATGCGGTGAAACTGGCAAGAGAGTCATAGCCCAGGGTGGCGCTAAGAACTTCTTACTGGTGATGCCAGACGCCGACTTGGAAAGGACCATTGCTGCTTGTATGACATCCTTCTACGGTAACACTGGACAACGGTGCCTATCAGGTGCTAACTTGGTCATTGTTGGTGAAGGCCTTAGCGAGCACGAATATAATCAATTCTATAAGAAAGTTGTTAACGCGTTCGTCGACGCAGCATCAAAAATTAGAGTGGGATACGGGCTTGATGAAACAGTTCAGATGGGTCCTCTTCGAGACAAAGAGAAAAAAGAAAGAGTTACACGGTTTATAGAAACAGGGATAAAAGAAGGTGCAAAACTGACATTAGACGGTAGAAAAGTAAAGCTTGTAGGAGAATGGCCTCACGACTGCTTTCTTAACCCAACAGTTTTTGAGGATGTCACCCCAGACATGACGATTGGCAGAGAAGAGATTTTTGGTCCGGTGGCAAGCATTATGAGAGCAAGAAGCCTTGATGAGGCAATCGAGATGATTCACAGCAACCCTTACGGTAATGCGGCTTCCATATTTACTTCCAACGGAAAATGGGCACGGGAATTCCGGTACAGGGTTCAATGTGGAAACATAGGCATAAATATAGGAATAGTCGCTCCCATGGCTTTCTTCCCGTTCAGTGGAATGAAACAGTCCTTCTTTGGAATACTGCACGGCCAAGGTCAAGAAGCAATCCGTTTCTTCACTGAAAGCAAGGTTGTCATTGAAAGGTGGTTCTAATGCTGCTAAACACGGCATCAGCTGTTATCAGCTTTCTTACCAAATTAGAAGAAGAAACCGCAAAATTCTACGCTGATTTAGCTCAGAAATATCCCGAAGGCAAAGAAACGTTCACATTTTTCTCCAGGGACAACCAAAAAAACAAAAACATGCTGGAGAGAGCATATTACGGAGTTATCACCGACGCCCTTGAAGCCTGCTTCTCTTTTAAAGAGGGGTTAAACCCTGAAGCCTATAAAGTCGAAACTGAAATAGCAGAGGAAACCAGCTATTTTGACGCTTTAAAGATAGCCTTAAAAACGGAAGAAACCATCTATAAAGCATACACAGATGCAGCATCCCTTTCAGAAGCCCTTATGGCTGATGTACCACAAACCCTTAGAAAAATAGCAAATAAAAGGGATGAGCGCATAGCTAAATTAAAGGCACTCATAAAAGGCTAATATTCCAAGCGATAGGCAGTTGTATAGGCGTTTATGGAGTGATCCGGAACTAAGGGAGTTATGCGATATAAAAGAGCATGAGAAACCTTATCATCTATCCCAGATTACGCGTTTCAGGCAGCGTATAGGCCCGGAGAAGCTTGAATACATGGAAGCCTTGTTGGCAGACTTAGGGATGCAGAGGTTATTAGGGGCGAAATAGTTGCCTCGATTCCACATTCATTAAAGCATCCAGCAAGTGTCCCAAAGGATGACTCTAGAGGCTATAACGATCTGATGCTAGGGTTGGAAGGGTTGAGAAGGGCTATAGGCGCGCGCATATGAAAGTCTAGCCGCTCTCAGCTCACTATGTATGATTGACAACATGGCAGCTGTACTTAAAGCAATAGAACTTTGTAACAAATACGGTATGGACACTATATCCACAGGTGTAGCCGTTGCGTTTGCCATGGAATGCTACGAGAAAGGACTGATAACAGAAAAAGATACTGAAGGACTAGACTTGAGCTGGGGGAATCATGAATCCTTTGTTCAACTGGTGGAAAAAATTGCAAATCGAGAGGGATTCGGCGATCTCCTTGCGGAAGGCGTTAAACGAGCAGCTGAGAAAATCGGCAAAGGTGCAGAAGAGTTTGCCATGCACGTGAAAGGCTTAGAATTGCCAATGCACGAGATAAGGGGATGAAGGGCCATGGTCTAGCATATGCAACATCAAACAGAGGTGCTTGCCACCTGCAAGTTGAAACTGATGATCTCTTTGAAGGAAACTTATGCCCTGAAATAGGATTTGATGAAAAAGCGTTCCCCAGACACACCAGAGACAAACTGTATGCGGGTCCGGAAAAAGTAAAACTAAACAAGATCATAGGCGACCTATTCGCTCTCTTCGATTCCTTTGTGGTATGCAAATGGACAGTATACCCCTGTGGAGGCACAAAAATAACAACACTAACCGAAATAATCAATGCCGCAACAGGATGGAACATCACGATAAATGAATTGATGAAAACTGGGGAACGAATATTTAACTTATGCCGAGCCTTCAACGTCAGAGAAGGAATAACCCGCAAAGACGACACGTTGCCTAAAAGGTTTACCGAGCCTCTCATGGAGGGCCCATACAAGGGAGAAACATTCTTCGAAGAAGTATTAAACAAAATGTTAGATTACTTTTACGATTTTAGGGGATGGAACAAACAGACAGGCGTTCCAACCAGGGAGAAGCTTGAGGAACTTGAACTCGGATACGTGGCAGACCAGCTAGAAAACCTAGGGATATCCTGCTGAATCTGTGCTATTTTAATTTGCGCGCAAAGTATTTACGCTAGAAAGTTATAGATTGTTAAAGCTACACGCGTATGCTGTTCAAGGGCAGGAGCTTGTCACCGGTGATACAGAACTTACAGATATCTAACCTAATGGGCTCCATTTCACTAAAGGGGAATAATACTGTACCTTTATAACGCTCGCACATAAAAACTATAATGATCTCGAGGATGAGACACGCATGGAAAGCCTTAGTCTCACGATGAGCCTTTGATAAGCTTTTCTATGGTTTCTTGAATCAGCTTTTTAACGTCACCGTCTGGCGCAATTTTCTTAAGTGTTTCGAACTCGTTTACACTCATGCGAACTGGTATTAGTCGCCACTTTGGTTTTTTCCCCAGCATTTCTCTGATCTTCCTTCTTGTTTCCATCACGCTTAATTTCTTCTCAATAACCTCTTGAGCTAAAGCTAACTGCTGTTCTGCGTCTTCGAGTCTCAAAATTGCAAGCCCATGTTCTGGTGTTAGCGTGCGTTGTCGCACGGCCTCCCGCAGTTTTGGATGAAGTTTGAGCAACCTCATCCGTTTGGAAACATAAAATCTAGATTTGCCAAGTCTCTTGGCAATAGACGAAACACTATATCCCATATCCCTAAACATAAGAAAAGCCTCTGCCTCATCAAAAGGATCCAAATTCTCGCGGTGTAAGTTCTCGACAAGTCGTGCCTCAAGCATCTCTTCAGATTTAATCGGTTCCTCCAGAATAATTGCAGGCACTTTCTGGACGCCTGCTTGCTTAGCTGCCATAAGACGCCTCCCGCCTATAAGGAGCGTATACAGCCCATTTTCTCGTGGTTGAACAACAACAGGCTGCAAAATGCCGTGTCGCTTGATTGAAGATGAAAGCTCATTAATCGACGTCTCATCCAACAGTTTTCTAACGCCTTCTTCCATGACAATTTTTTCTATCTCAATTTCGATCAGTCTTGGCATATAATTCCGCTTGATATTTTTAGTTCACTCATTCTTATAAACTTTAACATGAACAACTAAAAATAAATTTTACAACTTTTTGAATTTTGTACATTTTTCTAAAAAAATAAATGGACAAAATCTAAAATTTAATAATTATATTTAATCAATTCAAAAAAGTTAGTTATAATGGCGTTTAACGAAATAATAACGAATTAATATAGATGAGTTTAAAAGCGAGCCGAGCGAAACTTATTATCTAGGGAGGAGCGTTGTCTAATAGTCATAAATCACTCGATGAGCTGGACAAAGAAATTTTAAAAATATTACAAATGGATTGCAGAACCTCGTTGGAGAAAATAGCCAAAAAATTAGGTGTTCCAAAGTCAACGGTGCATTATCGAATAAGGAGACTGGAAGCAGAAAAAATAATTGAAGGCTACTATGCAAAAGTTAATGCAACAAAACTCGGAAAAGACTATGTCACGATCACACTTGTTCGCGCAAAATACGGACCGGATTATCATGAAAAGTTGGGAAACATATTAGCTCAAATTCCAGGAGTATGGGCAGTGTACTTCGTATTCGGAGATACAGACTTCATCGTTTTAACAAAATCGGACAACAGAGAAGACTTCCTGAAAAAACTCGAAAATATGATGAACATGAAAGAAATAGAAAGAACAAACACGCAAGTCGTGGCAAAAACCCTAAAAGAAGACCCAAGAATAGAACTCTAACCGCATAAACATAAAATAAAACATAAAGGGTAACACGACATGTAGCTAATTTGCTGGGATCCCCTTCGCCTGATGAGGAAAAGGCCTGTAAGGCCTAAGATTCTTCAAAACTGAGTAGCAAGATCAAAGCAGCCCCTACCGGTGAACGCCTTTACAAGTGAAAAGCCCACAACCCTTAGGCGGCAAGATGCCTCCTCGTAGGCTAAAAAGCTTGTAACCTTAATCGGCGTTGTCGGGCTATTAAATTATCAGTTTCCAAGCCATAAATTCCCATGCGCTATGCCGTGCGCCATAATTAAAGCCTTATGGGCTGAATTGGGTATGCCTATACCGAATAATAACAAAATACATTTTGAAAAATAAATGTTTTACCTCTTTGAAAATGTCGATTTTCGTCAAGCTTGTGAAAGCGTTATGCAAGATCTCGAATGTATTTCTTTGCGGATGGGAACTTGTCTATGACACGGTTTGGTATTGGGATTGGATTGCGTTAATAAACTCTGAATTAAAGTCTGGATCAGTTGCAAGCTCATGGTAACGTACGACTTTTATTAACGATTCCGCAGATTGCCTGGTGCCTTTTGATATTAGGGCCATTTTTGCACCCGTAACTGCTGTGTTGCCTACAAACTTTATCTTTTCAGCAGGCACGTCAGGTATCAAGCCGATGACTTTTGCGTTTTCCGGGTTTATGTAGTTTCCGAAGGCTCCTGCTAAAAATAAAGTGTTGATCTCTTTTTCCTCAAGTTTTTTCCTTTTCATTAGAATTGAAATCCTGTGTATGTGGCTGCCTTTGCAAGTTGGAGTTCTCTAACGTCCCTTTGTGTAATTGTTATCTCCCTTCCTGTGGCGGTTTCGTTTCGCCATGCAATTATAAACCCTAAACCATCATCGGTTCTTTTCAGCCTTGGAGTTTCCACGTTTGGATTGAATTTTCCATGGTGATCTATTATGCCATGCTTAAACATTTCTGCCACCGCGTCTATGACAGCAGATCCACATAAACCCCTAGGCTTTCCCCCTCCTATTGTTTCATATTCAACTTCAAGGTTTGGGGTTATGCGGACCCTCTCTATTGCGCCAAAACAGCCTTCATTCCATCTTTTATGTGTACTCCTTCAAAGGCTGGCCCGGAAGCGCAGGAGCAACAGATCATATTCTCCTTGTTGCCGACAACTATTTCAGTATTCGTTCCTATATCCACTAGGAGCGTATTATCCTCTGATTCATGCATTCCTGTTGCAAGTATGTCCGCCACAGCGTCAGCTCCTACAAAGCCTGCTATTATGGGAAGGATGGTTACAACACCATTTGTGTTCATGTTGCCTATGTTTAAGTTCCTAGCCGCTATGCTGATTGACCTCTTAACCGCCGGCGTGTATGGTGATAGGGCGAGATATTTCGGTTGGATTCCTAAGAAGAGGTGGTGCATGGCTGTGTTACCAACGACAACCGCCTCATAAACCCTATTTGGGTCAATTCCTGCATTTTGGCATGCTTCTCCCAGAATTTTGTTTATACCTTCAATGACAAGCCTCTGAAGAGAATTTAGATTGAGGACACCGTTTGACGCATATGTTATCCTTGATATCACATCCTCCCCATAGAGGACTTGCGGATTTTCAATAGATCCCACCGCGATAGTTTTCCCGGATTTTAAGTCAACAAGGTGACAGACGATCTTTGACGTCCCGATGTCAACAGCCACACCAAACATTTCGTTTGTAGTATCTCCAGACTCAACACTGATTAATCGGTTATTCCATAGAACAACCGTTACGTCCCAGTTTGAACTTCTAAGGGTTTCAGGCAGCTCCCTCAAAACATTAAAGTCAAATTCTAATCCTCCCTTAATTTCTAACTGTTCCTCAACAGCCTCTAGGAGCCTCTCCAAATCAGGCTTCACGTCAGACAAGGTCGGCTTTTCCAATTTCACGTGAACCTTTCTAACAAGAGGGTTTATCTCGACCTCCCTCTCGATACCATAAAGCTCTATTTTGCGGGTTTCAACACGGCTTTCCAGTGGAACCATCACCACAACATTTTTCAAGATTCTAGTTTGACATGAAAGCCTATAACATTCTTCGATCTCATGTTTGGATAGAAGTTTCTCCTCCACACTTGACACCTTTGAAACAGCGTCTGCACTTTTAATTATTACTTTGCACTTCCCACATACACCCTTCCCGCCGCATTCAGACCTTATGCCAACGCCAGCTTCTTTGGCGGCTTGCAAAATGTTTGTTCCAGCTTTCACCATAACCTTTTTACCGTCAGGCTCAAAGGTCACACTCAAACCGCTCAAACCCACAGCAACCCCACAAATCTTATAAGCGCATACTCCAATGTAAATTTTCATCAATAATGGTGATTTCATGTTTAGGTTTAGCAGGGAACAGAAAATTTTTGATGTTGGCGGCGTCAGGATTGGGGGACAACCAGGCGAGCTCCCAACAGTCATGATTGGAACAATATTTTATCATAAGCATAAGATTTTGAAGGATGAAAAGACAGGCGATTTCGACAGGGATAAGGCTGAGGAACTGCTTGTGAAGGAGGCGGAAATGTCTGAGAAAACTGGAAATCCAAGGATTGTCGATGTCTGCTGCGGTTGGCCCCAAGCGTTTGAGAAACTTATAGATTTTGTGTCAAAAACCATAGATGGCCCATTCTCCATAGACGGCGCCACAGCCGACGTTAGAATTGCTGGTGCAAAATATGTTGAGGAAGCTGCTTATCGAACCGTGTTGTTTACAACTCAATCACACCACACACAAACGACGACGAGATAAAGGCAATTAAAGAGGCAAAAATTAGGTCGGCAATATTGCTGACACTTAATACCAAAAACCCAACACTATCTGGAAGGCTTCAGGTTGTTGATGAGCTTTTAGCCATAGCCCAGCGAGCTGGTATCGAAAAACCACTAATTGACACATGCGTCCTAGACATACCCGACCCAGGACCAGTAAGCAAAGCAATATATTTGGTTAAGGAGAAGTATGGCCTACCAGCGGGAGCGGGAATACACAACGCTGTCGACATGTGGAAAAAGAGACGAAAAATAGACCCGACAAGCTACACGTTTGCAGGTATAGTAGCCAACATAATATCCATAACCTCAGGAGCAAACTTCCTCCTATACGGACCCATAGAAAACGCCCCAACAGCCTACTTCTGCTGCGCACTAGCAGACGCATACATAACCTACAGCACAAAACAAGAATATGGAACAAAAACGTTAACAAACAACCACCCATTATACAAAATATTCAGATAAATATGCGAGCAAAAACGACAAGCGCTAACCAATACATTCGCTCCTTGATGCCACATTATACAAGTAGTTTATTAGGGCTTGTAGGGCTGACTTTATGAACGTGAGTTGTCTGTTTTTGAGCCAATTGTAGATGTTTTTGGGTGTTAGGTAGAAGGTTAAGTATGCCCTTTGCAGTAGCGATTTCAGCTTTGAACTGCTTAAGCTCTCTATCTTTATTATTGGTTCCAAACCCGTATATTTGCTCCAGTCCTCTGTTAATAGAAGATCGTTCTTTTTTGCATGTTCGTATATGAGTGTTCCTGGATAAGGCGTTAATATGGAGAACTCCGCATAATCCAAGTTTAGGGTTTTGGCAAACCTTATCGTCTCATTAATTGTTTCAATCGTGTCCTGTAGGAAGCCTATTATAAATGAGCCTAAAACCTGAATGCCAGCCTCCTTAACAATTTTTACGGCTTTTCTCGCCTGTTCAATAGTTATCCTTTTGCCGACTGCGTCAAGTATTCTTTGGCATCCTGACTCAATGCCTAAGAATAGGATCCAGCATCCAGCCTTCTTCATTTTTTCAATAAGCCTTCTTGACAGGGTGTCAACCCTTGAGGAGGCACCCCAGCTTATGTCTAAGCCTCCCCTAACAATTTCGTCGCAGATCTTCTCGGCCCTTTTCTGGTCAAGCGTGAAGGTGTCATCAACAAACTCTATGTTTCTAATGCCAAATTTATCATGGAGAAGTCTAATTTCTTCAACAACGTTTTCAGGGCTTCTACCCCTCCAAAAACCGCCAAATAGTCGGGATGAAGCACAAAAAGAGCAGCTGAATGGGCAACCCCTGCTTGTGAGCATGGACGCATACCTTTGTCCACAAAACTGATACTTATCCATTGGAAGTAGATCCCAGCTTGGAAACGGAATTTCATCAATATTTTTTATGAATGGCCTCGACTCGTTGCTTATGATGCGGTCTCCTTTCCTAAAACTTATACCTTTAACCATTTCCCATTCGCCCTTCTCGGGAGCTTCAGCCAGTTGCCTTATGGTTTCTTCCCCTTCGCCGCGCACGATTACGTCGATGAACCTGCACTCTTTAAACGTCTGATCCGGCAGGAATGTTACATGGGGGCCGCCAACTATTACCTTGCAGTCTTCTCTAACTTCCTTTGCAATTTTAGCCACCTGATACGCCCGGTAAATGGACGGCGTAACAGAAGTTATGCCCACAACATCAGGATAAAAATCTTTAAGCTCCCTCCTAACATCATCGAGGGCCGCAGCCCAAACCATTAGCGTCTAAAACCTCAACATCATGTTCATCCCTTAGAACAGACGCTAGATAAGCCAAGCCAATGGGCGGTGGCGAAACACCAACAACAGACTTAACATCCGACTCGTATGGGGGAGAAACCAAACAAACCCTCAAAACCTCCACCCCAACTTAACCTTGCATAGAACTGCTATAAAAAGTTAAAATTTACGAAATATAGGCGAAATACCTTCATACAAAGCAACTTTACGCTTAAAGCATGCGATTCTATAGTTTTCATACAGCCTTAAATGATTGTTGTTTTTTCTAACGCGTTTATGTCAAACACTTTTTATTGGATGCTAAGCTATATTACAATAAAAAGCCGAATGTAGTTAAAAATCATTTTTGCTTAATGTTGACCGGGTAGAAATTGCTTTAGCCTACGTGAGGACTATTTGTTGTCTCTTTCTTTAGTTAAGAACCCTTAATGCTTGTCTGAACCTTACATACAATGATTTTATCGTCTTCAATCCATATTTCAACAGCTTGACCTGGTTGAAGATTTAGAGTCCGCTCAATATCTTTAGGAATTCTTAGTACTAAACTTCGTCCCGACCTAGATAATGTTCTTTTGAGTTTCAGCGACATTCATTACACTCTCAATACATTTTCACCATAAAGGATAAATATAAGAATTGTGTGATTATTGTGTGGTGAAAAAGAGATGAAAAAAGAATGCAAAATCTCTACAGTAGCACATCGTAATTATGCGCGCCGCTGCCCCCAACGATACCTATGCTCTAGGGATTAATGATGATGGACCACGACTGTGACCCAAGAGCTGAAGTTTTCCAGCTTAGAGACGAGTTTCTCAATATGGCTGCATGCATAGCTGCTAAATATGGCACTGGTATAGTCACCGAGAGAATCGTTGTTAAACTTTTGATGGAGCATCTATGTGAAAGATGTATAGTTGAAAAGCTTAGGCTTGGCTTTTATAGTGAGAATGATATTGATAGGGTTTGGCGCAACTTACACGACTACGCTGTTATGCTTTTGGTTGAGCGGCTTAAAAACGAGCTAGTGGCAAGCGGAATGCCAGTAAAAATCCTAAGCGAAGCGGAGGATCCCGTCGGCAGATATGATGTGCTTTTAATGGTTGACAGGGGAGGCATAAGAATTTTAAACAGTGAAAGCACTATATGCCTAGAAGCCAAAACAGGGCTAAACGTTTCATTAATCCAAACAGAGAAGTACATGTGGAATGGCATTACAGTTATTCTAATAAGGTTTGCAACAGGTGACGTCATCCAATTAAGGGCAAATGACTGGATTATATTGTTAAAATCTGCACTAAAAGATAGGGTCGAAAAGGCTAAACGGATTTTCGATGGCAATGCTATAATCGTTCCAGGCAAAGATTGTCGAGATTGCCCGAGCCATAACTGCAAATTTAATAAGAATGAATTTGGGAAACACAAACTAACAAAACCCTGTAACTTGGCTGAATTGTTCGAGAATTTCAGGACAAACGCTCCCACAGCGATCGAAATGGCGGTTAAGGCTGTTTTAGAGGAATTGAAAGTTGGAAATTGCTAAAGGCAGTGATACTATGGAAATCGAGGCGGGTCATGCAAGGATACTGCGGCCTTGAGTTTCACTTCATTAAAAAGAGCCGGTGCATTCCAAATGAATAAGGTCAGGGCGCTGAAAAAGGAAAAAACAACTTTTGCCGCTATCTACGCCAGAACATCCTCTCCAAATCAAAAATTTAACTACAGCATTAAAGAGCAAGTTCACCAATGCTGGAACTTCTGCCTTAACAGGGGATGGATTGTCAAGTACGTGTTTGTTGACGAGGCTCAAAGCGGCGGAACTGTTGAAAGGCCAAAGTTTCAGTTAATGTTACAGAGGGCAAGAGATGGCGAGTTCGACGTCATTGTGTTCTGGAAGCTTGATAGATTCTGCCGGTCACTAGTGGATTTAGTTAATGTTGAGAAAATGCTAAGGCAGTGGAATGTTGGACTATGCAGCGTAACAGAGTTTATCGACACAACAACACCTGTGGGTCGTTTTAACTTTAGGAATTTGGCATCGGTAGCTGAACTTGAGCGCGAGCTAATAGGCGAGAGGGCACGCCTAGGATTGTATGCACTTGCCCGCGAGGGTAAATGGCCTAACCCACATCCACCACTCGGCTACGACAAGGACTCTGATGGCCGCTTAGTAATAAATCGGATGGAGGCTGAGCTTGTAAATAGAATATTCAAGCTTTACCTCGCTCACAAGTCCACGAATCACGTAGCTTACCTTTTAAACAAAGATGGAATTCTAACAAAAAGGGGAAAGAGCTGGAATGCAAGGGCTGTAAAAGATATTCTCACAAACACTCTATATACCGGCGACTATCAGGTTGCTGGCGTCAACATTCACATCGAAGATTACAGAATCATTGACGATGCAATGTTTCAAACTGCTCAAAAGCTAAGGACAAGATTTACTTCTGGAAAAAGCGAAAGACCCCATATGGCGCCGGATAGAAAGATGGCTCAGCTTGAGAAGATTCTTTCTAGATACCGCGAAATCCTAAGAAAGTATAACATAATGTTCGACATCCAAGATTCGGTGACGGAATGCCAAACGCGAGATTAAAACCTATAGTGGTAAATTCATGCCCAGCATGCGGCTCTGCGATGGTTGAAGAGCTTATTAAAGGCCAAATCATCTGTCGCGAGTGTGGACTAGTAATAGGCTTAAAAGGTAAAGGCGAAGAAAACAAAACGAGAAAATCGCATAAACCTTATCTAGAATCAAGTGACAGCCCAGCCATATTCATCGAAGACTATTTTCCAGAATGGCAAAGACTTCTCAAGGTTTCAGACTCCATGCAAAGAAATGTTGCTCTCACCCTCTATAATATAACGAAAATCGTTAGAGTTCTTAAGCTACCGCGCCCTGTACTAAACAAGTCCATAGAACTTTATGAGGCTCTAGCAGTTAAGCAAAACTTTAAAGGCAAGCGGCTTAACGCTATGAGCGCTGCAATAGTCTATGCATCATGCAAAATCCTTGGAGTGCCCTGCAGCCTTCGTGAAGTCGCAAAAGTTTCCGATGAAGATCAGAGTAAAGTGTTTCAATGCTACTCATTCGTAGTTGAAAGACTTGAAGTACCTCAAACACAAGATTGCGCAGACGAATCATTAAATCGACTATGTAAAATAATGAAGATTGACGCATTGACATGGGACATCGCAAGAAAACTCATAAACAATATAAGACAAAGGATGGTTACGGCTGGGAAGAATCCCTACGGATACCTAGCGGCAGTCATATACATAGCGTCAATAATCACGGGAAAAAAGAGGACGCAAAGGGAGTTAGCAGAAGTAACCCGCACAACGGAAGCAACAATTAGAACAAGATATAAGGAGTTAATCGGGAGAATGCAACTTGTTATGGGCATATAATTGGCTTGACTTTATGACTGGTACATGTTAGCAGTCTTTTTTAATTAGAGTCAAGCCTTAACGTAGTTATGAATGTTTCTATTAGCAAAAATCTAGGATACTTTTCTGGGCGAATTCTTTCGGTTTTTGTGTGGTGTTATGCTTGTTGATTATATTATGTTGAGCTATTTGTGTTCTTTGATCGTTTAGATTAATTGAAGGTTCATGCCGTACCTGGCTTAATGATTTAAGCATGGATCTTGTTGGTATTCTGAACTCGGACCCGCATGAATTGCATCTAAAAGCTTGCTGCTGGATTAACCCTTCAAATCTCGGTCCATTTCTTACAAGCTTTCCTCCGCATTCTTTGTGATAAAAATCAACTACTTGTTCTAAAAAATCTAGAAGTGAAATATCGTAGGTTAATGCAAGTTGAGCTATTGTACTTAACTTGTTTAATTCCCGCTTCTCTTCTGCCTCTATTCTCAGCAACTTTTGGCACTCGTAAAACGTCTCATCGTCGACATATCTTAGCGATTCATCTATCACTGTAACACCCATGAATGTTGGTCTGCCAACATAAACTGGGTCGGAAAGAATGCGCTTTAGCCTGCTGCGAGTTAACATCTTATTCAGGATCTTGCCATAATTGTTGTTAATTATCTTCTCAGTCTTACTTATGTTCTTGTGGTGACGGAAGGTGCTGAAGATCTCTTTAATTAAGGGTTCATATTTTTTCTCTTTTGCAATCCAGCTCCCTGAACGAATATATCCCAGCGGTATAGGTTTGTTCCATTTTCTACATTTGAAATTTTGAATTTTGCTGGCATTAGCTCTCTCCGCTCTGCGCTTGTTCTCGCTTTCCGCTCCAAAACTTTCAATGGTATAAATCAGGATATCTACCAATTCTTTCGTAGTAAAGGACTTTTCCGGCGTTCTGATAATTCCATCGTCTTCAGAAAACTGGAGGAAAAACAACAGCGACTTTCGGCACGTCCTCCCTATTCTATCTATATGCGTCACCCATAACTCATCAACTTGCTTTTTCTCCCTCAGCTCCAAAATTCTCTTTAATTTTCTTCTATCGAAGTCCTCTCCGCTTAAACCAGCATCCACGAACCAATAAACTATGGATGGTTTCAGTTCCATCTTCATTTTATCAAGCCTCTCCTTCTGAACTTCCAAACTCAGCCCATGAACTTGCCTCTCAGTACTCACCCTTAGATACGCGGCTACACGAGGTCCACTTTCGCCTAGTTTCTCCACCCAAAAATCCTTTCCAAATGGACTTTTAGGCTTAATAAAAACCATTAAAATCGGTAAGTATGATAGTAATGTGACACCATAGGCAATATTCTCCGCGAAGTATGATGACAACACGACAAATCGGCTAAGGCATAATGCCAGTATGATGACAATAAGAATCTTGCGATAAATTTTAATATAACGTATGATGCGATCTGCCAAGGCTGAGCGCATCATACTTAACTTAAAAATATTGCGAAAAAACTTTATGACATAATGAAATTTGCATTTCAATCCAAGGCACTCTCCTTCAAAATTTGTCACCTATTGATGTTTTCTACCCGTAGGAGTTTCAGCCAAACATCGATCTTCACTATGAACTCTGAAATCGGCAGCTCCTCTTTTTCGCTAAGGATAAACTCCCTTAAGAGAGAATGCTGTGGCAGCTTCTCGTAAGCAAAGCTTTTTAACTTTAGAATGTTTACTGTTTCCAATCGCCCTTTTTCAAAGTTCTCGCTTTCTAGGCTTCCAATATTCATTTTAGGAGCCCTAGAAATGCCGCTTGATGTCAATTCATCTTTCCCATGAAATCCCATGATATCGCCGCCCTTAATAAGTTTTATGCATGGACTAAGTACATTATTCAAACTAAATTTTTAAATATTTCTACATTCATACTAAGTTTTATGCTAAAGCCGGATTATCGTAAAGGTCAAAGTGCATTACGGAGAAAAAATAGTTCGCATTGGGCTATTATAATCGCGCTGAAAAATGGTAGGAAAACGTTCTCCCAGTTATTAAAGGAAACAGCGTTAAGTCGCTCTACGTTGGCGTCCCATTTAAAGGAAATGGTTGCTAAGGGTGAAGTTGAAAGGGAAGCGGACACAACCGATTACCGTATAACATATTATCGGCTGAAGAACTATGCATGGAGCTCAGAGCTTCAAAAGGAAGAAGATGTTCATGCTATTGATTCCATGGAAATTGTATATAGCATTCCTCCCGAAGCCATTTCTAACTTTTTCCGGAAACTTGCTGATTTTTTGGAGCCGTCGTTACGTGAATACATTATCCGAATAGAGGCAGATAAATCCCTGACTAATTATGTTAGCTACTCCATTTACGTGGGGTCCTCAGAAAGTCGCGCAATAGGGAATAACTTAGGAAAGATTGCTGAAAAAGGGGTTCTGGCAATGCTGTCAGAAATAGTTAAAGCACCCGAACTCTTAGATCAATCATCCGACTTCACTATTGTTTTTCGTTTTAATAAAAAGAAAATAACGGAGTTAATACAAAAACTTGAAAATGAGAGAAAATCGAATGAAGGCAAAGAACTATTAAAGTTTCCTGATATCAGTGATTACGAAAAGGGATGACGAGGAAAAGTTGTTATCGCTCATGAAGAAAAATGTAAAATTATATATTTTTACGGGGAAATTTGATTATCACTTTCTTATTCGGTAGTGTTGCCACATACTCCCATCCTTTTTCAAGAAATCTTTCAACTTCACTTATAGCTATTACTTTTTGTTTGCAATCATTCTCTTTTTCTCCTAATAGCTTTTGCCTTATTATCGATTGGATTTCTTCATCACTCATGGCGAATAGATCCATCTTATCAACCTCATCCTTTCTGAATCCTGCTACCAATAGTAGTTGTTTTCTGAATGCTTGTCTAAGCTCGTCTTCGCTTGTCTTCTCAACTTTTATGGTCTGCAAATACTCCTGGCTTTTTTTATATGCCTCCCGCATATCTTCCACGACGCTGTCGGGAAGCCTACCCTTGTTTGTCGTGTAGCGATTTTCTACGTCACCCTTATGACCCATCCAAAATTGCCTGTAGTCGCGCACAACAAGCCCTTTTGACTCTGCTAGCATTAGTTGAGTATCAAAGTAGCTTCTTAACACGTAGGGCCTCCACTTGAAACCCGCCCTCCTTATAGCTAACCTTATCATATCGCTAATGTTTGTAGACCTTATGAAGGGCTTCGGGGCCACTTTAGGCGTGAGTATTGGCGAGTTCGGCGTAAGTTTTTCGCCCTTTTTCAGGCGGCTTTCTATATAATCCTTTAAATATTCGCAGCCCTCCTCGCTTAGAAAACTAAAATATTGGTGTCCGGCCTTGCTAAGCTCTCTACGCACAACAACCATTGTTGGGATTTTATCAAAAGTTACAGATTCACCTTCAACCCTAATTTCCGGAAAGTCTTTAAGCCTAAGCCCGTCTGTTCCCGTATAGTTGCCTAATGTTTCGATTCGCAGGCCACTATGTGCTAATAAAACACAGGCAACTCTGCTCCTAATATCCGCACACATAAAAATTTTCTTAAGCTCAGGCTGCGAGGGGACTCGCTCATCTCGTAGCGTGGGCGTGTCATCAACTCCCCTAATTTTTATCTTAACCTTAAGCTCCCTCATGTTGAAGGAAAGCCAAGACTTAACAGCCTTCATACAAGACTTGATATAGCTTCCCGTTCTACCTTCACGCTCTAAACATGAAACGAAATCCGACAAAACCGCGGCCAGATCTTTGTCGCTTAAGACAAGTAGGCCTTTAGGCTCCAAATTTAAACGCTTACAAGTCCAACCGAGCCTTCGCAAATATACGTCAGCTGTAACCTTCGACCCCCTTGCAACATTCTCATACCATCGCCTAACATCCACGTCCCCAAGCAAATAGGCATAGCTTTCCTTAGCCATAAACATCAAATAATGTTAGAGGCTTTGTTTGATATAAACGTTCCGAACCCAAAAAGTGGCGGGCCCGCCGGGAATTGAACCCGGGACCTACGGGTTAAGAGCCTCAACCCATCCCGTGCAGCGGTTTGGTCCGCCGCTCTACCTTACTGAGCTACGGGCCCGGCATTTTTCTAGATTATGCAA
>Ga0315298_1001781_pt1 | contig 38332 bp, 32 predicted proteins | sample WHS_1_MG_FD_203077 | JGI IMG/M metagenome (GOLD analysis project Ga0315298, IMG submission 203077) | Extremophilic microbial mat communities from Washburn Hot Springs, YNP, Wyoming, USA - WHS_1_MG | ecosystem: Environmental > Aquatic > Thermal springs > Hot (42-90C) | place: USA: Wyoming...
AGTTCAAGTAGGGCTTGACATCATATACGTCGTAAAACCATGAATGCTGCCATCCTCTAATCGGGCCATTACCGATCCTTCGACCATTTATGAATAGAACGTAGCGTGCATCAGCAGTTACTCGAAACACGGCTGCTTCAACATCGCTAGGAGCGTCGAAGACCTTACGAGCGTAAACGTAAATGTTTCGCAACTCCTCCTCGCGGCCGCTTATCCAGACCCATTTCGCCTTCCACTCTTCAGACATTCTGAGTTTAAGCCTTTTACAGCAGCATATAAGAATTTGCGATTAAACATAGAGGGCTTATTGAAAATAGTTAGGAGTCGCCGTATATTATGTTGGCCTCATAGACATCTGGGCCAAATATCTTATAGACCAAGAGGTCCTCTCTCCCAGTGTTAACTATTTTATGCGGCTTGGTCGCAGCTTCAGCCGACACGAATAGCTCGTCTAAACCCGGATTTTTGCCCTGTACTCTGACATTCCCAATGATCCCCTCCCCCTTCCAGACAAAAGCCAGGTAAGCATTTTTTTCGACGGTTTCAACAGTCTTTCCTGGGAACACTCTCACTTCTTTCCCACAGAATTTCCTTGTGCGATTAGGATGAAACACCCAGCGTTCAACACCCTTACCCTCTAACTCGGGCTCATCAACCTCTGTTGGAACCGCGTGATACTTTTTGTAGAAAAACGGGTCTCGCGACTTCTTCCAATCAATCAGCCTAGCAACAGCCTCCTCATCAGGCAGGCCTCGCAACATGTCTTCCCTCGGAATCCTCCTCTCTCCACACACAGCCTGAAGAATATTGTAAACATCAGACTCTTCCTGAATCTCCAGTGTTAGGGCTGTTCCCGGAGCATGTGGTACGCCGGAGAAAATATGAAAACCCTCTCCAACATTCAACCTGTATGCTGGGGAAAGATCCAGAACCTTGTCGTCACTCCACCTTTTCAACAGGGGAACCAGGTCTTCCTCCTCGACATGCGGGTGGACGGCTATGTGCGAATATGGGAGGGGCCCCTTTTCCTCAGCCTCTAGAAAATAGTAAGCCTCATCCTTCCCATGCATATTCCAATACCTCTTTGCATCCTCCTCTCTCGCATGCACGTGCCACGGGATGGGTTCCCCAATATCAAGAATCTTCGTTAAAACCCCGAACCGGTTGTCGTGTTCCACAGCATACTTGTCGCCGAGCAGCTCACCCGGGAGAATCTTAAACGCATCCCTTAGGAGAAGCTTGGCTTGCCTACAGGTGAAGGATATGAAGCTTAAGCCCTCGTTTTCAACCCTAACCGGGTTAACGGCTTCAACAGACGAGGCCAGCCATCTCTCGCATATCCATCCCCTCGAGGGCCCCACATAGTATTCCTTAAGACCAAGCCTACCCAATCCCGGATACAGGGTTCTCGGCACGAAGGAGGGGGCGAGTCTCAAAACCCCACCTGTCGCGTCAAGCTCCCCCTTTAGAAGCTTTTCCTTCTCGCCAAAGACCATTTTCTAGAATCCTGCAAAGCCGAGGCTTTAAAGCTTATAGGAGCACCATGCCTAGAAGCCGAGAAGACGCATAAGCTCGCTGTTTCTGACGAAATCCGGAATTATCAGGTCTGCTCCGGCATCCATCAGGCGTTTCCTCTTTCTAGGGTTTAACCCGATTCTACTAACCTCGTCCGAGGCAACTCCCAGGGCTATCGACCCCCTGGCTTTAGCGCTTCTAATTTCAACCGGGCCGTCTCCAACCACCAGCAACTCCCTACCGTGCAGATTGTTCCCGCTCAAAATCCTCTCGATAATTTTCTCCTTAGAGTTTGCCTCAGTGTAGTCAAGCGCACCGTATACCCCGCCCCTAAAATATTCGGTGATCCGGAGGGCACCTGCCTCTCTTAAAACATGCTCATGATCAGTGCCGCTTGCCAAATACATTACCACGCCCTTTTCATAGAGCTCCTGCAGGAAGCTTCTGGACCCACATATCATCAGGTCATCCGGGTTTAATTCCCCATTAAACAGTTTTCTAAGCCTCTCCTCAACAAGCAGGAGCATCCGCTGGTTGTATATCCTCTTATACTCGTAGGCATCCCTCGGGTTCCTGGAAATCCCGTGTCGGCGGACGGCTTCAGCCAGCCACTCCATCTGCTTTATAGTCAGCATTCCAGTCGAGTAGTCAACATACTCCCTAACCTCCTTTTCAATCTCCGGGGTTGGAGGATTCCCCTCGCAAATCATCTCTATCATAAGCGGTATCATTACGTTCTCCCACCCCTGCCTTATGACAGATATCGTCCCGTCGAAATCTATCAACGCATACTTGATACAACCCACCATCGAATCGAAATCTGGATTAAGAATCTCAAACCACTGGTTCACGGCCATTCATCCCCACTAGAAACCTCGTCAAACTTACTCAATATCTCTACGGGAGAGGCGGTTCCAGTAGTGTTCAGTTTTTTAAGAATAACTGCGGCAGCTAGGCTTGCAACTATGCCCGCTTCAACAGGGTTGGCTCCTCCCGCTAAGCCCGCGCCAACTGTGGAGATGAAAGTGTCACCAGCCCCAACGGGGTCTATTGGGGGCTGGGTCGGCGCAGCTGGAACATGGTGGCAGCCGGAACCCGTAATAACCATGGACCCCCTCTCGCTTAACGTTATGTATACTGGTCGCTTAGCCTTCTCCTGCAACTCCCTCCCTATCTCCAGAAGCTCATCCATATCTACTTCAAGAGGGTTTCTAGAAGGTCGCACGGCTTTCACAGCCTCCATGCGATTCGGCTTTAAAACCATGTTTCTGAAAAGACCTATACGCTCCCTCGAGTCAGCTATGAAAACCTTGCCCGGATTTTCCTCAGCGAGCTGAACTAGGCTGCTCCTAACGTTTTCCGTGACTACGCCATTCAGCGTCATCTGATCCTCCACTATCACTAAATCCACTTTTTCAACAGCCTCCTTCACGTTTTCAATGATTTCCTCCTCTAAGCCGCTGGTTAATGGACTGTAGTTTACAAAGTCAAGCCGAGAATCCTCCTGTTGAGAATCCCACCCGCAGAGTATTGGCTTAATATAGGTTGGCGTAACTCTTTCACGAGAAGTGATTAGAAAATCCAGGCTAATCCCGTTCTCCCTAAGCTTCTCTCCAAGGATTTTCCCACGCCAGTCGTCTCCAATAACGGTCACTGCAAAGACATCTTTCAAACCCAGAGCCTTAACGTTGCAACATATATTTCCTGAGGCGCCCGGAGAATACGTCTCCCTGACGACGGGACGCGTGTAGTGAGGCGTTTCACGCGATAGTTCTGAACGTGTCATATCAGCATACCAGTAAACGTCCAGCGCGAAGTCGCCGATCACCATGCTTCTCAAGCCTTTGAAGGAACCCAGTATTTCAACCAGCCTAGAGCGTTTCAGTCCTCTCATTCAACTCCAGCCTCCTGAGCAAAGAGGCCTCGAGCATTCTGCATAAAACATGGTATAGTACGGAGTGCATCTCCTGCACACGCCTCGTCTCTGAAGCCGGCGCCTTGACGGCGACGTCAGCGATTTCCGCAAGCATCCCACCCTCCCTACCGGTTAGAGCTATCACTGTTAAACCCAGGGCTTTAGCGGTTGCTGCAGCATAAATCACGTTCTGAGCATTACCACTAGTGCTTATACCCATCAGGACATCCCCACGTTTCGCCAAGGAGTATAGTTCTTGCGCGAAAGCCATGCTCCTCGTCGGGTTATCGTTATCAACAGCGCTTGAGAGAGAATGGTTTGAGCCTAGGACTATCACGCGTAAACCTTCCTCCAAGCTTCCCGCCAGTAGACCACCGTTAGGAACGGTTTCAAAAAGCCTCCTACGATAGCTCGGCACGGGTCTCCTAGACTCGAAGGATTTCAGAAGCTCGGCGGAAATATGGAAAGCGTCCGCGAAGCTGCCGCCATTACCGCATATAAAGAGCATCCCTCCAACGCTAAGACGGGTGTCGATAACTCTAAACGCCTTAACCAGGTCTTCTGCTACAACACTCAGTTCCCGGTTACTCCCTGCAAATTCTTCAATAATGTTTTTCACGGAGGGCTCAAGTAACCCTTCAACCCGCTTTTCCAATGAGAAGCCTACTCCCCCAGGAGGCTGGAGCGTAACGTTCTCCTCTCTAAGCATCCTGACCACGAGGTGGCGGAGGTTGGGTATTGTCACAGCATGGTCGCCAGTAATGTGGAAACCTTTACCCCCTAGCGAGGTTGGCCTTATAACAATGTTTTTCAGAGGCCTGTAGTAGTATTCCTCTTCATCCTTACTTCTCGGACGAGTATAATCTCTTATGAGTTTCAAATCGAAGTTAGCGGCTGTAAACCTCTCCACTTTAAACCCCAGGTTTCTCGCGATCGACAATGCTTTAAGAAAAACTTCAGGACCTATGACGGCTGAACCGAAATTCAGGAATACTCCTTCATCCAGGCGGCTGACCGTGTAAACGTATTTTTTGAAGTCTATCCCACTGGCCTCACCTATGGCGGAAAAGTCGCAAGCCGGATGCTGGTGAATTATGTCTGTCCCAAGCGCCACGTGAACAGTAAAAGGTATTCCTAATCTGTATGCGTGGTAGAGGACACTATACTTCTTGAACCTGAAACGGCCGTCTTCAGCAATCATCCTTCCTAGAGATTCACCGTAGCCCAAGCCGTCGCGAACACCGCGTTGAATAGCCAAGTTCATCAGTAATCCTGTTTCCTCAGCCATTCCGAAGGTTCCGTCCTCTATGCTTGTAGCAACATCCTCACTAGTCTCGCCGATTAAAGCGATTTCAAAATCGTGTATCGATGCTGCACCGTTAGAGGCGACGTGGCTCACCACACCCTGCTCCATGAGATCTATCAATACTGGTCCCAACCCGCATTTTACCACGTGCGCCCCCATCATCCATAACACTAAGCGCCCCTTCCTCCTCGCATCCACTATTATCTTTGCAAGATTATTTAGCTCCGGGCTTTCAAAAGGCGGTGGTTGAGACTCCGGGTCGACCAGATCCTTCAGTTTCACAAGGTTCTTCCTCTGAGATATTGGGTAAGTTTTAATCCTGTTGAAATCCAGCATTCTGCGGATAATGCACTCCTCAGAGTCATATATTAACTTAATTCTCTACTCGGCAGGAGGGGTTAGACACTGGATTGTAGACTGTTAGAGAAGCGTCTAAAAGTTTAAGCCCGGTTTTCGCACACCGCAAATCCTTTAAATAGCTTAGGACACATGCTAGGGAAAACATGAGGACCGTGAAGATAGGAGTAGTCGGAGCAGGCTCCCACGCTAACAATGTGCACTATCCCTCGCTCTTCGCGATAAAGGAGGCTGAGGTTGTAGCAGTATGCGACCTTAACCCAGATAGGCTTAGGGCAACAGCTGAAAAATACTCAATACCGGGCCGGTATACCGATTATAGAGAGATGTTGGATAAGGAGGAGCTGGACACCGTATACCTGATTATGCCTCCCCACCAGCTCTACGACATAGCGGTCGACTGCCTAAAGCAGGGTCTTAACCTTTTCATCGAGAAGCCCCCGGGCATAACCCGCAGCCAAACTGAAAGCCTAGCCTGGTACGCTGAGAAACACGGGTGTAGAACCATGGTTGGATTCAACAGGAGGTTCATACCGCTTATGAGAAGGGTTAAAGAGATTGTTGAGGAAAGAGGCCCAATAAACCAATGCGTATCGGTTTTTTACAAGAACATTCTTTCGCATGAGCCTCCCTACTATTCGGGGGCGGTGGATGTTTTAACCTCAGACGTAATCCACGCGGTGGATACTTTAAGATGGATGGGTGGAGGCGATGTTGAAAGCATATGTAGCTCCATCAGGAGGCTTTACGTTCCTTACGACAATAGTTTTAACGCGATGGTTAAATTCAAGAATGGCGCACTAGGCTTTTTAATGAGTAACTGGGCAGCCGGCTCAAGGGTGCATGTCTTCGAAATGCATAGCAAAGGCATATCGGCTTTTGTAAATCCGAATGACAAAGCCCTGCTATACAGAGACGGCTCATCTGAGCCCCAAGCAACATCCGCGTTCGAAGCAGCAGGCAGTACTGAATTCCATGTATACTACGGGTTTCTCAGCGAAAACATGCATTTCATCAGATGCGTGATAGAGGACAGGGAGCCTGAAACATGCTTTAGGGACGCCGTTAAAACGATGGAGCTTGTAGAGAAAATCTATGCGAACACGCTTAGCTAAAAACGAGAATCTAATCAAAAGGCTTTTGGCTAGACTCTAGGACAACAATCTCGTATTCTTGGAGAACTGGCAACTTTAATACCACATTTTTTTCAGCAGCTTCCCAATCCAGCTCCATGTTTAACCTCAGTGCCTTAGCATAAAGTGGCTTATCAAATCCATGAAGAACTATTTTTAAATCCCTAATCGGTAAGACCGATTCTATCGGCCTAGTCATCTCACCAGTGAAGTTCACCAGGTGTATAAGCATTCTACATTTACCCGGCTGGTGTCTAAGAGTAACTTCAACGCTCTGAGGACAATTATCAAGCGTTACAAGTGTTCTAGACATGAGGCGGACAGCATTAGCAATCATCCTTCTATAGTCAGGATTATGATAGGAATTGTAGTGCTCAAAGAAGTTCCCAGCAATGTAGAGGCAGCTCCCCCCTCCATACTTGTTAATCAGGATCGCCGGATTCTTGGATAAGGGAGGGAGCCTTACATATCTAGCAGGCATTTTCTCATTATACATGGCTATTGCCTTTGAGGTCACCGGAATCACCTCAACCCCGAAAGCTGGGCATGGAAGAAGCTTTGCGCTCACACCATCTACAAACGGATGGTCACTAACGATTGACATGTAGTCCATCATCATTGGGCCGAAGACACCTCTTCCCGCCTTAACGCCGAAAACCTCGGCCAGCCGGAACTCTTTAAGCAGTACTCCATATTCATCATATCTTGAACATTCAAAGCTAGCAACAAGGTTACCTCCATCCCTTACATACTTCCTTATCGTGTCAGCGCAATCCTTGGAGATGCATGCAGAGTTTGGAGCAATTATCAAGTCATACTTGCGAAGATTTTCCAGTTTTATTGACTCCTCATCAATAATGTCGAAGAGAACGTGTGACCTCACCAGTAGCTCGTAACATCCTTGAAAGCCAGCGAAGTAGTCTGCAGCTTTCCTCTCCTCGATTTTCACCTCCTTGGGATGGAAGTCCGCGAAAGGAATGCTCGCCCTGTAGAAGTCAGCCGTCATCTTGGACCAGAAGAGCCCAACCTTAGCGATCGACGTAGTGTGCTCTAAATATTCAGTGTTTCCCATTATAAAGCGGTTCATCTCCCCGGCGGCCAGTACTCCCGGCCCCTTAGCTGAGCTCAACGATACGCCGTACCACGGATTAGCACCGTTAGCAATTGTCTCCGCGTAAAGCAGCTTCGTCTCAGCCGGGGTTAAGAGATACTCATCCCACCCCTTATTAGCACCGGCTATGAAGACAACCGTCGGCTTACCGCTGGATTGTGTTTCCAGGAGCTTAGCCGTCATGCCTGGTTTCCAAAGTGGCTGAGCCCTCAGGTCATAGTATAGGAAGCCACCCTCAGCCCCCAGCATATCCTGGTAAGACATAAGCCTCCGGTTATCCCTGGCTTCAATCCAAGTCGGCCACAGGCCCGCCGAATTCATGTAGATTATCGCGTTCGGCTTAACCTTTTTCAGTGTCTTTTCAGCATCTCTGAGATACTCGGCTATGCTGTCATACCTGAACTCTATGAACTTCCTCCAAGCAGGATCCTTCCAATCCTCCTTGCGGGGAATATCTAATCCATACTTCTGCCTAAACTTCTCTCGACAGTTCTTGCAATAGCAAGTTCCAGGGTAGTAGGCCGGCCCGTCTAGGAATATTCCATCAGCATCGTAAGAAGCCAGGTCCTCAATACCTTGGAAAGACCACTCCCTCCAGGAAGGGGAGTTTACGCATGGAGAGTTCCCGGAGCCGTAAAGAAAATCTATTATCTTGCCTTCTTTGTTCACCTGAAGCCAGTCCGGATGCTCCTTGCCAAGCTCAATGTTTATCCAGTGTACATTGTAATAGACCAGGACCCTGATTCCCCTTTTATGGGCTTCCGGCAAGTATTCGCTTAAAAAATCCCTCGGCATGCTTCTTGCTATCCTAGTCTTAAAGTAGAAGACACCCTTCTCTCCTCCCCAAACATCGCTGCAACCAAGATGCTCAGCGTTAAAGCCCAGTCTACCCTTGGCTTCAGCAAGCTGAGCCGGATTTATTTTTAGAACCTCCTCCGCATCAGGTAATGTGAAGTCGGCGATAGTAAGAGGCTTGCGCCACCATTGTTCATCAAGCATGCTTCCATGCGGAGCGTTTAAAATATTAAACCTTTTCCGGAACAATCAGATGCGGAGAAAGCCTTATATTTTAATAGCGGGCGCTATGGTGGAATGCTGCCTGCTGAAAGGCTTGACGCTGCGTTTGAAGGCAAGTATTCAGATGCAATACCGTGGTTCGCCGACCTTACTTACTGGTACCACTCGCATGAGGAAATGGGAACCTTACCCCCGAGGTATAGGGGCGATGGCAGGATAAACCTTTACATGGATATGGGGTGCGGCGCACATGAGGAGCTCTACCGTCCAGTTTTCAAGATAAAGCGTAAACAGGTGAAAATCAATAGCTACGAGACTAAGGATCCTGATGGAAGCACCGTTAGGCATGAAGTTTTTCAAACTCCAGTAGGAGAGTTGAGACGAGTAAGTAAACACTCATTCAAATCCCACAGTACCGCAACTATAGAGCACCCGGTGAAAACGGAGAGAGACTTGAAGGTTCTGAGATTCATATTGAGAGACCAGATTGTAGAGAAGGATCCTGAGATATACGAATGGCAGTTGCAAGCGATGCAGAAATGGGACGGGTGGGGAATTGTAAGTTCCCTTCCACCGAGAACACCGTTGATGAGGATGATAGTGGAGTGGGCTGGTTTTTCAAACACTGTAAAACTACAATGGAGGTCTAGGGAAGAGTTTGACGAGACGATTCAAGTCATGTGTGAGGCGGATGACCCGGTTTATGAAGCGGTTTCAGAAGCACCCGCCAAGTACGTTTATTTTGGAGAAAATCTCTCTAGCGACATGGTTAGCCCACGTCTTTTCAAGACCTACTTGGAACCCTACTATAGCGCGCGCGCCCTTGAGCTTCACTCTAAAGGTAAGAAGATTTACCTACATATAGATGGTAGCCTTAGAGGGTTGTTGCCTTTGCTAGCTCAAACCGGCGTAGACTGTGCTCAATCGCTTACTCCGGCGCCGGCAGGCGACGTTGACGTTAAGGATTTTAGGAGGCTTGCTGGCGACAGCATAGTGCTATGGGGAGGATTGCCAGGGGTTTTATTCAGCGAAAAATACCCTGTCGAAATGTTGAAACGGATTCTTGAAGACATAATAGAGACATATATGAATGATTACAAGTTTATTATAGGAGTTGCTGATCAGGTACCACCAGATGGGGAGATAGATAGAGTGAAAATGGTTAGCGAGATAGTGAAGTCCAAGGGCAGAAGATAAAAAAAGGATACTAAGGTTTACTGAATAGATGTTCGCCCTAATAAGTCACCTACAATGACAAAAAAGTTTAAGTTTAGGATGATATGTTAGCCACAGAAAGTTGCCCTCTAAGCGGCTTACAGTAGGGCTGGTCTTAATCACGGCTGGAATTACTCTTATATTAAGCTCTCTCCTCACGAAACCGGAGCATCCCGAGGAAGATCAATACGCCGCATTAAGAAAGGTTCGGGTAGAGTATGCGGAAAGGCAGAGCTGTACCTACTTCCTAGATCAGAGCTTCCTCCTTAGAAACCCATCTAGCAAAACTGTGATTGATCTGGTCTATGTGTGGGTTCCGGTTAACGAGAGCCACCAATTCACGCGGTTCCTAAATTCAACTCTAAGACCATTATTCATGAAAAGCGACGAGGAGGTTGCCATATTAGTTTATAATGTTAGCTTGACGGAAGGGGAGACGATGTGGCTTAATGTTACGCTCCAAGTAACCGTTGAAGGATATAGACTTCTCATGGAGAACATTCCTTGGCTGAACCGTTCTCAGGTTGAGGAGAGCACCGGAGGGAAAGGGTATTGGGCCGTTGAAAACCGGACATACATTTTAGTGGCGGAAAACATCGGCTTGGACGCTAGAGATCCTGTCGAAGCATGTCGTATTGTTGGAGAATGGATACGCAGGAGGATTCAATATGATGAGGGGCCTAGAAAGGGTGCTAACCATGCGCTAATTGAGATGGGTGGCGAGCTGTTCGTTAGGGGCGACTGTGAGGAGATTGCCGATGTATTCGTAACGCTTACGAGAATACTTGGGATACGTTCAAGAGTGGTACATGGCCTCCTCCTTCTCGGATACAGGGAAGGTTCTGTGACGATGTGGATTAAGAGGACAGAAAGAGGCTATGAGTACTCTGAAAACTGGGGTGGACATGCCTGGTCTCAAATGTACCTTCCGCAAGCAGGATGGGTTGATTTTGAACTCGGTGCATATGGCGTTAGAATAGGAGATCTCACTCCATATTACGTTAGGTACAGCTTTGAGGAAAAAGGCAACCTGGGTTCAAACGTGCCTTACTGTTTGACAAGAAATCTGGAGGCAGACCTCTTGTACTTCACTTTCAGGTGGGTTCAGCCTTGAGGATTTTAAGGAAAACTCTTTTAATCTTAATAGTAGTGCCAGCAACCCTCCTTATCAAGCCTCAGCTGGATTATCATGTTAGGATCAACATGAAGACAGGGTCCGAAGGAGCGGTGACACTAAAATATGGCATATTCTTAAACACTATAGGTAGCATCGTTCCGCTTGATGGGAACGCCTACCGGCCAGTTGTTGCAGACTATTACAAACTACGGTACCCATCAGGCTGGATAGACGCGATGAAATTCTCGTTCACAGAGGACGTTAGGCTGCTGAACTGCCCGGTTAGCGCGCGCGCGCCTCCTAGTGTCAAGCCTCCCTACGTCGCGAATGAGGCGGATGCTCCTGAAAGCCATGTTCTCACGCTCAGAATCCTAGGAGTTGTCTTTCCCAAAGCCCCTTCTAAGCTCAAGGCGAAGATTTCTGAAGCAAAGTTTCTTAATTCAACTTCAACCCTCCTAGTTACCGTTTGAAACACAGGGGACGATGGAGGAGTGTTCATAGTTGTTCTTTTTGAGAAAAGCTTTGAACAGGCTAGGAAGGTAGACCTCAAGCCCGGCGAAAACGCTTCAGTAAGGTTTCCAGTGCACGTCCCCGAGGGAGAAGAGGTCGGGGTAAGGATCTTTGGAGGTGGAGAACAGCTGGATGAGTATAAGCTGACCATCGGGATGAAGAAGCCCCCGAGCATCTTGCCACTAGTCTTGGGTGCAGTGGGAATAATTCCTGTGCTCGTTGGAGCCCTCGTAATACTCTCCCACTTTAGGGGTAAGTTTAGGAAACGCGCTTCATCACAAGAGGATGACCCTGCTTCACATCCTCCAAGCTAAAGGGATTGTAGCGTGCGCTAATTATGAATCGCCTTATCTAAAACCATAATTCTTATAAGCGCAGCACAGCATTGCATTCCGGATGATGCATATTGGTCGATATAGTTGACGCTCCTCAAATCACTGACAATTTCATAAGGAAACTGTATGAGAGAACTAAGCCCTCTCTATCCTTCAAAGCATCTACTAGAGAGGAGTTCTTAGAATGGAAGGAGAAACTAAAGAATAAGATTAGAGAACTTTTAGGAGAATCCCCTGAGCCCGCTGACTTGAATCCCCGTCTGCTTTCTAAAGAGGAGGCTGAGAAGCATGTTAGAGAGAAATGGATCATTCAATCCGAAGAGGACTGCTGGGTACCACTATACCTTTTAATCCCTAAAGGCTTCAAAGGAAAGCTTCCAGCAATTTTATGTGCACATGGTCATGGCGCATACGGTAAGGATTCAGTAGCAGGTGTTCATTTTAACGATCCGAATAGGAAGGCTGAGATTGAAAGATTAAACTATAATTATGCGGAGCAAATGGCTAATGCTGGCTTCGTCGCAGTCGCTCCAGACTGGCGGAGCTTTGGCGAAAGAATAGGCTACTACAATCCTTACCCTGGGAGAGACATATGCAATATTCATTTCATTCAACACTTGATTCTCGGGAGGACGCTTCTGGGAAGCAATATTTTCGACGGCACGCGGGTTATAGATTTCCTGACGACGCTGGAATATGTTGATTCAAACAGGATAGGGTGTATGGGTCTATCCTTCGGAGGGACAATGACAACCTACTTGACGCTGCTCGACGAGAGGATAAAAGCGGCAGACATTATATGTTATGCGACGACGACTGAGCATTACGCGATATCTAGGCCAAACTTCTGCGGGTCTCAGCTGGTTCCCAACCTTTACAAGTATGCTGACGTGCCCGATGTCATAGCCGCAATAGCTCCTAAGCCTCTCCTAATAGAGAGCGGAGCCTCCGATACTTGTTTCTGGATTCATTCCGCTCTTAAAGCGCACACCGTGATAAGAAGGGCCTACGAGGTCGCTGGGGAGCCGGAAAACCTCTGGATAGAGGTCTTCCCGGGGGAACACAGCTTCTCTGGAAGAACAGCCTTCAGCTTCTTCAAAAAATACCTTAAATCTGGAAACTAAGGTGAGTAGACCGTTAAAACTGAAAGCAAATGCCGCTTGGGATACGCAGAGTAAAATTCTAACATTTAGTGAAGCTAACCATCCCACGCGGGCAAGACAACTGTATTACGGTAAAGCAAAATGTTATAAGTTTTCTTATTAACATTCTCCACGGTGGTTCAGATGAATGTCTTTGAAGCCATAAGGACAAGGCGTAGCATACGGGTCTACGAGGACAGGCCTGTTGAAGAAGAAAAACTTAAAATAATCTTGGAGGCAGCGAGGCTAGCGCCATCCGCTGGAAACAGGCAGCCATGGCGTTTCATCGTGATCACAGACCCCAAGGTTAAAGAAGAACTGGTTGAGGCGAAAAAGAGGATGATGCCGCCTCCACCACCAGGAGCCCCCTCTAGGCCTTTCAGAAGCCCCTTGGAATCGGCCCCGGTTTTAATAGTGGGCTGCGCCCTACCCGGTGAAAGCATTCCCGGAACAGACTTCTGGAAGATTGATGTAGCCATAGCCCTGCAAAACCTTGTCTTAGCAGCGTGGGAGCAGGGTCTCGGAACCTGTTGGATCGGAGTATTCCACGAGGAGGAGGAAGTCAAGAAGGTTTTAGGCCTTCCGGAGGAAGCGAGAGTAGTCTCCATGATAGCTGTAGGCTATCCTGCTGAGAAAAAGGAACCCGTGTCGAACCGGAAACCCTTACAGGAGATTGTTAGGTACAACCACTGGCAGCACAAGCTTTTTTAAAAATCTTAAGGAACCAGGCTTAAGACTTCTGTGGATCTTAAAACCTCCTCACCCTGAAGGTTAATGATTGAGTCAAAGTTCTCCCGGGTAACGTTCGTAGTTGTCCCGACTCCGGTTACACACACTGCGCCAGCAGCCTGCCCCGCCATTAAGAGCCTCTTTAAATCCTCAAGCGGGATTTCCGACAGGCCTCCAAACATCCTATTCTTAAGCAGTGTGAATATTATTCCTGCGCTGAACGCGTCCCCGGCGCCGGTTGGGTCAACCACTTCAACTTTAAAACCTTTCTGCCTTACGTATTTCCCATTCTTCAAAACAGCCAGCGCACCCTTTTCGCCGAGGGTTATGAAAGTAACGCCGTTAACCCTTTTACTCGCCTCCCTCATTCCAGAGGCTAAACTATCTGTCTTGAATATGTTCTTCAGCTCTATGTCGTTACAGTGGAAAAAGTCTGCGTAATCCAAATGCTCAACAATATAATCCCATTGCCTCCCGTATGGCTCCACCATGTCGACGAACGTTAAGCTCCCGGTCTCCTTCGCAGTTTTAAGAACCTCTCCAAGCCTTCCGTCGAACCCGCCGCACAATCCGGACGCGGCGTAGAAAATCCGTGGTTTAACCTCAAGCACCTTCTTGGAGACGAAATCTGGGTCGAGATGCAGGCTTGCACCCAGGTCCAGGTGGAACCTCCTGTCCTCGCCTTTAACCACAAGCGCAATGTTTTTCGTCGTTCCAGTTTCAGCCAGCTCCATCAAGTGTGTAATAACCCCCTTCTCCTCTAAAACGCTTTTTATGAACAATCCGAAAACATCCCTGCCGATTGCCCCCACTATGCCGACAGAACCCTTTTCAAGACCCAGCTGGATCAAATCTATGGAAACGTTGCAGGGGTGGCCTCCAACAGTCAGCTTAACGCTTTTCTTAGCAAAAACTATGTGACCAGGATCCGCGATTTTAGGCAGTTCAGCCAGAATCATGTCGGCAACGATGAACCCTGAGGCGAGGACTTTCATCAAGACAGATCATGGTTAAGAGTTTTTAATCTTTTCTAAACTTCCTAAACCCATTCCCTGAGGGTAGTATCCTCTGCAACAGACCTGTAGAAGCGCCTCATCCTTTCAATCAGCTTAGTAACCCTATCCCTGGAAAAACCTTTCTCGGAGTGAAGGAACTCCATCAACCATGCTTCGTCAAGCCCCGAATACTTGACGGAATACTCTTTTTTAACATCAGGCTGCATGAATACTTTTCTGACCTCAGCGTAATTCTCCGGAGCCTTTGGAAGAATGCTTCTAGGGATTTCATCTATCCGCCCATACTTCTTAATAAGCTGCAGAGCCTTTTTAGGACCAATCCCCTTAACACCCTCGTTGAAATCAGTACCCACGAGAATAGCAACATCCACCAGCTGCTCCCTAGTGATGCCCAGCCTACTTAAGGCTTCCCCAGCCTCTATAAGCTCAGGCTTCAAGACTTTTGAATAGCCCTTGCTCGGGTAGAACTCGGTGCTACGTATAGCCAGGTTTCTAACAAGCCTGGGAGAACCGTAGAGCAGAGTATCATAGTCCCTACCTGCCACAGCATACGCCTCCCTCCTCTGAACGATAAAGGCCGCCTGAGCCTCAGCATCAGAAGGAGCCTCGACGAACGGAAGACCCATTGCAGAAAGCAGTGTCTTAGTGTCCTCGACCATCGCTGCCGTCAGCCTCGTGGAGGAAACAGCCTTGGAAAAGGCTTCTGCAAGCCTACCTTCTTTCACCGCCAGCCTCCACTCCGCCAAAGCCTTCTCCCTCCTGAGCCTCCTCTCCTCCAGCTCCCTCAGCTTAAGCTGGGCAGGCCTCCCGTCGAAGACTAATATGAACCTCATGCTGTAGTCGCACAGTAGCCTTGTAACCCTGAAGGCGAAGCCTATCAGGTGAGAAGTAACGTTGCCCTCAGCATCCGTGAAGAACGTTCCGTCAGGCTTACGTATCAAAGCGAGAAACTGGTAGAGCATCTGGCTAGCGTCAACAGCGAAGCTTTTCCCTCTAAGGCTTTCAAGACTCGTCGGTTTCCTGCTGATTATGGGTGTTAAATTAACCCCCATCCGAACCTTCACCAGGTATTGCTAAAGTCCGAGTAACGTTTATGGTTTTCTGAACGTATTCCTAATCTGAATAAAGGCTGTTCCCTTTTTCAATTAAATGATGCCTGATGAAAGCTTATAAGTAGAATACATCACTTTATATCGCGAAGAAATATGATTCTTAGAAAAAACATATTTCTCCCATGGATTACGATGGTTTTTATCTCGACCATACTAGTAAACAATATCACTATTAGTGTTTCCGCTGATGTAACGCTCTACGACTTTATAGACCACGCGTCTGAGGCGCAATGGAGCAGTGAAGCCGGGGTTTTGCCTTTCCCAGGAGACCCCTCGGACAGCAGGGGGTTTGCAAGATACGTGTATAACGCTCTTCTGGAAGACGGTTCGACTTGGAGCAAGGTTCTGGAAACCCATCCCCAGTGGGTTGCCGGCGGCTGGATAATGGGTGTTTACCCGCAGCAGACAGTTCCGCCGAACTCTCAGCTAACTGTTAGGATAGGGTTTCTCTCCGGAGCCACCGGCACAGACGGCGCAGAGTTTGACGTTTACTTCGACGAGTACCGTGGTATGAACGTAGCTCCCTTAAGACACACCATCCTAAGCAAGGTGGCCACTTTAGACAGCAAGCTTGACCTGATAACGGAGGATTTGAGTTTCATAGCTGGCAAGAAGGGCAACTTCATCCTTCGCGTCTACGCAGGCAAGACTTCAAACAGGGACTGGGCTGTCTGGGCGGAGGCGAGGATAGAGACGAAACCTCTGCCCGACCTTGTCATAACTGATGTCTGGGAGAGCGGCGGCCTTATTCATTACAGGGTGAAGAACGTTGGAGATGCTCCAACCACGCCAGCAGGGATGCCGACCAAGAGCTTCTGCAACTGCCTTTCTATAGACGGGAAACAGGTGGCGAAACGCTGCATAACTCAGCTGCTCCAGCCCGGGCAGGAGGTTGAGGGAGTTTTCGATTATGCTTGGCAGCCAACACTAGGTGAACATGCAGTAAAGGTTTGCGCAGATTGCGATCAGAACATCGAAGAGTCTAATGAGGGTAACAACTGCCTTGAGGAAAAGTGGTTGGAGGAAAACTTTCCAGACCTAGTGATAACCGATATTATTTGCGACAGGAACAATAGCCTGATAGGCTACGTATTAAAGAACATTGGAGGCGAGGTTGCGAAGGGAAACCATAGTACAACGCTTTACGTTGACGGCAAGGAGGTTGCTCACGACCCTGTTGGGGTTGACCTGAAGCCGGGAGACGTTTTTGAATCGTGGTTCAGAAACTATGAGTGGCCCGAGTGCCGAAACATCACGGTAAAAGTCTGCGCGGACAACTTTAACCAAGTAAAGGAGTCTGATGAGGGTAACAACTGCCTAGCGAAGACTTGCATCTCATACCCCGTACCTATAATTATTGTCTCTGGCCCCCGTGCTGTAAACGTTACGCAGGATTCGGTTATCGTGGAATGGATTACGAATAAGAATAGTGATAGCACAGTTGCTTACAGCGACCGCTCCACGGGGGAGGAGAAAACCGTTTACGACCCAAGCCTTGTGAAAAACCATGCTGTGAAGATTACTGGATTAAAGCCGAGGACAACCTACAGGTTCTACGTCGTTTCGAAGGACCGTTGCGGAAACGCCGTCATAAGCAAGACCAGGGTCTTCGAAACAACATCCCCGCCGGACACGGAGAAGCCTTCGGTGACCCTGTTCCTTCCGGAGAGGCTTGTCGGCGTCGTAAACATCTTGGCCAACGCGAGTGACAACGTTGGCGTGGAAGGCGTGATGTTCTCGATAGATGAAGTGGTGAAGTTCATAGACTTCTCCCCACCCTATGTATGGGTCTGCAACACAACCCTCTTCCGAAACGGAGCTCACAGTTTCGACGCGATAGCCTTCGACGCTGCTGGAAACAGGGCTATCGACGTTAAAAACGGCACGATCAACAACCCGATGCCGGATAGAACCCCGCCGCTGGTGCGAATAATTAAACCCAGTATCGAAGGGGTACACGACCTCGTAGAGATAGAGGCTTTAATACAGGATGATTCGAATGCAACCAGGCCCGCAGGGTACATTCAAAGAGCTGAGCTTTACATAGATGGCGTTTTGGCGAAGAGCTGGGTGTATGCTCCGTTTCACTTTAACCCCTTCACAGGAGAGGTTGTTACAGTACCCCCTGCAAGCAACCTGTCTTTCACCCATCTCTGGAATGCAACCGGACTCGAAGTAAACTCAGAGCATACGATAGAGGTTAAAGCGTGGGACAACTCAGGAAACTATGGGCACGACAGCATGAGGGTGAAAATATCTCAAATACGATTGATGCCTCCCATTGTAGGACGAATGAAAATTATCAATGTAGAGGTCACGAGGGATGTTATAAGACACGATGTTTATCAGACAGCATACCTCGTAACCCTATATGTAAGAAACACGGGAACAGAAACTTTGTATAACCTTAGCCTCCGTGATGATGTCTGCGGGTTTCAAGTGATTCCTCACACGGCATTCATAAGCGTAGAGTTCGCACCGTCGTTTTGGACGAGTATTGTCATTTTCAAACCGCCTGGAGAAGCAGCACTACCGCCGAGAAGCGTTGCTACAATTCAGTACCTTGCCGTGCCCATACTGTTTGCTCCAACAATACCAGACGAATGCTACATATTCGGCTGGCTCGATACGTATGTGAGCTTCTCATGCGAAGGTGTAAGTTACGGGCGTAGTTTCAGTTTGCGCCATCATCCCGATGATTTTTCATCAGTACTCGGAAGTGCCGACTACGTAATCATTACTAATCCTTCAAGATTGTTCAGCAATAATGCGGGTGATGAAGAAGGTGTTAATACCCTCCTAATCGATATGGCAAGGCTGGCTATGCTAAAGCACGGGGTCCTAGGATACTTACGGAGGAGTCTAAACGCTTACGAGATTAAAGCATACATATCGCCTTCAGGAGCATGGAGCAGAAGGCTTTCTCCTGCTTTTAGAAACCCGAGTCCTGAGAGAGATAGGGATGCATATGTTCTGATCGTAGGGGAGACAGAGGTAATTCCATCTTTTGACGAATATCTATACTATCGATATATTCCGCTTAGTGATAATCCGTTTTCAGATACTTTTGGTGATGATGGTAGGCCAGATATTATGGTGGGTAGGATCATAGGCAATACTGCTAGATATTTAGCAACCCCTATCAGAACCAGTATTGAAGTAGTAACCGGCAGTAAGATTTTTGACCGTTCCGATGCTTTAGTTGTTACCGGGCCTGCTGGGCCTTGGGAGGAGGTTTGGATACGAAATGGGCATGTGTTGGCAGACCTTCTACATACTTTTCAAGGGGCTGCTGTTTCGATACGGCACGCCGAATACTACGATACTGAAGTTAACCTGCTACGTGAAGCGCTTTACATATTGGGCACATATTGGGATTTCGACCCTAATACTAGTCAGCCAGAACCGCCATCAGAGATTCGCCGACTTGTAACGAACTATGATAACCTAAGAAGTCTAGTAGGAGTTTACAATTGCCTAGGGGAGCCAGGTCATACGGTAGACGGTGTTCCCTGCGCTGGGAATCATCCTCCCATGGACTTGGCAACTCTCCGCACACTAATAAGTAAAGAGGATGCTGAAATAGTTGAAGCATTACGTATAGGTATTAGACTCTCAGGAGGAGCAATAGTTATACTCCCCTACAGTATTTATGAAAATGATTGTAGTGCCTTATCGGAAAGAGGATATCAAATTAAGGAAGCAGCACGAGGAAAGGACATCATCACCTTTGCTGGTCACGGTGGCCCGGGAAGCTGGGCCTCTTGTCTCGACGCATTCATAGGTTGGTGTAGGGTAACAGATCTATATACCGACTTCCCAGGACACCCACTTACCTTTGGTAACAGTGCACCTGTGATCTCCGCTGCTGCCTGCTCAACAGGCTACTACGAGACTACGGATATTGGCGACATTAGCATATGCGAAGACCTTTTGAGGAGGGGTGCAGCAATATACATGGGAGCAACTATCAGTGTTTCCGATGAGTCCGACGAGTTCCATAATCAACTGTACGGTGTAGAGTGGACTCCGGACCGCACAATTGGAAAGGCTTTTGCTCTCTTGAAAAGACGCTTGATCAGCGAGAGCGCAACGTGGCAAGTATACGCCTATCATTATAACCTATACGGAGACCCGAAGTTTGGAGATTGAGGTGATGTTATAATGGTTAAAAGACTTTGGCGGATGCTCTTCAACATTGTTCTTTTCATATATATCTTTAATATGATTCAGGTTAAAGGTGCTGAACCGCCTTCAATACTAGAAATTACAATACCTGACTACGAAGTGAGTAAGGTTGCCGATTTCGACTATGTTAGTATTCCTGGCGGGTATGTTCTGCTCGTAGACGGTAAGCCAAGGGTTCCCTACTACTCAGTTTCAGTTGATTATCCAGAAGGATACCGGATTCAGAATGTGGTTGAAAGAAAGCGTAGCGGACTTGAAACAACTATTGGATTAAAATTGCCAATTGTAATGATGCAAAACCGTTCATCTTCTAATGGGCCATTATCAAACGAGAGCGAGGGATGGTATCCAAGAGAAGATTACTGTTGGTCAATATGGACTAATCCAGATGGCACTACCACGCTCACAATAATTATTTATCCATTTTATTACAACACGGAAACCACTGAAGTCAGATACTATAAACAGTATGAATTTGACGTGGTCTACATATTTTCGACGGTTTCAATACTCGATGTAAATACTGAGAGGCGAGTTTACGATCCCGGGGAAGAAATTACAATTAATGTTTCGCTTAACAATTCAGGAGAAGCGAGAGATATCGTTGCTGGTGCTCTGGTAAGGTCATATGGTTCAGACAAGATTGTTGACGGCTTACCATTGATAACGCTTCAGGATGTAGTGGGACAGGCATCATTCTCAATTATATGGAATAGCAAAGACTTTCCAACTGGCGACTATTCTGTAGAGATCATGTTGAACGATACGTCTGGGAACTGGCTCGATAGGAGGGTTTGCATGTTCAGGCTAGGCAGGTCCATGATAAACGTGACAGGCTTTAGCGTCGAACCTCAACACTTCAAAATAGGGGATAAGATAAAAATATCTCTCGAAGCCTTTAACACGGGTTCAACTACCCTTAATGGAAAATGCATTTTCACTGTGCAGAAGGGAAACAGCTCTGTTTGGAGTTCATACCAAAATTTCTCCTCTCTTACCCCTGGTGCTTCACTCAGGTTCACCTCAACATGGGACACCTCCTCGGCTGAGAAGGGTGCTTTGTACTATATCGTTAGCTACGTTTCATACGAGAGTCAGACAACTCTGCCAGCGGTGGTCATGGTCAGTACGAACTACTTGCCGGTAGCAAGGTTCAGCTACACCCCTACCAAGATGGGTTTGGGCGAGGAGGTGTCTTTCGACGCTTCTGCCTCCAGCGATCCCGACGGAAGCATATCTTCGTATAAATGGGAGTTTGGAGATGGTGGGGAAGGGTCGGGCGTTAGCGTTAAGCATTCTTATAATGGGCTCGGAGACTATATTATTACGCTGACAGTTATTGATAACGAGGGTGGGAGCAATTCCACCATGAAGCTCATCAGGGTTGTGATGATGTATACTCTAAATGTTTCCTCTAATGTTGCAGTTGAGATACCGGGCTCGGGCAGGTACAAAGAAGGGGATGAGGTTGTTCTATCTGCACCCCGCTCAGCAAGTATGCCTGGGTTGTCCGGCTTACTGGGTGCGAAGTACGTGTTTAAACAGTGGGTCGGTTTCTTGAATTCTACGGAGAGCTCGGTAAGGCTTGTCTTCACAGGCTATGAGCCGATGATGGAGATGCAGGCAGTATATTCTGAGGACTATACCGGTATGATGATCACGGTGGCAATTATATCTTTAGTGATCATTGCAATCATTGTCCTCTCCTTGCATAGGAGAATAAAAAGGAAGCCTCCTCCCCTGCCACCCCCCACCAGCACCTCCGTCGCATCCCGCATCTCTCACGTAATGCTATATTCCCCTACGTTTTTTCTCATTTTTCAAAAACATGAGATTTATTAATTTGAAATGGTAATTTTTACTCGGTAAGTCTGAAAAAATGGCAGAAGGCCAGGTGGGTTCGAAGGAGAGCTATCTCTACCTAAGAAGATTAGGGAGGCGCGCGCTTTAACCTAATTTTTCCATTTTTCAACTATCGGCAGGTTTTGCCTTATCCAGTGTATAAATCGGGGCGGAGTTTTCTTGCCATAGCGTATAAAAGGGCGAGTTCCCATGATTCCTGCCTATTTGTAAACCCATTCGTCAAAATTCCTATAGCCCCCATTTTTCTCTTGGTTCCATTTATGCCAGTAATTTCATCAATCACATCCCCCAGCTCCTTTCCACCCAGAACCTTTTCCACGACGACCTCTGGCAGCTCAATACCACCGCCACACCCAAGTGCCACTTCGCCTCCAACATCTACAACAGCACACCAGCCGGTTAGAAAATACCTGCCGGCCCTTCTAGCAACTCCGCCCTCGAGACCAACGCCAAGATCGGCTTCAGCTTTTACGATGGCTTCCTCGGCTCGGTATATGGCTCCCTCAGCACACTCCTCGTCCGTTAAAGGCGTGTGCGAAACCTTTGACGCGACATCTATCGGAATGATCTCGACGTTGCCGTATATTCTTCTCATAATGTTTTCTGTTGCTTTTATTTTAACAGGATTTGTTGAGCCTACTGCAACTTTTATTACCATCGGACATGATTCTTAAAACAGTTTTAAAAAGCTTACGATTTAAGGAAAACTACATTGCACTCTTAGTTATTTCTAAGTTTCTCCACCATCTCTTTCTCTTTTGACTTGAAAACTGCCTTGGCTCTGTAAAGCTTTGCGGAAGCGCGCGCTAACATAGGAACCGGTTGAAGCCAGATTGAACTTCCTCTTCAAACTCCCGGCGAGGATTGCGAGTTCAAGCGAATGCTCCGTTACTGGGCGCGCGCTATGGATGGAACCAGATAGGTTAATGTATCATGCTAGCCTTCACGAAAAACATCCTCGGGAGGGTTTACAACCGGTTGTATAATCGCCTTCTTACCTTCTAACATCTCCATCTTTATCACCCGGCTTCAGACCCATTTTTCTCTAATGTCTTTAGGGAAACTATCTGTCCTTTTGTAGATACTTTTACTTCAGCGCGTGCACTAAAGGTTAAATTTTAGAGTAGTTTACATACCACCGTTGGCTAGAGGACAAAGGCTCAGGACTCCTCTCGAAAAAGAGGAGGTTGCTCGGCTTAAGGCTGGGGACATCATATACGTAAGCGGGGAAGTGTTTACTAGCAGGGATAGGACTCAGAAGTTGATACTGGAGAACAGGGATAAGTTGCCTTTTTCCCCTAAAGGCCTGTTAGAGTTCCACGCGGGCCCGATAGTTAGGAGAGAAGGTTCAGAATGGAAGGTCGTTTCAATCGGTCCCACTACAAGCTTCAGGATGGAGAACAGTGAATATGGTTTCATTAAAGAGACGAGGATTGCAGGCGTCATTGGAAAAGGCGGCATGGGTAGCAAGACTCGAGAAGCATGCAGGGAGTTTAAAGCCTTTTACGGAGTTCTTCCAGGGGGAGCTGCAGCTCTGATAGCTAAAAGCGTTAAACGCGTTATTGGAGTTTACTGGCTTGAAGAGCTTGGTGTCCCCGAGGCCATGTGGCATCTCGAAGTCGAGAACCTTGGGCCGATAACAGTTGTTATAGATGCTTTTGGGAACGATTTATATGAGGATCTTAGAAAAAGGGTTGACGAAAAACTTTCAAGAGCTTTGAAAAGCTTGGAGGAATAGAGCTATGGAAGACAGGGATCTTAAGGACCATATTGTTGAAGCAATAAGGCTCTGTGAAACATCCCTTCCAATCGACGTGAAGAATCGTTTGAAGGAAGCATATGAGAATGAGGACAGGGAAGTTCCGAAGAAAATACTGGGCGCTCTATTGAAAAATGTTGAAACTGCTGAAAAAGAGAGCAGGCCGATATGTCAAGATACGGGCACGTTAACCTTCTACGTTAAGAGGGGGGAATGGGGGGAGAATGAGCTGCATAGAATCATCGTCGAAGCAGTTAAAGAGGCCAGTAGTAAAATACCGTTGAGGCCAAACGCTATAGACTTCCCCTCTAGGAGGAACTCTGGAGACAATACTGGAAGATTTATTCCATGGATAGTCTGGGAGCCCGGCGGAGAACATTTAGAAATAACCGTGATAGCTAAGGGTGGGGGCTCTGAGGCTGTTTCAAGCCTAAGGGTTTTACCGGCTACCGCTGGGAGAAAAGAGATTTTCCGAGAAGTGCTTGAAAGCGTTGCGAAAGCCGGGGCTAAACCATGTCCTCCAATAATCCTTGGAGTAGGAATCGGCCCTTCTTCGGAAATAGCTCTTGATCTCGCCAAGAGAGCCGTTTACCTCAGGCCGCTTTCGAAGAGACATGGGAACAGCTTTATTGCGAGGATGGAGGAGGATCTTTTAAGAATGGTTAACAGTCTTGACATAGGTGTCCACGGCTTCGGAGGCCTGACAGCCCTGGACCTTCACATCGAGTATGCCTCTATACATCCGTCTTCAATCGCTCTCGGAATCGTAGCAAGCTGCTGGGCGCTGAGGAAAGCTACGCTGAAGGAATGTGGCAATACGGCGAGAATCGTGGATCATGATGACCTTTCAATATTGTAGTAACACTGAAAAATCATGTTTACTAATTCAAATCGCAGTCAATTAGCGCGCGTGCTAGACCAGCATACTGACAATACTTTCCTGCTCGAGGCAAGAAACGGTTTTAGAATTTAGGTTTCGGATATCAGCTTCTTGATAAACTCCACATCTTTTTTCAACACTGCTTTTCTTTCCTCTCGAGTATATTTTCCTAGAGATTCGTCTTCAATCGTTAAATCACCAGTATAACCTGCTTTTCTTAAAACTTGAACTACCCTTCTAAATTCAATATCTCCTTCATACAGGGGTACTCCAACCTGGGGGAAATCTTCCCCGGGAAGCCTCTGCCTTTCCCTTTTAGCCACGGGATACTTCAGATTTTTAAGATGAGTATGTTTAACTAGTTTTGCATACTTTTCTATGAGTTCATGAACCTTGCTCAACGGATAACCATACCAATAGAAGTTTCCAGTATCCAATGTTAAGCCTACTCTTTCATCATTTATCTCTTTAAAGGCGTAGTCTAAAAACCGCTCATCGTTGCTAACATAGCCGTGATTTTCAACGGCATAAGCTACGCTGCTACCCTTTGTTTCCCTTAAGAGGCGTTTCATTATTTCAACAAAATGCTTAGCATACTCTTCAACTGGTTTCTCTTCCCTTATTTGCATATGCGAGTTTATCCGTATCACTTCAACTCCGATTCCATCCGCAAGCTGTGTCGCCTTTTTAATGTAATCCAGCTCCTCCTCGAGATTTTCACTTGCAAAATCATTTTCCAACAATATAGTGCATGGTTTTACACCTGCGTTTTTAGAAAATTCTAAAAATTCTTTTCTCTCATTAGCGTTTCTCAGGTTAAAACCTAGCTTCACCACGTGGCCCATATCTTCATACGTGTCTTGAGTTAATGTTTTGTTTACGTACATTTCATACCTATTTAAACCTAAATCCTTTAGTCCCTTAACCAGATCCTCATAACCAACCCATATTACCGTGAAATCCCTAACTGCGACGTACATTTTACTCATACTAACAACAGGGTATTAATAAATCTTATCAAGATAACTGTTAAGGAAACTCTATCAAAGCCAGCTGTGCAAAACATTCATGGAAGTAAGAAGCGTGAAAGTTGATTTAGAAAAACATATAGCTCGCTTGATACGTGGCTATTTTGATTTTAGCCCATATTTTTCCCAATGCGTCACTTCTTCAAGTGGTCTCCTGTTTCTACTGGGCTTCTCATCAGGATAGCCGACTGAAACAGTACATAGAACTCTAAGCCCCTCAGGTATTCCAAGCAGCTTCTTTATAGGTTCCTCGAAGGGAGTGTTCAACACACCCATCCAGCATGTCCCAAGCCCCCTAGAGTGGGCTGCGAGAAGGAAGTTTTGCACGGAAACCGCAACATCCCCGTGGTACCAGTTGCTGCTCCTGCCGGGGTCAGCTATGAAAACTACTACGACGGGACTGTCAGCCATGAACCTCCCGTACCTATGTATCTCCGCAAGCTTCCTCCTGGTCTCCTGGTTCTTAACCACCAAGAACTCCCATGGCTGAGAGTTGTTAGCCGAGGGAGCCCATCTTGCTGCTTCAAGACACTCGATTATCTTCTCATCCTCCACCGGCGTCGACTTATACTTTCTAATGCTCCGCCTTGTTTTAATCGCCTCCATCACATCCATCTTTAAACACCTAGGAAGATTTCATGAAACATCTTAATATGGTTTACTATAATCTGGAGGAATCATTATAACAACAGAATTCTAGTAACGAGGGGAGGCAGCAACCGGGATTTGTAAACCAGAAAGTTTTTAAGCCTTACCGGCTTCGGCTTCGAAGACCCAGTTATCAAGGTTTCTACAAATTAGTGTAAGTATTCGCGCAGACTCCTCCGGTTTCATGGCGAGAAAAAGCGCGGCAACATGCTTGCAGAACTGTTTTTGACCAATCCTTTTAACCCAGTCCTCACAGTAATGCTTCAGTCTCCTTTCAGAAAGACTTACTACAACAGTATACTCCTTGACCTTGGCTTTAACATTCTCTTCTCCAGCCTCCTCGATAACCACTCTCCCAGCCAGTTCCCTCGCCCTCTCCAGCCTACCGCCCTCCAGGAAGGCTGAGACCAGTTTCTCAACATCCTTCTCACCGGAAGAAAGAGCTGCTTCAACCCTGCTAACCGTCCTCCTTAAGCCCTCTTCCCCGAAGTAGCTGAGAATCTTGTTCAAAGCCTCTTCCTGAGGCTTCTCAGCGGTCCCAATGATCTTCATCATTTGAAGCGCGTTCTTTACAGCATACCCTCTGAAGTGGTTGTTAAAGTAAACGTAAACCTTCTTAGCCTTGGAGGAAAGCTCCTCCAGCCTTCCCTTCCACTCGTTAAGCTCTTCAACCCTGTAATCGTAATAGTACCATGGTCTTTTACCCCTACCGTGAAACCTTACGTAGGAGAAACCTCCAGTAACCTTCAGCAACGCAGGCAGAAGAGGCTCGTCGACAATGCAGTACCCCACATTATTCTCTGAGAGAACTCTGAAAGCATCATTATTCATCCAAGTCGGATGCCTGAACTCGACAGCAAAATCGTAGCCCTCTGGAAGGCTCTCCAGAAACTCGTGGAAGCCTTTGAATGCTCCGGCAGGCTTTGGCGGAAGCTGGAAAAGCAGCGGCCCAAGCTTACCACCCTCCTTAAGAGGAGTGAGCACGCTTAGGAAGAGTTTCAAATCCCTCATAGCGCCCTTCTCCAGATCCATGAGTTTAATGTGGGTCACTGTTTTAGGAACCTTAAGGGAGAACACGAAGCCTTTAGGCGAGGATCTTGCAATAGCACGCATTAAGCCCAGATTAGGCTGTTTATAGAAGGAGGAATCTACTTCAACCGTTTTAAAAACACTCGCATACTGCTGAAACATTTTTTCACTACTCGCGTAGAACACGTTAAGCCAATCCCTGTAGCTCCAGCCTGACGTCCCTATAATGATATTATTCAACCCTTTAGAACGTCTTCTCCACCGGCGGTGATAAACTTTTAGTTAGAACTGTCGGGAGCAATAATGACAGCAACCCATGTGTTTTACTCATTTACAGCAGGGCTTTTCCTAGCCTACTTCTACCGTAAGACAGGCAGAAACCTTTTAGGACCAGTGAGCTACTATTTCAGCCAGTTGTTCTTTAGCATGCCGTACATATGGATGGAACCGGCAGCAATATCCTTTAGAGTTCAGCCTCTTCCCCCGGAATTGTTCCGGCTGTTCCACTGGACTCCCTACGTCTTAAACGTAATTCAGATACTGATCCTTAGAAAGATTCATTTAAACAAATAGAATGGCATCATTCTTGCTAACCTCACAGAGCAATTTAAAAGATGCTTAAAGTATAAACCTCATCTGCAACCTTTCTAAAAATGTTATTTAAGCGGTTGTACGCTTCTAAAAGAGGGAGAAGCATTTAACGACTCTCAGAGAAAAAGTTATAAGCTTTGCAACCGCTTAAAGAAACGGGTTAGAAATGCTTTGGGAGTATTTAACAAGCCCCGATATTAAGGAGGCGGCTGAGAAAAAACTTGTCGCAATTCTTCCAGTAGGCTCGATTGAAATACATGGGCCCCACATGCCGACAGGAACAGACTCCATAACTATTCGCGAAATAACTAGGATGGCTGCTGAAAAAGAACCGGCGGTAGTGCTGCCAACACTCTACTACGTTTATGTGCCTGAGAACCGACATTTCCCTGGAACCATATCTCTAAGCGCTGGGACAATACTTACTATCCTCGAGGAAATATGCGACGAGGTTTCGAGAAACGGTTTTAAAAAAATACTTATCGTCAATGGTCATGGGGGAAATAATCATCTTCTAAGGGTTTTCCTGAGGGAAAGCCTGCATAGGAAGAAGGACTACGTTATTTACGCGTTAATCGAGCCATGGTCCTCGATAGAGGAGATCGCTGAGAAAATATGTGAAAGCAAGGTAACAGGTCATGCTTGCGAGCGTGAAACCAGCATGGGGCTATACTTGTTCGAAAACCTGATTAAGATGGAGAATGTTAAGCAGGAGGCGAAGACAGGGGGGACGAATCTCCCTGGAGTCGAAACGCCTGTAGACTGGCAGGCTTACGCAGTCCAGCTTTATCTCGGCGACCCAAGGCTGGCGACGAAGGAGAAGGGTAGAATACTGGTTGAGAGGATTATCGATTTCGTAGCGGACGCGATAAGAAGAATTAAACAGGATGAGAAGGTTCCGTTGATACTTGACGATTTCTACCGCAAGGCTTACGGGCAGTAGGGAATGCCGGTTTAAAACTGGCTTGCTAGAACCAGTCTGAGTGCCAGATGTGAGGATTTCCTGCTGGAAACAATATTTCCAGTGCTTTTTCAACCCTCCCCTCATGCTTCACAGCCTGATCCACCAAGATGTTTCCAGGATGCCTGTATCCGAGGATAAGCTGCATTAATACCCATTGTGGAAGCCCAATCCAGTTCTCCGACAGGGCTTCTGAAAAAGAAAGCCCGGAGTCGGAAACCTCAAGCGTGATGAAGCCTATGTCTGTCTTGAAAGAGATGTGCGAAGGCAGCTCTTTCACGCAAGCATTCTTCAAGCGATCTTCAAACACGGGAGCGAGCTTTTCAAATGTCGATTTGAGATTAATGATTCTCCCCATGCCGTCGGAAGCATAAGGATAGTCAATGCTGATCGTGCAGCCAAGGCTTTTACAAAGCTCTGCGAAAGGATGGTCAAACGGGGCGTATACTTCAAGCTCAGTAGCCTTCTTCTGAAGAGCATTGTCACACGCGAAGCGGAGGACATGCTCATACAGAGCAGCATCTACAGCACCCACCTCTGTTATCCTCATTACCCTTGGCCAGCGGTCAGCAGCGCAGTAGGCAACTATTCTGCCAGACTCGTCTTCGAAGACGGTTCCGTCAGCAGGTATCCCCCACCAGCTTCCCTTTCTAAACCTAAACCATTCCCCCCTATACCTCTTCAAGGGGCCTGTCCTATCCTCATTCGTAAACTCGTAGATTTCCAGAACTGCAGGGGCGTCCTCCTTCACCATGGGGCGGGCGTTAAGCCCGGGCCTAGCCCTCTCAGCATTTCTAAGAGGCATTGTTATCTTGCAATTGGGAAGCGTTGAAGCATAACCCCACCTGAAATAGTAATCAGGTATGCCGAAGAGCATTGAAACATCATACCCGTTTCTAACCATGTACTCGATTGAAAACTCCATAACCTTTCTCGAATACCCCTTCATCCTGTGCTCCTCGAGCGTCCCAACCCCGCCGATCCCCCCCATTTTCAAGAATGCTTTCCCAACCTTTACTTCAAGATCGTTAATAGTGAGCCAGCTAACCGGCGATTCTCCCAGCTCATCCAGAAGAAGCTCGACTCTATGCGACCTCGCCGAGTCAGTAACCCTTATCTCGCTTCCCATGAGCCCTCCTAAAACAATACTCTTAAAAAACTTAGCCCCTAATCACTTGGACTCAATATAGTAGAGATCCTGCCTCGGATCCCTTATCAAAGGCCGTTTCTTGACGAAATTGTTCCCGACGAGAATTGCGAGAGCATGCCGCACGGTCCTAGCGGGCAGCATCGTCTTCTTAACAATGTCCTTCTGAGTTAAAGCCCCCTCGTATTCAAGAACCTTCAAAATCAGTTTCGCGCTGGGAGGCAGACTGCTTATGTCAAGCGACATCCTAGCCTTCTTCTCAAGCCTTCTCGCCAGAAGCGCCTCGCTAAGCCTTACGAAGCCAACGTCCTCACCCCTTTTAACAACAACCTTCTCAGTTATTCTCATCCTATACCCACCGTCAACGATGACTTCGCATGCGGAATTACTGACTATTTCTCGGATTTCTATAAGGCTTTCAAGAGGGGTTACCAAGGGTCTTCTAGTAAGGTTTAAAGAGTTAACGGGGACTATGCTCACCACCTTGGCTTGAGGATGTATTATCGGCCCGCCTGTTGAGAGAGCGTAGGCTGTTGAGCCTATTGGTGTGGAAACTATCAAGCCATCACCTATATCTCTCCAGACGAATTCGCCGTCAATATAAAGGCTATACTCGAGCACTGTAGCGCTTTTCCTTGGGAATATTGCGAGTTCGTTGAGCGCGCACGGTGTTTCAGCATCGTCTACAACAGCCTTAAGCCTCGAGGAATACTCCACGCTATACTCTCTTCTCAGGAAAGCCCTTAAAGCGTCTTCAAGCCTCTCAAGCGTTGTCTCCATAAGGAAACTGTTATTCTCAGTCTTGCTCACGCCCAGGATGAGTACATCCCTGGATTTCACGTAGTGAAGTGCTTTCAAAACATCCTTATCCTCGCCTAACACGAGGAGAAGACCCTCGCCAATCTTCTCAAGCTCTTCAAGACTCTTGACGCGTGTAACCTCCACCCCGATGCGGCTGGCTGTTCTCAAGCATTCCTTAAGCAGGCCACGGTCGGACTTCGCTGGGGCAAGCACTATGTTCAACTAGGTTCAGTAGTGGATTGGAGGGCTATTTATTGTTTTCAACGGTTTAAAAACTTTGCAGTTCTATTTTGCCTCTTCATGAAGCATTTATGCAATTATTGCCTGAATAGAACCCCTTAAATAATGGGGGTTAAGCCTTCAAAAGAAGCTGATGGAAGACCTTAGCCGTAAAATACGCGAGAAAGCGAGGGATATGGGAGCTATAGTGCTAGCACACAACTACCAGAGGCCTGAGGTGCAGGATGTTGCTGATTTCGTCGGCGACAGCCTGGAACTGTCGATCAAGGCTATGGAGACCAATGCTAAAACTATAGTTTTTGCAGGCGTAGACTTTATGGTTGAGCAGGCGGCTGTGCTGAACCCCGGTAAGACGATATTGACGCCTGAGCCAAGATCAATCTGCCCTATGGCGTGGCAGCTGGACCCTCCTGTGGTTGACGAATACCGTAGGAAACACCCGGATGCGCCTCTAGTGGTTTACGTGAATTCCTTCGTCGAAGTCAAGTCTATGGCGGACTACGTGGTTACCAGCAGCAGCGCTTCCAAGCTGGTCTCTAGGCTTGATGAGGAGAAAATCCTTTTCGGGCCGGATAGGAACCTAGCGTCATACGTTGCTGAAACAACCGGGAAGGAGGTTATTGCTGTTCCCCTGAACAGCTACTGCCCGGTTCACATAGGGATCACAGCGGGTAGAGTAACATCCGTTAAGGAAAAGATGCCGGATGCGAAGGTGCTTGTACACCCCGAGTGCCCGCCTGAAACAAGAAGGCTGGCTGATTTCGTGGGCAGCACGAGCCAAATAATAAGGGCAGTTGGAGAGATTGATGCAAAGCGTTTCATAATAGGCACCGAGAACGGGGTGGTTCACAGAATCTCCAAGCTTTATCCTGGTAAGGAGGCTTATCCCGTGAGTAAAGACACGATATGCCCCAACATGAAGAAGATCACGCTTGAAAAAGTGTACAGGAGCCTTGATAGCGGTGAGACCGTTGTGAAAATCGATGAGAAGCTTGCTGAGAAGGCGAGGAAAGTTCTTGAAAGAAGCTTTGCTCTCCTAGGGGTTGAAACACCATGGTCGAGGAAGTAGTCTTCAGAAAATTCCTTGAGTGGCTCTCTGAAGACATACCATACTGGGACTTGACCTCCGAGATCATACCTTCACAGGCTACGTGCGAGGCAGTAGTAATGGCTAAGGAGGATGGTGTTGCAGCCTGCTGCGAGGATGTTGCCCCAATACTTGAGAAAATGGGGTTCACAGTTAGGGTTTTGAAGAAGAGTGGTGAAGCATTCAGAAAAGGGGATAGAATAATGTGGATTAAAGGCAATATGCGTAGACTCATGGAGATTGAAAGACTATTGTTGAACATTCTCTCGCAAACCTTTGGAGTAGCAACATTAACCAAGGCCTTTGTTGAAAAAGCCCGGAGAATAAACCCGAACGTGAAGATAGCTGCAACTAGAAAAGTTAAGCCTGGATTTCAGTACTTTGAGAAGAAGGCCATTGCAGCCGCGGGCGGCGACACTCACAGACTAAACCTGTCAGACATGATTCTCATCAAGGAGAATCATTTAAAGTATTTCAACTCGGTTGGTGAAGCCGTTAAGAAAGCGAGGGAGCTAGCAAGCTTCAGCAAGAAGATAGAGGTTGAGGTGGCTGAGGCTGAAGATGCTGTGGAGGCTGCTGAGGCAGGGGCGGATATAATCATGCTTGACAATTGCACACCTGAAAGAGCGAGGAGGACTATTGAAATGCTTAGGAAAAAGGGATTAAGAAGCAGGGTTCTAGTAGAGGTTTCCGGTGGAGTTAAGCTTGAAAACCTTGAAGAGTATGTGGAGGCTGGGCCTGACATAATAAGCTCAGGGGAGCTGACGCATTCAGCTAAAGCAATAGACATATCGCTTGAAGTCACGAGGGTGGGAAAATGAAGAGGATCGGCTTGATAGGGTGTGGCGCAATAGGCTCCCTCATAGCTAAGGCTGTGGACGAGGGCAAGATTAACGCGGAACTCGTCTACGTCTATGATTCACGAAGGGAAGCGGCTTTGAAGCTGGTTGAGAAGCTGAGGAGCAAGCCGAAGATTCTGGAGGGGATAGAAGAGATGTTGAGAGACAGGAGGCTTAGTATTATTGTCGAGGCTGCGAGCGATGAGGCTGTGCTAGAATATCTTAAACCCATTATTGAAGCTGGAAAGGAGGTGCTTGTGATGAGCATAGGAGGACTCCTTTTCCCCGAGACTCGGAAGATATATGAGGAAAACGCGGGCAGAATACATGTTCCAGCAGGAGCAATCGCCGGACTGGATGCTATTCAAGCCATAAGCCTAGTGGGCGTGGACAGGGTTGTTTTAACCACGAGGAAGCCTCCTGAAGCATTAGCCTACTCCAACTATTTCAAGGAGAAGGGGATTGAATTAGATAAAATCAGGGAGCCGACGCTCGTCTACGAGGGGCCTGTTGAAGACGCTTTAATGCATTTCCCCAGAAGCGTAAACGTTGCAGCAGCACTAGCCTTATACTCTAAATCAGGCGTCCTCGTTAGAATAATAGCGGACCCAACCAGGAAAGACATAATGCACGAGATAGATGTTGAATCCAAGGTTTCAAACCTCAGGATACAGGTTGAGAACATCCCGCACCCGGATAATCCTAGGACAAGCTACCTGGCAGCATTATCCTGCATACAGAAACTCAGGGAAATCTGCGGCTAAGCATCCAGGGCAGGGTTTACAGGGATATTTCAAAGGCTTGCAATCTGCTTGAGCACGGGCTGATGAGAGTCGCAAAGCCAAGGACAAGAGTAGTACTGAGACTGGGAAACCGCTTGAGTGTCTAATAGTGCTGTAGCGCGCGGTGGCGTTGCTGCCCTGACGCAGCCTTGAAGCCCGTGGAACGAGCCCGGAAGGGGCTGGGGGCGGGACCCAGGTCTGGGAGTGTTAGAAAAGTTTATAAATGCGTTTGAGAAAGAGTCTCGGAGAGCCGAGAAGAGATAATTATGAGTAATAATACGGTTAAAGTCTATGTTCTAGACCCTGCTTCAATACTTACCGGAGTAGCTGCCAGGGCGGTTGAAAAAGGAGAGGTTGCGGGGAGAATAATGGTGCATAAGGCCATCGTGTCAGAGTTTGAGAGAAAAGCGAGATTTGGGGATGAAACAGGGTTAAACGGCTTAAAATCGCTTAAGGATGCAGCCTCGGCGAGAGGGCTTGAAGTCGAGTTCATAGGCTCTTCAAACACTCCTGAAGAGGTTTCAACGGTTCTAAGGGACCTGGCGATGAACACCGGCGGCACTCTTGTCTCATGCGACCCGGTTTTAACTAAGACGGCGACAGCAATGGGGATTGAAGCGATCTACCTTAGCCCAGTTGGAAGAGCCAAGCTTGAAGAGTTCTTTAAACCAGGCATAATGTCGATACACCTTAAGGAGAATGTGATACCGAAGGCTAAGGAGGGTGTTCCCGGCAAATGGGTTTACAGGGATGTTGGCGAGAAACCCATTAGCAAGCCTGAGCTTGAATCCATAATAGCCGACGTGATGGAGAGGGTTCAGCTTACAAACCAGGGATTCGTAGAGATAGATAAGTCGGGCTCGACAATAATACAGCTTAAAGACCTTAGGATAGTCATAACTAGACCACCCTTCTCCGACGGGCTTGAAATCACAGCTGTTAAGCCTCTTATTAAGAGAAGCCTAGAGGAGTATTATTTGGCTGACAAGCTTGTCGAGAGGCTTAGAACCCAGGCTGAAGGAATACTCATAGCCGGGGCTCCTGGAATGGGGAAATCCACTTTCGCCCAGGCTCTAGCGGAGCTCTACAGGTCGATGAATAAGGTTGTTAAGACAATAGAGAGCCCGAGAGACCTTCAGCTCCCGCCTGACGTCACGCAGTATTCTAAGACCGCGGCTGAGCCTAGTGAGCTTCACGATGTTCTACTGTTGAGCAGGCCGGACTACACGATATACGATGAGCTTAGAGACACTAATGACTTCAACATTTTCATAGACCTTAGGCTCGCGGGCATAGGTATGGTTGGCGTCATACATGCTACGACGCCTATGGATGCGATTCAACGCTTCACCGGCAGGACTGACCTTGGCCTCATACCCTCTATCATCGACACAGTCATATTTATGAAGGAGGGAGAGGTTTCGAAAATATACACGCTTGAAACAGTCGTGAAAATACCTAAGGGGATGAGGAACGCTGACCTAGCTAGGCCGACGATAGTCGTTAAAAACTTCTTAACAGGCGAGGCGGAGTACGAGCTCTACGTCTTCGGAGAGCAAACCTTCATAGTACCGGTTCGTAAGAAGAAGACAGGGTACGAGGAGAAGCTTAAGGAGGAGGTGCAGGCAATAGTGCACAACCAGATTTCAGACTTCGACGTCAGGATCGAGGGGGACAGGCTTATTCTCTACGCGAACAAGGAGGACATACCCATACTCGTCAAGAAGTATAATAAGAAGCTTAACAGGTTTGCGAAGAGAATAAACATGAATATTGAAATAAGCCCGCAGAGTAAGCATGAAAGCGGACACTGAGAACCATGAAAATAATAGTCGGTTCTAACCTATTGCTCCGCCGATGGCCCCACCGATTATTGACATTATTGATCCGAATGCCAACGATATTATAATTGCTCCTCCAGTGACTAGGCCTCCTAGAAAACCCAGTAAACTACCGAGAACACCTCCAAGCAGGCCTCCGACTCCAACGAAGCCGATGACCAGAAGTATGGTTGCAATTATTCCGCCGAATATTCCCGCTAGAAACCCAGCCAGGGCACCCCTACCGGCCCCGCCCCCAGCTATTAAGCCGGCGATGAAGCCGCCGATCAAAGAGCCAAAAACTGGAAAGTACGCGCCTAAAATAGAGTTTATTATGAATCCTAAGAATGCTCCAAGCAACAGGTTGCCTTCTCTCCCCATCCATACCACTGAAGACATTGGGCGTTAGCTGTGATTTAATCATTTCTTCTCAGCGACAGGCTTCTTTCTAGCAAAGTAAAAAGCAGCAAAGCATAAAACTACTAGAGCAACCGCCCCAAGAATAAGCATGGTCCTCAAGTTCAACCCTGATCCCTTTAATATCACGGATTCGTTTCGAATAAGACTCACACTCTTACTTTCGGCTGAAGTGCTTACAGTATAGTTTCCCGCTGGAAGGTTTGAAAAAACCACATGCCCATCAACACTAGTTCTCCCAGCTACTTGGAAAACCGGCGAAGCTATTTTAACCTCAACATTCCCCATAGGCTCGCCGAATTCATTAACCACGTGAACATTAAGGAAGTAGGTTTCAGTCCTCAATTCGATTATTAAAGGCTTACTGGTTATCGGAAGCGGGAACCCCGTGTTCTGGTTGGAGGACACTAAGAGAACACCACTGTTCTTCAGGCTGAGAAAACCCCTGAATACTTCAGACCCGTTTATCTTTACAGTGACCTCGTAATCACCTAAATACGGAATGGCTGTCAATTCACCGGATTCTGAGCGGACTACTTCACTATTACTCTTCAACTCTACTACTGCTTCACCAAGTGGCGCTCCAGTCGAGTTTACTGCCCTAAGCGTCACCTCACCCAAGACTATTACTACCGTAACATTGCTAGCCTTCAACAGCCTTACTCCACCGGCTTCGAGAATTAGGATGTAGACCCCGGGTGACCCCGGCTTATAGCTCACCGTGAAGCCTCCACCCGGGGACGGGTTTAGCCTAATGGTTTCAACCTCCTTCACGCCCTCGTAAACACGCATCGTCAACTCAGCGGCGTCAGGCTCCGGAACGCCTATGAGAAGCCCGTTGACACGTATTTCCTCCCCAATCCTAATCGGCGACTTATCAACCCATGTTCGAAGCACGCATGCGCTTGGCAACACTGTTTGAAACCTTCCGTATGCAGTAGAACCCATGTAAGTATCGTTACCAGTCCACTCCGCCTTTATGAAAACGTCTCCGAAAACCCTTGGCTCCCAAACCAGCGAGAAAACACCTGTCGCAGCATCCACCTCGGCGAAAAGTATCCATGAAACATTGTCAAGCGAATAGTATAGTGAAACGTTTTGAGCGCTCGGAGGATAGAGACTGCCGTTCACCCTAATGTTCTCCACCCCCGCAACCACCACGGTTGGGCTTACCGTCAGATTGAGAACAGAGCCTGCTTTCACCTGAAGAGGATACTCTGGTGTTGAGGCAGACTGGTAGTTAGCATCACCCGGGAAATACGCTGAAACCTTGTAAAGACCTATGAGCATAGGAGTCAAGTCGAACGAGAAGTTTCCGTTAGAGCTTACCGGCAACTCATACTCCTTCAAAGCCTGCTTCGGATCCTTAACCTTCAAGTACACTGGAGAAACCCTTGGATTAACTTTCCCACTTATCCTGACGCTAGTGTTGACAGCAGCCTCGCTTGGAACATTAAGCTCAATACTGACAGATTTCTTCGGAGCAGGGGGAGGAGTAGGTGGTGGTGTAGGCGGAGGTGCAGCAGAGAGCTTTACATCTATTCGTAAAGCTTCCCCATTTTGTGATGTTTTAGACGCACTGCCAGAGTAACCATCCTTTGACGCACTCACAGTTATAGTCACAGGAACCGCGTTGACATCTAATGTAGTACTGTAATATCCATCGTTATCAGCTGTCCCTGACCAAGAAGCACCTCCTCCAGAGACCTTTATGGAAGCACCTCCTGCGGGATTTCCGTCAGGCATCGAGATATATCCATATACAGGAACTGGTACTCCTCCCCGCACCTTAACGCCATCTATCGTAATTAACATGAATATGCATGGGACGATTACGAAAGTTAGATAAAAAGAGCCTTTTTTAATTTTACCCATATTCATTCATCTCCACTTCTACAAATTTCTTCGAAGAAGTTAGGAAAACAAAGTATCCGGAGCCCTCTTCTACTAAAAAGTTCTTTGGCTTAGGAGCACTTGGTACATAGCTCTCATATATTTGACTTGTAGAATTCCATTTATCTATGTGATTCACCACATTAATCCCTATAGCTTCTGCCATATCTTTAGCGGAATATCCTGGTGAGGGTCTGAAAATTAAAGCAATTAGGTTGTACTTTCTTACCAAATCCCTTACATGAAACCTTACCATAAGCCACTCACTTGTTTCCTGAGTATCGTTTGCTCTTATGTAGATACTATGGTATCCGTTAGTATAAGTTGAACCGTTGAAGCTTATTCTAATGAACTCTATGCTTGAATCCCAGGAGCCGTCCATTGGAGCGGGTATTATGGTTAAGGAATTAGCGTCGTCAATCGTATACCCTGCCCCAGTAATATTTTTTGGAGATATTATTTTAACTGTTAGATTAACCATGCCAGTTTGAACCGTTCCGTTCACCAGTCTTAGCGTTAGACTTGTAACCTTGACTGTGAAGTTGGCTGTCACTGTGCCTGAACCATTTATAGTCACATTAGTTTCCGGCGAGTTTGAATCAGCTATAGTTATCTTCGAAGTGTTAGAGAACCAGTTTACGAAGATGCAGTCAGGGTCGGGTGTAGCAGATATTTGTATTGTCGAGCTTTCATTGTACCAGCCTGGCCCTAATGGTGTTACGGTTCCGCAGCCCGGTGGCTTAACATTGAAGGTAACGTTATACTGTTTTTTGAAGAAGGCCGTTACAGTAGCGTTATAACCGGGAACAATGTAGCTGTGATTCCTAGC
>Ga0315298_1001782_pt1 | contig 38330 bp, 37 predicted proteins | sample WHS_1_MG_FD_203077 | JGI IMG/M metagenome (GOLD analysis project Ga0315298, IMG submission 203077) | Extremophilic microbial mat communities from Washburn Hot Springs, YNP, Wyoming, USA - WHS_1_MG | ecosystem: Environmental > Aquatic > Thermal springs > Hot (42-90C) | place: USA: Wyoming...
GCCGAATTATCCCTTTCTGGCGGCCCGTATCGAACGCCTGGAGGAAACCACTGCCACCGGTTCGGAGCTGGATGCCCGCGTCCTGCACTTGCGCCAGCAGGCCACCGAAGCCCTCGCTCTCCTGCCGCAGGTGCCTCAGGAGTTGGCCCAGGCCATCGCCCACGTGGAGCAGCCCGGAGCGCTGGCCGATCTGATTGCCAACTTTCTCGATCTCAAGCCCGAGGAGCGCCAGCAGATTCTGGAAAATCTTGACGTGCGCAGCCGTCTGGAACAGATCTCGCAGTTTTTGAGCTATCGCATCGAGGTCCTGAAGCTTACCCACAAGATTGGTGAGCAGACCAAGGAGGTCATGGATCGCCGCCAGCGTGAATATTTCCTGCGCGAGCAACTCAAGGCCATTCAGCAAGAGTTGGGGGAAGGAGAGGAGGGCAACGGTGAGATGGAGGCTCTGGGTCACGCCATTGACGAGGCGCACTTGCCCGCCGAGGCGGAAGCGGTGGCCCGCAAGGAGTTGCGTCGCCTGCAACGGATGCCCGAAGGGGCTGGCGAGTATGGCATGGTGCGTAGTTATATCGACGCCATTCTGGCCCTCCCCTGGAGCAAGGAGACAGAGGAGCGCATCGACATCGGGGAAGCGCGGGGCATTCTCGACGAGGATCACTACGACCTCGACAAGATCAAGCGGCGCATCCTGGAGCATCTGGCGGTGCATCGCCTGAATTCCAGCGGCAAGAGTCCCATTCTCTGCTTCGTGGGGCCGCCGGGGGTGGGCAAGACCTCTCTGGGCCAGAGCATCGCCCGCGCCATGGGGCGCAAGTTTGTGCGCGTGAGCCTGGGCGGCGTCCATGACGAGGCGGAGATCCGCGGCCATCGGCGCACCTATATCGGCGCCCTGCCGGGCAATATCCTCCAGGCTCTGGGCAAGGTGGAGGTGCGCAATCCGGTGATGCTCCTGGATGAAATCGATAAGCTCGGCGCTGGTGGTTTCCACGGCGATCCCGCCGCCGCCCTGCTGGAAGTACTGGACCCGGAGCAAAACCGCACCTTTCGCGACACCTATCTGGCCATGCCCTTTGACCTCAGCCACGTCTTTTTCATCGCCACGGCCAATATCCTGGATACCATCCCCGGCCCCCTGCGGGACCGCATGGAAATCATCGCGCTCTCGGGTTATACGGAGGAGGACAAGATGCACATCGCTTCCCGCTACCTCCTGCCCCGGCAGCGGGAGGCGGCGGGCTTGACGGCGGAGCAACTGGTGCTGGAAGAAGACACCTTGCTGGCCCTCATCCGCGGCTATACCCGTGAGGCCGGCTGCCGCAACCTGGAGCGGGAACTGGGGGCCATTTGCCGCTGGGTGGCGGTGCGCGTCGCCGAGGGCAGCAGCAGCGGGATGCAGGTTCATCCCGATGACCTGGCCACCGTTCTTGGTCCCCAGCACTTTGAAAACGAAGTCGCCTCGCGGGTGGCCCTGCCCGGCGTGGCCACTGGTCTGGCCTGGACGCCGGTGGGTGGGGATATCCTCTTCATCGAGGCCAGCAAGAGCCCCGGTAACGGCCGCCTCATCCTGACCGGCCAGCTCGGCGATGTCATGAAGGAGAGCGCCCAGGCGGCCATGAGCCTGGTCAAGGCGCGGGCGGCGGACTGGCAGATTGCCCAGGAAAGCATCGACAAGAGCGATATCCATATCCACATCCCCGCCGGCGCCATCCCCAAGGACGGCCCCAGCGCCGGCGTGACCCTTACCGTCGCGCTGATTTCCCTGCTGACCGGCCGCAAGGTGCGGCCGGATGTGGCCATGACCGGCGAGATCAGTCTGCGTGGCCTGGTTCTGCCCGTAGGCGGGATCAAGGAAAAGGTTCTGGCGGCGCTGCGTGCCGGGATTCACACGGTGCTATTGCCGGCACGCAACCGCCGGGATTACGAAGACATCCCCGAGAACGCACGGCAACAACTTACCTTCATCTGGATAGAACGGGTGGAAGATGCAGTGGCGCAGGCGCTGGAAATGGGCCTGGAAAAATAAGTGGTATCCGGGTCGTGTTACAGGTCCTGCCATCCGGATGCGGATGGTCCCGAAAGTCAGTCGCGCAAATGGATAAAGCACCTGGCCGTTAAGCCAGGTGCTTGTTTTTAATGGTGCCGGCAAGAGGAGTCGAACCTCTGACCTACCGATTACGAATCGAATTTAATCCCCTTTTACATCAGCAAGATACACGTCAAAACATAATTAAAACAGCTGGTTGTAAGTATCGCCATTCCCTTATATTCCCACAAATTCCCGTCCTCAGTGTGGTGCAATTGCGGTGCAAAAGACCCGCTGATTGTTGGCCTTCTGATTTTACGTCAGGGGTCCAACCGCCATATCTGAGGCCCGGCGGAACGGACTGCCGTCGCAGCTTGTTTTAGTAAATGGAAGCATATATGCTGTCATTCATGGTTCGACTCGTCATTGACACGAATGTTTTTGTTGCCGCCATGCGGTCGGAAGGGGGCGCCTCTCGCGCTGTCTTGAAACACGCATTGACTGGGCGTTACACCCCTTTGTTCGGGAATGCGCTGTGGCTGGAATACGAGGCTATGCTGGGTAGGCCAATATGGACCGGGGAGACCACAGGCGACGAGCGTAAAACCGTCATGGCCGCACTGGCGAAGCAGGGGAAGTGGATCTCTATCTACTACGGGTGGCGTCCGAATCTCCCCGATGAAGGGGACAATCACTTGGTCGAATTGGCCGTGGCGGGAAACGCTGAAGCCATTATCACGCACAACATCTCGGATTTGAAGGGCGGGGAGCTTGCCTGGCCGGGGTTGCGCATCCTGAAACCATCGGAATGCCTGGAGGTGTTCAAATGAGTACATTGACGATTCGACTCCCAGACGACAAGGCGGACAAAATCCGGGATATGGCCCGCATGAAGGGGATCAGCGTAAACAAGCTCTTTGACGAGTGGACGGCGCAAATGCTCACTGAAATGGATGTCGAGCGCAGGTTCCGCGTGATGGCTGCTCAGGGAGACCCGCAAGCAGCGTTACGCATTCTGGAAAAAATTGACCAAACGCATTAACACCACGCTGTAACCTGTTACGCAGTAACGAGGCGGAACCTACAAAATTAAGCTACATCCTGACACGAGTCACTTTATCTGGCGTTCCCTTTTATCAGATAGATATAAAATAGATATAGCTTTTCCGATGCCGGACCTCGCGGGATTCCACAGCGCCGGACCCGGTTATCCGCTGGCCCTGTCGTGGTCAGGGTGGTCAGGGTGGTCAGGGTGGTCAGGGTGTGGTCAGGGTCAATTTTTCTGCCATGACCGTTGTAACCAACTAACAAATAACGATTTTTTTACCACGGTCAGGGTGGTCAGGGCCAAAGTGCAGAAAAACTCTGTATAGGAATTTTTGTGTATCCTGCACCCCAGCATTTTTTTCTAAGTCTGTTTTTTTTCTACGCGTAGTTTAGAGATCTGCCCTGACCACCCTGACCATCTGGTTTTTTTACGGTTTTTAACGTTTTTTTTCAACGTGTTACCGTGGTCATGGCAAAAAACTTTGGCCCTGACCACACCCTGACCACCCTGACCACCCCTGTGACCCGTCAGGGTTCATGCCAAAAAAAAAGCCCACCGCATGGGTGAGCCAATACCGAGGTTCACTACATAAAAACTAAAATGGAACGTCCGAATAGTCGTCGTCCCCATCATCCAGAACGGCGAAGCCTGCGGTCATAACGTTCACAAAAGCCCGCCTTTCCGGCGTGGACGCGCGCAACGGGGTTACGGGAAGGGGAACGACATTATTGGCACCGCCATCATCCCGGTCATTGCCTTCCAGGTCCAAATTCACTTTGAGCACCCGAACGTTGTTCGTGGTCCCTGTGATCGGGTCGTTGAAGGTCACACGGGGCCTGCTTTCCCGCAGTTCGCCATAGTCGCGCTCGACGATGGACCGCACCCGCGCCCAGAACCGGGGTGCGCCCAGAGGCATCATCCCAGAATCCTTGCACCAGACCGAGTAGTTCCGGTACGCGGAATCCTTGCTCGTTCTGGGCGCATCACAAACCTGCACATCCTTCGCCACCCACCAGCCCAGCACGTTGTCGGTTTCCAACTGCATTTCCCGTTTGGCTGCCAGCACCGATTCGGGAATATCCTTAAACCCGCCCGCCTTGAGCAGCATCACCAGGCCGTCGACCGCCCAGCGCAGTACCCCCGGCAGTTCATTCTCGACGATCCGGTCGGCCAGCATGTCATCCCGGCGGTTGCCCTCGAACTTTTCTGTGAACTCTATGATCTGCAGCCGCCGCCAGATGCCGTCGGTCTGGTCTGACAGGGCGGGCTTGTCGTTGCCACGCAGCAGCCACTTGGCCCGCAGGCGCGTGGTGACGGGAACCTGATACTTCCTGTTAATATTCAGGTCGTCGCCGGAAATGGCCGACTTCAGGCGCTGCTCGTCAATCCGCTTCGGGGTCTCGTCCACGGTAATCAGGGAAGCATCAATCAGGTTTTCGGCCCCGAAGCCACCCAGGTCTTCAATGTCGGCGGCAGCCACCTTGCGGTGCAGGGCGCTGACAATCTGAGCCAGAAAACCCTTGCCGTTGGCCCCGTTGCCGAACCACCACTGGGCCACCTGGAAGCGGGTGTCGCTAATGAGCGTGTATCCCACATACTGCTGCACCAGACGCCGCACCGCCGGATCGGGCAAGGTGTCGCTGATGAACTTGTCGAACTCGGGACTGGGCTTACCCGTATCCACCCATCTAGCGTTGACGCAGTAGCGCAGCCCATCTTCCTTGCTGGGTTCCCGTGGCGTTACCGTACCATCCGGTGCAATATCCAGCGTCACGTCGGCGCAGGGAATAATGGCGCCGCCCATTTCTGCCCCCTGATTGGTTTTTGGTATTTCGTATAATCCAGCCGCCGACACAGCGGTTTGGGGCGCACTATGGATTTTGCGCGAATCCCCACTGGCTGCAAAAAAACCAGCAATCAGCTTATATACCCCTTTCTTAAGTCGGGCTTGCGGAAGAAGTGACCAATGACTGCCGGTCCACTCGTACAGCAGGTCGTCAGCCACGCCAACCAGCGCACTGTTCAGTGCATCGCAAAAAGCAAAATCCGCACTGGGGGCGCCCTTCTGCCCCAGCGCATCGGGGTCCAGCTTCAACCCGCAAAAAATGGGGTCAGCTAGCAGTGTCGCAGCAGATCGCGCCGGTTTCAAGGCATCTTCTAGGCGTTTATTGAAGACCGCATCGAGGTCACTATCCAGCGGCAAAAAACGGGCGGTGGTGATGACATTCACACCCTCTATTTTCCGCACCGCTTCCGCCAGCCGATAGGCGCCCTCTGTTGTCGTAGTGCTATCACTTACCCATTTCCCCGCCATCGGTACTTTCACGGTTGCGCCATCATCCCCCTTTGACCAGTGACGAGGTGTCCCATCTTCCGGGTACAATGCCGCAACGATCCTCAGCGACGGGTGTTTTTGCAGAACCCCGGAAACTATCGCACTGAATGCGTCACTGGGTTCGTCAGCCCCTTTTGACCACCCCAAAGGGTCGGGGATGCCGATGCAAGGGTACCCCGCTTCGTTCCAGCGCCGCGACACATCCTCATCGGGCACAATGAACAGGGCATCTGCACCTTCGGGAACTACCAGAGCATCGGCAAACAGCACGCTACCCCGCTGAAACCCGTACTGTCCTGCAATATGGAACAGCGTGCCAATGCTTACCCCCCCGTCAGGGTCAAAGGAAGCCCATTTCTTTTCCATTTCCGGGCGTCCAGGATATTTTTCACCCTGTTCAGACCAGTCATGCCATAGGGCAAAGCCGTCATCACCAAAGGACCGAAGCGCCATGCCGATTTTCAGCCAGTCTTCATATCCCACATCCGCAGGGATGCAAGACAAAGCCGCTTCAACTTCCGTGAGATTGGCGGGTTCCCGTTTCGGTGCCCCTTGGTCGCGTGGTTTCTTTGTCGGGATACCCTTTGCCCTATCCACGGCCCGCTGTTCTTCGGGTGTCAACGCCACAGCCGCCAGCGATAACATCTTGCCGGGAACATACACGGGGGCGGGGCGTCGCTGTTCCAACCCTTCGCCACAGGCCGCGCCAGCATCAAAACTGAGGCGCTCGGGCTGCCACACGCTGGTATCCACAAGGCTGCGCTTCACTTCCTTGCCATCTTTGGTCTGTTCCCGCCGCCCATGACCTGCCAACCACAGGCGGCCATCGATAGCACCCCCGATCATGGGAATGTCGGAAGCCCTTTCCACCGTGACAAAGCAGTGCAGCCCCCGTGCGCCGATCAGTTCCGCCCCATCGGACTTTCTGTAGATGTAGGACGACGCAGAACTGATGATGAGATGTTCGCAGCCATCCAGCGCGGGTACGGCAGACCGCAGGGTTTCCCAATAGTCGGCAGGGGACAGCGGTGTGCCTTCATTAGGTGCGTCATAGTCCAGCAGAAGGATACCGGGGGTGTCCGGGTAGGCAAAATATTCCCGTGTCCGCGCTATCCGTCCACCACCCTGGCGTCTCTTAAGTTCGGCACCCGTGGTGATTTCCACCGGGCTGCGACCCGCCAAGTGCCGCCCGAACGTAAGCGCCTGATCCGGCTTCAGGTCAGCTATCAAAGCCGCCAGCCTTTCCAGATTCGCAAGCGCCCTGTTGGTGCCTTTGCCACTATACATGGCCCCGCCTGGCACCTTTTGCAGGGTGCCATCGGGTTTAAGTTCAAACGCCTTCGACAGTCGGTTTTTGCTGGTGATTACACACAGGCGGATAGGGCGGGTATCTTCCGCAGCAGGCGCCGATTCGTGCTGGGGCTCGGTGCTGTCCAGATCGCCCAGATATTCAGGGTTAAGACCGTCTTCGACTTTGTTATAGGCTTCGTCAAGGTCGGCGTTAGCGGCCTTGAGTTTTTCGGCCATTTTACGAACCATAACCATGTCACACCCCCTCGCCGCGAACGGCGGCCATCTGCACGGCGGACGCAATTCTGGGGCGACCCCTGACTTTGCGAGGCAAAGGCTTGGCCGGGCGTTGTCCAGCAGAAAAGCCATCCAGCCATGCCAACACATCCTGAAGACGATAGCGTGGACCACGGCAGCCGGGGATGCGGATGGCGGGGGGCAAATGGTGCGGCGGCTGGTTCTGTAGCGTCTTGGCGCTTACCGCAAGGGTGTCCGCCAGATCGTGGACGGTCCAGATAAGGGGCAGATGTGCAGGCGGCTCACCTTCGCCGTCATCATCGGAACCGCTGGATGCGGGCTTTTTATGCCCACCAGCACCCGTCTTGCGGCCACCAGATTGACGGCCAGAAGCCGGGTTACGGGTGCGGGCCAAGTCCAGGCCAACAGCGCCGACTTCGCGCAAGAAAGGATCGCGATTCGACGCCCAGAACTGGCGTGCCCGCTGGCACTCCTGGCGGGCTTTCTGGAATCCGCGAGTAAAGAGCGCGGTGGCGGCAGACCATGCCAGTCGCTCGATTTGCTGTTTCTGCTGATTCCCCGTAAGGCTGGCAAATACATGCGGGGTGTCTGCGGCGAGACACGCAGGGATGAGAACGGCAATGAGATAGTCCACCAGTCCGACGGGCAATATGCCGAGCCATGCCGCAACCATTAGGGCAGGGATGGCGGTTCCGCCAAAACCGTAGGTGAACGCGCGCAGTTTGGCCCATGCGCTGGGCGTTTTGCTGTTTGTCATAATACTTCCCTTTATAAAAAACACCGGTCAATTACAGGATGCCTTGGATGTGCCCACCCTTTCGGGTGAACCCATCCATGATCTGGCCCGAGGGAAGTACCGCTTGCGCGAAATCCGGGGACCAGCCGGGGCGGACCAGAGCACATCCAAGGCATCCGCCATGTGGATATTTTTTGTCCACGGTGGGGTATAGCGTGTGGGGTAACGGGATAACTCTGTCTCGACCCGTTTTGGGCCTCTAAACAGCCACCAAAACCCTTTCTACATGAATAAAATTCACAATAAACCCTCTTTTTTGCCGCGTAGAAAATATAACTATCTGTTATGTATATGAGCATACGAAACAGACATGATATTTTTTCATGGCAACCGCAGACGGGCGGTTTCGACGTTTTGGGCTATTCGTTACGCGGTAACTATGCCTATAATTGCGTTACCCGGTAACGACCAGAGAGTATGAAATGGCACAGACATCCGCTGAACGGCAAAGGGCTTATAGAGAACGCCACCTGAAGGCAGTCGACGCGACGGGCGCACGCTTGAGCATGGTGGTCCGTTATGACGCCAAGCTGACGTTAGAACGTCTGGCGTCCTGTTACTCGGTAACGCAAGCTGGAATCCTGGAACACCTGCTGAGCGAAGCAGAAAAATCTCTGCTGGCGAGATTGAGCGGTGAAGAACAGGACGCCTACTTTGATAAAGCGTTACGCGGTAACACTTTGACCGGTTCTGCCAGGCACATCCTATAGGCTTTTCAGCCTGCGCTGCAGTTCCTTCACCAGTGGATACCCGGTCTGGCGTAGCTCAAGATCTTCCCGCCGGTTCAGCATCCGCGCCACGGCAAGACACAGATCCTTGTGGGACAGACTTACGGCATCCACACCACCCGTCATTGCTTTTGCCGCCAGCGCCTTGTGCTTCTGCCGGTAACGCGCCGCCTTCTCACGGCCAGTCAGGGGACACGCGGCGTGGATACGAGGCCGTCCGGCTTTTCGCTTGGCCGGGGTTGCCGGTTCCGCCACTGGTGCTGGTTCTGCCCACGACGATCTCGCCGGGGTTTCTGTGGGTCTCGTGGTCGCCAAAGGCTGTGTTTCCAACCGCGCCGGGGCTATCGGGGCTGCCGTGGTTTCTGCGGGTTTGGGTTGCGGCACGCTGGCTGCTTTGGGTTGCGGCCACTCTGGCAAATCCAATCCTGCCAATAAAGACTTTCGCATAATTCACCTCATAGGTTGCGGATAACCAATTACAGGCGGGTATAGCCGTAACGTAGAGGTATAGCCATTAAGTCACTTGTCACCAAACAAATTGGTAACAGCCACTATATGATTTGGTGACAGTAGTCGAAATCAAGATGGTTAGCATCACTAAATATATAGTTACAGATAATTCAATAGTAGAAGGGGAACGCCAGATAAAGTGACTCGTGTCTTGCTATAGCTTGATATTTTGTCAGTCGCCATTGTCACAGTGACAGCCCGCCTACGAAGTACCCGCCAGCCGGAAGCTTTTAGCCGGCCCACCATCTCGAAAGTGCAGGGGTAAGACCCCGCCAGTTTCTGAATACGATTCACGGCCAGCCCGCAGGACTAATCATTTTGCTTAGGCAAGGTCCGTGGATTTTGGGGATAAGCCTATTCGCGTCTATGACGCCGAGGCCGCCATGGGCAGTCTTGGCCTATCAGCACCTGCCAAATTTCGTGCAAACAGGGAAGCGTTGCCAGAATCACCCTCTAAGGGTATTCTTCTTGCCATGGAAAAGCGCAAACCCCACTACCGTCTCGCCGATATCCAGGGCAACGTGCGAACGGTTGGCATCGCGTCCTTTACCTTAACGGCACGAAGGAACGGGTTAGCCATGGGGCTGACTACCGAAGAGATGGTGAATATCGTATGCGCGCTCAGCTATGAGGATTTTTACAAGAGCATGACCACAAACGAGGATTCCAGGCTTTGGCAGGACGTGTATCACGCCACGCTTTCAACCGGGAAGATGGCATACATCAAGGTAACGGGCTTTGCTGACGGGCGTGCACCCATCATTCAGTTCAAGGAGAAATGACCATGACACGGCAATGCATGAGTTGCGGGCATCGCGGAATGGTGCGCAACGAGGATTATCAGGAAAGATTGAGTTTTGACGGCGAGTCAGTGACCCTGACCGGCCTCAAGGGCTGGTTTTGCCCCGATTGCGGGGAAGGCGAACTGGATCAGGAAAGCAGCGGGCGATATGCCATGGCGCATGACGATCTTATCCATCGCGCCCGTTCCAAACAAAGGGACGATATCCGGCGTATCCGCAGGAAGTTGCGGCTTACCCAGACCGAGGCCGCCAAGATCACGGGCGGCGGACGGAACGCTTTCTCCCGTTACGAGCGGGGCGAGGCGTCACCCATGCCTGCGGTGATGAACCTCCTGCGACTGCTGGATAACCACCCTGAGCTATTGCGGGAACTGAAACCGGGGCACGGTCAGGAGCATGCACCGTTCGCGCCATGAACAATCGAGGCGCCCAACCGTCTGGTCATGAAATAGGGCGCGCAAAAATAGCGCAGCAGGCGAAGCCATCGCTCAGGCGATCCGTGCGTGATTTGCCGCGTTTCTGGGCGCGTGCGTCTGCCGCAGTACCCGTCCGGTTTCATACAGCGCCTGCAACTCGCTGCGTATCACATTGAGCTCCATGTCGATGGTCGCAATGGGTGCGCCCCGTCTGTCGCGCTGCTGGAGCAGGGCGCGGCGATGGTCCTGAAGTTGATGGATACGGGCTTGGCGGTCGTATTCGTTCATCTGGTCTCTCCTTTTTGGTTGGATCGTCTGTCTATGCCATAGGGACAAGCGTCGCCTTCGACGCCAGTCCTTCTACTAAAATACCCGCGTTTTCGCATGAAAATTCCAAATCGATTCAGCACGGCAGCCGCTACCAGGGTTTCCAGTGGCACAAGAAAAAGCCCATCCTGAAAGCCTGCGCCACCGACCCCGAAGAACCAGCCGCTTGACCAGTTGGCGGCCATTCCAGCGCCGTACAGGTCCGGGATCAGGGTGCCAATAAAAGTCAGTGGATAGGCCAACGGCCAGGGGAAGCGATCCCCCAGGAGCAGAACGAGCACGGGCCAGATCACGAAGCCGCCCGTGAACAGATGCAAGCCGGTGATGCCCCAATACTGCGTAAACATACCCATGGTCACGGCAAAGACCAGAAAACCTAGAATGATTTGCTGGTCTTTGACTTGACGCCAATATTTCAGGAGAAGCCCTGCGCTGATGAGGGCGGGGAGGATGGCACCTTCCAGATTATCAATACCTGTCAGATACACCACAATAGGCGCTGAAAGAAAGCTCAGATATTCCAAGTTAAGCCAAATAGAAAAACTGATATTTTGTGTCAGCATTGTGGCTAATACCCAATGAACAAAGGCGCGGTGAAACCGCGCCAAATATAATGCTGATTATCAGAACTGAGGTGTTATCGTGCCGCCAGCGCTAATTTTAACATAGCACGTACCACCAAACGGATAGGTGATAGCTGTTCCAACAGCAATACAAGCACCGGGAATCGCCTTTTGAATAGCTGCTGCTGCATCGGTAGCAGCAGACGCGTTCGTACCTTTTGTACCCGCAAGATTAACGAGAATCTCGAATGGACCAGCATCAGTAGGCGCTATTTCTCCAGGAACCTTTGAGCCAGCAGGAACAACACCAACAGTTCCTAATGTTGTGCCCTTGGTGTCATAGGCGTAGGTAGTGCCTGCGACCCCTGGAATAGGGTTTGCTGAGTTCGAACTCAATACACCTTGAGGTGTTGCACCCACTGTAGCTACAAGAAGCGTGGTTTGTCCGGCCTGTGCTGCGGCCACTGCCGCTGTGGTTGCAGTCAATGCAGCATGGAAGTTTGCTGCTACGTCATTGCCCTGAGCCGTAGCAATGTACTTCTCATACTGCGGAATGGCGATAGCCGCCAAAATGCCAATGATCGCAATAACGATCATCAGTTCGATAAGGGTGAAACCGGCTTCGGCGCTGGCCTGCGCCTTCTTGACTAACATACTCATGAGTAATCCTCCATGGGGGTAAATAAGTACCCACGGTGTTTCAGTGGGTCGATCATGTATTACACGATTCGTGCCATTGAGTGTGCTTTTGCCATATAACTTCGTAACATATTGTAATTATAGCGTATGTACTTTTCTATATAAACATGTTAATATTCTAACCATATGATTGAGCTAGGTTATTTCATCAGTTTTTCGATGAAACAAAAATCCGCTTCATGGCCCAAACGGTGAAGAGCCAAAGTGCTTCATCGTTCTCACGGTGAAGCTGGAAATTGATTCATCGCTATCAGGGTGAAGCTGTCAAATTGCTTCATGGCTTTTACCGTGAAACTCAGAATGGCTACATCGTCTTAGCGGTGAAGTCTAAAAATCCTTCACCGTTCTTGCCATGTAATAGTAAAATGTCTAAGGTGTCTTTACCGTAAAACACCCAGCGAGCATGATGTGTTATCGAAAGAGGCAGGAAGCCACAATGAACACAAGCAACCACGCACCGCTTTTCATTGGCACGCAGACAGCCGCGCTGCTCACGGGTAAAAGCATTCGCACCATCCACAACTGGCTGGAATCCGGCACGATCAAAGGCAAGGCTATCGAAGCCGGTCACCTTCCAGGCGGCCAACTTGTACGGGTAGACATTTCAAGCATGGCTGAACAGATCCCAACCGAACTGACTGATGAATTCTTGGAATGCGTCAAAAACGCAGAGGCGGGTGATGCCCAGGAAACGACCAACGTGGCCACCTATTTTTACCGCAGCCCAACCACCCAGAAGATTGCCGTAAACTGGTTTGAACTGGCCGCCAAGAGAGGCAATGCGGACGCCATGGAGTGGCTATGGGACAGCTATTACCATGGATACGGGGTAGAACCGGATTTTGCCATAGCCCTACAGTGGCTGGGGAAAGCGGCGAAACAGGGGTCAACGATGGCGCAAGCGATCGTCGAAGGTCTACGCAAAATAGAGGCCATGCTCAGAGAACAACAAAAAGACCAACACAACGCCATCCTCAAGGACATAAAAAGACTGGCGAATATGAACAATACCGGCTCACGGGAAACATAAAGAGGCATTCAACGATGCAATCCCCCATAAACACCGAGGCAGTGGCACTCACACTAGGCATCAGCAAGCAATCCCTGGAATTAAGGATGCGGCGTTTAATCCCAAAGATGGGCGGCGTGAAGATACCAAACGACGGTGCCGGAACAGCAGACCAAATGGACCGGGCAGAGGCAAAGCTACTAGGCTTGCTCGATTTGTCCGCCAAAGAGATGTGTGCGCTCATGCACGAGCTGGGCATGATAAAGGCCTGATGGGCACCGCCCACGCAAACAGGTCAGCACCTTTTTTTCACCAGTTGACTGACCCGAAACGTCACCACCCGCCGGGCGGCGATCTCGAACGGTTCCCCGTTCCTCGGATTCCGCCCAGGCCTTGCCCGCTTCTCCCGCAAGGTGAAGTTCCCGAAGCCGGACAGCTTCACGTCCTCACCGGCGGCCAGCGTGGTGCGGATCGTATCAAAGAGGGTATGGACCAGCGCCGCGCATTCTTTGGCGGGCAGGCCGGTGGCGTCCGACAGGGCGTAAGTTAAGTCCTGTTTTGTAACGGCCATGCGTTCCTCGTTGAAATATCAGACGGCCAAGCGGTGAACGGCAACAGCGACTTCATGAGGAAGCGCTATAGGCAGGAAGAGGGACGCAGGGAACAGATAATCCTCGCCAGATTCATCAATGACGCGAATCATGCCCAACTTTTGCGCTTCCGGGTCAGGTAACCCCTCATAAACCTTTCGAGGTTCAAGGGAAACCTCATAGTCGGCATTGGATACGCATAGCCAGAATGCCGGATCATTCGTCATGGATGGGATAATGCCTGCGCATTGCGCGACTAGACGCGATTTAGTGTGCGTGCCTGGACTTGTCCTCTCCTTGCGCCTTGCGGCCATGCAGCGCGGCGATACCCAAGGCCACAAGTCCATAAAGAACCACCGCTCCCATACCGATGAATGCCGCCGTAGTCATGCTCATTGGTTAGCCCTCGTCATCTTCCATTGCCAATAACAGGTTTGCGATAATCTGGCAGGTGATCCACCAGAGAAAGGCCGCCAGCAAAACCGGCGGGGCATTCAGGGAGTATCCCAGCAAACCCAAGCCAATGCCGCCATAGGTGGACGCCTTCTTGAGTTCATCTGCGATGGACACCCGAACTGCTTTATTAAAGCGTAGCTTCATCCCATCCTCTTCGCCAGATCCTCCGCCCTGAGATGAGTATATCGTTTCAACATCTGCAATGTCTTGTGGCCGGTAATCGTGGAAACTTCCATGGGGTTGAAGCCTTTCTCGAACAAGCGGCTGGTGGCTTCATGGCGCAGATCGTGGAAGGTGAGGCCGGTGATGCCTGCCCGGCGACAGGCGCGCACGTAGGATTCATGGATGCCATTATACGTAGTACCGAACACCCGCCCGTCCAGATTGTGCGGCAAGGCTTCTAGTACGGTCACGGCGCGACTGGAGAGGGGCACCGTGCGAGCGTCGCCATTCTTTGTCTTGGGCAGATGCGCAGTGCGCTTTTTCAGATTCACTTCTGACCATTGCAGGCCGATGCTGACCTTGACTTGCAGGTGTTTCCCGTCGGCATCCAGCGCACCGGCTGGATCCTGCTTCCACGTCTCGACGATCTCGCCTGCCCGCATGGCGGTTTCGATGGCGAAGATAACGCATGGGCGCAGCCATGGATTGCGTGACTTGTCACACTCTGCCAGTAGCCTTTCCTCTTCGTTATCGACCAACCGTCGATCCCGTCCTTGTGGCAATTTGGGGTTGCTCACAAAGTCCGCCGGATTTTCCAGGGACTCCATGCCCCACTCACGGCGTGCGACATTAAACAGATTAGAGATGACCGCACGGTGCAGGCGGATGTGATTGGCGCCCTTGCCTTCGCTTTCCATAGCCCTGATCTCGGACGCCAAATCCTTACCCCTGATCGACGCCATGAAGCGGGACGCGATGGGACGTGTCATCCATGCTTTGACGTACCAGCCCTCACCCTTGGATTTTTTCTTCGGTGTGACCTCTGCCAGGTATCTCTCAAGGCATTCCTTGAGCGTAGTGCTCTCTGCTTCCGACCGATCCCGCCAGACGCCGCGCACCATCTCGGACTCGGTGACGCTGGCCCATGCTTCGCCTGCCTTTCTTGTGCGGAAGGTTTTGTATTGTGGCGGGTACCCTTTTTTACGTACAGCGACCTGCCAGCCGATATGCTCGCCTTCTCTGTCATAACTTGGCGTGATGGATGCCATATATGCCCCCGCAATGAGTGCCTACCCAGAGAGTAAACCAGACCTGACTGTGGTGCAATTGCGGTGCAAATTCAATATGGCAAAGAAAAAGGGCTTAGGCCAAAGCCTAACCCCTTGTTCTAATTGGTGCCGGCGAGAGGAGTCGAACCTCCGACCTACCGATTACGAATCGGTTGCTCTACCAACTGAGCTACGCCGGCGTGGGCGCGATTGTACCTGTCACCGGGCATGGCGACAAGAATCCAACGCGCTTGGTGATCAGGCGGTCTTTTCTGCCTCTTCGGGTAACTCTTCCCGACGGTGGATGAAGAAGCCCTTGAGGTAGTTGCTTTCCGGCACCGCCGGGTGAACGGGGTGATCCATATCCTGACTGCCTTCACCGATGATCTGGTAGTCCCCACGCTGGGCGGCAAAAGCGATCTGGCTGAGCAGCGTTTCCCGGCTCAGGTGATGCGAGCAGGACGCCGAGAACAGGATGCCGCCGGGGGTCAGCAAACGCATGGCCATATCGTTAAAGCGGCGATAGGCGATGCTACCTTCCTTGAAATCCTTCTTCGATTTAATCAGCGCCGGGGGATCAAGGACGATGAGATCGAACTGCTCACCACGGTCGCGTAAATTGTGCAGCGTCTCCATGGCATCGCCGTGAATGCTGCGCAAGCCCTCAACTTCGTTGCGCCGGGCGTTTTCTTCGAGGATCGCCAGGGCCGGTGCCGAACTGTCCACAGCGGTGACGGCGCTTGCCCCGGACTTGGCCAGGGGGATGGCAAAGCCGCCGAGATAGGCGAAGCAGTCCAACACTCGGCGCCCTTGGGCAAAGTCCCGCAAGCGGCGACGATTGGCGCGATGGTCATAAAACCAGCCGGTTTTTTGCCCGCCGCGCGGGTCAAATTGGAACAGGCAGTCGTTTTCCCAAACCTCCAGCCGCTCCGGGATATGCCCGAAAAGGACTTCGATGCGGTCTTCCAACCCTTCCAATCGCCGTGCCGCGCCGCTGGCCTTCAGCAAAATGCCCGCCGGGCGCAGCAGACCCTGCAAAGCCGCCGTGATCAGGGGCAAATCGCGATCCATGCCGAGACTACCTGCCTGCAGCACCAGATGGTCCTCATAGCGGTCGATAATCAGGCCCGGCAAACCATCGCCTTCACCATGCACCAGGCGGTAAAAAGGCGCACTGAACAGACGCTCCCGCATCAGCAAAGCCTGCTGTAAGCGGGTGCGATAAAAGCCCTCATCGATGCTGACATGCGGGTCACGGCTCAACAAACGCGCACAGAGCAGGGTATGAGGATTAACATGGGCGAGCCCCAGGGCCTTGCCCTGGGCGTCTTCCATCCGGCAGACGCTGCCTGGAGTGACGGCGGTGAGGGGGGTTTTCTGGACGTCGATTTCGTTGCTGTAAATCCAGAGGTGACCGGCGCGGAGGCGGCGATCCTCCTTGGGACGCAGGCGAAGAATGGGGTATGGGCTGGCAGAAGACATGAGTTGACCTGATGGTGAAAGCGGGAGTGCCCCAGAAGCATGGGGTCTGGACGTTCCGGCGCATTTTACAGACTTTTCAACTGCCCGTATATTGAGCACATCATACTGCGGTGTTCCGCTTCCGACTGACCTGGTATCTTGCCGAGGAGGATATGTGTCCAGTGCCGACCAAATTCGTGCCATCCGTTGGGAGGAGGGTCAGCTCTGCCTTCTCGATCAAAGACTGTTGCCGCAGCAGGAAACCTGGTTAAAGCTCAGTGATTATCGCGCGGTGGCGGTGGCGATTCGGCAGATGGTAGTACGTGGTGCCCCGGCAATCGGCATTACCGCCGCTTATGCCATGGCACTGGCCGTGAGCGAGGCGAGCACGCATGCGGACTGGCAGGCACGCCTGCTGAGTGCCGCCGACGAGATCAAGGCGGCGCGACCGACGGCGGTGAATCTCGCCTGGGCGACGGACCGGCAACTGGCATTGGCGCAATCGGCGTCTACCGCGGGGCAGGCCGTCGCCGCGCTTTTACAGGCCGCCCATGACTTGCTCCGCGATGATATCGCCGATAACCAACGTATGGGCCGTTATGGCGCGGAGCTCTTGCCGGCGGAGGGTGGCATTCTGACCCATTGCAACACCGGCAGCCTCGCGACCGGTGGATACGGCACGGCACTGGGCGTGATTCGTGCAGGGATTTCTGCGGGTAAGCAGCTCCATATCTATGCTGATGAAACCAGGCCCTGGCTGCAGGGCGCGCGCCTCACCGCCTGGGAGTTGCAGAGGGACGGTATTCCCTTTCATCTCAATGCCGACAGCGCCGCCGCCTATCTGATGCAACAGGGCCTGATCCATGCGGTGATCGTTGGTGCCGACCGCATTGCCGCCAATGGCGACGCGGCAAACAAAATTGGCACCTACAGCCTCGCCGTGCTGGCGCAATATCATCAGATTCCTTTCTATGTCGCGGCGCCTTTGAGTACGGTGGATTTCGCCATGCCCGATGGCGGCGGTATCGTCATCGAAGAGCGCCCCGCCGCCGAGGTGCAGCGATGTGCGGGCCATGCGGTGGCACCAGAAGGTGTCGAAGTGCGCAATCCGGCTTTTGATGTCACCCCCGCCAGTCTGATCACCGCCATTATCACCGAGCGTGGCGTGGCGCGCCCGGGGTTTCAGGCGGCGCTCCAGGCGCTGGCCTCTGGCCACATGCAGGCTTAGCCCCGCTGTGGCATAATGCCGTGTTGAAAAAATAATCAGGGGTACTCAGTCTCCACATGATCGAATTCGCCAAAGAAACTATTCCTGTCAGTCTCGAAAAGGAGATGCGCCAGTCTTACCTCGATTACGCCATGAGCGTGATCGTCGGCCGCGCCCTTCCCGACGCCCGCGACGGCCTCAAGCCAGTGCATCGTCGTGTGCTCTTCGCCATGCACGAGATGAACAACGATTGGAATAAGCCCTATAAGAAGTCGGCGCGTGTTGTCGGTGACGTCATCGGTAAATACCATCCCCACGGCGACACTGCCGTCTATGACACGATGGTGCGGATGGCGCAGGACTTTTCCATGCGCTACCCGCTCATCGACGGGCAGGGTAACTTTGGTTCGGTGGATGGCGACAGTCCAGCCGCCATGCGCTATACCGAAGTGCGCATGTCCCGCATCGCCCACGAAATGCTGGCGGATCTGGAAAAAGAGACCGTCGATTTTGGTCCCAACTACGATGAGAAGGAGTGGGAACCGCTGGTCATGCCGGCGCGTATCCCCAATCTGCTGATCAACGGTTCCGCCGGCATCGCTGTCGGTATGGCGACCAATATCCCGCCCCACAATCTGACGGAAGTGATCAGTGCCTGTCTGGCGCTGGTGGATGATCCCGAGACCCCGGACGAAGACTTGTTTACCTTGGTCCCGGCGCCGGATTTCCCGACGGCAGGCTTTATTCATGGCCGTGCCGGCAGTATCGAAGCCTACCGCACCGGGCGTGGCCGAGTGGTCATGCGCGCGCGCTGCGAGTTCGAGACGGACAAAAAATCCAACCGGCAGAGCATCATCGTCACCGAACTGCCCTATCAGGTGAATAAGGCCAAGCTCATTGAGCGCATCGCCGAGATGGTCAAGGAAAAGCGTCTGGAAGGCATCAGTGACCTGCGCGACGAGTCGGACAAATCGGGTATGCGTATCGCCATTGAACTCAAGCGGGATGCCAATGCCGACGTGGTGCTGAATAATCTCTACCAGCACACGGTTATGCAGAGCGTGTTCAATATCAATATGGTGGCGCTGCTGGACGGGGCACCGCGGACCCTCGGTCTGCGCGATCTGCTGCAGGCCTTCATTCAGCATCGCCGCGAAGTGGTCACCCGGCGCACCGTCTTCGAGCTGAAGAAGGCACGCGACCGCGCCCATATCCTCGAAGGCCTGGCGGTGGCGCTGGTCAATCTCGACCCGCTCATCAGCCTGATTCGGGCGGCGGCCAACCCGGCGGAAGCCAAGGCGCAGATGCTGGCGAAGGCCTGGGAGCCGGGCATGGTCGCGGCACTGCTGGTCGAACGTGGCGAACCTTCTGAGGGGATGCAAACGGACGGATATCATCTGTCCGAGCTGCAGGCCCAGGCCATTCTCGATTTGCGTTTGCACCGTCTGACCGGGCTGGAGCAGGACAAAATCCGCGATGAATACCTGGCCTTGCTGGATCGCATCCGTGAGTTACTGGAGATTCTTGGCTCAAAGACCCGGCTGATGGAAGTCATCCGCGAAGAGCTGGTGGCCATCCGCGATCAGTACGGGGATGCCCGGCGCAGCGAGATCGTGGCGGACACGGGTGATATTTCGACGGAAGATCTGATTACCGAAGAGGAAATGGTGGTGACCTTCACCCACGCCGGTTATATCAAGGCGCAGCCGGTGACGGTCTTCAATGCCCAGAGGCGGGGCGGCAAAGGCAAGATGGCCACTACCACCAAAGAAGAAGACTTTGTCGAACGCATGTTCTGCGCTTCGACCCATGCGTATTGTTTGTTCTTCAGCAATCTCGGTAAAGTCTTCTGGCAAAAAGTGTATCAGTTGCCGCAGGCAGGTCGTGGCGCCAAGGGCAAGCCCATTGTCAACATGCTGTCGCTGGCACCCACGGAGCGCATTACCGCCGTGTTGCCGGTTCGTGACTTTACCGAGGGCCAGTTTGTCTGCATGGTTACCTCCCTCGGGGTCGTCAAAAAGACGCCGGTCATGGAGTATTCCCGACCGCGCAGTCAGGGGATCAATGCCATCAACCTCGACCCCGGTGATCGTCTGGTCGCCGTTGGCCTCTCCGACGGGCAGCGCGAGTTCATGCTCTTTACTCGGCATGGCATGGCGGTGCGCTTTCCCGAGGCGAAGGCCCGAGCCATGGGTCGCAATGCTCGGGGCGTACGCGGCATCAGTCTGGAAGAAAATGACCGGGTGATCTCGGCACAGTGGGTGGACTCCAGTCAGGTGATCCTCACCACTACGGCCAATGGTTACGGTAAATTGACGAAAGTGGATGAATACCGCCGCACCAACCGGGGCGGGAAGGGCGTTATTGCCATCCAGACCAACGAGCGTAATGGTGATGTGGTCGGCGCGCTGGCGGTAACGGAGCGGGACGAACTGATGCTGGTCTCTGATCATGGCACGCTGATTCGTATAGCGATTAACAGCATTCGTCGCACCGGCCGGAATGCGCAGGGGGTGCGCCTGATTAACCTGGGCGAGGGCGAGCAACTGGCGGGACTGGCATTGATTGCCGATACGGAAGAAGAGGAGGGGGAGCAGACGGATCTGCCCCAGTAACACACAATGAACTATCCTATTTATAATTTTGGTGCGGGTCCGGCGATGCTCCCCCATGCGGTACTGGAGCAGGTGCAGGCGGAATTGCTCGATTGGCATGGCCGCGGTATTTCGGTCATGGAAATGAGCCATCGCAGTGCCGACTACATGCAGATTATCGCCGGGGCCGAACAGGACCTCCGTGACCTCCTGCAGATTCCTGCCCATTACAAGGTGCTGTTTTTGCAGGGTGGAGCGACCCTGCAGTTTGCCATGGTCCCCATCAATCTGTTGCGTGGTCATGGGCGGGCGAGTTATGTGCAGACCGGTATCTGGTCTGCAAAGGCCATGAGCGAGGCCAGGCGTTTTGCGATCGTCGAAGTGGCGGCCAGCAATGCGGATCGCCAGGCTCGTGTGGTGCCTCTGCAATCGGAGTGGCGGGTTAGCGCCGATACTGCCTACGTGCATATTGCCGGTAATGAAACCATCGGTGGTCTGGAGTTCGATTTTATCCCGGAACTGGGCGATATTCCGCTGGTGAGTGATGCCTCTTCCCATATTCTCTCGAAGCCGGCGGACGTCAGCCGTTTTGGCCTCATTTATGCCGGTGCCCAGAAGAATATCGGGCCGGCCGGTCTGACTCTGGTTATCGTTCGTGAAGACCTCATCGGTCATGCGCCAGCCGGTACTGCAACCATGCTGGACTACGCCGTGCATGCCAAAGAGGGCTCCATGCATAATACACCTCCTACCTTTGCTATTTACGTGGCTGGTTTGGTGTTCAAGTGGTTGAAACAATTGGGTGGGCTGGACGCTATGGCGGAGGTCAATGCGCGTAAGGCCGCATTGCTGTATGCGGCGATTGATAACTCTGGCGGCTTCTATAACAACGCCATCGAGCACCGCAACCGCTCGCAGATGAACGTGCCCTTTACCTTGCACGATGCGGTATTGGACGCGATATTCCTGAAAGAGGCGGATGAGCAGGGGCTCCTCCAGCTCAAGGGGCACCGCCTGCTGGGTGGTATGCGCGCTTCTATCTACAACGCCATGCCGGAGGCCGGGGTGCGGGCGCTGGTCGACTTCATGCGGGATTTTGCCCGCCGTCAGGGTTAGGGAGGCAACTTGTCCGCGACTGTACGAACGTTGCCTGAATTGCGCGCCGCTATTGATGTCGTAGACGGAGAAATCCTCCATTTGCTGGCAGAGAGAGGCCGCTTGGCGGCCGAAGTAGGTGAAGTCAAACGCGCCGCTGATGAGACAAATTTCTACCATCCTGATCGGGAGTCCGAAATTCTCCGTCGGCTGATGGCCGAGAATCCCGGACCCTTCTCTGCGGAGCAAATCGCCACTATCTTTCGCGAAATCATTTCTGCTGGCCTGGCCCTGGAAGAGCCGTTACAGGTGGCCTATCTCGGGCCGGCAGGCACCTTCACGCAAATGGCGGCGCAAAAGCATTTCGGGCGGGCTGCGGTGTTGCAACCCACCACGGGGATTGCCGAGATTTTTCTTTTGGTGGACAGTGGGCAGGCGCAGTTCGGCGTGGTGCCGGTGGAAAACAGCACCGAGGGTTCTGTCAATCTCAGCCTCGATCTGCTACTGGATTATCCGCTGCATGTTTGCGGTGAGGTGCAGTTACGCATCGTCCATAATCTGGTGGCTAAATGCTCTATGGATGCGATCCAACGCGTCTATGTGCACTACCAGACCCGTGCCCAGTGTCGCCAGTGGCTTGCCGCACATCTGCCGCAGGTGCAATTGGTAGACGTCCCCAGTAATGCCGTGGCTGCTGAACGCGCAGCGGCGGATGCCGAGGGTGGTGCTATTTCCACTACGGTGGCTGCGGAGGCTTACGGCCTCGATATTCTGGCTGCCAGTATTGAAGACAATCCCGAGAACACCACGCGCTTTTTGGTGATCGGTAAGATCAGTACCCGCTCCACAGGGAACGACAAGACCAGTCTGGTGGTGGCCGCAGCCAATCGCCCGGGGAGCCTGCATGCGCTGCTGTCGCCATTGGCCGATGCGGGGATCAGCCTCACGCGCATTGAGTCGCGACCGGCACGCTCCGCTGTTTGGGAGTACGTCTTTTATCTCGATCTGCTCGGTCATCGTCAAGATGCCGCCATTGCACCGGTGCTGGATGCCCTTGCGCAACAGGCGTCTTTCTATCGTTGTCTCGGCAGTTATCCCAGAGCGGTATTTTAATGCGCAATAAATATCTGGAATATGCGGCAGCGGGGGTGTCTGACTTGCGTCCTTATCAGCCGGGTAAACCCTTGGCGGAACTGGAACGGGAACTGGGTATCCGTGATGCCATCAAACTGGCCTCCAATGAAAATCCGCTGGGACCCAGCCCCGCGGCGCTGGCGGCTATCCGCGATGCGCTGCTTACCCTGGCCCTGTATCCCGAGGGGTCGGCGCCGGAGTTGCGCGCACTGCTGGCATATCAGTTGGATCTGGACCCGCGGCAATTTATCTTCGGCAACGGTTCTGATCAGGTGGTGGAGTTTGCTGTACGCGCCTTTGCCGGGCCGGGCACCGAGGTGATTGTTTCCCAGTATGCCTTTGCTGCTTACGCCATTGCCGCGCAGGCGAACGGAGCGACCCTGCGGATTGCCCCTGCGCGGGATTACGGCCATGATCTGGATGCCATGGCCGGCCTGCTCAACGCAAAAACCCGGCTGGTGTTTATCGCCAACCCCAACAATCCCACGGGTACCCACCTTTCTGCTGAGGCACTGGAGGCCTTTGTCGACAGCGTGCCCTCACATGCCCTGGTGGTGCTGGATGAGGCTTACCTGGAACTGATGGATACCGCGGATTATCCCGACGGTAAGCTATGGCTGCGGCGCTTCAGCAACCTGATAGTTACCCGGACCTTTTCTAAGGCCTATGGGCTGGCAGGCCTGCGTTGCGGTTACGGCATCGGCCACCCTGACCTGATAGCGGTGCTGGAGCGGGTTCGTCAGCCCTTTAATGTTAATACGTTAGCGCAGGTGGCAGCGCACGCTGCGCTCACCGACCGCGCCCATCTACAGGCTACCCTGGCCAACAATCGCCAAGGGATCGTGGCCCTCCGCGACGGATTACGTAATCTTGGATTGACAATCCTGCCGCCTGCAGGCAACTTTACCGCCTTTGCCGTACCGGGGGGGGGGCAGCGTGTCTACGACGCGCTGTTGCATCGGGGCGTAATCATCCGGCCGCTTACCCCTTACGGCATGCCGGATCATCTGCGGGTCAGTGTTGGTCTGCCGGTGGAAAATCAACGTTTTCTAAAAATGCTGGGCGAGGTCCTGTAATTTTATGATCGTCATTGTTAAGCCACAAGCTACCGCAGAGCAGATGGAGCAGTTGCTGGAGCGTATCCGCCAGTTTGGCCTGCAGCCCATGGTCAGTACCGGTTCCGAGCGCACCGTGGTGGGCCTGTTAGGAGATGAACGGTTGCTGCCCGAGGGAGCCTTGGAATCTTTGCTTGCTGTGGAACAGGTCATGCCTATTCTTAAACCCTACAAACTCGTTAGTCGTGAGTTCAAATCCACCGACACCGTGATCGAGGTGCGTGGTGTGCCCATCGGCGGCAATCAGATTCAAGTGATCGCTGGCCCCTGTTCGGTCGAAACACCTGAACAGATGCGCAGCTCCGCAGAAGCCGTCAGGGCGGCAGGCTGCCGCCTGATGCGTGGCGGAGCTTTCAAACCTCGCACCAGCCCCTACACCTTTCAGGGCGTGGGCGATGAAGGCCTGGATTATTTTCGGGCCGCTGCGGATGCCGTCGGTTTGCCCATCGTCACCGAGCTGATGGATGTCCGCAAGATTGATCTTTTCCTCGAAAAAGGGGTGGATATCATTCAGATCGGCACGCGCAACATGCAGAATTTTGATCTCCTCAAAGAAGTCGGTCGCCTGGATGTGCCGGTTATCCTTAAACGTGGCCTGAGTGCTACCATCAAGGAATGGCTCATGGCGGCTGAATATATTGCTGCTCACGGCAATCACCGGATTATTTTCGCCGAGCGTGGTATTCGCACCTTTGAGACGGCCTATCGCAATGTCCTCGATGTCACCGCTATACCGGTCCTCAAGCGGGAGACGCATCTGCCGGTTATCGTCGATCCCAGTCACGCGGGCGGTAAGGCCTGGCTGGTGCCGCAATTGTCCAAGGCGGCCATTGCGGCTGGTGCAGATGGTTTGCTGGTGGAGTCGCATCCCTGTCCCCAAGAAGCCTGGTGCGATGCCGATCAGGCCTTGAGTCCGGAGCAACTCATGACACTGATGGGTGATCTGCGCAAGATTGCCGAGGCCATCGGCCGCGAGCTCTAGCATGCCAGACTTTCCCTTCCAACGGGTCGCCATTGTCGGCCTTGGCCTGATAGGGGGAAGTGTCGCCAAAGCCCTGCGCGCGGCGGATTTCAGCGGAACAGTCTGGGGCGTGGTCGCGGATAAGGAAGAAGCAAGGCGGATTCGTAAGGCAGCAGGTAAGTGGCAGATCAAGCTAAGTCATGTCCTTGCCCCTGCATTGCAGGACGCTGACCTGGTCATTTTGGCCACGCCTCCGCAGGTGCTCATGGCGCAGTTGCCAGAGGTGGTGCGTCTGGTGTCTCCAACGGCAGTGGTTAGTGATGTCGCGAGCATCAAAGCCCCGGTAGCGCAGCTCGGTGCTCAGCTTTTAGGGGATCGTTTTGTGGCGGCACATCCCTTGGTGGGTGGCGAAAAAACCGGCTTTGGTGCGGCTCGGAAGCGGCTCTATCAGGGCGCACGAGTGATCTTGACCCCGTTGCCGGATCAGGCAGGTGGGGCCCTGGAGGCTATGCGCACATTCTGGCAAATGTTCGGAGCCACCATCATTCAAATGACGCCGGAAGCCCACGATTATGCTTTGGCTGCCACCAGCCATGTGCCGCATCTGCTGGCTTTTGCCTACATGGCAGGTTTGGAGGGTCAGGCGGATGTGCTGCAGCAATTAGCGGGTGGTGGTCTGCGCGACTTTTCCCGTATCGCCGCCTCGGATCCCCGGCTCTGGGCCGATATCCTCTGGGAGAATCGTGCCGCTGTCCGCCAGCATTTGAGCACGGTGCAAAGGACTCTTGGCGCCGCTGAGCGGATGCTGGCGGGTAACGATGCCCAAGCGCTGAACGATCTGCTGGGGCGTGGCCAGCGCTGCCGACAACAATTTCAATTTCCTCCGGTGCATTCCTGAATTATGTCCAGATATCTTGTACATCCAGGTGGTCAGCTCAAAGGCCGTTTTCCGGTCCCCGGCGACAAATCCATTTCCCATCGTGCCGTTATTCTTGGCGCGCTTGCCGAAGGCGTCACCGAAGTAGAGGGACTGCTGGAGGGGGCGGACGTGCTCGCCACCATCGCCGCATTTCGCGCGATGGGCGTCGAGATGGAAGGGCCGGATAACGGGCATTTGCGCATACGGGGTGCTGGCCTCCATGGGTTGCAGGCGCCTGCTGTCCCGTTGGATTGTGGAAACTCCGGTACGGCCATGCGTCTGCTGGCGGGGGTGCTGGCCGGGCAGGCTTTTCCCAGCACTCTGATTGGTGACACCAGTTTGCAGAAGCGGCCCATGGGCCGCTTGCTGAACCCGTTGCGTGCCATGGGCACGGAAATCACCGCGCAGGAGGACAGGGCACCCTTGCATATTCATGGACGGCCCCTGCATGGCATCGAGTATGCGCTGCCGGTGGCTAGCGCCCAGGTCAAATCCGCCGTGCTGTTGGCCGGACTGTATGCCGACGGGCAAACCTGCGTGACCGAGCCCGCGCCCACCCGCGATCACAGCGAGCGGATGCTGCAAGGTTTCGGCTATCCATTGGAGCGTCAGGGTCCACGCATCTGTCTGCGCAGCGGTGGTCAGTTGCACGGGCAGTCGCTGCAGGTGCCGGGCGATATTTCTTCGGCGGCTTTCTTCCTGCTCGGTGCCACTATCGCGCCGGGCTCCGATCTCACCCTGGAAGGTGTTGGTATCAATCCGACCCGGACCGGTATCATCGAAATCCTCACCCGCATGGGTGCTCGGATTGACCTGACCGCCTTGCGCGAAGTGGGCGGTGAGCCGGTCGCCGATATCCGCGTCCGCTATGCACCGTTGCAAGGCATCGCTATCCCTCCCCGTCTGGTACCTCTGGCTATTGATGAGTTTCCCGCGCTGTTCATAGCGGCGGCGTGTGCGAAGGGGCAGACGGTGATTACCGGCGCCGAAGAACTCCGTGTCAAGGAAAGTGACCGCATCGCGGTGATGGCTGGTGGGCTGCGTGCACTGGGTGCCACTATAGAAGAGCGCGCGGATGGAGCCATTATCAGCGGATCACCGCTGCTGGGTGGCCAGGTAAACAGTCACGGAGATCATCGTATCGCGATGGCCTTCGCTATGGCGGCACTGGTGGCGCAAGGTGATATCGAAATTCTCGACTGTGCCAACGTGGCTACGTCCTTTCCGAGTTTTCCCGCTCTGGCACAGCAGGCCGGGCTGCTGCTGGAGATGGTAAGCGCATGAATATCATCCCCGTCATCACCCTGGATGGTCCCGGCGGGGTCGGTAAGGGCACGCTGGGTCGTCTCTTGGCCCATGATCTGGGTTGGCATCTGTTGGACAGCGGCGCTATTTATCGGGCGTTGGCGCTGGCGGCCCAGCGGGCCGGGCTTCATGCAGATGAGGAAGCGGCGCTGTCCGACCTTGCCCGTGCCTTACCGCTGAGCTTTCGCGGTGCAGTGGACCAAACCCACGTACTACTTGGGGGAGAGGTCGTGGATGCGGAAATCCGCAGCCCCGAAATCAGTGCGTTGACCTCACAAATTGCCGCGCTTCCTGCGGTCCGCGCCGCTTTATTGCAGCGGCAGCGGGATTTTCGCCAGGCGCCGGGACTGGTGGCCGACGGCCGGGATATGGGGACCGTGGTTTTCCCGGACGCACCGCTTAAGATATTTCTGACTGCCAGCGCCGAAGTCCGTGGCAAGCGGCGTCTGAATCAGTTGATGGAACAGGGTAGTAGTGCTAATCTCGCCACAGTTGTGGCGGAAATTGCGGAACGCGATGCCCGGGATCAGCAGCGCAGCGTGGCACCGCTCCGGCCCGCGTCCGATGCGCGCCTCCTGGATACCAGCGAACAAAGTGTTTCTGACACATACAGGGTTCTGCAAAGCTGGGTTCAATCGGCTTTGCAGGAAAATTGAAACCGCCATTTATGGCATCGAGCAGTGATTCAAGGGGCGCCCATGGCGTGCCCGGTAAATGAGGCCTACTGAAATTTATGACCACCCCTAACGCTGAAATGCTTGTTGAACCCAGTTTTGCCGAGATGTTTGAAGAAAGCCAGAGCACCCAGGGCCTCAAGCCTGGCGAGTTGCTCACCGGCATCGTGACCCGCGTCGATAACGACTTTGTCATCGTCGATGTGGGTCTCAAGTCTGAAGGGCCGATCCCCGCTGAGCAGTTCCGCAATGCGGAAGGCGAAATAGAGGTGAAGGTCGGTGACTCTGTAGAGGTCTGTCTGGAGCTGGTGGAAGACGGCATGGGCGAGACCCGCCTCTCCCGTGAAAAAGCCCGTCGCGCCAAGACCTGGGTCGATCTGGAGAAGTCCTTCAACGACAACGCCGTGGTGCACGGCTTCCTCACCGGCAAGGTGAAGGGTGGCTTTACGGTCAGCATCGACGGTGTGCGCGCCTTCCTGCCTGGCTCTCTGGTCGATGTGCGCCCGGTACGGGATGTGGCTTATCTCGAAGGCAAAGACCTGGAGATGAAGATCATCAAGCTGGACCGCAAGCGCAACAACGTGGTGGTTTCCCGCCGCGCGGTGGTCGAGCAGGAACAGAGCGTGGAGCGTGGCGCACTGCTGGAAAGCATTCAGGAAGGGGCTATCCTCGAGGGTGTGGTCAAGAATCTCACCGATTACGGCGCGTTCATCGACCTGGGTGGTATCGACGGCCTGCTGCATATCACCGATATGGGCTGGCGCCGGGTCAAGCATCCCAGCGAAGTGGTCACGGTGGGTGGCGAAGTGCGCGTTCTGGTCCTCAAGTTCGACCGCGAGCGCGGCCGTATCTCTCTCGGCATGAAGCAACTGGGTGAAGATCCCTGGCGCGATATCGCCCGCCGTTATCCCGAGGCTACCCGTATTTTCGGTAAGGTCACCAACGTTACGGATTACGGTGCGTTCGTCGAGATCGAAGAAGGCGTCGAGGGCCTGGTGCATGTCTCCGAAATCGACTGGACCAACAAGAACATCAATCCGGCCAAGGCCCTGCATGTCGGCCAGGAAGTCGAAGTGATGATCCTTGATATCGACGAAGAGCGGCGCCGCATTTCGCTGGGCATCAAGCAGTGCCTGCCCAATCCGTGGGACGACTTCGCGCAGAACTTCCAGAAGGGCGATCGTGTCTCCGGTCAGATCAAGAGTATTACCGACTTCGGTGTGTTCGTTGGCCTGGATGGCGGTATCGATGGCCTGATCCATCTTTCTGATCTCGCCTGGGATCGTACCGGCGAAGAAGCGGTGCGGGACTTCAAGAAGGGAGATACTCTGGATGCGGTCGTCCTCAGCATTGATCCGGAGCGGGAGCGTATCAGCCTCGGGATCAAGCAGATGGAAACTGATCCGTTCATCCAGTTTGTGGTGGCCAATGAAAAGGGTGCCCTGGTCGAAGGTGAAGTCATCTCGGTGGATAGTCGAGGTGCCGAGATTCGGCTTGGCGAGGGTGTGGAAGGATTTCTGCCCCACCGTGAACTGGCTCGTGGTCTGACCTTGTCAGCCGGGGATAAAATTGAGGTCAGCATTGCGATGGTAGATCGCAAGAACCGCACCTTGACCCTCAGCACCAAGGCCCGGGAAGCGGCTGCTTCTCAGGAGGATCAAGCGGCGGCGGTGCAGCAATACGCGCGTAGTGCGGCGACGGGCACCACCAGTCTGGGCGACCTGATCAAAGAACAGCTCAAGCGTAAGCAGGAAGAAGAAAGTTAAGTGTGACCCTTTCCCTCCCGGTCATGTGCTGATCGGGAAGAGGGGGTGAATGAGGTGGCGTCAGGTAAAGGCTTTTTTGAAGCGTCAACCTGCCGCTTACCTTTTTAATTTTATGATGTCCTGTCAGTTCACCATTCTTTGTAAGAAGCTAATAAACTATGACTAAATCGGAATTGATCAAAAACATCAGTGCACAATATCCACATTTGAGTGTGCGCGATATTGAAATGGCTACCCGCCAGATGCTCGATTATCTGAGTGACGCACTGGCTGAGGGTGAACGTATTGAAATTCGTGGTTTTGGAAGTTTTTCCATGCACGTGCGCCCCGCCAAGCAGGGGCGTAATCCGAAAACGGGAGAGCCGGTGCTGGTGCCTGAGAAGCGGGTTCCGCATTTTAAACCGGGTAAGGAACTCCGCGAGCAGGTTGATTACCCTGAGGCGGTTGCAGGTAGCAAGGTCTAATTGACGGTTTCTGGGGTGGAGACCGTTGTCGTCCTCGTCTTGCTCGCGGCGATCGCGCTGGGCGTGTGGATTGGTCGGATTACCGCTCACCGAAAATCTGCGCCGATTGCCCCCGACACGATTCCCGAAATTTATATTCAGGGACTCAACCATCTCCTCAGTGAGCGCAATGATGAGGCGGTAGAGGTTTTTCTCGATGCGCTGCGGCAACATCCGGAGAGCGTTGACATTTTGCTCGCCCTGGGACGCCTCTTTCGGCGGCGCGGAGAGTTGGAACGTGCTTTGCGGGTACATCAGCATCTTCTGGATCAACCGGCACTGGCGCCTGATCTGCGGCAAAGTGTGCTTTTCGAGATCGCGCAGGATTACCTCAAAGCAGGGATTCTCGATCGGGCGGAATCTATCCTCAAAGAATTGTTGGATCGTCAACCCGATCATCTAGAGGGCCTTGCTACGCTTGCCGAGCTGTACGAACTGGGTAGTGAGTGGGCGCAGTCTATCGCGGTTCGTCAGCGCTTACATAAAGCAGGTAAGCGCGACCAGCGTCCCGTGATTGCCATGCTCTATGGTGAACTGGCCGAGCAATCGCTGCTCGCCGGAGAGACAGGACAGGCAAAGTTTTTTTTGGAGTTGGCCCGGAAGGAGGATCCAGAAAATCCGCGGGCTTTGGTGATTGGCGGACGCATCGCCTTCGATCGGCAGGACTGGGGTGGTGCGTTAAGGCTTTGGGAAAAACTTCTCGACTCCCCAGTGGAATCTGTAGTTCTGCTTATTTTGGAACCCTTTCTGAGCGTTTTACGATATGCTGAGAACGGCACGGATGTGCAAGAAGCACGAGAACGCCTGTTGAAGATGTGCAATTCGCCACTGGCCGTAAAACTTTTGGCGCATGCCTTGCAGGCGGTTGAGGGAACCCCCGCGGCGACGGCATATTTAAGACGTGTTCTGTTGCGGCAGCCAGATATGCGGGTGATGCAGGTTTTGCTGGAACTGGATCCCGATGCACCGGATCCCGCATTGTATCCCGTTATGGCGCTAGCAGTCAGGGGACTGTCGGTGGAACCAGCGGTTTTTCATTGTCAGTCTTGTGGTTATCAAAGTCCCCAGTACTATTGGCGCTGCCCTAGCTGCCGTCAGTGGGGTACCTTTTCCGGAGGGTGTAGTTTGTGATTTCACCGCTCATTGTTGCGCTGGATTATGCGAGCGAACGCGACGCCCTGGTTTTGGCGGATCAGCTTGATCCTGCCGCGTGTCGGGTCAAGGTCGGTAAGGAACTCTTTACCGCCTGTGGCCCCGCCATTGTGGAGCACCTGCAGGAGCGGGGATTTGACGTATTTCTTGACCTCAAATTTCACGATATTCCGCAGACCGTCGCCAAAGCTTGCAGGGCGGCAGCGCGTCTCGGCGTATGGATGCTCAACGTGCATGCGAGTGGTGGTAGCACCATGCTGCGCGCCGCACGCGAAGCGGTAAACGATGCCGCTGGAACACAGCGGACTCTTCTGGTTGCGGTGACGGTACTCACGAGTATGAACGATGCCGCTTTACGCGAAGTTGGCGTCAACAGCTCGGTGCAGGATCAAGTTGGGCGTTTGGCGACACTTGCAGCAGAATGTGCCTTGGATGGCATCGTCTGTTCTGCGCTGGAGGCAAGTCGTCTACGGGAGTCAGTGCCTGAACTCCTGCGTGTGACTCCGGGGATTCGTCCCGCGCAGTATGCGGAGGATGACCAGAGACGTATTATGACGCCAGCGGCGGCACTGGCAGCGGGATCAGACTTCCTCGTGGTAGGCAGGCCTATTACGGCTGCCGAGGATCCGGCACAGGCCCTTGGCCAGATATTGAGTGAGTTGCCAGGGAGCGCCGCCGGTTCTCAGAAATCCGATTGATATGCTTTTTTAAAGAGGTGGTAAGGGCTGTGCTCCGCGCAACACTGATCATGGAGAAGAAATCTGCTGTGACTACAGACGAAGTGGTGGCGTTGTACAAAGAAGATGGAGCGCTGCTCCAGGGACACTTTCTGCTATCCTCAGGGTTGCATAGTGATACCTACCTGCAGTCGGCCAAGGTACTGCAACATCCCGAGCACGCAGCGCGACTGTGTGCGGCGATGGTGGCGGGCATTCCTGATGTTCTGCGGCAGCGCATCTCCTGTGTCGTGGGGCCAGCCATGGGTGCGGTTCTGGTGTCCTACGAATGTGGCCGCGCGCTTGGAGTACGCAGCCTGTTCACCGAGCGGGAAGCCGGGCAGATGGTGCTGCGCCGGGGCTTTGCGCTGGCGCCGGGTGAAGGTGTGTTAGTGGTTGAAGATATTACGACGACAGGCGGCTCGACGCGGGAATGTATAGCGGCCATTACCGCAGCAGGTGGGCAAGCATTAGCGACATCGGCAATTATTGATCGCAGTTCAGGATTCAGCGATTTTGACGGCGTACCATTTTTTCCGCTGTTGACGCTCCCGGTACGTACCTGGGAAGCTGTTGATTGTCCGCTTTGTGCAGTTGGCGGGACGCCCGTTAAACCGGGGAGCCGCGGTCTGCGCTGACCTTGAGGGGCAGGTGGCTTGTGTTTATTATTAACGTTTAGGCTTAGACAAAATGCAAAAGAAGGATCAGTTCATGCAAATCTCGACACCAGAGGCCGCGCCTTTGGAAAGACACATCCATGTGACCATTCCCGCCAGTGAGGTGGAGAGTGGGGTATCCCAGCGTCTGCGTAACAAGGCGCGCTCCGCGCGTTTCCCCGGATTCCGGCCCGGCAAGGCGCCCATGGCCCTCATCGAACGCCATTATGGTTCGGATGCCCTCATGGAGACCTTCGATCATCTTATCAATGAACGCTATTCTCAGGCAGTGCGTGACGAGTCCTTACGTCCGGTTGGAAGACCGGAAGTGCAGGTCGAGAAAGGTGGGCGCGGCGAGGACCTCGTGTTTACGGCCGTGGTAGAGGTGTATCCCGAATTTGATCCGCAGGTGCCGGACGCCACCGTTATCCGCAAGACGGCTGAGGTGACGGATGCGGACGTGGATGCCACCATAGACATTATGCGTCAGCAGCGGCGTTTTTATGTGTCTGCCGAGCGTGCTGCACAGGACGAAGACCGGGTCACCGTGGATTTTCAGGGGACCATTGATGGTGCCCCCATGGCGGGCGGGGATGTGACCGACTACCCCGTGGTGCTGGGCTCCGGTCGTTTGCTGCGGGACATTGAGCAGGGACTGCTGGGGATGTCTGCGGGAGAAGACCGGACCGTCGCGGTACAGTTTCCGGCAGAATATCATGCTCCGGAACTTGCCGGTCAGGCTGCCCAGTTTCATCTTCAGGTCAGGGAAGTGGCGGCCCCCCAATTGCCCGAAGTGGACGCGGCTTTTGCCCTGGCACTGGGTATTGAGGATGGGGATGTAGCCATATTGCGGCAGGAAGTACGGGAAAATCTGGAACGTGAAGCGCAGCGGATTAGCCGGGGTCAGGTGAAAGCGCAGATTCTGGAACTGGTAGCGGAGAGCAACCATCCCGATTTGCCCAGGCAAATGATCGGACAGGAATTGGAGCGTTTGCAAAAAGACGCCGATGCAGCAGTTGGCAGCAATGATCTGGACGCGCTGGCCAGGCGGCGAGTGGTACTCGGCCTGGTTTTGTCGGAAATTGTCCGGCGCGAGAAGCTGCGGGCATCCCCAGCGGAAGTCACTCAGGTTATTCGGGACATGTCCGAGCAGTATGAGGACCCTGAGCAGTTCATGAGTTGGTACCGCAGTAATCCCGAGCAGATGGAGCAGGCCGAGGCCCTGGTGCTGGAAGACAAAGTGGTGGCATGGCTTCTGGAGCGTGTTAAAGTGAACGACGAGGTTGTCAGCTTTAACCAGCTCATCGGCCGGGCGCCGGTAGCCGAAGCAAACGCGGAATAACCGGTGCCCGTCGCGGGACCGTGTCAACCAGACAGGAGCATGGATTATGTGGAAGCAGGCAGGAGACCAGTTGGCGCCCGCCGTACAGGGCTTGGGGTATGTGCCCATCGTGGTCGAGCAGACCGGGCGTGGCGAGCGATCCTATGATATTTACTCGCGGCTGCTCAAAGAGCGGGTGATCTTTATGGTGGGCCAGGTGGAAGACATGATGGCCAATCTGGTGGTCGCTCAGTTGCTTTTTCTGGAAGCGGAGAATCCTGACAAAGATATCGCACTGTATATCAACAGCCCCGGTGGTTCTGTCACGGCTGGCATGGCGATTTATGACACGATGCAGTTTGTTCGCCCGAAGGTCAGTACGGTCTGCATTGGTCAGGCGGCGAGCATGGGGGCTGTATTACTGGCCGCTGGTGCCGAAGGCAAGCGTTACGCGCTGCCTAACGCACGGATTATGCTGCATCAGCCCTCCGGTGGTTTTCAGGGGCAGGCGCATGATATCGAAATCCATACCAAAGAGATTCTGCGTATCCGTGAGCGGCTCAATGATATTTTGGTCCATCATACCGGACAGGATCGTGAACGCATTGAGCAGGATCTCGACAGAGACTTTTTCATGTCGGCCGAGGAGGCCCAAACCTACCGTCTTGTGGACGCTGTGATTAGCCATCGCGGTGAAAACGAGACCGCCTGAACAGGCAGGAGAACAGCTATGGCTGGAAAGCACGAGGGAAGCGGTGAAAAGACGCTGTATTGTTCATTCTGTGGCAAGAGCCAGCATGAAGTCCGCAAGCTGATTGCCGGTCCTTCGGTATTTATCTGTGATGAATGCATTGAGTTGTGCAACGATATCGTCAAAGACGAGATACTGGACGACCACAGCGAGGGTCAGGACAAACTTCCCAAACCTATGGAAATCCGCAAGACGCTGGATGATTACGTCATTGGTCAGGACGTTGCCAAAAAGGTCTTGTCCGTAGCGGTTTACAATCATTACAAGCGTCTTGAACATGGTGGCAAGGACAATGAGGTGGAACTGGACAAGAGTAATATCCTGCTCATCGGCCCCACCGGTTCAGGCAAGACCCTGCTGGCGCAGACCCTGGCGCGCCTCCTGAACGTGCCCTTTGCCATGGCCGATGCCACGACACTCACGGAAGCCGGCTACGTCGGTGAGGATGTCGAAAACATCATTCAGAAGTTGCTGCAGAAATGTGATTACGATGTGGAAAAGGCGCAGACCGGCATCGTCTATATCGATGAGATCGACAAGATCACTCGTAAGTCCGAGAACCCCTCTATCACCCGCGATGTTTCCGGTGAAGGCGTGCAGCAGGCGTTACTCAAGCTGATTGAAGGGACGGTGGCCTCGGTTCCGCCACAAGGCGGCCGCAAGCACCCTCAGCAGGAGTTCCTGCAGGTGGACACGCGGCATATCCTCTTCATCTGTGGTGGTGCCTTTGCGGGTTTGGAGAAGTCCGTCTCTACGCGTCTGGAGAAGGGCGGTATAGGCTTCAATGCGCCCCTCAAGCGCCGCGATAAAGAAGCGACCGCAGCCATGCTGATGCAGAATCTGGAGCCGGAAGATCTGGTTCGTTATGGTTTGATTCCCGAGTTTGTCGGACGGTTGCCTATTCTGGCGCTGCTGGAAGAACTGGATGAAGAAGCACTAATTTCCATCCTCACCGATCCGAAGAATGCTTTGGTGAAGCAATACCAGAAGCTCTTCGCCCTCGAAGGCGTGACTCTGGAGTTCCGTACCGAGGCATTGCGGGCCATTGCCAAGAAGGCACTGACCCGCAAGACCGGAGCACGTGGTTTACGCTCTATTCTTGAGCAGATTCTGTTGGATACGATGTACGAATTGCCCTCGATGAGTGGCGTGAAAAAGGTGGTAGTGGATGCCGCCGTCGTGGAAAGCGGCACCAAGCCGCTGCTGGTTTACGATGATGCTGCCAAGGTGGATATGTCTCATCCGGCCTGACGTAGAGCGTGGTCGTTATTGAAAAGCACTGTCGACGACCCCATCTGCACTGTTATTGGTAGTAATCACCTACTTTTGGAGTAGACCGTGGCCCAAATCGATAAAAGTCTCCTGGTGGAAGAGGAAGCGCAGATGGTACCGGTGTTGCCGCTGCGCGATGTTGTGGTATTTCCGTTCATGGTTATCCCTCTTTTCGTGGGGCGGACGAAGTCGATTCGCGCCCTGGAAGAGGCAATGTCTGGTGAAAAGCAGATTTTGCTGGTGTCACAAAAAAATGCCGCGGACGATGATCCTCAACCGGAAAATATATATCGGATCGGCACGCTGGCGACGATTCTACAATTACTCAAGTTGCCTGATGGTACGGTCAAGGTGCTGGTCGAAGGTACGGACCGGGCTAGAATTGTCTCCTTCCTGCCTGCGGAGGAATCCTTGCGTGCTCAGGTGCAGATCGTCGCCAGTGGTGCGGCAAACGATCGTGAGCTGGAAGCGCTCATGCGTTCGGTCAGTGCCCAGTTTGAGGCCTACGTCAAACTGAACAAAAAAATTCCCCCGGAGATCCTGTCTACTCTGGCGAGCATGGATGATCCGGCACGACTGGCCGACACGGTAGCGGCACATCTCAGCCTCAAACTCGAAGAAAAACAGGAAATTCTGGAGAAGGCGGACACCCGCGCCCGGCTGGAGCATCTGCTGGGCATGATGGAGTCTGAGATTGACCTGCTGCAGGTGGAAAAGCGCATCCGCGGCCGCGTCAAGCGGCAGATGGAGAAGAGTCAGCGCGAGTATTATCTGAATGAGCAGATGAAGGCCATTCAGAAAGAGCTGGGTGATCTGTCGGAAGAGGGCGGTAGTGAGCTGGATGAGTTGACGCGTAAAATCGACAAGGCCGGAATGCCTAAAGATGTACGGGTCAAGGCGGACGCTGAACTAAAAAAACTGCGGATGATGAGTCCCATGTCCGCAGAGGCGACGGTCGTGCGTAACTACATCGACTGGCTGGTGGGGGTGCCGTGGCGCAAGCGCAGTAAAATCACCAAGGATCTTAAGCGGGCTAAGGCTATTCTCGACGCCGATCATTACGGTCTGGAGGACGTCAAGGAGCGCATTCTCGAATATCTTGCCGTACAGGAACGGGTTGGCAACAGCCGCGGTCCCATCCTGTGTCTGGTAGGTCCGCCTGGCGTGGGTAAGACCAGTCTGGGGCGCTCTATCGCGGCGGCGACCGGACGCAAATTTGTGCGGATGTCCCTGGGTGGCGTGCGCGACGAAGCGGAAATTCGCGGACATCGGCGTACCTATATCGGTGCCCTGCCGGGTAAAATCGTCCAGAGTCTGGCCAAAATTGCTACGCGCAATCCGCTGATGCTGCTGGATGAAGTGGATAAGATGGCGATGGATTTCCGGGGTGACCCGGCCTCCGCCCTCCTCGAAGTGCTGGATCCCGAGCAAAATGCGACTTTCAACGACCATTACCTGGAAGTGGATTTCAATCTCTCGGAGGTGATGTTTGTCACGACGGCGAATACGCTCAATATCCCGGCACCGTTGATGGATCGCATGGAGGTGATTCGTATATCTGGGTACACCGAAGACGAAAAGATCCACATCGCCACCAAGTATCTTCTGCCTAAGCAAACAGAAAAAGCGGGGCTACTGGATGGGGAGATGCAAGTTTCACAGACGGTCATCCGGGACATCATCCGTTACTACACCCGGGAAGCCGGCGTGCGTAATCTGGAGCGGGAGCTCGCACGTATCTGTCGTAAGGTAGTAAAGGAACTCCTGCTCGACAAAAAGCGCACGCGGGTGCAGGTGTCGGATCGCAATTTGGACAAGTATCTCGGGGTGCGTCGCTTCGACTTCGGCAAGGCGGAGAAGGAAAACCGCATCGGTGAGGTCACTGGTCTGGCCTGGACTGAGGTGGGTGGTGAATTGCTGAGTATTGAGGCTGTCGTCGTACCGGGTCGCGGCAAGCTGCTGATCACCGGTAAGCTGGGAGATGTTATGCAGGAGTCCATCCAGGCCGCCATGAGCGTGGTTCGTGCGCGGTCACGGGCGCTGGGCATTCCCGCAGATTTTTACCAGAACCGTGACGTGCATATCCATGTGCCAGAAGGTGCCACGCCTAAAGATGGGCCAAGTGCCGGTATTGGCATGGCCACTGCCTTGGTATCGGCGCTGACCAATATTCCGGTGCATGCCACGGTCGCCATGACCGGGGAGATCACGCTGCGCGGTGAGGTTCTGCCCATCGGTGGGTTAAAGGAGAAGTTGCTGGCAGCACATCGCGGTGGCATCAGCACGGTCTTGATTCCGGCGGAGAATGAAAAAGATCTGCAGGAAATTCCAAAAAATGTGCGTGATGCACTGACCATCAAACCGGTCCGGTGGATTGACGAGGTTCTGGCTATCGCGCTGGAGTCATCACCGATGCCGCTGCCCGCCGACAGCGGAGAAGCGTTGGTTGGCGTAGTAGCGGTTAATGAGCCTTCCGAGGACAAGGCTATGGCACATTAAGGATGTGGTGTGAAAACTGTCTCCATAATTTTTTAGTTATGGGCACTTCGAATAACAAAAATTGTTCAGTTTGAGATAGAGGTATTCCCCCACTCTCGCCATTCTCAGGCGATTTTTACAAATTATCCCTACTTTATCTGTGTATTTCCAGTATTTTTAGCCTT